>Ga0180433_10006300_pt1 | contig 15617 bp, 8 predicted proteins | sample SS_ome_8_FD_132980 | JGI IMG/M metagenome (GOLD analysis project Ga0180433, IMG submission 132980) | Hypersaline lake sediment archaeal communities from the Salton Sea, California, USA - SS_1_D_1 metaG | ecosystem: Environmental > Aquatic > Non-marine Saline and Alkaline > Hypersaline > Sediment... | reverse complement strand
TTTAGAACATTGAACCATCAATTGAGATTCTTCAGGAAATGCACGGAAATCCTGGAAATCTTTGAGGTTAACATTGAAACCTTTAGGGTCTTGATCAGCGACCCCGCAAAGTCCTGAAGAGCCGAAAACACGTAATTGAAGCATCCCCACATATGGTCGAAACTGATGGGGACCGCCAGTCTCGGTCACACCCAGGGGCATCTTCGCCGAGGCGAACGCAGTTCTGGCGGCACGTTGCTACGCGATTCAATCCTTGATTTCCATAAGCCTGTGGCTTGTCCCAGCACGCGGTTCTCAGTGGAATATGTCTATTGGCCATATCCTCTGTAGCCTGCGTTCACATCAGTTGCTCGACTGATATGCCGCTCATCCGGCGAGTGATCGACAAAATCATCTGTTACTCCATCTTCTCCAACCTCAACAACTGGAAACATACCAAGAAAGGAGGTGAATTCTGATCGACGTTTCGTTCTCCGCGGATGATGATCCAAGTTGGTATTCGGTTACGTCAGTAGTGCATGAAAGGGAGGGTTTAACAAATGATACGTAGAACTTTGTGGAGGGCGATGGTCGCGCTGACTATCCTCAGCGTGGCAATTCCATCTGTAGTGGCAGCTCCGATGACGGGGCAATCGGCAGCACCTACTTCGCAGGAACCTCCGCCAGGCCGAGGCAAGCCTCCTGCCAAGGAAGTAGAAAAGGTCGAAGAGGTCACGCTGGAGCTGGCGATGAGCAAGATCGACCCCTTGCTACGAGAGGCAGCCGAAAAGGGTGGCAAGGAAGTGGTCGACCTGTACGTGGCGGTCAGGCCAGGCACAGACTTGAGCGCGTATCTATCGCGCAGGATCGTGCGTCCTGTCATCTTCGGCGGCACGCAAAACATCTATGGCCAGACCACGGCCAGCAACCTGCTCAGGATCGCCCAAGAGCCTGGTGTGGCCGCGCTGGTGGCAGTCGGCGGAGAGATGCAAGACAAACCCTACAATCCAGAGCCGAAGAGCGCACCAGACCTGGCGACCAACTTGGCTCACCTGAAAGCCCTGCGCGAAAATGAACTGACTTACGCCGAAGCGCAAGCCAAGGCTGGCGAGGTAGAACCTGAAGGGTGGTTCGACGTGCTGGACGGCCACAAGTCCAGTGACGCCTGGAAGAAGGACTTCACGGGCGAGGGCGTGATCGTCGGCGTACTGGACGACGGCATTGACTTTGCCCATTCCGACCTGCAGGGCACCTACGCCTGGGTGACCGACCCGGCCTCGCCCTACTATGGCTGGCCGATGGCCTTCTCACAAGTCTCGATGCTGTACTTCGTCCAGGACATCGTTTTCGGTGTGAGCGGTATCGCCGACGGTTGGGCCGGTTCGCGCTGGACCGACGCACAGACCACTGCTGCGGCGGTGAATGATACAGTGACCTACCAGCCGCTGGGAAGCAGCGTTCCCCACACCTACACTGTTCCAGCCACAACCCTGAGCGGCAACTACAAGCTAGGCAGCTTCCCCGACAGAAACCTGCTGGATCTGTACGGCGAACGTGTGGCAGTGCTCGTTGTGGATGAAGGTGTGGCTGGCGTATACGACACAGTATACGTGGACCTGGACAACGACTACGATTTCACCGACGAGAAGCCCGCCACCCAGGCCAGTCCTGAGATCTATCGCGATATGGACGGCGACGGATACGCCGACATCTCCGGCGGACTGCTGGTCTGGATCAGCGACGGCGCTAACACACCGCCGATGGCTGACTGGCTGTGGGGCGTCACCTGCGCCGACAGCTCGCCCACAATACAGGGCTGCCCCAGCTCGGGCGATCTGGTGTTGTTCGCAGGTCCCTTTGATTCTGGATACTCGCACGGCACGCTGTGCGCATCCAACATCGCCGCCCAGGGCATGATCGGCGGTGGCCTGAGCGCGCAGCCGTTCCGCGTGGGCGGCATGGTCCAGGGCGGCGCCCCAGACGCAGGCCTGATGGACTTTGGCAATCACTACTACTTGGGCACCGACGAGGACGAATACCTGGTGGTGGCGCTGGGCTACGACGGCGTCCCTAACTCGGGTGACGAGGTCCAGATCGCCAGCAACAGTTATGGCAACTTCTCACAGATGTGGGGTAGCTGGGGCTACTTTGGCCGTCTGGTCACAGCGCTGAACATGAGCATCGCTCCGACCAGCGTGTGGGTCTTCTCTTCCGGCAACGAGGGCCCCGGCTACGGCCCAGAGGAGGGGGACGGCGGCCCGACCACGATCATGGCCGGTTCTTCGACCCAGTTCGGCTCGACCAACTGGGATTCGATCATGAGCGCCGACCAAGTCATGTACGGTGACGTCACGGCCTTCTTCTCCAAGGGGCCCAACCGCGACGGCTCGTCGGGCCTGGACGTCCTGGGTAACGGCGGCCGCGGCGCGGGTGACGTAGAGCTCAACTACACTGCCAACTTTAACGGCGCAGAAGCGTGGGAGACCTGGGGTGGCACGAGCCGCTCGGGTCCTGTAGTATCCGGCAACCTGGCACTGGTCTACCAGGCCTACAAGGCCCGCTACGGCGTGTGGCCTACGTGGGATACGGCCAAAGCGCTGCTCAAGAACGGCGCGACCAACGTGTCCAGCAGCCCCTTCTACCAGGGTGCTGGCGTGGTCGACGCCGATCGGGCCACCGACCTGGCGGCTGGCGTCTACGGCGTGTACGCCACACCTGACGAGTGGCAAGTAGGAGACTGGGAAGGCACCGAATATCTCAACTTTGCGAAGGTGGCCCACGCCGGTGACGTATTCTCCAAGACCTACACCGTCCACAACCCGTCCGGCTATGACATCACCGTAGACCTGTCCGATGGTGTGATGACGCTGCTCGATAGCACTGAGTTGACCTTCACCACGTCGGACGAGAGCGAGGAGAGCGACTTTAACTTCCATACGCCAGACTATCTGATGGAGCTGGACCCCAGCCTCATCCCGGCCGACGCCGAACTGATGGTCGTGCGCTATGTCCATCCGTACGACACCTTCGACCCAGCGTACGACTTTACTCCCCCACCCAACAGCAGTTGGCGTTTCCTGCTGTACAACTGGACCGATCAGAATGACGACAGCATGCTGTGGGAGGACGTGGACGGTAACGGCGTGGTGAACCACGTGGATGATGTGGCTGGCGGCTTGGACAACGATGGTTTCTATCGCCCCGACTACTCCGACGCCGGCACCGAGATCCAGGAGGGCGAATATGTCCGGATGGACTACGATTTTGGCGGGCTGGCCCACATGATCCTCGTGCACGATCCACTAGAGCGCATGGCCGACGGCTACTTCTTCGGGTGGCAACATCGCTTCAACGATGGCACCGTCCTGACGACGACCTTCCAGATCGGCCTGGAGTTCTACAAGCGCGCTGACTGGGATTGGCTCAGCCTGAGCGACAGCTCCGTGGCTGTACCAGCGGAGGGCTCGGCGACGTTCGAGACCACTGCTGCAGTCCCGGCGGACGCTGCGCCCGGCATCTACGAAGGTGTGATCTTTATGGAGGATCCCGGCGACCTGCATCACGCCGCACACGAAACGGCGCTGCCGGTCGTCGTCAACGTGATCGCCGAAGTGCCTGACGGCGATTCAGTCACACTGGGTGGCGGCCCGATGGCCGACACACTGTACCAGAATAGCTGGACGTACGGCTACTTTAACTGGTACGGCGGCGGCTGGACCGGCGCAGGTGACTGGCGACACTACTTCCTCAACGTTGACGCCGCCGACCTGAGCGCCCAGAACCTGCTGGTCCACACCTCGTGGCCGGTCACCCCCACCGACATCAACACCTGGGTACTGGGGCCGACCTATGACTGCGCGTCGAATGGCATAGGCCAGTGCGCCTGGTTCCAGCCAGGCCTCGGTCAGCCTGACCCGACGGTCTTTGGTCCGTATACACTGCAGCCGATCGGTTGGAGCGATCCCTTTCTCTCTGGAGCTGCATATCCGCTCCACACCAGCACCGATGGGCCAGATGACTGGTTAAAGATTCCGCTGGAGCGCGCCGGTCTGCACGAAATCGCGCTGCACGACGTGCTGTACTCGGGCAAGGAGATGGTTGAGCAGTTCCAGGTGGACGTGGGCACGATCAAGTTGGACGCTACGATGGATCCGGCTGTGGGCAGCGTGAGTGTCGGCTCGGTGGACGCTACAGCATACACCGAAACGGGCCACATCGACCTGCTTTTCACACCTTCGTTAGAGATCCCTGACCTGAACGCTACTTTGGCCGGTGGTCTATCCACCACCCACGTTGACCACGACATCTCCCTGCCCGACAGCGACCAGTGTGACGATGGCGCCTGGTGCGCGGAGACTCAGTGGACCCCGGTCCTGGTTGACATTCCAGGAACCACCGAGCTCTTTGTCTACACGAACGTCCCTGACGGGGAAGACATCGACCTCTTTGTGTACTATGACGCCAACGACAACGGTATCGCAGACCAGGGGGTTGACACCCTCGTCGGGTCTTCCACTCAGCCGGCAGGCTATGACGACAACGTCAGCATCGCAGGTCCCACCCCCGGCACCTACCTCGTTGGGATTCTGGGCTGGGATCTCACCGTGCCCACCCTCGACACATCCTGGTTCCACGAGATCACCGCTCCGGGCGAACTGCCGATAGACCCGGTGGACGTGTTCACCGGCACGGTGACGATCGGGCAGGATACGCCGGCTGACCCAACCACCGCCAGCTACAGCATGACAGTGACAACGAGCGAGCGCGCCGCTGCGCTGCACGCGACGCTGACGGACATCCCGGCTGGATCGAACGTCGATCTGTACGTGACCGATATCACAGACACGATCGTCGTCAGCTCTACAAGCGCCGGCGATCTCGATGAAATGGTCGCGCTTATGCCCGCGGCGGGTGAGTACCGCTTCGCAGCCGGCGCAGAGTACACCATCTGGGTACATGGCTACGACGTACCCGCGCCACCGGTGACGCCCACCCTGCACGTGTGGTGGGATCAGCTCAACCTGTGGCTGACGGCCTCACATCCGGACGTATCAGTCAAAGCTATCGACGCCGGTGAGACGGTCAGCGTGACGCTGCACTTTGACAAGGCCGGCTGGTCGCCCGGTGACCCAGACCTGAGCGCGCGCCTGATCGCTGGCCTGTCGGTCCTGCCTGGGGCGTTCGACGAGCTGATCATCATCGAGCGTGCCGCTCCGCCGGGACCGCCGACGTGGGATTCGGCCAACCTGGACATCTCTATCACAGCGGACTCAGTGCGCGGCATAAGCCCATCCTCGGTTTGGGTCGTTGGAGGCGTGCCTATTCCCACCGCTCTGGTGGGTGCGGGCGAACGGGTCATTTACACCGCGCGTGTAACAAACATGGATCCGCTGGACTCGTCTGCCCTGATCGTTGATGCCTGGCCGCTGCCGGGGGACTATCTCAGTGTCTACGGCTACCCCGATCGAACCGACGGCGTGGACTATGGCCTGATGAGCGGCACAGCGGGGACCACGGACTATGGCGGCGGAATCGGGTGGACGGGCGCCATCTCATCCGGCGACTCGATCGAGTTCAGTTACTGGGTCGAGATGCCTATGACGATGACCGTGGGGATGGATCACACCTCGGGCGTGGACGTCTACGACGGCACAACCATGGACTGGCTGGGATGGGCCCTGGCTGGCGGCTACGATCGAGCCTTCGTCTACGGCCTGAACGGCACCAAGATGTCAAGTCCGGCCGTCGTGCTTCCAGGCGAGACCTTCACCTACCACGCCAGCTTGTTCAACTACAGTGCCGAGGATAAACTTGTGTACTTTAGCGACGCGCTGCCTCCCGAGGTCACCTTCGTCTCGACCACGGGCGGTGCAACGTACGACAGCGGTACGCACACCGTCACCTGGATCGGCATGCTGCCCGGTACCACTTTGTCCACGGTCGACTTTGACATCACGGTCCAGGCCAACACCGACCTGACGTATGGCACGCTCATCGAGAACCAGGCCTCACTAGCCGACAATGCTGACCGCATCCCCTTCGTATACCTCACTGCCTCAACGATGATCGGCACCCAGGCCAATCTGACTGCCGAAAAGACCGTGAATGCTTTCCACGGGGATATCGGCGACACGCTCGACTACACGATCGTCTTCCGCAACACCGGCACCGAGACGGCCCGGGACGTCGTCTTGACCGACGCGGTGCCGTCGCAACTGGACGTCATCACCGACACCATCACGGTCAGCACACCCAGCGCTGGCGGCGACGTGTACGATGCTGGGATGATCCGCTGGGAGGGCGACCTGGCACCCGACGCGGAGGTCACGATAACCTTCCAGGCCACGATCAACGACACCGCCACGCAGGAACTAGCGCTGATCAATGCGGCCGAGGTCACGGCTGAAAACCAGCCGACGAAGGTATACAACAGCGCACTGACCGAAGTATTCACCCACTATGACGCCTTCCTGCCCATTGTCCTAAGGGCCGGAAGCCCATAGCACCTGGTGAGTCGCACTATCGCGAAAAGCCCCTGGCCTCTGTAGCCAGGGGCTTTTCGTCTGTATCGGGGGTCGTGGTATAATCCTGCCAGAGGCGATCATGGACAGATCCTGGAGAGCCCTGTTTTCCCCCGGCCTGGTAGTAGTCCTGGCCCTGCTGACAGGACCTCAGAGCTGGGCTGTGGATACGTCCGCAGGGCAAAAGCCAGTGCCCGCCACGCTCCTGGTACGGGCACGAGCTGGGGCGCCACAGGAGCACGTCAAGCGTCTCCTCGCATCACATGGGATGCATATTAAGCGGCAAATCCCACACATCAAAGTGTGGGAGATTGAAGGCGACACCAGGATCTATGATACACTGTCAGCAAAGCTGTGCCTGGATCCAGATGTGCTATGGGTCGAGCCCAACGGATGGGTGCACATTTCAGGCGTTGTCCCCAACGACCCGTTCTATCAAGCTCAGCAAGGGCATCTACGGCTAATCGGGCTGCCCGAGGCCTGGGTCCTTACCACCGGTGACACTCGTCTCATCGCTGTGATCGACACCGGGGTGGACCTCGACCATCCCGATCTCGTCGCCAAGATTTGGATCAGTGCGGATGAAATCTCGGATAACGGCGTAGACGATGATGGGAACGGGTACGTGGACGACGTTCGCGGGTGGGATTTCGTGAACCAGGACGCTGTGCCGCAGGATGGTCATTCCCATGGGAGCCACGTGGCTGGAATCGCCGCGGCGCACACGGATAACGGGGAGGGCATCGCTGGCGTCGCTTGGCGAGCGTCCATTTTGCCACTCAAGGTATTGGACAATCAAGGGAATGGCACCTTTGCCGATGTAGCTGAGGCTGTCATCTACGCCGCCGATAACGGTGCACGTATTCTGAATCTGAGCCTTGGGGGAGAGGAATTCTCGCAGACGCTCGAAGATGCGATATCGTATGCACTAAGCCAGGGCTGTCTGGTCGTGGCGGCTGCCGGAAACAGCGACACCCAGCCCACGCCGGTTGAATATCCAGCTGCCCTGCCTGGGGTGTTAGCGGTTGCCGCGACGACGGATGACAACGTGCCTGCGTCATTCAGCAACTGGGGCCCGGAGGTTGATATAGCCGCACCCGGTGTTGAAATACTGAGCGCTAATCGATCTGGTTCGTACTACTTCAGCAGCGGCACCTCGATGTCCACAGCTCACACCAGCGGTCTAGCAGCCCTGATCTGGTCACTACAACCCACGCTGACCCCGGATCAAGTTGCCTACATCATCACCAGGACAGCACGTGACATTCATGCGCCAGGCTGGGATCAACGCACAGGCTGGGGGCGGATTGACGCCTGGGCTGCCATAGTCGCAGCATTACCCTATCGCACATATGTACCCACCGTCATGCGCTGATCCCCCCACAAGCCGAAATAGTCGCCTTACGCTCCAAACACCCGCTGGTGCTATTCCCCAGAATCACACCAGGTGAATCGTTAAGAGAGCGGCGGATTCTAAGCAATATCTCACATTTCCTTTACATCACATCGACAGAAATGTGCTATGATAAGCACATGGTCTTTCACCGAAAGCTGTACAAACGTAGATGGAACAGAGGTGGCGTTGCACACCCATACGGGAGGAAACGAGATGATGAGCGAGACCGAACACACCGACGACGAATGTAGCAAGCCATCGGAAAAGAGCCAAATGGAAAGGGTGGCAGATCTGCCCGCAGACGAAGAATCGGCTGAAAGCAACGCCCGCTGGCCTCCAACGGTGGCCCTGCTCAACCTCACCGGGCTAGGCCTGGGCTACTTGTACGTGAAACGCTGGCTGCGATGGGCGATCCACTTCGCGCTCACGGTCGGCCTGATCGCCGCGGCGTTTCTGACCGACGCCGCCCGCCTGCCGGGCCTCTGGGCGGCCGTTCTCTGCGCGTGGCTGCTGTGGATGGCTTTCGATGGCTGGCGCCAGGCCCGGCGGCTGGCGCAGGCTGCTCCCGCTGGGTCGCCCCCTCGCCGGTGGCTGCCCATCGGCGTCGCCGCGCTCCTGCTTGTGGCGGAAGCCGTCGGGCTGTGGGGCTACGCCGCCCTGGGCCGGCGGACGTTTGCCGAGGGGATGGCAGCCTACGAGAAGGCCGACTGCCGAACCGCGATGCAGCGCTTCAACCGGGTCACCACGCTGTACGAGTTGACCCTCAGCCCGAACGTAGCCGCCGCTGACGGGCACACCGTCGAATGTGGCCTGATCGTCTTCGCCGAGAACGCCCACAAACGGGGCGAGTACGCCGAGGCAGTGGACGGGTACGGAGCCTATCTGGATCTCTATCCAGAGAGCAAGCTGACCCGCCACGCCCGCGACGCGCTCGCTGAAACCTACGGCGATTGGGCAGTCGACTTGAGGGAAGCGGAGAAGTATCAGGCCGCTATCGACAGATACGGAGTCGTCCTGAGCGACTATCCGGAGACGCCGACCGGGAAGCAGGCGGCGGCGCTGGCGGCCGAGACCTACGCCGAGTGGGCGGCACACCTGCGGCAAGCAGGCGAGTACGGCGAGGCCATCGAGAGAGACCTGACACTCCTCGCCGAGTACCCGGATACGCCAGCCGGCGGGAAAGCGGCTGCGCTGGCCGCCGAGACGTACGCCGAATGGGGCGCTCATCTGGGAGAGGACGGCCAATACGCGGACGCGATTGACAAATACGACACTGTGCTCGGCGAGTATGCCGACACACCGGCGGCGGGAGAGGCCAGAGCAGCGGCAGCCGAGACCTACGCCGAGTGGGCGACCCAACTGCGGCAGGAAGGCGAATACGAGGATGCCATCGCCAGGTACGACATCGTCCTCAATGAGTACGCCGACACGCCCACAGCAGCGAAGGCCAAAGAACCGACGGCGGCGACGTACGCCGAGTGGGCAGCCCAACTGCGGACGACCGACGAGTATGAGACCGCCATCGAGACGTATCAGATCGTCACCAGCGAGTACGCCGAGACGTCGGCCGCCCAGGCGGTGCAAGAAGAGGAAGCGGTGGCGGGGACCTACGCCGAGTGGGCGATCCAACTGCGGAAGGACGGGCTCTACGCGACGGCGATCAGGAAGTACCAGACGATTCTCGGTGAGCATGCCGATAGCCAGCCGGCGGCTACCGCGCAGGCGGAGATCGGAGAAACCTACAACGACTGGGGCGGACAGCTTCACTCGCAGAGGAAATACATCGAGGCCATGGAGAAGTTCACTCTAACCCTGAAGGCCACGGACGACGCGGGCGTGATCGCTTCCGCCGAGGAAGGATACGACGAGGCGTTGTGGGCATTGAGCCAGGCCAGCACGGGCGAGGGGAAGCAGGTGATAGAAGAAGCCCTGCCCAAGGTATGCGAGGGCAAACCCGCCGAGTCTCCAGCCATCGGCCTGGCAGAGGACGAGCCGGGCAAAGCGCTGTTCGATGGCTCCACGATCAAACTTCCATCCAGCTTGAAAGCCACCAGCCCCGGGCACTTCCGCTACGCCATCTGCTTGAGCGACGGGACAAGCGTGCTGCAGCGCTGCCCCTACACCGCTGGACACACGCTGGTACGCCAGCGTAAGTGGTGGCGGGTGCGCGTGCGCGACACACGCACCGCCCGCGTGGTCGCCGACCGCACGTTCTACGGCACGTCCCCCCCTGCGTGCCCATTCTCGCGCACGTTCTGGGGCACCGTGGATTACTCGACCGGCAACGCACCCTCAACCAGCCAGATCATCGACTGGCTGCAGGGCGTTGTGCGCTGACGTGCAAGGAGACGTCGATCAATGAGCAACCAAGAGAGCAAGAGAACGATCTCTGTTCTGATCAACCTATGTCTGCTGCCAGCCATCCTGTTGGCCGGGTGCAGCGGCCTGTCCCCAGAGAAGATCGATGCCCAAGCTGAGGAGATCGCCGTGCCGCTCGTCGCCACCTGGAAAGCGGAGGCGCCGGCATCTACGGCAAGGCCGACACGCACCCCGTCCCCTTCGCCGGAGGCAGCGTCGACGTCCACGCCAGTACCCACGAGGGGGAATCTGGCATCCGCACAGAAGCTCAACCTGGCGGTGTGCTGCTCGGGCACGGACTTTTCCACGATCGACCCCGCCCAGGTGTGGGGAGGGCCTGCTGCGCAGATCGTCACCGAGGCATTCGTCGGACTGACGCGTCAGAACGAGGAGACGTCGAAGGTTGAGCCTGGAATGGCCGCTTCCTGGAACATCTCCGCGGACAAGCTGGTATGGACGTTCGAACTACAGTCAGATGTGCCGTGGGTGCGGTACAATCCGGCCACCGACCGCGTCGAGGAGGTGACCGACGAGGACGGCCAGGTGCGCTACGTGACTGCGCAGGACTTTGAGTACGGGATCAAGCGGGTGCTCGACCCAGAGATCGCACTAGGCAGCGAAAACGTGCTGTACCCGATCGAGGGCGCGGAGGACTTTAACGCCGGCGATGGGCCGGCCAGCGCCGTCGGCGTCACGGCCCTGGACGACAGCACGCTGGAGGTTCGGCTGGTAGAACCGGCCGGCTACCTCGACGTGATCGCCAGCAACTGGACGATGGTTGCCCAGCCGGAGTGGCAGATCGAAGCGCAGGGTGACGAGTGGACGGAGACGGACAACTTCGAAAGCTACGGGCCCTACGCGCTCAAGGAATGGGTGCACGACTCGCACCTGACGCTGGTGAAAAACCCGCACTGGCCTGGCGCAGAGAGCATCCCCCAGCCCACGGTCGAGGAGATCACGTGGACGTTGATGGACGACGCGGGCGCGCTGATGGCCGGGTACCAGGCGGGCGACTTTGACGTGATCACACTCCCCGACGATGTGCTGGCTGTCGCGCAGGCTGATCCAGAACTTGAAGCACAACTCACCGTCCAGCCGAATCTATGCACGTATTACTACGGCTTCAACACCGAAAAACCGCCGTTCGACGACCCCGACGTGCGGCGGGCCTTCTCGCTGGCGGTAGACCGGCAGGCGCTGATCGACGACGTGCTCCAGGGGAATCAGAGGCCTGCCCGCTGGTTCAGCCCTCCTGGGCTGCGGGGCGTCCCCACCGCCGACGGGAATCCGACGCTCGGCGTCGCCCACGAGCCGGACGAAGCGCGCAAGTTGCTGGATGAGGCGTTCCCCGACCGCTCACAGATGCCGCCGGTGACGCTGGGGTTCAACGCCTTCGGCCAGCACGAGGACATCGCCGAGGCCGTTCGAGCGATGTGGGAAGACACGCTGGGCGTCGAGGTGGAGCTGGCGCCTACGGATAGTTTCGGCGACTACCTGACGCTGCTGAACACGGACGCGCCGCAGATCTGGCGGCTGGGTTGGTGCCAGTACTACGCCGACGCGCACTGCTTCCTGAGCGACGTGTTTCAGAGCGACAGCGATTACGCGAACTACACCAACTGGTCGAGCAACGCGTTCGACGCACTGGTGGAGCAGGCGGCCGTCAGCACCGACACAGCCCAACGGGCCGAATGGTACGCCCAGGCGGAGGACGTGCTGGTGCGCCAGGAGGCCGCGATCATCTCGCTCTACTGGTACGCCGACAGCGCCCTGACGCAGCCATACATCCAGCGCACATACTCGCAGATCCACGGGATCGAGCGCTTCGAGAAGTGGGCGGTGGTCCAGCAGTAGGTCACACGGCGAGCGTCATACACCGCTGCTACCAGACCTCCGAGGTTTCCGACAGCCGAGGCATCAGAAGCCCGGCAGCGATAGGCAAGATGCGACTTCCTGCATCTATGTAGGCGCAAACCTCGGAGGTCTTTGGGCACATGGGGAATCTGCCGCATCGCCTACGAGCAAGGATGTGCTGAAACGACAGATGATTACCGTGCTTCTGGAGGAGGAAGCAGGGGCACGATGACCTGCATCACCTCTTCCAGGCAAGTCTCGTTTGAGGGTTGCCGGTTGGCGTGCTGTCCTACGTGCTTATGATGCGGGAAGTTCGCCAGCTCTGCGTGGTGGGGACGGATGCCGAGAAGGCGAGATCGCACTAATCTGGCTCCGGTGCCGGGGAGATCGCAACCAGAGCGTCCAGCGTCCTCCTAGTCTGTTCCAGCACCCTGGACCAGTAGTGCCACTCGACGTAATCCTCATGCATAGCATAGCCGGCATCATCAGGCAGGCCCTCGGCCTCAAGCTGATTGAGGGTGGTATGATACTTATCTTCGAACGCCTGCACCTTGCTCTGAGCCCAGGCCAAACGTTTCTCCAGGCTCAAGCGGTGAAAGGCCACCCCGATACTGAGGATTTCCGCTCGATCCTCAGGTGAGATGGCGTGGAAGATGCGATCCAGAACTTCTGGCTCAAGCGCTACCGTATCCATACCCGGCTCCTCACAATCTTCGTGGCTATGACTTCATCCCAAGTATACTATCCGCGCCGAGGGATGTCAAACTAGCGTTCGCTCCTGGCACTTAGTCCTCCAGCCGCTCCAGTTGCGCGATGCTGGTCATCAGGCGCTTCAGGCCGACGTCATCGAAGACCACGGTCACGATCTCGTCGCCGCCGTCGGCCCGGCTCTCGATCACCAGCCCCTCGCCGAAGGTCGCGTGCCGCACCCGCTGACCGGTGCGGAAACGGGGGCGATCGGCGCGGGTGTCCTTGGGCGCCGACTGCCACGTGGTCGTGCCCCGGGACTTGGACCGTTGCGTCTGTCTCCAGGAACCGCTGAGCAACTCGGGAGGGACGTCGTCCAGGAAGCGGCTGGGAACCGAGGGTTCGCTGCTGCCGTAGCGGGTGCGCATGAAGGCGTAGGTCAAGAAGAGCCGATCCTTGGCCCGCGTCAGGCCCACGTAGCTCAACCGCCGTTCCTCGGCCATCTGCTCCGGTTCATCGAAGGAGCGACTGTGCGGCAGAATCCCCTCCTCCAACCCGGTGATGAATACAACCGGGAACTCGAGCCCCTTGGCGCTGTGGAGCGTGAGTAGGGTCGGCGCGTCGACTTCTTCGCTCAGGCTATCCACGTCGGAGACGAGCGCAACGTCGGCCAGGAAGTCGGTCAGCGTCAGATCCTCGTACTCAGCGGCCACGTTGCGCAGCTCCAGCACGTTGGCCCAGCGTTCCTCCCCCTCCTCGGTGCCGTCACGCAGATAGTCGGCGTAGCCGGTATCCTCCAGCACACGATCGATCAACTGGGCCACCGTCAGCGCGCCGCGGGCCGCGATCCAGCTCTCCAACATCTCCAGGAACGCCACCAGCGCCCGCCGGGCTCGCGTCCGCAGTTCTGAGATCTGGATTTCGGGATCTGCGATGCCCTTGAGCGCCTCGTAGACGGAGATGCCACGCTCCTGCGCGACGTCTTCCAGCGCCGTCATCGTCTTCCTGCCGATGCCGCGGGGCGGAACGTTGATCACGCGCGCCATGCTCACGCCCTCGGTGGGGTTGTGGATCAACCGCAGGAAAGCGATCAGATCCTTGATCTCACGGCGGGCGTAGAAGCGCGTGGCACCGACCAGTCTGTACGGCAGCCCGGCACGGATGAAGGCATCCTCGAAGGCACGCGACTGGGCATTGGTGCGGTACATTATCGCGCAATCGCCGGGGCGTATCCCCTCCCGCGCAACTAATTGGGCGATGGTGTCCACGACAAAGCGGGCCTCTTCGTCCTGGTCGTATGCCTCGTGGACGACAATCTTGGCTCCGGGCCCTCGTTCCGTAAAGAGCGCTTTGTCGGTGCGGTCGGGGTTGTGCCGGATGACGGCGCGCGCAGCGTCCAGGATGGTCTGGGTGGAGCGATAGTTCTCCTCCAGGAGGACAGTGATGAGATCGGGGTGATCGTCCCGCAGACGGCGGATGTTGCGGTAGTCCGCGCCCCGCCAGGCGTAGATCGACTGATCCTCATCGGCGACGCAGAAGAGGTTGTGATGCCGCCCCGAGAGCTGCCGCAGCAGCACATACTGCGCCTGGTTGGTATCCTGGAACTCATCCACCAGGATATGCCGGTACTGTTCTTGATATTTCGCCAGCACGTCCGGGTTCCGTTCGAACAGGCGCACCGTCACCATCAGCAGATCGTCGAAGTCAAGCCCGCTGTTGGCCACCAACAGCGCCTGGTAGCGCTCGTAGATGCGTTTGACGACCTCGCCATAGTACGAGCCCGTCGAGTACGCCTCCGGCGGGACCAACTCGTTCTTGGCGCGGGAGATGGCGCCGTGAACCGATCGCGGGCGGTAGCGTTTGTCATCCAGGTTCAGGTCGCGGATGGCCTGCTTGACCAGGCGGATTTGATCGTCGGCGTCGAAGATCGCATAGTCGCGGGGAATACCGGCCGGCTCAGCCTCACGGCGTAGGACGCGAGCACAGGTGGCGTGGAAAGTGCCCAGGGTGAGACCACGGCTGCGAGAGCCGCCGAGCAGCCGCTCCAACCGCTCCCGCATCTCACGGGCGGCCTTGTTGGTGAAGGTGACCGCCATCAGACGCCATGGCGCGACGTCCAGTTCCTGCACCAACCAGGCGACGCGTCGAGTAAGCACACGGGTCTTTCCGCTGCCCGGTCCGGCCAGCACGAGGACCGGTCCATCGGAGGCTATGACGGCTTTGCACTGCTGGGGGTTGAGTCCATTGAGAAGATCCATGTTTGCGGATTGTAACACAGTCGGGCACAGCGCGCCAGCGGACAAGCGGACGGGCGCCTCTAGAGGGTGAGTGAGGGGTTCAGGTTGACCGGCGTTCCGGTTTGAGAATCCGATGGAAGTGTGTTATGATATTGGACACGAGATGATCGCCCTTTTCCGAGAGCGTTCAAGTTGTCATGGAGGTAAGCCGATGGTCATCACCGAGGAGCTGCACCTGAAGACGCAGGGACATTGCGACATTCAGGACATCACCTCTCAGGTGACAAAACTGGTAAGAGACTCAGGGCTGCAGGCAGGCACTGTCACCATCTTCTGTCCCGGCTCGACCGGGGGACTGACGACGATCGAGTACGAGAGCGGCGCGCTGGCCGACTTGAAGCAGGTACTCGACGAGATCGCGCCGCCCGACCGGGACTACCGTCACCATCTGCGGTGGGGAGACGACAACGGCCACTCCCACATCCGCGCCGCACTCCTCGGCCCTTCACTGACGGTGCCCTTCGCCGATGCCCGGCTGACACTGGGCACGTGGCAGCAGATCGTGTTTCTCGATTTCGACACCCG
>Ga0180433_10006299_pt1 | contig 15619 bp, 13 predicted proteins | sample SS_ome_8_FD_132980 | JGI IMG/M metagenome (GOLD analysis project Ga0180433, IMG submission 132980) | Hypersaline lake sediment archaeal communities from the Salton Sea, California, USA - SS_1_D_1 metaG | ecosystem: Environmental > Aquatic > Non-marine Saline and Alkaline > Hypersaline >... | reverse complement strand
TTTGAGCATAATCTCCAGAAGGCTCAATAAATATGGTTTTTCCATACGTTGCTGTAATAAAAAGTAACCCAATCAAAATAGAGTATAAAATCTTCATATATTTCCTTAATTAAGATAGACGGAGGAGGAGGGATTCGAACCCTCGGTACGCTATAAACGCACACACGCTTTCCAAGCGTGCTCTTTCGGCCACTCAGACACTCCTCCAAAAGATAAGGTAGATTAATGTTTTTATAAGATATTTGACAAGAAGGATTTACTAAAAACAAACTTAATAAAAGTCATAAAAAAGATTTTAAATATTAAATATTTCTTCCCAAAGTTTTTCAGCCTGTCATAACCCTATGATAGGTTTTTTATACTTGTAAATAGCCAAATAAATGCCTATGATTAAAAGTTTTTAGAAACAACGTAAAAAACAAAATGCGCAAGTTAATATTATCATTTCTATCGTTAATAATTTTCTTTTCTTGTAGTAACAACCATTCTGTAGAAAAACCAGAAAACAAACAAAACATTTATGTCAGCATATCTCCGTATCATGGACTAATAAAAAAGATTGTGGGAGACAGCATAAATGTAAATCTTTTGATTTCTCCTAATCAATCCCCTCATCATTATGAACCTACGCTTAAACAAATTCATAGCATTTCCAACTCAACTGTATGGTTTTGCATTGGTGAAACATTTGAAAAAAGGCTGAAAGAACTTTTAGAAATAAAAACAAAATCTCTAGACATTATAGATATTAATCAAGATATGGATCTTTTGTATCTTGATGAAAAAAAGGATATCGAAAAAAAAGATATCCATCTGTGGATGAGCCCTAAAAGAATAAAACCGCAACTAGAAAAAATTACAAAAATCTTAATAGAAAAATTCCCAGAAAATCAAAATCTTTATAATAACAATTTACAGAAACTTCTAAAAAAACTTTCCGAATTAGACAAAAATCTTCAGATATCGCTTCAAAGTTCAAAAGATCAAACGATATTAATTTCTCATCCTTCTCTTTCTTATTTTTGCGAAGATTATAATCTAAAACAACTCACAACAGAAAAAAATGGCCATCAACCGAATGGAAAATACCTTACAGAAGTGTTAAAGAAAGTAAAAGAAAATGATGTAAAAACAGCTCTTGTGCAACCACAACACGATAATCAGGCAGTGCAATTGATAGCAAAAGAAGCTAAGATCTCTCTCCAACTCATTGATCCTTTTAATCCTGATTACTTTGCAAATATAAAAAAAATCGCTAAGATTATAGAAAATAATCAAAATATGCAGGCGAAACAGTGACGATAGCCGTTGAAATGGAAAATGTCAGTTTTTCATATGGTGATAATCTGATCATCAAAAAAGCTACTGTTTCCATAGCAAAAGGTGATTTTGTCGGCGTTATTGGTCCTAATGGTGGAGGAAAAACAACATTTTTAAAACTTATTATGGGCCTTTTATCCCCTAATGAAGGAATCATCAAGGTTTTTGATCACTCCCCTAAAGAAGAAAGAAAAAATATTGGCTATGTTCCTCAAAGAATAGACGTGGATAAAGATTTCCCGATCACTGTTTTAGAACTTGTTCTTATGGGAGCTTTAGCGCAAATAAAACCCTTTGGAAATGTAGCATTAGAAATAAAACAAAGAGCGCTTTCTCTTTTAGATCAGATGGGCATTTCTCATCTGCAAAAAACTTCTTTTCAAAAGCTCTCTGGCGGTCAACTTCAAAGAGCCTTTATTGCAAGAGCTTTACTTTCCGATCCTGATATTTTAATACTCGATGAGCCTACTGCTAGCATAGATCCTGAAGCAGAAAAAATGATTTTCGATCTCTTAGCTTCTTTTAAAGAAAAGAAAACAATATTAATGGTTAGCCATGATTTAAATGCCATAATCACTCAAGTGAAAAGCATCATTTCCGTACAACAAACAGTGCAGTATCGTCTTCCTGAAGAAGTTTGTGAACACTTTGCTATGGGGCTTTATCATGTGCCTTTAATGAAAGCAAATAAAGAGCATAAAAAAGGAAAAATGTAATGGAAATATTATCCAATCCTTTTCTTCAATTAGCTCTTTTAGGAGGTATTTTAGCATCGATAGCAAGTGGCGTAATGGGAAGCTTTGTTGTCATCAAAAGAATCGCTTCTTTAAGCGGAAGCATTGCTCATTCAATACTTGGTGGCATAGGCTTTTTCTACTGGCTAAAATATAATCAAGGCCAAACTTGGGCGGATCCTATTTATGGCGCTTTTTTAGCAGGACTCATCTCAGCTTTTATTATTGGATGGGTACATCTCAAATACAAACAAAAAGAAGATGCTGCCATTGCAGCTATTTGGTCAACTGGCATGGCGATTGGTGTTATCTTTATTTCACTAATAAAAGGCTATAAAGCAGATTTTACCTCTTTTCTTTTTGGTAATATCTTGCTTCTTTCCACAAAGCATATTTTGTTCTTAGCAATCTTAGATCTTATCATCCTTCTTACGATTTTTTTCCTTTATCGTTATTTTGTTGCCATTTCTTTTGATGAAGAACAATCCACAATGCAAGATCTTCCTGTTACTTTGCTTTATTTTACTCTATTAGGATTGATATCCCTTTCTATAGTACTGCTTCTTCAAGTTATCGGCATTATTCTTGTTATAGCTCTTTTAACAATACCTCCAACTATTGCTCTCGTTTTTACGGGAAAGTTAGTGAATATCATTATCTCTTCAATCTTTTTAGGAATGATCTTTAATATTTTGGGGATATTCATAGCTTATTTTGTGGATATTCCTCCAGGAGCAACCATTTCAATTCTTTGTGCTTTCGCATACGTTATTGTTCTTGTTGGGAAAAAGCTCGTTCTTCGAAAAAGAAAAGCTGCTTAAATCTTTAAAATATTATTTTAAAAAAAAATTTACAGGCCTATAGTTCTTTCATCAAAATAAGGGTTTGCTATGAAGAGAGCAGTTATTTCATTATTTTTTTTATTCAGTTTTTGTTTTATTTATTGTAGTTGGGATCCAACGCCTACAAACGTTACCACAGCAGCTACAAATTATCGTTGTAGATCTGCAAATGTAGCTATGAACCATTCAGGATATGGTATTGCCACGTGGGGTTATTACGATTCAGTTACTACGAGATTTTATGTTCAAGCATCCACTACGAATAATTTTGGTAAATCTTGGTCTACCACTCCTACTACAATAGATCCTCTTCACTATGCAACAGGAGCTCAATCAAATACACGCCCTCGTGTTGTAATGGATAACGATAATCACGCCATTATTATTTGGCACAGATTCGTTAGCCCCTCAAGTTATGAAGTTAGAGTTACTCCTTATGGAGCGTCTGCTCAAAATATTACCCTTTTAGATACTTCTCCAATAAACCATCCTACAAGACCTGAAATTGCAATGAACAACTTAGGCAATGCAATAGCTATTTGGTCTTTAGGAGATACATCAAATAACCATTTTATTAAAACTGCTTATTCTTCAGATTATGGAAATACTTGGTCTACTCCTACTATATTTAATCCGCAAAGGCCAAGTAGAGATTGGGTTTTTCCTCAACTTCTTATGGATGACAATGGTCATGCGATTGCTGTTTGGGAAGAAGAAATTGGATATGTTCATTATGTTAGATATGCAATTTCTACAGATTTTGGAAAAACATGGTCTGAGTCCTCTACCATAGATGGTACAACTTATAACAGAACAAATGCTTTTTCTAAATTAGCTTGGGACAAAAATGGAAATGTAATTATTACATTCGAAAACAGAGACGCAGCAAATGATTATTATGTAAGGACAGCTTATTCCTCTGATTGGGGCGCTACTTGGTCTTCAGCTATAACTTTAAACCCTACAACTCCTTGTCTTGATTGGGTTTCTCCGCATGTAGCCATGGACGAAACAGGCCATGCTACTATTGTTTGGCAAGCTTCTCTTACAGGGCCGTTTGATATTAAAACTGTATGTAGTGATGATTATGGGAAAACTTGGTCTTCGACAACAACTTTAGATACAGGAAGTGAAGACTGGTCATTTCCTAAAGTTGCGATGGATAATGCTGGCAAAGCTATAATAATCTGGAATTTTCGACGTCCTGGTGGTGGAAATATTTGGGATATAAAAGTATCTAATTCTTTTGATTACGGCAAAACTTGGTCAACATCTCCAACGATCTTAGCTGCTGCAATTGAAACTATTACTGCAGGAACCCCTCGAGCAGAAGTTGTGATGGATCCTCATGGTAATATAAATGCTACAAATGGTCTCGCTATTTGGGCGCATGCCTCTGCTGCCAGTTCTACTGTGGATACAAATCATTATCAAATCATCACTCTTTCTATTTCAGGACAAAAAGGTAGTATTAAAGGTTTTTTGCAAGAAGAAATTCGCAATAAAACCATATGTGATCCTATCGGTCAAATGGGAACGTTTAAATTATACAAAGATCCTGGACTCACACAATTAATAGATAGCGTTAGGAAAGATACAGATGTAGCTGAGCTTATAGAGAGAAGAGTGAAAAAAGGAGACATAAGAACATACTATGTAACTTGGACAGATGATTTTGGAAATAAAACAGGGCCTGCTCAGATAACAATTATAGACTAAAAAAATTTACAAAAAGGATATTAAATGAAAAAAGTTATTTTTCTATTTAGTGTATTAATTTCTTCCATAGCCTTTTGTGGGTGGTCTCCTACCAATACTATAATTTCTTCCAATTCTTCTGACTATGAACAAGTGGGAGCCGTTCTAGATCTGAATCATTCTGGATATGGTGTCGCCGTATGGGGATATCGTGATGGAGGACCTCCTGCATATCAAGTGCAAAGTTCCATAACTACTGACTTTGGAAAAACTTGGTCTCCCGCGGTTTTTATTGATCAAGCTAATATTTCATTGAGTCATAATACTCGACCTCGTGTAGCTTTAGATGAGTCAAATCATGCTATAATAGTATGGCAAAGAGATACAGGACCTCAATATGAAGTAAGAGTAACTCCTTATGGAGAGAATCCACAAAAGATAACTGTCTTAGATGCAGCAGCAGGACCTATTTATGCTCCACGTCCTGATATTACTATGGATAATATGGGGAACGCTCTAGCTATTTGGTCTCATGAAGACTTATCAGGTAATCATACTATAAAAACAATGCTTTCTGTCGATCGCGGAATTAATTGGATTTGTCAAAATAATTTAGATTTAAACGATCCTAGCGATGATGAAACTTATCCACGTATAGCTATGGATAAATATGGAAATGCGATAGCAACATGGACTTATGATGACGGAACAACAGATATGTATACTAAAGTCGCTTACTCTTCTGATCGTGGCATTACTTGGTCAACACCTATTATTATTGACAATCAAGTAGATAAATCCACTTACTTCACCTTTCCTGATATCGTGATGGATAATTCAGGTCATGCAATCATTATTTGGGTTATTGACGTAGGACCAGCTACTTTAACTGTCAAAACTGCCTCTTCTAATGATTACGGAAAAACATGGTCATTTAGCGTGATAGATCCTTCCAATCCCTCTTTCAATTTTATTTATCATCCTAAAATAAGTATGAATAGTTCAGGTCATGCTGTGGCCACTTGGGGACATCACGCAGGAGGAGCTACTTATTATACTAAAGTAGCATACAGTTCTGATTGGGGAGCTTCTTGGTCTAATAGTAATATTGTAGATCCAGCGACTAGTAGCCTATATACACAACCAAATGTAAAATTAGATGATACAGGAAGAGCAATAGTGATATGGAATCATAGATCACTTGGAAATATAGAAATTAGAAGAGCAGATTCTTCTGACAATGGACAAACTTGGACTTTGGGTACTTTAGCAACAGGTTTGGATACAACACGATCATCCTGTGGAGCAAATATCTTTATAGATAAAAAAGGAAACCCAAATGCTCTTAATGCAATTGGCTTGTGGTCAACCTATATTTCTCCGAACTCTTCTACACAAATGAATCATTACCAAGAAATACATCTAAATGTTTCTGGAAGTCAAGAAAAAGCACAAGGGTATATTCAAGCAGATTTAAGAAACAAACTTAATGCTGAAGGAATTGGACAAAAAGGCATATTTAAACTGTACAAAGATCCAGGTCTTACTCAGCTTATTGATTCGACAACAACCGATACTGCAATATCGGAATTATTTGAACATCACGTTAGAAAAGGAAACATTTATACATATTATATCACTTGGACAGATGAGTTTGGATATACCGTTGGTCCCGTTCAAGTAACAGTGAAATAGAAAGATTTTTTCCATATTATTTGGAGCAGACCTTATTTCTTTCACTTGACATAATATAAACAGAACAACTTGACCATAATGATAAATTAAGCGATACAAATAATTACAACATTAGGCTTATATCATAGGTCCTACAATCGTAACTTATAGAGGTTAATTATGAAAAAAAACTTCTTTTTATTATTAATTTTAACAAGTTGTCTTACTCTTTTTGCATATGATAGACCTTCCGGTTCATATGGTAAGCCTATTCGACAGGAACCAGAAAAAGAAGAAGAGCAAAAAAAAGAAAATGATTACTTATTTGAAGTAAAGCCATCGTACTTTTATTTCCATGATAATACTGCAAGAGATCTCTATAATAAAGGTGGCTTTATGATCTCTTTAGAATTTCATGGAAGAATTTACGAAAACTTATTTTGGTTTTCGGAACTTGGTTTCTTATACAAAGATGGCCACGATTATAATCTCGATACAGATACCGATATCTTTTTGATGCCTTTATCCTTCGGTTTAAAAGGTATTTATTCTATAAACAATTTTATCCAACTTTATGCAAAAATAGCCCCTAATTGGGTTTGGGTTACAACATGGGATGACTATCCTTTTTTTGATAGTTCAAAGTCTAGAAGTACTTTCGGCGCAAGCTTTGGTATAGGAGCTATCTTTTTTCCTGTTGAAAATTGCGCTATCGATCTATTCGTAGGCTTCCTTTACGATAAAAAAACATTCAAAGACAAAGCTCAAAATATAAAATTTTCACGATATTTCGGCGGAATGCCTTTCGGAATAGGTCTTGGATATAGTTTTTAAAATATAAGCTTATCACAAATTTTCAAAATGTCTTGTTTCTCAAAAGAAGAACGAGACATTTTTTCTTTTATAAAAATTATATTTCAAAAAAATTTTCACATGCATATAGTCGTTTCCCAAAAAACAAGGATTTATCATGAGAAAAGTTTTGTTTTCATTTTTCAGCATTTTTCTAGGATTTAATTCTATTTTTGCTGGATGGACTGCACCTAATTATATCGTTGCATCGCAAAATGCAGATAACCCTGAATACGCACTTCCAGCTATAGCCTATAATCAATCTGGCTATACTGTAACTGCCTGGTCGTATATTGACACATCTTTTCTTCCCAGTAGGGCAAATATCCAGGCATCTATTTCAACAGACTTTGGGAAAAGTTGGCCAACTCCTATATCATATATTGACCAAGCGAATTATCAATCCCAACTGGCAAATATGTTTGTGAGACTTGCAGTAAATGATAATAACGATGCTTTGATGGTTTGGCATAGATATGATCCAACTTTAATACCAGCTGGATATGATGTTAGAGTATGTTCTTTAACAAATACTCCTATAGGGCCAACAGCGCAAAATCTAACAGTATTAGATGCAAATGCTGGAGCTCAAGGAGGAGGACTAGCTCCGAGACCTAAAATTGTGATGGTTGACAACACTGCTATTGTAGCTTGGGACCATGAAAGTGGGGGTAGTCATGATATTTATTATGCCATAACACCTGACAGTGGTGCTACTTGGCCTATTACAGGATCTATTCCTATGGGAGCTTTAGCACCTAATGTAGATCCTGTTTTTCCTGAACTCTATTTTGATTCTACAGGACTAGCTATAGTTATTTTTCAATATACTTCCGATGGATCAAACTATTATGTTTGTCAATCTACATCAACAGATTCTGGAAATACTTGGTCGAATGCTTCAATTATTTCAAGCTCAACTCCTGATTGGGTTATGCCTGCTCTAGATGGCGACAACAATGGTAATGCAGTAGCTATATGGCAATTTGAAACAGGACCATGGCCTGCTCCTTTTGATATACAATCTTCTGCTTATGTATCAGGTAGTGGTTGGCAACCTGTACAAACTATAGATACTGCAATCTATGATTGGAATACACCTCGAGTAACCATGAATAATAACAGTGAAGTTATAGCAACATATCAAATGGTTGATCCTACTCAAACGAATTATTGGGTTAAAACAGCATTTTCTTCTAATGGCGGTCAAACATGGGATATTCCTGTTTTTGTAGATCCTTTAAATCCAGATACTAATTGGAATACTCATTCTGAAGTGGCAATGGATGATTATGGCGTTGTTTTATGCGTTTGGAATTCTCATCTTGGAGGCAACAATTGGACGATTAAAGGTGCTGTTTCTAACGACTTCGGAAGCACATGGTCAACAACTGTTTTAAGTCCACTTGCTACTAATAAAACAGCTTATTGTCCTAGAGTAAAAGTCGGTGTTTTAGATACGGGTAATCATCATGCTGTAAATGGTTTTGCTATTTGGGCACATATAGATTCAATTACACCTTATAGCGTTATAGAAGCAAATCACTTTCAAGCAATTACTCTTAAAGCTACCGGTGAACACCATGAAATAAAAGATTACTTACAAGAAGCACTACAAAATGTCATCACAGCAGAAGCCATTGGCCAAAATGGAACCTTTAGATTATATAAAGATGCTGCACTGACTCAACTCATAGGAACAGTGACTCATAGTCATAGAGTAGCTAAGTTTATTGAAAATAATGTAAGTAAAGGAGAAACCTTTACTTATTACGTTACCTGGACAGATGAATTCAATAAAGGAGTTGTCGGACCAATAGCAGTAAGATTTGAAGACTAAAAAAATTTTATGCGCATATATTTTTTGCAAAAAACAAGGATTAAAATGAAAAAGATTGCTTTTCTTTTACTTTTATTTTTCTATATTTTTTTAGGATATAGTGAAACTTTTGCAGGATGGAATCCTTCGAATTATATTGTTACTTCACAGCCTTCTAGTAAACCTCAATATATCGCTCCTACTCTTGCTTTTAATCAATCCGGCTATACTGTATCTGTTTGGAGTTATTTTGATGATTTTCCCATTCCAAATAGATCCCATCCACAAGCAGCTATTTCTCCCGATTTTGGCGCTAATTGGTCTGCAGTATCCTATCTCGATCAAGCAGATTATCAAGTTAATAATAAAAGCACCTATGTAAGAGCTGTTGTAAATGATAATAATCAAACGTTGGTATCTTGGCATAGATTTGGCTGGCCTACTCCTATTTATGCAGTAAAGGTTTGTTCTTTAACTAATAATTATCCTCTGGCACCAACAGTTCAAAACCTCACAACATTAGATGCCAGTGCTGGACAAAACCCTCCAAGACCAGAAATCGCAATGGTAGGAGATACTGCTGTTGTAGCATGGGGTCATGACACTGCAGGTACTAATTACTTTATATATACATCTAAAACAACTGATGGTGGAATAACTTGGTCGACTCCCCCAACACAAATTCCTATGGGAAGTTTAGTAACAAGTAGCGTGGAACCTTTTCCGCAGCTTTATCTTGATGCTACAGGACTTGCCGTTGTAGTTTGGCAATATTATGATGGATCAGACTATTATGTTTTACAATCTGTATCCACTGATTCTGGCGCTAGTTGGTCTGATGCTTCAATATTAAGCACTGCTTCTAAAGATTGGACTATGCCTGTAGTAGGAGGCGATGGAAATGGAAACGTAGTTGCAGCGTGGGAAGAAGAAATAGGACCCTGGCCAGCTCCTTATGATCTAAAATCATCTACTTATTCTGTAGCAAGTGGTTGGAGCTCTTTACATACTATAGATACAGGAATTTATGACTGGCCTTATCCTAGAATAGCTGTGAATAATAATAATCAAGCCATTGTCACCTATCAAAGTTCAGAACCTACTTTTTCTCAATATTGGGTTAAAACAGCATTCTCTTCTAATGGAGGTCAATCATGGGCAGCTCCTGTTTTTGTAGATCCATTAAATCCTAATGTTAATTGGAGAACTTATCCTCATGTATCTATGGATAACCATGGAGTCGCTTTATGTGTGTGGAACGTTGAAAACACCTCGCCTAATTGGATAATAAAAGGAGCTGTTTCTACGGATTTTGGAAGCACTTGGTCTGTAACTACTTTAAGTCCTAATGCAATAGTTATTAATGCAGGTGCGCCAAGAGTAAAATCATATATTTTGGATAGCGGTAATCAAAATGCTGTAAATGGAATAGCTATTTGGCCACATCTAGACACTTTTGCTTCATATGGAGCAGTAGAAATGAATCATTACAAAGAAATAACCCTTAGAGCTACCGGAGAACATCAAAAAGTTAAAGATTTCTTGCAAGAAGAGCTGCAAAATGTCATCACCACTGAAGCCATCGGCGAATATGGAACTTTTAGGTTATATAAAGATGCTGCACTTACTCAACTTATAGGATCTGTAAGTAACAGCCATAGAGTAGCTAAGTTTATTGAAAATAATTTAGTGAAAGGAGAATCCTTTACTTACTACATTACTTGGACCGATCAATTCGGAAAATTAGTTGGTCCAGTAGTAGTTAGAGTTGAAGGCTAAAAAATCTTTAATGAAAGTAGGATCTTTTATTGTTTGAAATGACAAATAAAAAATATTTAAAAAAAATTTTTATGCGCATATATTTTTTGCAAAAAAAAAAGGATTTAAAATGAGAAAAAATCTTATTTCGTTTTTTATTTTTCTCTTAACTATCTTTACCAGCTGTGAAATTTTTGGAGCGTGGAAACCTGCTAACTCAGTTATAGCAAAAAATACAGCTAATCCAGAATACATAGCTCCCTATCTTGATTTTAACCAATCCGGATATACTGTTGCTGTATGGGGGTTTTACGATAATTCAACATCTAGATCTTATCAACAAGCTGCCATTTCTAAAGATTTTGGAACTACTTGGGATCCTGCAATTTATATCGATCATGTAAATTATCAATCAAATAAAAATTACACACATCCAAGAGTCGCTTTGAATGATGCGAATCAAGCAATCATTGCTTGGCACAGATATACTGGAACTACTTATGAAGTAAAAGTAACTCCATATGGTGCATTGCCTCAAAATCTTCAATTATTAGATGCAAGTGCAGGAGGATCAGGTAATAATCATGCACCAAGACCACAAGTTGCTATAACAGATCAACATGCTGCTGTTGTTTGGAGTCATAGAAGTGGAACTAATTATTCTACATATATAGCAACATCTACTAATGCAGGAAGAAGTTGGAATCCTTCTGTAAATATTGATACAAATGTTTCTTATTTAAGTACATTCCCACAAATCACCTACTTGGATTCAACAGGGCAAAATATTGCTGTAGTTTGGCAGACCAATATTGATCCCACTCCTTTCACTTATGACATGATTACAAAAGCAGCTATTTCTAAAGACTATGGAGCTACATGGACTATTACTACTTTAACTACAGTATCAGTTTCCGATTGGACACTACCTGTAATTTCCAGTGATTTTCAAGGAAATGCTATCGTTGCATGGCAACAAGTAGACCCAGTGGGTTATCCGGGACCTTACGATGTTAATATTGCAAGGTATTCTTTAGATGATGATACATGGTCTAGCCCTCAAACGATTGGAACTTCTTATGATTGGCCTTACCCTATCATTGATATGAATATAAAAGGACATGCAGCTATTGTTTGGCAAAAAAATACTAATCCCGCAGGCTGGCCAGGTCCTTATGCTCCTCAAATTAGTGCCTCTTCAGATTTGGGATATACATGGTCCACTCCTTTGGTTATTGATCCTTCTTTGAATTCTGAATGGATAATGCCTCATGTTTCAATCAATGATCACGATACAATGTTAGTTTCTTGGAATTCTTCTACAGGTGCTGATTGGAGTATAATGACTGCTCACTCAACAGACTTTGGCGCTAATTGGTCTGTGAACACTTTAGAATCCGGAATTCCTTTTGAAACGGCCTATAGTCCAAGAGCAAAAGTCTTTATTGCTGATGAAGGAAATCATAATACAGTAAATGGTATAGCTATTTGGGCGAATGTGAACTCGGGGACTCCTTATGGAGCAGCTGAAATGAATCATTTCCAAGAAATCACTCTTAGAGTTACAGGTGAGCATCAACAGATAAGAGACTACTTGCAAGAAGTGTTTAGAAATAAAATTACAGCAGAAGCCGTTGCGCAAAGAGGAACGTTTAGACTTTACAAAGATGCAGCTTTAACTCAACTAATAAGTAGCATTGTTAGTCACAATCGTGTTGCTATATTTATCGAAAATAATTTAAAAAGGGGGGAAACCCATACTTATTATGTTACTTGGACAGATGAATTCGGTAACGTAGAAGGACCAGTTAAAATTACAATAGAAGGATAAAACCATGAAATACAAATTTATTTTTCTGTTTTTTCTTTTGAGTTTTGCTTTTATTTTTGCTCAAGAGAAAAAAGAGAACGATTATTTATTCGAAGTGAAACCAGCATTTTTTTACTTTAATGACAATACAGCCAGAGAACTTTATGGTAAGGGTGGTTTTATGCCATCTTTAGAATGGCATGGAAGAATATATGACGTTCTATTTTGGTTTTTAGAAACAGGCGTTTTATATAAAGACGGCCATCACTATCACGTAGATACTGACTGTGATCTTTTGCTCTTTCCCATATCATTTGGTTTTAAAGCTATTTGCTCAATAAGACATGACATTCAATTTTATGGAAAAATTGCACCCAATTGGATCTATTCAAAAACCTGGTCAGAATATGAACATCATAAAAAAGAAAAATCAGAAAATACATTTGGAGCTACTTTTGGAGTTGGATTTGTATTTTTACCTCATCCTAACTGCACGATTGATTTCTTTGCTGGTTACCTTTTCGATAGAAAAACGATTAAACACACTGAATATAACCATAAATTTAAAAGATACTTAGGTGGTTTTCCCTTCGGAATTGGCGTTGGATATAGTTTCTAAAAAAGCACTCAAATATTTTTCTGAAAATTAATAGGATTTGATCTAGGTAAGATCAAATCCTTTTTTTTCTAAATTTCAATTCAAAAAAATTTTACTTTTTATCAAAAAAGAGCTGTTTACTTATCCATTGACAAACAGGGTAATTTTTCTTTATTATTTTTCCATTAAACTGATAGGAGAGCGCTATGTACGCAATCATTGAAACGGGAAGCAAGCAATACCAAGTAGAAGAAGGCGATATTATTGATATCGAGCTACTTACCCCAAAAGACAAGAAATTAGTTGAATTTAAAAATATTCTTTTTCTAAGTGAAGGCACGAAAATGCACGTTGGAACACCTTATGTTAAAGGTTTTTCTGTTAAAGGAGAAATTTTAAAAGAAGTGAAAGGCGAAAAAGTGATAGCTTATAAATACAAAAGAAGAAAAAACTACCTCAGAAAGAAAGGTCACAGACAAAAGTATTTAAAAGTAAAAATTACACAAATTAAAGCAGGATAAATTATGGCACATAAAAAAGGTCAAGGATCGACCAGAAACGGAAGAGACTCAAATGCTCAGCGTCTTGGCGTCAAAAGAAATAACGATCAATTTGTGACAGCAGGTAGCATTTTAGTAAGACAAAGAGGCACCCAGTGGCATGCTGGCAAAAATGTAGGCATTGGTAAAGATTTTACTTTGTTTGCATTGATTGATGGAGTTGTATCATACCGCAAGGCTAAAAAGACCTTCGTTTCTGTGCTTCCAAAAATATAAATAAATTTTCATGTTTACAGATAGAGTTGTTTTAAAACTTTACGCTGGCAAAGGCGGTAATGGTATTGTCGCATGGCGGCGTGAAAAATATGTTCCTAAAGGAGGCCCTGCTGGCGGCAATGGCGGCAAGGGTGCAGATATTATTTTTAAGGCAAATCCCCAGCTTTTATCTTTAGAAGATTATAGATCCAAAAGAATCATTAAAGCAGAGAATGGAAAAGCAGGTGGTCCTAATAATCAACAAGGAAAAAGAGGAAAAGATTTAATTCTTTCTGTTCCTGTCGGCACTCTTATTAAAGATGCAAAAACTGGTGAAATTATCCACGATTTAACACAAGAGGATGAGACCTATACTCTTTGTAAAGGTGGCAAAGGAGGCCTTGGAAACACTTTTTTTAAAACCTCAAGACAAAGAGCTCCTAACAAATGCACAGAAGGCAAATTTGGAGAAGAAATAGAGGTTGAGCTTGAACTTAAACTCATTGCAGATATTGGTCTTGTGGGATTTCCGAATGCTGGTAAATCCACTTTAATTTCTGCTTTAACCTTAGTCAAAGTTAAAATAGCTCCCTACCCTTTCACAACGCTTTATCCTAATTTAGGTCTTTTAGAATTTGAAGATTTTTCAAGAGTATTAATCGCTGATATCCCTGGTATTATTCAAGATGCTCATAAAGATAAAGGTCTTGGAATTTCTTTTTTAAAACATATTGAAAGAACATCTGTATTAGTTTTTGTAATAGATATTGCAGCTATAGATGGAAGAGATCCTTATAAGGATTTTATTACTCTAAGAAAAGAGATTACATCTTATAGCAAAGAGATGGCAGACAAACCTTTTATCGTTGTCTTAAATAAAATTGATGTAGAAAACGCCGATGAAATAGCAAAAAAGTTTCAAAAGAAATACTCATCTACAGCTCCCTTATTTGTGATATCAGCTCAAGAAGAAAAAGGATTAGAAAAACTTAAACAAGAAATGAAAAAAACAGTTCCTGTAAATTTTAATCTTTGATTTTTTTTCGTATCGGAGTCGATTGTTTTTTATCTAACACTATAAAAAGACCACTAATAATAACAAGCAGCACTCCTATAAGATCCCATATATCTAGAATAGTGTTCCAAATAAAATAATCGAATACTCCTCCCATTATGACCATAAAATAACCTGTTGCTGAGACTTTCGATACAGGAGCATATGTATAAGCTTTAATGATAAGGTATTGAAAGGCAAAAGCAAAAATCCCTACCAAAAAAATATAAAGCCACATCAGAGGATCTGATACTGTCTGCCAAAAAACCAATGCAGGAAATATGGATGCTAATAGCAAAATAAGCGATTGATAAAACATCATGGTACCAGCATGTTCAGTTCTAGCTAGTTTCCTAATCGATGCTACAGCTAAAGCTAAGAATAGTCCCGCAAGAACACCTAAAAATCCGCTGGTATTAAAAAAGTCCCATTTTGGTTTTAAAATAAATATAACACCAACAAATCCTACTAAAAGTAGCAATATACGTCTTAGAGGAATTTTTTTTCTAAACCAGATAAGAGCAATAAGAGGAATAAAAAGAGGATAAGTATTGATAAGAAGAGTGGAATCAACAAGTGATAATTTTTTCACAATATAATAAAACAAATATACAGCAATAAATGCCGAAAGACCTCTTATTAAGTAAAAATGAAATTTTTGTGTTTTTAAAGGTAGTTTTTTGATTCCCAAAAAAGGCAGGATAA
>Ga0180433_10006298_pt1 | contig 15619 bp, 10 predicted proteins | sample SS_ome_8_FD_132980 | JGI IMG/M metagenome (GOLD analysis project Ga0180433, IMG submission 132980) | Hypersaline lake sediment archaeal communities from the Salton Sea, California, USA - SS_1_D_1 metaG | ecosystem: Environmental > Aquatic > Non-marine Saline and Alkaline > Hypersaline >... | reverse complement strand
TGGGCTCCCCGGTCTTCTGCCACGCGCTCATCCTCCTGGAGTAATCAAGCGCTCAAATCCTGCCGTTCGGCGGCGCTCTCCGACATCGCCCTGACACGGAACGGTTCGACCACACCGACACCCTGCGAGAAGTTGCGCAATCGTATCAGAACAGGTTCCGTGATCTCCTGCCCTTTCGAGACGAGCAGGAGCCCGTTGTTGGCCCGGATGTTCTCGTCCGCTACCATGTTCATCCTCAACTCGCCCACCCCCACCATTTTGATTGTCTCCTCCGGTTCAGTTTGCGGAAGAGTCTCAAGAGCGGACAGCAGCTTCGGATTGTACCGGCCTTCCCTGCTGCGCAGCCTCGATAACGCTGCTCCGGCCGACGCACCCTGAACCAGTAATTCGTCAAAGTCGAGAACCACCTTAAGTACCTGCGAACCGAGCGCCACGGTTGCCTCCTCCTGTGTCGCGTTTCCGGGCGGAGGATAGTCGCAGAAATGCTTCTGTTGCCCCTCGACCATTCGTGCTACCGGCTCGAGACGAGGGATGTTGACCAGGAGTCCGCTGGCCACCAAAGGGTGCGACGAGTACATCCTAGCTTCTTCTCCGGATAGCGGCTGTTTGGCGTAAGCCTTGTCCAATACTTCAGGCGGTACGGTGACGCACCCGATCTGTGACAGCATAGCCGCCATCTCGAACTGCCACAGCCGGGACAGTTCCAGATGTTCCGTGATGTGCTTGACGTACCGTGTGATCCGGGATGCGCGGCTGAAGGCGACGGGGTTTACCATGCTCAGTATTTCGGTCAAAACCTTGACGCTGCCTTTGAGGGTCTTTTCGAGCAGCTCGCGCTCCGCAACAACGAGCCGATACTGCTGGATTCCCGCCTCGAGCATGCCCGCGAGCCTCTCCGGCGGGCAAGGCTTGGTAAGAAACCGGAATATGTTCCCCTCGTTTACGGCATCCACCGCCGTCTGCAGGTCCGCGTTTCCCGTGAGCATCATGCGGACGCTGTCAGGCGCACGTTCCTTCACTTTCGAGAGAAACTCGATACCGTTCATAGAGGGCATGTTCATGTCAGCGACGACGACAGCGAACGGGCCGTTCTTTTGCACCGACTCAAGTCCTTCCTGCCCACTCTGTGCGGTCTCGAGGCAGAACTGCTTCCGTAGTGCGCGCTCGCAGGCCGCGAGTATGTTCGGGTCGTCATCCACAAAGAGCACTTTATGGGTCATCTGTTCCGTTCCTCATCAGCCATCTCGCGACACAGGTTTTGCCACTCGGGAAGCCGCTCTGCCATGCCCAACTCCGCTATGTACGTCTGATCGAGCAGTGACGCCGCGCCAACGCCCCCTTCGGTGCTCGCTTCGTGTTCCAGGACGTTGGCAACGTGCACCGCTGTCAGGGTACCGAACTCTCTCGCCGAACATTTCGCCGGCTCGTGGTGGAAAACGAGCGCCTCGACGATCGGGTCGGAAAAACCCCAGAGTCCAAGCAGATACGCTCCCAGCTCCGCGTGTGTTGCCCCGAACCTTTCGCGTTCCGCCTCGCACAACGTCGGTCCATCTTTCTTGACGAGCGACAGTGCCCCGGCATATTCCACCGGGAGTTTCGCCGCGAGCACCAGCTTGCCGACGTCGTGGAGCAAGCCGGCTACGAAGGCGTGGTCGGCGGTTTTCCTCTCGGCGCTCTCGGCCCTGGTGATGGTCTTCGCGAATCCCGCCGCGTTCATGCTGTGGCGCCAGAGCGCCTCCAGCGATAGGCCTTTCACCCTCGCATCCTCAAACTGTGAGAACACGTTGATCGAGAGCACGAGAGCCTTGACGGTGTCCAGACCGAGCAGCGCCACCGCCTGACCGGGACTCGACACGTGCTGCCGCACCCCGAAAAACGCGGAGTTGACCAGCTGTAATATCTTGGCGCTCATCCCCAGGTCCTGCGATACGATACGTTCTACCACCTTGACCGAGGCGTCCGGCGACTCCAGCTCTTCGAGCAACTCTTCATAAACGGCCGGGAGAACCGGCAGCGAATCCATTTGCGACAGCAGCGCCCGGAGCCTGTCGTCGGCCAGAAGGTCGCGCAGCGCCAACGCCTGCGATATTGTGGATTTTAAGGTTTCCGCATCGCACGGTTTTGACAGGAACTGGTGGACCGGACCCACCGCGCGGAGTATGTCTTCCTTCTTCGTCTGGCCCGACAGGGCGATGCGAGCAGTCTGGGGAAACTGTTTCCTCACCTCGTTCAAGAGCGCCGACCCGTCCATGCCCGGCATTCGCATGTCCGACACGATAACGTCGCACGGCTCCGCTGCAGCAGCATCCAGCGCTTCCTGGCCGGTTTCCGCGAACGAGATCTCCCACTGCTCGCGCATGGAGTGCAGCATACGGCGAATGCCTTCCAGTACTCTCGGTTCGTCGTCTACGAACAGCAATCGTCTCCTATCCGCCATCTCTAACGTGCCCCCTTTGCCAGCCTTGACCAGCCCCGTGTGGTTCATCCGACTTGCCGTCAGTTGCATGCACGCAACCGACCGTCCGTCTTCTGTCCGGGATCAGATGTCCTTTCCCCTATGCCCGCCCGATGGAGAATTCTCTAGTGGCAGGCGGATGATAAACGTCGTCCCCTTGCCTGTCTCGCTCTCGAAGGTGATCGTCCCGCCGTGCTTGTCCACAATGACGGAGCGGGCAATAGACAAGCCCTGACCAGTTCCCTTGCCCACCTCTTTCGTCGTGAAAAACGGATCGAATAACCTGTCACGGACCGCTTCAGGGACACCGCTTCCGGTGTCCGAGATGCGTATCTCCGCCCAGCCGTCGTCCCGGCGGGTCACGATAGTGATCTGTCCTTTGCCGTTTGACCCGTCACCGACAACGTCAGCAATGGCATGTGCGGCGTTGATGATGATGTTCAGGATCATCTGGTTGAACTCTCCCGGCAGGCACGGGACGGGAGGAAGAGATTCGTCGAAGTCCGTGTCCATCTCGGCAACGTATTTCCACTCGTTCCGCGCCACGGTGACCGTGTTCCCGATCGCCCTGTTGACGTCGACCGCGCTCTTCTCTTTTCCACCCGGATGAGAGAACTCCTTCATCGCCCGCACGATTGTCGCGACGCGGTCGACTCCTTCCAGCGACTGCTCGATCGCCTTCGGGATCTCCTTCGCCAGGTACTCAACGTCCGCATCCCTGGCGGCAGCCTCCATCTCAGCAACCAGTTCGGGAGTCACACTTCCCCGCCTGGCGGCCTCCAAAAACCGCCCGCCCTTTCCGTGCAGCTCGAGCAGGTCACCGAAGCTGTCCTTGAGGAATCGGATGTTATCGCCCACGTACTGCGTCGGCGTGTTGATCTCGTGAGCGATACCGGCTGCCAGTTGACCGATGGACTCCAGCTTCTGCGCCTGGATCAACTGGCTCTCCAGCTCCCTCCGTTTCGTCACGTCTGCGGCAAATAAGAGGAAACCATCAAACTCCCCGGTGTCGTTCACGACCGGATTCACCGTTATTCCCAGAAGTCCATCCTTGCCGTTCGTCCGGGTGAATCGTACGTCGTCAAGCCGGAGTTGCCTCGGTCCGCCGTCCGCCAGCCACTGCTCTACTCGCCCGAGCACGTTCACCCAGTCCCATTGGATGCTGCACCGGGCGAAATGGCGTCCAACGGCGTCCTGCGCCGCAATCCCGAACGTCCGTTCCGCCGCCTCGTTCCACCGCGTTATCGTGCCTGTGGTATCCGCACCAATCAGGATCGACGGGATGGCGCCGAGCAACTGTTCGGTTTGCCTGTGCGCCTCTTTCAGCGCCTCTTCCGCACGCCTCTGGTCTGTAATGTCCCTGGAGACCTCCATGACGGCTGTGGGTCGCCCTGTTTCGTCTCTCAACGCGACGCTCGCCGTGCAATGGAAGTATCGCACCTGCCCATCCTTATCCACCACCTGCGTGTCGTGCTCGTGGGTCTTACCATCCTGGAACGCTTTCAGCGTAAGGCACGGAGCCGGTTCACACGGCTGCTTCCTTCGGTGATATACCTCGTAGCATTTTCTCCCCACAAGGTCGTCACCGAACAGCCTCTTCGCAGTTTCGTTCGCCCACATAATCGTCAGGTCCCCGTCCATCATACTCATGTGGTCGGGGATGGAAGACAGCATCGCATCGAGTTTCTGCTCGCTCTCGCGCAGCGCCTCCTCCGCCTGCGCCCGGGCTAAGGCATTGGCGAACACCTCCCCAAGGATTCTGAGCAGCGGGATAGTGTCCTCGGACCAGCCCCTTGCCTCTTTGGCCGAATCCAGCCCGAGAAACCCGATTGGATGGTCGCCAGGGCCTACCGGTACGACGACGGACGACTCGATGTCTTTCGGCCCTGAATCCTGCGCGCCGCCTTCGTCACACCACTCGTGCGTCTTCCTTGCTTCCCCACCGTTCTCGGAGAACAGGAACAGGTAGCTCCGGCTGGCGCCGGCAAACCGGCCGATATCCTCCAGCGCTGTACCTATGGCGCAATCTACCTCCGCGAGGTCGATATTGATAAACTTCGTCGATATGCCGCTCACCAGTCGCTCGAACTCGGCCCGGTAGCGCAGCTTCTCCTCTACTCGCTTCTGGTCGCTGATATCCCGGAACAGCCCGAGGATCACGCCTCTCCCGCCTATCGTCATCGTGGACGCGCTGATGAATACCGGGACGACGGTCCCGTCCTTTGTCACGATCTCACCGTCGTAGTCCGCGGCATGTTCGTTCGCCACGTGCCTTCCGAACTTTCGCCGGTACTTCTCGCCCTGACCGGGCGGGTGCAGCTCGGTCTGGTGCATCCCCACAATCTCGTCGCGCGGCCGACACAGCAGGCGTTCGGCCTGCTTGTTCGTCTCGAGGATGGTGCCGGTCTCCACATCGGCAAGAAAGGCTGCGTCGTTGAGGTTCTCGAAGAGGACCTGGTACTTGTCTTCCGCTTCACGCGACACGTCGCCCACGTGCCGGTCCCCGACGGTTGTCGGGCGGTGATTGCGAATGTCAGATCGGAATAGCTTGCTCACCACGGTAGGGTTCGCTCTCCGGTTCACGTTAGAGCGGTGCCCTCGGAGCAGTCCCACGATTCTTCCCTCCTCCTGCAGCATCGCTATGTGTCTCACCGGGCAGACATGAACAGAGAGCGAACATCTGTGTTCGGCAGCCCTCTCTGGTGGGTCTTCCGGGCTAAAGGACGGCTAGCTGTGCAGAGTTATCTCCTTTCCCTCAGGACACAAAACTCCCCCGCGTTCTTGGTCACACCATAGTATCCGTACCGGCTGGCAGCGAAATGCGGATTTGTTCTCGTACACTCACTTAGCAAGCCGCGTCACCTTGAATCTATCCCTCTCCACACCGTATTGTACCACACGCGTCAAGCAGCTCCATGCCCATGTGCATTCGCACAGTCAACTGTGGCCACAGGCGGCGGGAGCGCTGTGGTGAGCCGCGCAGGTTAAGGGGGCGTGGTACCCTTGCTAATAATTAACGCCGCTGCAAGGAACAGAAGTAGAACGGTTTCAAACCGTGCCGTCCAGACATCGATGTCCGAAACACGTTCCCCGCGCCAGACGCTCCCCAGCGGTCTCGCGAGAACAATCAGCGCGAGCGGACTGGCCGCAAGAGGAACAGGCGCGGGACCGATGACACCCAGCACTGCCAATAAGAGCACACTTGAGACGACGAGCGCCACGTAGAGTAGCCGCATCCCCTTCTCTCCTGCAACGTGCGCCAACGTTACGATCCGGGCTTCCTGGTCCTCCTGGAAATCGCGCAGGTTGTTCCCCGCCAAGACGGCGGTCGTCATCAGCCCGACCGGAACGGCGTACAGCAGAACGGTCCATTCGAGCCCGCCCGTCTGAGCGTACGCAGCGCCTAACATCAAGAACGGTCCGAAAACCAGGAAGATCACCAGCTCGCCTAACGCTCGATACTTGAGCTGGAACGGGGGGCCGGTATACGCGTAAAGACCGCCGACAGCCGCTGCGCCGAACCACACCAGACCGGGACCACACCTCGACACTATGTAGACCGCGAGCGGGACGACCAGCGCGAGGCACACCAGCGACTCGACAAGTACCCCCCTCAGCGTTATCTCACCGCGAATCAATAGACGACCGGGCCGCCCCTCATCGCCCGTCTCTCTTCGGTCAACCCCCGAACGGTAATCGAAGTAGTCGTTGAGCAGATTGCCCGCCGCATGGAGTAGAGCCACGCCGACTACGGAGGCGAACAGTATATGCCAGTCCCATTTCGCGACGGGCCGGACGGCAGCCGTAGCAACGACGACCGGAAGTACGGATATCGGAAACGAGAATGCGCGCAGCGCACGGACGCGGATCGCAAGCCACCGTAACCGTCCTGCTGAATTGGAACGGCCTCCGTGCTCGCTCGCTCGTATCGCTCCTCGCCTCTCTTGATCCACGCCGCCTGCCTCAATGCCTCTCGGAATCGTGCTCGATTTTCGTTTTGTGTACTGCGTACCACATCACGTCGACAAAGTCATATCACATGGATTTTACCATTTGTTGCCCATTGAAGCACACGTTTCATTCGGAGAAACTCATCGCTCACACAACGAACCTGCTTTTCCAGGCGTGCGTGCCTTCCCAGTCGCGGCACAATCACGTTCGAGCCACGGTGTGATAGACATCTATCAAGATGTTATAATAGCGCCCGCGATTTCGGGGCACATGGTCGTATGCCGCTATCATCCGACCAGTCCGGAACCTAACGATTATCAGCAGCAACCGTTACGTAGCGCAGATATCGCCGGTATCAACGAGCATGAGTACCGAATAATTGTCGGCCGGATGGCTCCGTTGTGCTTAGCGTCGGCGCCGACAGGAGAACGGATACGTGCTATTTCATAGCTGGACATTTCTAATCTTCTTCGCCGCGGTCTACGCGGTCTACCTGCTCGTGAAAGGCACTCGATTGCGGTCGCCGTGGCTGCTCGTAGCTTCGTACGTCTTCTACGGCTGGTGGAACCCGCTGTACCCGCTCCTTATCGCATACGCCACAACGGTCGATTACCTGCTCGTCCTGGCGATGGACCGATGGAGATTCAAGAAGAAGTTATTCCTCTTTCTAAGCGTCGTCAACAACCTCGCCCTGCTCGGTTTCTTCAAGTACGGCGCATTCATGACGGAGAACCTGAACGCGCTCCTCGAACAGCTCGGTCTGGAGTATGCCATCCCGATGCCGGACCTGCTCCTGCCGGTAGGCATCTCGTTCTTTGTGTTCCAGTCGATGAGTTACACCATCGACTTCTATCGAGGCAAAGTCGAAAAGGAACCGAACCTCATCCGTTACGCCACGTTTGTCTCGCTGTTCCCCCGGCTGCTCGCCGGTCCGATAGAACGTGCGCGGAACCTTCTCCCGCAGTTACGACGGACGCCTCGGATCCAGACGCAGGATATCACGGACGGGCTGTCCTTGTTCGTCGTGGGATTGTTCAAGAAGGTGGCGCTGGCGGACTATCTGGCTACATACGTCGACGAGGTATACGCGGTGCCCGACTTGTACCAGGCACCTGCCCTCGTGCTGGCAACGTTCGCATTTGCATGGCAGATCTATTTCGACTTCAGCGGCTACACGGATATGGCGCGGGGTATAGCGCGCGTCATGGGGATCCGCATTATGCTGAACTTCAACAACCCGTACCTCGCCACAGGTCTCGGCGACTTCTGGAACCGATGGCACATCAGCCTCTCGACATGGTTCAGAGACTACGTCTACATCTCGCTCGGCGGCAACCGGAAGGGAACGTTCCGTACCTACATCAACATGTGCGCCACGATGGTGATCTCGGGACTCTGGCACGGCGCTCAGTGGACATTCGTCATGTGGGGAGGAGTTCATGCGCTCGGCCGCGTCTTCACCCGACGATTAGAGCAGACCGACTTCTACCGCGAGCGCGTGCCGCGAGGGATCAAGCAAGCCCTTGTGTTCCTCTTCGTATCCTTTTGTTGGATCTTCTTTCGCGCAGCGACGATCAGCGATGCGTTTCTGATTATCAAGCGGATTGTGACATCCGGTTTCGCCGATCCACGTTGCCCGGTGCTGATGCTCGCCCAGATCGCTGTAGTCTGGGTCTATCAGTTCCTGTACGAATCGAGGTTCAAACGCGTCCTCGAACTGGGCGCCGTCCGTATCGCGCTTGTCGTAGCCATGCTGCTCTACCTGGCCCTGTTCGCAACCTCGAGCACCAGACCCTTCATCTATTTCCAATTCTGACATCGCGACGACGACAGAAAGGGAACCACCATTCCGCCTCATCACGAGCGATTTGAGAACACGTGGCGCAGACCACGCGCTGGGGCTTGTGTAAAATCGCATCTGTCGTGTATACTACCACGGTTGATCTCATCCGGTACATTCGTCTAAAGGGAGATTTATGACAAAAAATCGGCTGCTTTGCGCCTCTTTTTCTCTCGCACTTCTACTGGTTTACGTATATCCGGTTTCTGCCGGATCGGAGCAGGCCGCCAAGGAAGAGCTCCTGCTCTATTCACGACCCAATTCCGGAGTGGTGCTGCAATCAGGTTTCTCAGAAACCCAGGTGGTGTATAATCAGGGACCTCATGTTGCGCCGCGTCTCTCGCCTGACAGAAACCGCGTCCTCTTCACCTCTATAGAAGGCGGCAAACCCGGGGTATGGATCACCAATCGGCACGGCGGCGACAAAGAGCGCATCTGCGACGGGTTCCAGGCCGCATGGTCGCCCGACGGAACCACAATTGTGTTCCAGCGCGACGGGCGGTTGGTCGAACGTATTCTCGCTTCGGGCGAGGAACGGCTCGTGAGCCCTGAGGGCGGGCCGGCGCTGGCCTACCCAAGTCACATAGCAACCAGCAGCATCTCGGCTAATGAGTCAGGCTCTGGTTTCGTCTGCGCCGACGAAGCCGGTCGACGCCTCTATCTGGTTGTCCCGAACGCAAGAAACCCGCTTGAACCGGTGTTGGAAGGTGAAATCCGCAGTGCGCCCCGCTGTTCTCCGGACGGCAAGACTCTGGCGTTTCAGGATGGCGCCCATATCTATCTGATGGATTTGGCGACCCGTGACGTGCGCCAGTTGACCTTCGATCCCGGCGTGCAAACATCGCCTGTGTGGTCGAAGGACGGTCAAGGCATTTGCTATGCTCGTGCGCCCTCCCCCACTGCCGAAACGTGGGAAATCTGTCATGTAGAGGTAGCACGTCCTCATATAGTGAATCTCATCGAGCGCAGAGCACATCCCGGGTTCGACTGGAGCGGATCGTCACCGAAATCCGCCAGGGTAGCAGAGCTGCACGGCGCACGCCTCACCGTGCGGCAAACGCTCGGCACGGTCACAATCGAAAACGATTGGCTTATCCTTCGCGTATCCCGTGACGGAGCCCTGCTGACAACGAAAGGAAAGGACGCTCCGGACACTCCGATGACACTGCGCGTGACGGACAAACGCAACCGACTCGCAGACGAAACAGTAGATATCAGCGTTGTGGAGGATTCAGAAGACACCGGCGCGGTACGAGCGTCGTTTGTCGCCAATGGCGGCCGCATTATGACGGCAACCATACGGATGCCGCGTACGAGACCATTCGTCGAAATCGCCGTGGAGGACGGAACAGGTTACGTGGGGTTCACCGCGGACATGGAATTGGCAATCGTACCCGACCGGTTGTCGAACGATCTGGTGGTAGGCTCCAAGCAGATAGCCGCCGGCGCAACGACCGTTCTGCCTGAAACACCCCTCGTCCTGGGCTGTCTGTCGGATTTCAATGGTATGGTCGTGATAACCGGCTTTTCGGATATCACATCGTTCGCGGTGACCAACAGCAATGATGGCAACCAATTGACCGCACTGACTACAACGCCCGGGACGACACGCCTCGTGATCGCCGTTCTCGCCGCCGGGAGCATGTGGCAGCCGGCCGAGCTCGAGAAACACCCTGAACATGCCACCTGGAGCGCACAGTGGGAGAAACCCTTCCACGCCGAGTGGCGCATGGCGGTCCGTGGTGCGGAGACAGCCTATTCCCGTACGTGGAACGTCAGGGATCTCGGCGCTCTGGGTGGAGGAGCACTGCCGATCGACGAGACGTTCGTGCGCGCGCCGGAAAGGGGCGTCGTGTATGCCTGGGGACGGGACGTGCTTACCCCCGCAGATGTGCTCGTTCCCACGGACGTCCTTGCCGACGTCTGGGGCATCGACGGGTATCTCACGAAACTCGATATTGAAGGCGTACGAGGCTACAGGACCTCCAGCGGAGGTACGCCGTTTCGGAATCTCAGCTTGCACGGAGCAACCTGGCATCCCGCATTCGCCCACGAGGAGCCCACGGGCGAATTCGGTGTGCTCGAGGTGATGGGAAGCGTCTTTCCGGTCGACACCGACGGTGTCAGGTCGCTGTTGCGCCATCTGGGCAACGACGCCGTGGGCTTGCTGCAAGGGCTCGACAACCGTATCGGTGAATACGAGCAGTTCCTGCGTGACCTCGCAGCCTTTTGTGAGGCGCACAAGAATGAGGATCAGAACGGTTTCTTCGCGGCTGTTGGCGCACAAGCCAACGACCTGCTCCAGTCGGACCGTAACTCGCAGGGGGCAACAATCGCCCAGGTCGAGAAGGCGTTTCAAAGAGTACTGGCCGTTGTGGGCACCAGAGACCGTCTGACGTTGGCGGCATTCGAACGATTTTGTCGGCTGCCCGGAAACGAGGAGTGGGCGGCAATCCTGGATGAGTTCAAAGGCTATCTCGCCGCTAAGGAAGGACGTCTCTGGCACAACGACACGATACGGTTCGAGCTGTGGTACGACGACGATTTCGAAGCGTTTTCCCGGCGCTGCCTCACGTTTGTTGCCGAACGGCACCGGATCTTGTCTGAATACCGGACGTGGATCAAACGCACCTGTGACAGCACAGCCCAGGCGATAGTTGCTCATCCCGAATTCAAGGCTACCGGCGACGAACTTCGCCAAACAAGCCACGCCGTGCTCCGGAACCGATATTATCTCGAGGGCGACTGGTGCGGCGAAACGCCGTTGCCGACAGGAGCACTGCAATGAGAGCTGACGTCCGGCGAACCGACGCTTGCAGATCACTGCTGATGCTTCTTGTCCTGTGTTGTGCATGCGATGTCGCGCACGCGCAGATAACCGTGCGTGACCAGTGGCAGCAGACAGGAAAGGTCTCCGTTGAGGGTGCCGGATGGAGCGTCTCGTTCGCCAGGGACGACGCGGCGGTTGCCCTCGTATCGGATAACCAGGTCGTTCGCATTGTCCCCTTCGACGATCAGGGCGCCGAGGCGGACGGCATCGTATCGTGCGAGATCGCACAAACTAATTCACCGGACCACGTCGAACTGCACGCGGTGTTTTCGGCGGGCGTGAAACGTCTTGCAGTTTCATTTCTAGTGGCGCGCGAGGGCACGTTACGGATCCGGCCAGCCCAGGCGACGCGCGGCGTGCTCGTGCGCAGCCCTATCGCGGTAGGCGTCTTGCCGGGCATACAACTCGAGGACATTCTGTACCGGCCGCAGGACTATCCCAAGCTCAGCGAGGTTCACGTGCCCGCTGAAAACTGTTTCGCCGGACTGCTGGCCGGCAATGACGGGATAGTGGTGTGCGCGTGGCCCGACGGCGGGCAGAGGATTTCTCTGGTGAAGGAAGAGGACGGCGCCAAACCGCCGTTTGGGGCGATCAAGATCGAGCTGGCAGGAGCTGATCTGCATCTGACAGTACTGGCCGCTCCCGCGATATGGCACATCGAGAAGCTTCAAGCCGGATACCTCGAAAGGGATATCGGAATCGAGTGGAAACGGCCGTTTCCTGCTACGTACAAGACCCAGCTGCTGTTACGGGGCGAAACAACCATACCGCGCACGTTCGTGTTGCAGAAAAAACCCTTCAGCCAGTATCGCCCTGAGGTCGGTGATTGTGCCTGGCCTGTTTGGTTCGACGGGGATCGCGCGTTCATGCGGCTGAGTAAGAAGATACCGCCTCGCGGCGAGGCGATAATCTACCCGATGGAAGATGGTGAGAAGACGCTTATGGGGTTCCTTCATCAGACGCCGGTAGCGGACATCATTGTGCACCGCAACAAACGCGCGGAATTGCCTCATGGGCCCAGAGACGCTGCGAACGTAGGGTTTGTCGCGTGCGGGGGTACCGGACTGATGCGGCGAACTATCTTCGCACTGGGACTTCAACATCGGGAGAAGGAATTCCTGACAGAGTACGCGGACTTTCTCGCCGATTACGTGGCCATTGTTCAGAAGAGGCATATCGGGTATTTCAGGTTCATTGACGAGACGCGTAAGAAGCTCGCCGCCTGGTTGGAAGAGAGAGCGCGCGATCCCGAAGTTCGTGAGTATCTGCAGCAAATGATAGAACAGGCCGACCGGACCGAGGAAGGTCTCCGGCGAAAGATGGAGCTATACGGCGACACCACGCCGCACGAACACATCGCGCATGCCGACCGTGCCGCCGAGCGCCTCAAGGAGCTGCTCGATACGCCCGGCACCGAACTGTTTCCTGAGTGTGACGAAATCATAGATATGTGTAACCGGCTTTCCTGGGGACACGCGGAGTCCGCCGGTATGCGGTTCAGCATGCTGACGCGCGAGTGGGCGGAGAAGGCCGCGTCGGCGTGCGCTGACAAGCCCGGAGCTCTGGAGTATGCAGAAACCGTGCGGGCGTCGATCCGTGACGCGCTCAACGCCGCACCACCATGGTAAACGAAAGGTAGGGCGGGCGTCTCGTCGAAGATGCGCCGTGGCGTGCCCGCCATAGACACAGCAAGCAGCGTTGCTACAGGCCTTGCGCGCTTTTCGTGGAACATGCCAGGATCCGGTAAAGAGGGAGCTTGCTTGATACTATGCTCAAAATGAATGGTTACGTGGCTGCGTTCGTACTCTGGCTGCTGTCGATGCTCCTGTGTTGCGTCGTCTGCTGTGGTGAAACAGCTCCGTCCGCCCCCAAAGAGATCACCACCGAATCGGGCGTGCACATGATACTGCTGCCGGGCGGAACGTTCACTATGGGTGACGAAAACGGTGAGATCGACGAAACCCCTCACGAAGTCACCGTCGGACCGTTCATTATCGACAAGTTCGAGGTCACTCAGGAAGAGTACGAACGCGTCATGGGGAACAACCCGTCCAAAGTGAAGGGCAACCAGAACCCGGTCGAGCAGGTACGGTGGTCCGACGCCGTCCGCTACTGTAACGAGCGGTCGCGTCTTGAAGGGCTGGAACCGGCGTACGATCTGAAGACGTGGACCTGCCGGTTCGAGGCGAACGGGTACCGTCTGCCGACCGAGGCTGAATGGGAGTATGCCGCACGTGCCGGGACGAACACCGCGTACTCTTTCGGCAGTTCCGAGGCGAAGTTGCGGCAGCACGGTTGGTTCAAAGCGAACGCCGGCGGGAAACCTCGGCCGGTCGGACAGCTCCGGCCCAATCCCTGGGGACTCTTCGATATGCACGGAAACGTCTGGGAATGGTGTAACGACTTCTATAAGGTAGACTACTACGCCGAGAGCCCGCAGAACGATCCTAAAGGGCCTGAGTCCGGCGACAAGAAAGTGCTGCGCGGCGGTTGCTGGAACTCGACCCCGGACGCCTGCCGGTCGGCATATCGTTACAACGAGAACCCTGCTTATACCGACGCCTGTTTCGGCTACGATATTTACGGGTTCCGGTGTGTCCGCAGCTACGATGGAGATAAGACGGAGTAACCCGCGAAAGGCACGATGGCGAGCCAGGAACAAGCGCAACCTGCGCCGATTTCTAAATCGCGTGACCCGCGGGCAAAGGCCGGCGAGGTGCCGTTCAGCTCAAATGCCGTCCGTCTGTCCGGCCGGCAATGGGCCGTCGTCGGCGTGCTGGTCGTCGCGCTATGCCAGTCCATTCCTTTGATATGGCAACGGGCAGAGACGTTTGAGCCCGGACTCGACTACCGCATCCCGTGCGCGCTGAGCGACGATTATTGGCTGTACGCGCGATATTGCCAGCGCGCTGCGGGTGAAGACAGGATACTCGTTATCGGCGACTCGGTCATCTGGGGCGAATACGTAACGCCCCATCAGACGCTTGCCCACCATCTTAACGAAGTCGCCGGCCAAGAACAACGGTTCGTGAACCTCGGCGTGAACGGCACCCACCCCGCAGCACTTGCCGGACTTATCGAATACTACGGACGCGCCATCCGCGGTCAGACCGTGATCCTCCATTACAACCCGCTGTGGATGAGCTCGAAGCGGCACGACTTGCAGACCGAGAAGGAGTTCCCGTTCAATCACCCGAAACTCGTGCCGCAATTTGCACCGAAAATCCCGTGTTATAAAGAACCGTATGGTAACCGGATCGGTATCGTGGTCGAGCGATACCTGCCGTTCCGCGCATGGACGAACCATTTAGTTGCAGCGTACTTTGACAATACGGACCTCGCAACGTGGGTGCGCGAGAATCCGTATAGCAATCCGTTCGCAAGGATCACGTTCGAACTGCCCGAACCGGACACAGCGTTACGTCATCGTCAGGTCCCATGGACCGAACAAGGAATCGTACGCGCCGATTTCCAGTGGGTCGAACCGTCAACCTCGATTCAATGGCTCTTGTTCCGGCGCACCGTGCGCACCTTGCTGGCCAGAAACAACCGGCTCTTTGTGCTTGTCGGCCCGTTCAACGAGCACATGATAGGAGAAGGGAGCCTCGGGGCTTACAACACCATCAAGCGGACCATCGAGACATGGCTCAGAGATCAGGGTATTCCCCATTACGTCCCGCCGCAACTCCCCAGCAACCTCTATGCCGACGCCAGTCATCCCTTGGGCCAAGGGTACGCTCTCCTCGCGAAACAGATCCTGGAACAGGATTCATGCCCTCCTTTGTGGTATAATTTGAATGATGAAGAATATCGGCATGTGGTCCAAGTAATAGTACGTTTGCGGAGGTATCACAATGACCGACGGAAAAAACACTGACGATCGGGAGACAGGAAGACTTTCGCGCAGAGGTTTTCTACAAACAGGGGCCAAGGTCTCAGGCTTGCTTGTGGCCGCACCGCTGTTGAAGCAGATACGGGTGGAAGCGTCAGCATCTGAGCCGCGCACGCTCCTGCAAAACGGCCTTATTGTCGATGGCACCGGCAAGAAGGGCGAAGTCGGCGACCTGCTTATTAAAGGAACGAAGATCGAAGAGGTATCGCACGGCCCGATCGATGTCGATTGCGAAACCATCGATTGCACGGCGAAGGTGATCGCGCCCGGCTTCATCGACGTTCACTCGCACATGGATTGGGTTCTGCCGATCCAAGGCCGCGAAGATATGAAGTCGCCGTTCACCGCCCAGGGATGCACGACGTTTGTGGCTGGGAACTGCGGTTACGGTGCGGCCGGTTTCCGAAAAGACAGCGGGCACAGGAAACGACTTAAGCCGGTCCTGTTTGGGGCGTCTGATCTTGCCCGGGATACGATGGAGGAGTACTTCGCGCATTTGCGCAAGGTGGGTATGAGCCACAACCTGGTCACTATGGCTGGTCACGGCACGATACGCGCCTCGATACGAGGATTCGATCCGAGTCCGCCCGACGACGACGAGATGAAGGAACTTCTCGCGCTGATCGAGGAGGCGATGGACCAGGGCGCGTG
>Ga0180433_10006297_pt1 | contig 15620 bp, 15 predicted proteins | sample SS_ome_8_FD_132980 | JGI IMG/M metagenome (GOLD analysis project Ga0180433, IMG submission 132980) | Hypersaline lake sediment archaeal communities from the Salton Sea, California, USA - SS_1_D_1 metaG | ecosystem: Environmental > Aquatic > Non-marine Saline and Alkaline > Hypersaline >... | reverse complement strand
TTGTGCAAAGTGTGTCAGGCGTTTTTTTCAAAATGATAAATTCATATTTTTTGGAGATGTCTATTTTTATTACATAATTCACATTCATTTTTTAATGTAAATTTTTAATTTATTGTTAAAGTCTCAAGTTCGAAACTTTTGAAAAACGCCAAAATCCATGAAACTTTTTTTTAACTTAAATTTATCAAAAGAATTAATATTTTTATAAAAACTCATGAACCATTTCAAGCTTCTCCAATTTATCATTTTTATGATAAAAAACGGCGTTTTTTCGAAAAAAACGTCAAAAAAGTTTAAAATTTGTTGAAAACCTGAAAAAAACTTTTTTTTAAAATTTTGTAAAAATTTGCAATTTTTTTAATTTTTTTTCAAAAATTTCAAAAATTAATTTTTTTTAAATTTTTTTTTAATTTATTTAGTAATTGCGTTTTTTTGTCAAAAAAAAAATCTAAAGTGTGTTTTTTAACATGTAATTAACGCGGAATTAATTTTGTTTTTTTTTCTCGAAATCTGAAAAAAAATCTAAAATGGATTTTTGAAATCTTTAGTAATTTTATTTTTTTCATGAAATTAAATTTTTGAAATCTTTAGTAATTTTATTTTTTTCATAAAATTAAATTTTTTATAAAAAAAAAAATATTTAAAACTTTATTTACCATAAATAATAATGTTTAGTTCAAGTTTTGCAACATTAAATAATGATGATATATCAAAAAACATTATGTTTGGTACAAATGAATGGGGCGATGAAAGAATTAGAAAGGAAGATAATGAAAGAAAAAAAAGAGAAAAAGAAAAAGAAGAAAAATTAAGAAATGAATTAAAGAAAAAGCGTGAAATTGAGGAAAAAAAACGTATTCAGATAGAAAAAAGAAGATTGAAAGAATATAAAGAATTACATGGTGATTATTGGGTTCATCCTGAAATAACTAATTGTTATATACCATTAACAATTAGAGGTGTACCATCTTTAGATAAAGTTAATAGAATTAGCCTTTGGTTACAAGATAAAGGTAATTTTATGACTCCTATGACATTATTAGGTAGAATTGGTGGGAATGATTGGACAATTGATGAATACTTAGAACTTCATTGTGAAAAGAAAAATGTAGATGGACAAGTTAAATATTATTATAAGGGTAATTTATAATTATCCTCTTTGAAATATATATTTAATCCAAGGTTTGCCTTCTATTTTTTTTTTATATTCAGCTTGTAATAATTTTATTCTAAAACTAGGATTTTGTCTACATTTTATTGAATATAACATACCACAATATTTTATAGTAGGTTTAAGTATTATAATTTTATCTTTACTATCTTCAATTTTAGTATAATTCATATAAATATACAAATAAAAAAAATAAATATATTATTCTTGAATAATTATTTAATTATTTTCAAACATTTTATCTCTTTTATTCTTGCCTAAACCTCTGTTTTTCCCCCAAACAGAAGTTAAATAATGTTTAGTTATATTATCTTCTGAATTAAATTCTGGGTTTTCTATATGTGGATTGTAATAATGACTATCTAAAACATTTACTGCATTTTTATTCATATTATAGACTTTATCAATCAATCTGGGACCAGTTGCTGATAATGTACTCACCATATCTTTTCTTACTCTTGCTTCATCTATAACATTTAACCAATAATCTAATCCTTTAGGAGATACCATTAATGAATTTTGAAGATGTTCATTTCTTTTGTATGGACTTTCAACTATGCTTACTTTAGGGACATTAACCTTATCATAAAAATTTTGATTACAAAAGTAATCCATATCAGCATATATACCTCCCATTTTATGAAGTATTAAATATCTAGCAGTGTCTATTCTTCTTATATTACTATTATAATCTTTATAGATAGGATAGAAATCAGGATAATTTTTACACACGAAATTATTCAAATCTTCATCTGTCCACATAATATGTTTATATTCAGGCTCTGGGAATTTTTCTTTCCAACTCTTCTGACATATTTTCCATGTTTTTGGCCATTTGGATAAATCCGCTGGAGCTGTCTGATGAATTATCTTTGGAACATGCTCTCTTAATGAATTACTAAACATTTCTCTATTTTCACTTCGGACTTTTATTAAAAATATTAAAATTATCAATAAAAAAACTATTATACAACATAATACTATATTCACTTTCATATAAATTATTAAATATAATTTATATAATATAAAAAAAAAATTAATCGAATTTTACAACAATACTTACATCATACTTCTTAATACACTTTGTTGCCGAAATAGATAAAGCAGTCCTCTTTCTCCTTTGACACCCCTTAGTTTTCTTTTTATATTTATCCTTTAATGAAATCCGCATATCTTCATCTATTTCATCCAAATTATCCTCTGCATACTTTATAATATCATTCTCTAATGCCCATCTGAAGAAATTTAATTGTCCTACTGTTGTCTCTATAACCACATCATCATGATCCAAAAAATCAATTCTCTCTCCCCTACAAAATGGATCAAATAAATCCTTAGAATATCCTTTTAACTTCTTTTTATACTCTAAAAAAATAAAAAAATTCTTAGGACGACCATTAAAGTAAGTTACAAAAGATGTACCAAATTTTTTTGAATGATTTGTACATAACCAATCAAGAAGTCTTAATGAAATTTTTGACTTTCCACTTATAATTTCCTTCATTTTTTCTAAATTTTCTCTTTTATTAAAAAACAAGGAAAGTGATTCCATTAAGGTATCACTTTGAGATGGTATTTTAATTTTATTATTTGAAAAATTATTTTGAAAATTAGAAACAGTTAGCATTTTATATAATTCCTAATACTTCTTTAAATGGTTTCAAACTAACTTAAATTAAAAATTATTAAAAAAAAAATTACTTGAACGTATATTAAAATATCATAAATAAACGCAAAAAAAAAATGTAACGATTACAAGTTTTTATTTTCAGAAATAAACGCATAAAAAGGATATAAAAAAAAAATATTTATATATATATATATTAAATTATGAGTAATAGTTTTCAGAAAGAACATTCATTTACAAAGAGACATTCTGAAGCAATGCGAATTAGACAAAAATATCCTGATAGGATTCCTATTTATGTCACTAAAAACCCATCTTGTAAAGAAATACCAGAGATTAAAAAAAAAAAATATCTAGTACCTTTAGACTTAACAATTGGACAATTCATTTTTGTTTTAAGAAAAAGAATTGAATTGCCACCAGAAAAAGCTTTGTTTTTATTTATTAAAAATGTTTTGCCACCAACAGCAGCATTAATATCTCAAGTTTATGAAGAAAATGCTGATGAAGATGGATTTTTATATATGATTTATTCAGGTGAAAACACATTTGGTTAAATATATTCATTTTCATTTTTGAATTATTTTTAATTGATTTAAAAATAATTTTATAAATCAACTATGAATAAAAATAATATATTAGTAGTTGGTAATAAAGATGTTGGTAAAACAACATTTATAAATACATTTTGTGATTATTATAATCAAAAAAAACATAAAATAGAGACCAATATAATTATTTATGAATTCACAAAAGAAAGTAAAATCCCAGAGAATATTGACTTAATTATTTATATAATAGATATATTTACAAAATCCTATGATGATATTGAATATTGGATTTTTGAAATAAATAAACCAGATATTCCAAAAATTTTCTTAGCAAATAAATGTGATTTATATTATGATAATTTTCATAAAGACATTTATAATCATAAATATTTTTTAGATTGTTATACTAATCCTAATGTATGTACATATCCTTATCGATTACATTCAAATTTTTATTTTGAAGATATATATGGAAATAATGATAATAATAAAATAATATATTTAGGAAATAAAACTAAATTTAATAAAAAAAATATTTTTGATGAAATATTAGAAATGTTTATTAAATAATTATAATAATGTATTCACATAATCATATACTATAAATTGTATAGACGCTGCCGGTGTAGCCTTTATAATATTTACTCCTAATCCTTTGAAAAAACCCCTTATTCCATAATTTCTATGGATAAATTTTATACAATCTATTAATCCAGATACTTTTTTATCTGTATTATCTAAACCATTAATCTGCATTTGCATTTTTATTGTATCTCCTGGAAACATAAGTGTTTGTGCTGTTACTCCTGCAATAGCACCTGAAAAAATACCAAAATCTTCTTTGCAAGTTTCATATATAGAAAATTGTAAACCCACATATAAAGGATAAGTAGTAAAATTCACAACTAATCCTTTATATAATCCTCCAACTCCTTCATTTTTTATTATATTTTTACAACATTTAATATATCCATTATAATTTTTTGTCATTTGATTATCAATTGTCATACGTGTTCTCATTACATCTAATGGATATGTAATTATAGTTTGTGTTAATCCAGCCGATATACCACTTATCAGTAAATTCGTAAAATTATCTTTTCCAAAAATATCTCTATAAAATTCATTTAATGGGAATTTTAACATATAAATAGGAATTACTCTTAGTAAATTAGAATAATTTCCCCTATAAAATCCACGCAAACCTTCATTTTTATGAATATATCTAAATGAACTTAGAAAACCATTATTATAATTGTTTTTATTATAATAAATTTCAGATTGTCGTAAAACTTTCAACCTTTCAAGAGGAGCTACACTTGTCTTTGTACAAATCGCTGATGCTATACTCGCAATAACTGAATTTCTGTAATCTGTTTTATTTTTATTCATAATAATCCTATTGATTATTATTTTAAGTATTTTCTTTTACCTTTATTTATAATAAATTTTCTTCCTGTTTTAGTGTATCTTAATTTTCTACGACCAATTTTACTTACATAAACAAAAGATGAACCACCTTTTGATACACCACCTGCTTCATCTAATTCTTTTTGTTTAAATGCTTGTAATAATTGTTTGTGATTATAATCTAAAATTACATTTTTCATAAATTGTCTACTTTCTTTTTCAATTAAATATTGTTTTAAATTTTCTTCACTAAATAAATTTTCATCTGGCATATCATTTATACTATTATTTTTTACTTTTTTGTTTCTATTTGAATTTGGTATTTTTGATTTTAAAAATTCCTTCATTTTTGTTCGACTAGCATTTGTTAATTCTTCCTGTTTTGGTTGCCCTGTCATATTGGCATTTCTTACAAATGGATTTGGTAATATAAGTCTATCTTCAACAGCTTTTTCAAATAATTGTTTAGCAGTTAATGAATTTATACTTAAACGCAACATATTCCCAAATTCACTTTTATTTTTTATTTGTTCCTTTAATTTTTCCCTTAAAAATTTAGTATCTGGATAATTACCAACAGCAGCAGCAGCACCACCTCCTTCTTCAAACCTTCCTCTTCTTACTAAAATTAATTTGTAATGTCCACCACCACTTGGTGTATGTAATATTAAAATATCTCTATTTAAATTAATTTGTCCATAGAATCCAACAAAATTATCATATTTAAATCTTAATTGCTTCAATTCAGCATAACTCAAAACTTTTATTGATATATCAATTCCATTAGCTATATGTTGTAATTCATCTGTATCCAAAACAACATAATCACGTTTTGTGTTTCTCGCATATTTTTTTCTAAGAGATAAATTTGGAACTAATGAACCACTTAATGCTAACTTTTTTCTAAAATTTCCCTCTACTTGTTTACCTTTTAATTTTTGATAATTTGCGTTTTGTCTAATATTTTCAGTCAATCTTGTCAATATTTCTCTATATTTTCCTTTGAAATAGCTTCCAACTAAAGTTGAATATAATCCACAATTTCCATCACCAATTACATTAATAATATTTAAAAAATAATTACCGCCGATTGGTATATTTAAATAAGTACCATTAGCTATTAGTAAACTTCTTAAATATTCATCTCTAATTCCTAATATATTTGCAATTTTTTCTTTGTTATAAATAGTTTCTTCACCATCAACCATTTGTGATTTTGTTTTTTGATGAATACAAAATTTTTCTTCATTTACTCCAAGTACACTAAACATTTTTTGTAATAAACTTGTTGAACCTTCCATTATATATATATTATTATAACAAAAAAATAAAAATTGATTAATTTAAAAAAGAATTTTAATTATTTAATTGATACTATAATGGAAATCGAAGATATTGTGAAAAGCAAAAATATTATTGTCAAAAATCCAGACACACTTAAGAAATTTATTATTGATTTAATTTCTCTAAATCCTATAACACCTAAGGATTTTGACAAATGTTGTAAAAATATTAGAAAGAAATATAAATTTTTACCAAGAAAGATTGATATGATTTATATGTATAGAAAACTAATAAATTCTGGTGAATTAAAATTAGATGAAAATATGGAAAAGTTAATGATAAAGAAATTAACGCGTAAATCTTCGGGTATCGCAGTAATTACAGTCTTAACTTCACCATATCCAGAATATATGAAGAATGGTAAACGAGTAAAACAAAAATTTAGTTGTGGAAAGAATTGTTTTTATTGTCCATTAGAAGGAGAAATTAGATTAAAATGTACTAATATTGGAATTGTTAAAGAAACTGAAAAATACAGTTTTTTCAGGTTAAAAACAAATGAAAAGATGGATGAAGTAAGAGTAATAACTTATTTAATTTTGGAAGATGAAACAAAAGTACAAGTAGCTTCATCGTATGATTATTCTGAAGAAGAAAATGATACTAATGAATTTACTATTTCTGTTATGAATAAATTCAAAGATAGATTAATTAATGAAACAGAATTTATAGCTGTTAAAATAGAACAACCTAGAAGTTATATTTCAACAGAACCAGCTGTAAGAAGGGCAAATGCTAATAATTTTGACCCAGTTTTTCAATTTTATGACAGAGCTCAATCATTACATGTTTGTGGTCATATTATTGATAAATTAGAAATTTTAGTTTTAGGTGGAACTTGGAGTCATTATCCAGTTCAATATCAAGAAGAATTTATTAGAGATATTTATTATTCAGCGAATACTTTTTATGATGATATTAAAAGAGAAAAATATTCATTGGAAAATGAAATTTTCTTAAATCAATCTGCTAAAAGTAGGATTATTGGTTTAACATTAGAGACTAGACCTGATGCCATTAATAAATATGAAATTCGTAGATTTAGAAAATATGGATGTACAAGAGTTCAACTCGGAGTACAACATATTCATGATGATGTATTAAAGAAGATTAATAGAGGATGTTATACAAAGGATACAAAAAAGGCACTTTATCTTTTAAAACAAAATGGATATAAGGTAGATATTCATTTAATGCCTGATTTATATGGTAGTACTTATGAAAAAGATATGGATATGTTTGATAGATTACTTGGAATTGAAAAAATTGAACAATGTTGTGAATCGAATTATATGAGATATTTTAAATTATTTCTATATTTTTTATTCTATTTGAAATTTAATTATTTAATGTGTTCGGATTTAAGTTTGTCAATGATATGTTTAATTCCACATATCATCGTTGTTCTATTAAGTATTAATCACTATTATAATAATTCATATAATATTATAAACTATCAATTAACAGAACCAGAATTACAAGCAGACCAATGGAAAATATATCCTACAGAAGTAGTACGTTGGACAAAGATTTATGATTTATATTTCTCAGGAGAATATAAACCTTACGCAGAAGAAATTAATGAGGAAACTGGTAATAAAAAGATTGTTGATTTAATTCTTCATGCTAAAACAAAAGTTTATCCTTGGATTAGATTAAATCGAGTTATTCGTGATATACCAACTACTGAAATTTTCGGTGGTAACCAAAATATTAGTCTAAGGAAACAACTTCAAAAAGAGTTAATTCGCAGGGGTACCCCTTGTAAATGTATTAGATGTAGAGAGATTAAATCAAGAAAGATTGATATGAATGATGTTAAGATAATGGTTAGAAAATATGGAGATAATCATGGTGATGAATATTTTATTTCATTTGAGAGTTATGATAATTCTATTATTTATGGATTTTGTAGATTAAGATTAAATAAGAATAATGAAGGGGTTATTTTTGAAGAGTTAAAAGAAGCAGCATTAATAAGGGAATTACATGTTTATGGATTAATGGTTCCTCATAATTCTGATAAAACTAAAACCCAACATATTGGTTTTGGAAGGAAATTATTAAAAGCTGCTGAAAATATTGCTTGTAATAATGGTTTTAAGAAAATAGCAGTTATTTCTGGAATTGGTGTTAGAGAGTATTATCAAAAAAATGGATATTATTTAGATGGAACTTATATGATAAAACTTCTACCTATATTTACTTAATCTATGTTTTACTTATAAATAACCTATTCTAAAAGTATAATTTATTTGTTTTTTATGTTCTATTAGAAATATTTTTTTATCTTTGTAATTATTATTATCATCTTGTAAATCTAATATAATAGTATCAGCCTTTTTACCTATTATTTTATGTCCACCTATATAAAATAAAGAATTTTCATTATTATTTTGTTTAGGTTCACTAATATCTTTTATTAAATTAATATTCATAATATCTTTTTTATTAATATTTAAGTCATCTTTATTTAATAAAATTAATGCTCTTCTATTAAAACCTATAATTTTGAAATATTTATTAACAATTCTACTATTCACAAGAATTCCTAAAACAATATATTCATTTATATCTTCATTTATAATTTGATTTAGGTTAAAATTTATTAATTCATTTTTTAACAATTCTGGAAAAACAGTTTTCATATCAACATCTGAGAATATTTTCTTTTTATCTTCAATATTAGTCATAACTTCTAAATTCAATAAAAATAATTTTCCAAATTCATTAATTATATTATTTAAGTCAGAATTATTAGTTTGTCCTTTTCTTACAACCTTTTTATTAAATAAATCATATTCTAAATTATCTATAGTATTTATATTTTTAACTCTAACATTATCATGAAAACTAATTGCATTTTCTAAATTTGGTGAATTATCATAAAAATATAATAAATCACCTATTTTAAGTTCATTTGATACTTTATTTTCTATATGTATAGATATATTATTCTCATAATTATATTCATAATTGCTAACAGATAATACATCAGTAATTTCATTATTCGACCTATATTTTTTACCATTACTTTTCATCAAATTCAAAGATAATTTGTCTAAATTAATATTATCTTTATAAACTTCATAAGAACCAGAAGATTTTAATAGAACGAAATTTTGATTAATTTTATCTGGAATTAATTTAGTAAAAGTATTATTAAATAAAGTATTCATACTTCTGTATTTGCTTTTCAATTCATCAATATTTAATAATAAATACGGTTCATTAAATGTTTTTTCTATTGTACTATTTAACTCTAAACCTATTTCATTATTAAATATAATTTTATTTTCTTCTAATGGAACTATTGCTTGTATACATTCTATTTCTTTTATATTATTTGGTAATTCAATATTTTTATTATTCAATATTATTCTCTTAGAATTATAAATAGTTATTCCTTTTACTTTTAATTCAGGAAAAAATATATCATTTTTTTTATTGAAATCTATTTGAAAATTTGAAGAATATTTATAATTTTTTAAATTTCTGAATCTAGAATCAATATCTAAATATAAATTTTTTAATTCTATTTCTTCTTTTATTTTTACGAAATCTCTCCTTGTTATGTCTTCTTTTGTATCTTTTAAATTATTACCAATAGATGGCATTCTAATAGGCTCTGGAATTTCATTTCTATTTAATAAATCTTGTATTGGAGTAGATTTCAATTCATTTTCTCTTTGTTTTAACATTGTATTATATAACTCATTTGTTGGTCTCTCATTTTCGGGAATTTTATCAGAAAAATCTATTTCTTGTTGTTTTGGAAACATTTCTGTTCTATTATCTCTTATTTGATTGAATTTATTATCTAAATTTTGTTCATTATTTGGTTGCATTCTTGGTCTTTCCATTACATTTGTATTAGTACTTAAATGTAATTGTTTATTTGTATCAAATATATGTGATGAAGCATTTCTTGATGCATTATTCGGAGTTGCATTATTCCTTGATACATTATTCGAAGCCTTATTTCTTTGTTCTTCTCTATGTTTTTGCATTGATTGTCTTTGAATAGTTATAATATCATTCATAACTAAAGCAATAACTTTTTTATTTAATTCAAAAATATATTTTTTCAATTCACCTTTTTTTAAATTTTTTTCTTCTATAGATGAATTAATTTGTTCTATACGATTAATTAATATTTCATCAAATTCTATATTCCTACCCAAATGGGTTTGTAATGTATTTTTTAAAAGGTCTATATTGAATTGGCTTAAAAAAGTAGAACTCATTAATTATTTATTTTTTATTTAATTATTTTTTAAACCAAAGTTATAATTAAATAAAAAAAAATTTATAATATATATATATTATGAATAATAATAATAATCAACCATATAATCAAAACGCATTTAATCCACCAAATAGTGGAATGAGTATTTATAATCCAACTTATGACCAATTTGTTATTAAACCACCTGAAAGAAATAAAACTCATGGTAGAATTTCTCAAAAATTAATAGTTGATAGTAGAGATAGAGATTATACTTTATATCCAAAACCAAATAAATATAGATATGAATTAGAAGAAGAATATAAAGATGTTATCAGTGTTGAATTAGTTTTAGGAGAATTCCCAAATACTGTTTATAATATCTACCAAAAAAATAACCAAATGATTTTAAAAGTAGGCAATGAATGCAAAAAATTTATTCTAGATGAAGGTGAATATACTAATGATAGTTTCTTAGACTATTTAAATGGTTCCAAAGGAAATATTTTCCAAACTTTTGCTGATTCAAATGAAGCATATTTTAATTTTTATTTAGACCCTGATACACATATTCTCAAAATACAATCTAATAAACAATTCACTTTTAATTTAAATTATAATATTCAAGATAAATTTTTAAGATGTAATCAAGGAGATATTGATAAGTATTACCAATCAGTACACTATGAAAGCATTGATAGAACTCTAGGTTTCGCAAGAAAAGCTCATACAGCTGAAAATAAATTTGATGAAAGAAAAGATTGTATATTGAATGATATACAAGATGTTTCTGTAACAGATGTTTCTGGTGTAAGTTGTACATGTACAGATGGATATCAACTTTATAATGTTACTATAACACCATCTAATATTGATGCTAGACAATATTTCAGTCCTGGAGATTATTTAGAATTTAATAATGGTACATATAGAGTAAAAGAAATATTAAATAAAGAACAATTAATTGTTGAAGATTTTTTAAATATTGGTAGCCAACCAACAGGACCAATAAAACCTTATTTCGCAATTTATAGTGATAGAGCTTTTGATTTAGGATGTCCTGAATATATAATTTTAGATATTCCTCAGTTTCATTACCTGAAAGGAAGAGAACCAAGTATTGCTGAATCATACGCTATTATTCCATTAAATGAAAAATGCAAAACAATTGTAAATTCAGGACATATTTCTTTAGATAAAGAGATTAAATATTTTAATCCACCATTAGCTAGATTAAATCATATGGATATCAATTTCTTGAGATATGATGGTTCACTTGTTGATTTCAAAGGAAACGAACATATGATGGCATTTAAAATCACATGCCTTAATCAACCAGGTAAATATAACAATTTCAACGAAAATTTATTTTAATTCATATTATAAAGTGATCCTACATAATCTTATCAATTATTGTAGCTAGCAACAATCGACAAAATAATATTCCAAGACATCTTTCCGTATTTATATGTGACAGAAGTCACACGCACGACGATTATCGTTTAATCTAATGCAACGCTTTCTAAAAACCTTTAGAATAGGCCAAAAGTGGCCAACTCTCTGGTCTAATCCAAAGATCATAGCTTAGCAGTCATAATTAAAGGTGCCCCCCTAATTAAAGGTGCCTTCACTTGAGGTGCTACAATACCCCTAAAGCATTAAATTACGGAATACCATCCACCTACATCTCCTCTATATAGAAGGAATGCTCTACGGTAGAACATGTTTTAGGACCAATATATGTTAGGATATTTTAAACCTGTTTTTTTTTTGCATCAATTTTTTTATGATTTTTAAAAAATTGATGCTAAAAAAATTAAGAAATTTAAATCTTTACTTAAATACAAAATAATTATCGAAACTAACACATTTTAGATATTTTTCAATTACTGAAATTAAATTTTCGAAAAAACTTTGCTTTTAACAAAAAAAAAAACAAAAAAACAAAAAAAATGAGTGTTCAACTACTTACGGTCACGAATACTGTCCCTGAGGCAGTTTCTACAGCCTCTAAGGCTGTCCCTGAGGCAGTCCGAAAACCCTCGGGAACCAAACCAGGTCCATTTTCGTTGCCTTGGATGCAAGACCTTGTACCAAAGGTAAGGAAAAAATTAGTAGAGTTCGGTATAAAATTCCAACGTGACAATTATCTAGATAATAAGGAAATTATTCGAAAGATAATTTTCGAAGTTGGAGGTATCAAGACCTGGGCAAAATCTAGGGCTTGGAAAAAATACGACTTGAAAAAGTTTTACAGTAAATTCGTCGTAAATTACACTATTGGAAGTAAGGTACGAGGTATCGTTCCGTTGAAACTTCCCAAGACACCGTCAGGGAAATTCAACAAGGAAGCTTTTCGAATTGTAGAGAAGAAATTGAGGTTCAGTGCATGTAAGAAAGAGAAGAACGTAAAAGCTTTCCGAAGAAATGCACTTAAAATGTTCGGCTTGAAAAAGTGGGACAGAAGTAAGTTTCAAGGGAAATTGACTTTTTCGAAATTCCTCAAGAATTATGTCTTATACAAACTGGACATAAACATTTGTCGCCGACAAGGAGATTTTAATGGAGAGCCAAGAAATGTATTACCTCTTAGCTCCTTTATTAATTTTGACAAGTTAATAAGGTATAATCTAATTGTACCCAATTTATCTGATGAGGATGACTGTTCACTTTGCCAGGAAAGTATTGACCCAAGTGACCTAAATAAGATTTTCGTGTCAGCTTGTAACCACAAGTTTCACTACGATTGTGTGAGAGCAGGATATGAATATCTTTTTGTCAATGGTTCTAGAACCTTCAAATGTCCCAATTGCCGACAACATTCTAACATTGAAAGAGTTTTACCAAACGATGATATGTATTATCAACAAGATGATATGTATTATTAACAAGATGATTGGATATATTAGAGATTTTGAATGGTACACTCTATTGTAAAATAATTTATTAAAATTTTTTCTAAAATTAAAAAAAATATAAATATAGTTATATTATGGATATTTTATTAACAGTAACAATTATTATAATTACTTTGATATTTTTAGTAATAATTGGTTATTCAGCATATGAAATATTTTATCATAATGCCAGAAATAAATATCAAACAATCTACTTTTTAAATCACCCTTTTTATAACAGAGGACATAAAACAAAAAGAGATAGTGGACACTGTCCAAGAGGTTGTGTATCTGATGGTACATGTGTTGGTGGACAATTTTGCTTTAATAGTTATGGCAAAACACCACATTGTTGTAGCTATGATGAACAATGTAAAGGATGTGTTGCAAATTAAATTTTTTTATAAGTATAATATAAAAAAATAATTTATTTATATTTTTATATGTTTTTAGGATTAATAACAAGATGTAAAGATGAACCTTATATAGAAGAATTTTGTAATTATTATATTTCCCAAGGAGTTGATAAAATATTTATACTAGATGATGATAGTAAAGATAAAGGTATTTATAAAAATTTATTAAAAAAAAAAAAAATTGTAATATTTTTTTGTAAAAATATTTTTAGAAATAAAGATGGACAAATGTATCACGTTAATTTAATTTATAATAAAATTAAAATTAATTTTACATGGATGATATCTGTTGATGTTGATGAATACATTGCTACCATAAAAAACAATAACAAAACTATAAGAGAAGAATTAAATACTACCTTCAAAAATGTAGATTGTATAAAAATACCTTGGGTAATGATGGCATCTAATAAAAGAGAAGAATCACCACAATCATTATTAAATGAAAATACGTTTAGATGGAATCACGATAAAAAACATCCAAATAATTCTCATAAAAAATTTAGATGTAGATATGATAAAATAGAAGTTAAATGTATTTTTAGAACAAATAAATTTAGAGAAATAGGTATACATATCCCAAATAATCCAATTAATAATAATAATATAATTATTGATAGTATTTATCTTAAAAAATCAAATTTAAATCCTTTTTATGATAATTTAAGAGAAATTGACATTAAAGAAGCATATTTTGTTTGTTATCATTATAGAATAATTAGTTTAGAACATAGCAAAAATAAATTAAAATCAAGTAATTTATATAAAAACAGAAAGATTAATCTTGAAAATTTATATTCTTCAGATTACTCAGAAAAAGAAGATTTAACTATGAAAAATAAAATAACAAAAGAAAATTATAAAAATCACTTTCTACAACTATCATAATTCTCAAGAAACCACTCAACACTCTTTTTTATACCCTCACTTATTCCTGTAAATTCATAATCTCCAATTAAATTCCTTAATTTGCGATTATCTGCTGTTTTCTTATATTGTCCATCACTATAAGAAGAATCAAATACAATCCTTTCTTCATAATTAAATGCCTTAGCTATTTCAAGAGCAATTTCCTTTATAGATACTTCATCTTCTTCAGAAACTGATAATATAATACTTCCATTCTCTTGGTAATCTTCTAAAACTTTCATTATCAATACAGCCAAATCTTCAGAATAAATGAATTGTCTTAAAGGAGTTCCTGAACCTCTTACCACAAAATCTTCTCCAGCTTCCTTAGCTAAATAACATTTATGAATTAAAGCTGGAATAACGTGTGCATCCTCTAAATTGAAATTATCATGTGGTCCATAAATATTAGTAGGAATAACACAAACAAAATCATCTCCATATTGTTGATTATATGCCATTGAATGAACTTCTAACATTCTCTTTGCATAAGCATAACAATCATTAGATGAATGTGGTGGTCCATTATGTAACATTTCCTCATTAATAGGATAAGAAGTATTATCTGGAAAAATACAAGTTGATAAACAAGAAATACACTTCTTAACACCAACTAAATGTGCACATTTCAAAACATTTAAATTAATTAATGTATTGACTTCATACATTTCAACTTTGTGATTCATATTTTTAAATAAACCACCCACATTAGCAGCTAAGTGAATTACATATTGCGGTCTTAACCTTTCAAATAATTCTTTGGTTCTTTCATAATTTGTTAAATCACAATTTTTTGAACTTATAAAAAAAAATGTGTAATCATCGTAATCATCCTTAATTTTTTTAATTGCTGAACCAACTAACCCTGAACCACCTGTTACTAAAACTTTCATACTTTAAATTATAAATTAATTTATTTTTTAAGTTAAAAAAAATTCTATATATTAAATTTCTTATAATATTCTTCCCATTTATTTATTTTTCTCCCCAAAATTTTATATAGATTTTGATTATGTTTTTTGTAAATATTATAGAGCATTTCTTCTAGTTTTTCTGGTATTTTATTT
>Ga0180433_10006295_pt1 | contig 15622 bp, 12 predicted proteins | sample SS_ome_8_FD_132980 | JGI IMG/M metagenome (GOLD analysis project Ga0180433, IMG submission 132980) | Hypersaline lake sediment archaeal communities from the Salton Sea, California, USA - SS_1_D_1 metaG | ecosystem: Environmental > Aquatic > Non-marine Saline and Alkaline > Hypersaline >... | reverse complement strand
ATCGCGTATCGTGTATTCTCTTTAGCCACCGCAAAGATTGTCTTTTCGATCAGCCCGTTAAGAACATCCGCCTCGATCTCAAAATCCGGCGTGCCCTCTAGCTCGGGGACAGGCGGAAACTCCCGCGGATCATGCCCGTACACCTCAAAGTGACTATCTTGCCCACGAATGTGGCAAACGTCATCACCCGCTTCCACAACCAGCGTTTCGTCCACACTCTCACGGGCAATCGACATCAGCTTGTCGGCCGGGATAAGCAAGTCACCTGGCTTCTTGATCTCAACTTGGCGCACTTCCCCTCGCAAAGCCACCTCGAGATCCGTCGCGCTGATCATCAGCGCACCATCAAGCGTTGTAAGACGAACACACTTGAGAATTTCCTTTGGGGTTCGTGTTGCAGCAACACCAGTGGCTGCCCCCAGAATCTCAACTAACGCACTGCGGTTGACAATCACATGCATGGCAGGTGCGCTCCTTCCAAATGCGATGGGTGTAACATAACCACCTGACTCTTCTATTTCTTAATAAACCTATACTAGATATCGTGAGCCTTGTGGATTGTGAGAAGACCGTTGCACCTTGGCTCGTAAACTATTTTTTTGACGAGACTTACAGCGAAAGAACCGTGCCTGGCGACGGTGGAAAACCTGTTTACAAAAAAGCCCAGAAACCGCAGGTACGATCAGGTGTCCTTGTCTCGCCTTTTGCCCTTTCAAAGACTGCTAATAACATACCTCAAAAGGAACAAGTTATCCACCACTTGCCGCCCTTGCTGTTAGATGACGGACGAGGCTACGGAGCTTGGTCTAAGCAGGCTTTTTTCGTAGCGTCTTAAAGAAATTTTGCAGGGTGACCTGGAGCTCGGCATCTTGTTCCTGGTGTTCCTGGATCGTACGAATTGCATGGAGGACGGTCGTGTGATCTCGTCCCCCAAAGTGGCCGCCAATCTCCTCCAAACTTAGAGGGGTGAGCTCTCGGGCTAAATACATACAGATTTGCCTGGGATAGGCGATTGAGCGGTTTCGTCGCTTTCCTTGCAAGTCGGCTTGCCGAACACCGAAATGTTCGATGACGATTTTAAGGATGTCCTGAATCGTGACGTTTCGGGTGTTGCTTTCCGAGGTTCCGTTATCGAGGGCTTGCCGAGCCAAAGCCATGTCGATAACACCGCCGAACTGTTGGGAAAGCGCAAGGATTTTGGTGATTGCTCCCTCGATCTCGCGTGTATTCGCCATGGCTGTGCTCGCAATATAGTGTGCGACATCCTCAGGTAAGTCGATACAGCGAAGCCGGGCCTTTTTGCGCGTGATCGCCATCCGGGTTTCTAGGTCGGGTGTGTCGAGCCTTGCCACCAGCCCCCAGTTGAAGCGACTTACGAGGCGATCTTCCAGCCTAGGGATATCCCGTGGTGATTCGTCTGCCGAAAGGATAATCTGCCGTTGTGACTGAAAAAGGGTATTAAATGTATGAAAGAACTCCTCACGTGTCCGGTCCCCAGCCGCAAGGTATTGTATATCATCGATAACAAGAGCATCGACACTGCGATACCGTCGCCGAAATTCTTGGAGCGCGCCGCGTTCGATCGCTTCGATGAAGTGGTTCGTGAAAGTTTCACAGGACAGAAACAGAATCTTCGCGTCGGCCTTCTCGGCTCGGATACGGTGGCATGCCGCTTGTAAAAGGTGAGTTTTGCCCAGTCCCACATTCCCATGGAGAAATAACGGGTTGTAAACCCGGCCCGGCGATTCCGCCACAGCGATACAGGCCGCATGAGCAAGGCGGTTACACGGACCCGTGACGAAGTGCTCGAATGTGTATTCTTCGTTAAGGATCGGGTGATCCGTCTCAATTTCAAAACCGTAGGGCTGTCTTTCCGTCGTGGCTGGAGCTGGCGGTGGCACAAAACTGACTGTGACGAGCCGGCCGGTAACGCTCTGGGCGGCTTGCGTAAAAACGTTCTGACATTGTTGTTCAAGGTACTGATGCTGGTTCGCATCCGTGGTTTGGACCCGAACGACGCCATGTTGAATTTCGATCGGCTCGAGCTTTTTGAACCAAGGGCGCACGAGTTCTGGGTGGTCTGTTCGGAGCAGAACCAAGATATCGTTCCAGCTGCGGCTGCTAACGGTCCCCATGGATTTGGCTGTGGCTACCTTCTCTGCAACCGGTCGCCGGATGACAGCGCCCGGGCAAGCCCACCTAAGGCCGGGGCCCGCATTAGTTGCTGATTTATAAATACTTACGGCTTCTTGGCGACTGTGCATCCATGCGGGGGAGATTGTACCACGCAACCCGAGAATTACCAGCCACAAAATATGCCTTTGTGTTTAAGAAACAACTAGGTCTAGTGGACAGTCGCAACCTCAACGTCATCGCGTTATCATTCGGGCTTATGGCGAAAGACCAAAACGGGATGAGGAGTACGGAAAAATCACAGGCCGCCTTCGCCGCCAGCCAGGCCGTTTTACCCGGCGGCGTAAACTCGCCGGTCCGAGCTTTCGGAGCGGTGGGGGGAACCCCGCGACTCCTTGAAAGCGGCAATGGCGCCATCGTCAAGGATGTCGATGGAAACACGTACATCGATTATGTGGGCTCGTGGGGACCGCTTATCCTGGGTCATGCCGACGAACGCGTGGCCGCGGCTGCCAGCAAAGCCCTCCGAAAAGGCTGGTCCTTCGGTGCACCCACCGAAATCGAGATGCACCTTGCCCAGCAAATTGTCGCCGATGTGCCGTCCATCGAGCAGGTTAGGTTCGTCAATTCCGGGACGGAAGCCACCATGAGCGCCATCCGATTGGCTCGCGGCTTCACCGGGCGTGAACTCATCGTCAAGGCCGAAGGGTGTTATCACGGTCACGTGGATGCCTTGCTGGTCAACGCGGGGTCGGGTCTAGCGACTTTTGGAACGCCATCCTCCGCAGGCGTGCCCGCTGCCGTCATCGCAGCCACGCTTGTGGTGCCATTCAACGACGTCGAGGCAGCCCGGAGGGTTTTTCAAACACACGGCCCACAGATCGCCGCGTTCCTCGTTGAGCCCATCGCCGGAAATATGGGCTGCGTGCCGCCAACAGAGGGCTATTTAACGACGTTACGCCAATTGTGTGACCAGTGCGGCACATTGTTGATCTTCGACGAAGTGATGACCGGTTATCGCGTCGGCCTTGGGGGCGCACAGAAATTGTACGACGTGGTACCCGACCTCACCTGCCTCGGCAAAATCATCGGGGGCGGTATGCCAGTCGGCGCGTACGGCGGGCGACGCGAAATCATGGCGCAGCTCAGCCCCGTCGGGCCGGTCTACCAGGCCGGGACCTTGTCCGGCAATCCGTTGGCGATGGCAGCCGGCTTGGCAACGTTGGAAGCGTTGCACGAAAAGGGCGTCTATACCCAGTTGGAGGTCATCTCATCCCACCTCGCGGAAGGGTTGGCCGCCGCCGCCCGACAAGCGAACGTATCCATTTACCAAACCCGCGTTGGCAGCATGGCCGGCCTATTCTTTCAATCAGGCCCCGTCAAGGACTATGCTTCAGTAGCCAAGAGCGACACAAAAACATACGCGAAGTTCTTCCACGCCATGTTGAATCAAGGCATCTACCTCGCGCCGTCGCAGTTCGAGTGTATGTTCGTTTCGCTCGCACACACGCAAGAGCAGATCGATCAAACCATCACCGCGGCCGAGCAAGCCTTCGCAGAAGTCGTGACGTGATGAATCCAGACAGAAAATCAATTTCGCTGGGCTTTGGAATCGTCTTGCATGGGCGGCGCTGCCGGGGATAACGGTGTAGAAGAAGAGAGCGGACTGGCTTTTTTGCCGGCAGACCGTCGAACGTGACCCGCCTTACCGCCAAGCTGAAGTACCGCTTCCTCAACCACCGCCGCAATGCCAGCGGCATCGATACCACATTCAGCCAGTTGGCCGGTGCGGGAACCATGGGCGATGAACCGGTCGCCGGGGATGCCCAGAATGTGCAGTTGATGCGTCGGCAAACGTAGCTGATTGGCTGTCTCGAGGACGGCTGAGCCGAAACCGCCGACGACGCTGTGGTCTTCCACGGTGATCACGGGGTGATCAGCTAACAAGGCGGTCGTTACCATCTCCTTGTCAATCGGTTTGGCAAAACGGGCGTTGACCACGCGGACGAAGATGTCCTGGGCGGCAAGAAGGTCAGCCGCCTCCATCGCGTGTATCGTACTCGCGCCATAGGCCAATAGAGTGGCATCAGACCCGTTTCGTAGCGTTCGTGACCGGCCGAGTACAAAAGGTGGTGCTTCGCCGAAAGGCCCCGGAACAGTGTCACGCGGATACCGAATCGTGCAGGCATCCGTTTGCTGGGCCGCAAAACGTAGGGCAGCTTTCAGTTCGTTCTCGTCGGCAGGAGCCAAAAGAATCATATGGGGAAGGCTGCGCAAGTGGTTGATATCGAGGAATCCATGGTGAACCGCTCCGTCACCGCCCACAAGCCCCGCCCGATCGAGGCACAAAATGACCGGCAGATTTTGGAGCACCACTTCCTGGAACACCTGGTCGAAGGCGCGTTGCATGAACGTCGAATAAATGGCGACGATCGGCTTAAGGCCCGACTTGGCCATCCCCGCAGCCACGTCCACCGTGCAGCTCTCCGCGATCCCAACATCGAGGTACCGCTCTGGAAAAACCTTGGCGAACTTATCGAGACCCGTGCCGTCGGGCATGGCAGCCGTCAACGCGAAGATACGGGGATCTTCGTGAGCCAGCTCGATCAATGCGTCTGAGAAAGCAGCTGTCCAACTCTTGCCCGGACCTTTCTTAATCGTGGCTTTTCCATTTTCGATGATGAAGGGCCGGGGCGAATGAAACCGACCCGGCTCAGCCGTCGCGAACTCCGCCCCGTGTCCCTTATTCGTGTGCACATGCAACAGGACCGGGTGGTTCACATTACCCAGTAACTTGAAAAGCTCGATCAGGTGGGCGATGTCGTGTCCCTCGACCGGGCCGACATACATGAAGCCCAACTGCTCGAAAATCTGATGAGGCGAGACGGTCGCTTTGATGCCTTCCTTGAGGTAACCCAGCGCGTCAAAAAAGGATTGCCCGACGATCGGCACCTTCGGAAGAAGTCGTTTCGCCTGCTCCTTGACCTCTTCATAAAGCGAGCTCACCCGAAACTTACCCAGGTATTCAGCGAAGGCCCCTTGGGTAGGCGCGATGCCCCAGTTATTGTCGTTGAGCACGACTAGCAGTTGCCGATTGAGCGTCCCCGCCTGATTCAAACCCTCAAACGAAAGCCCATTGACGATACTCGCATCGCCGACCACCGCCACGATCCGGCTATCTCGGCCCAGCGCCTGGTCACCCCGCGCCAAACCCACCGCCGTTGCGATGGCTGTACCGGCATGCCCCACATTGAAGGGATCAAAAGGACTCTCGGAAATGCTGGGAAAACCGCTGATACCGCCGGCTTGGCGAAGCGTATCAAACAGTTCATTCCGACCGGTCAAAAGCTTATGCGGATAACATTGGTGACCCACATCCCACAGCAATCGATCACGCTCAAACTCGAAGCAATAATGCAACGCGATCGTTAACTCCGTCACGCCGAGGTTGCTCGCCAGATGGCCGCCACCTTTACCCACAACCTCGAGAACGCGTTCCCGAATCTCAGCCGCAAGCGGCTTGAGCTGCGTAACAGGCAGCTTCTTGAGATCCGACGGATGATGGATGTTGGGTAACAGTTTCTTCATGAATACGTCACGGTGTCGAGCCCAGCACGCTGGCTCAGTTTAATCGAAGACGCGGCCCAAAGGGGGTACTTCCTACATAAACCTCAGTTCTTCCGCTCCACAACAAACCGCACCAATTGTCGTAAGTCGTCCGCTTCCGGCCCAAAGGGGTCCAAAGCTTCCCGCGCACGTTGAGCGGCATCGTCAGCCGCTCGCCGACCCGCCTCAACCCCGACGGCTGCCGGGTACGTTTGTTTCCCTGCTTCAACGTCCTTGGCCACAGCCTTCCCCATTTCTTCGGCACTTCCCGTCACGTCGAGCAAGTCGTCCGCGATTTGAAAGGCCAAACCCAGGTGCCGACCAAACGTAGCTGCTGCGTTCATCTGCGACTCGCTCGCCCCGGCACAAATTGCTCCGAGCCGAGTCGCCGCCTCGATAAGCTTAGCGGTCTTGTGCAGATGGATATTTTCGACCAAAGCGAGGTCGGTCGGCTTACCCTCACCGAGGATGTCCGTCGCCTGACCGCCAATCATCCCCTGCCAGCCGGCACCGTGCGCCAGCGCCACCACCGCAGCCGTCGCGATGGACGGGTCCGGGATCCGCTTCGCCAGAATCTCGAACGCCAGGGTAAGCAGCGCGTCACCCGCCAAAATCGCGATCGCTTCTGTAAAGGCTTTGTGGCAAGTCGGCCGACCCCGGCGGAGATCATCGTCGTCCATCGCCGGCAAGTCATCGTGAACCAGCGAAAAAGCGTGAACGCACTCGACTGCCACCGCGGCCGGAGCAGCTTGATTTGCCGTCCCGCCACACAATTCACAGAACCGCGTCGCCAGAAAAGGACGAATCCGCTTGCCGCCCCCCTGGGCCGCATACCGCACCGCATTAGCCAGCACGCCCGGCACATCGTGGTCCGCGGCCAGCATCACATCCAGCGTCTTGTCGAAATCACGACCCCACGTCGCCAGCGTGTCAGCAATCGTCACGTCGGTTGTGGGATGCTCAGACTTCATGCCAACTCATATTCCCAGCAGACCGGGCATCAACGCCGGAGACCCACAACGAGCCCCACCCAAAAGCGACACGCCATTATAACGTGCCAGGACAATTCTCAAACATCACGGGGCAGCAGACCGCACATTTTCGGGAAATGTTCGGCATATTCAATCGTCACACGTTTTTGGCTGAGCAAAACCCAGAACGACGACGCGTCACTTCGAGGTCATACCAGTACCGTCACGCAAGCTATTTTTGCGGACCTTGTTTGCGGGCGAGCTCTTCCAGTTGGCCTAGTTGGTTGCGAAGCGCGTCCGCCTGTGGGGAGAAGGGATACTCGTTAATCAGTCGGCGAGCCAGCTCCAGCGCATCCCAATACTGTTTCTGTTTCATGTATTCTTTGATGTGACGCTCGAGCTGTTGACGAATTTCAATTTCCGCGTTGGCCTTGAGCGTCTCCATCTGCTGATGAAGCAAGTCGGTGTCAGCACCTGTCGGAAACGTCTCGATGAAACGTTCCGCCGCCCGTTCCGCCTCGCGCCATCGTCGCTGGTTGACGAATTGCTGGATCTCCTCGTAGAGCCGCTTCCGATGTTTCTCTTCGAAGAGGTTGCGTTCACGCTCCACATGTTCGATTAAACGTTGCGGCTCAATCGCCTCGGGATACTTCTCGCCCAGTTCCTGTGCCGCCCGAACCGCTTCTTCCCATTGCGTGATGGTCATTAATTCTTCGATACGGGTTGTCACATCCGCGATATCCTGACCGCGAACGGCGTCCGCCGCCTGTTCAAGTTTTTTTTCCGCATCACGGATACGATCATTTTGGCCAAACCGCTTCGTCAGAACAGCAAGCTCACGACGCGCACGATGGAAATCGCGCGAGTTGATGAATCCTTCAGCCGCCGCCAAACGCCGCTTCGACTCCCGCTCCACGAGCGCCTGGAAACGCCGCTCGCGCAGCTCGTTCGGCAACATGAGCAGCTCGCGAATCTCTTGGAGGTCTTTGCGCGTATTCGTCAGGTCGTCATGGAGCGTCTTGATGGCCGTCTCCAACTGAGCACGGTCGATCGCTTGTTCCGCAAGGATGGCCGTCCGTTGGTCGAGCGAATTGATATGGCTGGCCAACCGGTCGAATTGCCGTACGACCAGAATCGCCGCCGTCGTGACCGCCCAGGCGGTCAAACCGAGCACAAGCACGCCGGTGAACAAGAGCGCGTCAATACTGTGGATACTGTCCCCGCGTCGGCTCAATACAACCATCGCGCCCCCAAGACCAGCGAGCGTGACGACGCCAACCAGGACAGCGATGACCGTCAGCGAAGACCGGACGAGCGTTTGGGTACGAGGAACGTCGATGATGGGTCTTACGTGATAGGTGCTCATTGCCAAACCAGGCCTCACGTGGCGATCCACAGCCATTGTAATGCGATCCCGCGGGACCGTGAAGACCTTTGTGTCATACTCGCGCGCGTAGTTAGGCTGCCTCCCCATACGGACGCCTCAGTCCCCGCGATCGGGCTCATGCTCGGTCGGGTCCATGTCACCCGTCGGACCGAGCTCGTCGGGCAGGCGGTGCATCGCCCAGACGTCTTCGCTTGGCGTGGGTGGACGAGGTCGGCGGAGCAGACGCTGTCGGAATCGTCGGCTCCATCGCAAAAAAGCGAAAGTGCCGGTCCCAAAGATGATGACCAGGACCAGTAAGGCAAACAGCGATTCCTTCAGTATTTGGGCAACACGCAGCTTCGCCTCCGGCGCTTGCGAAGTTACGCTCTTAGCCTGGGGAGTATGGAGCGTGTTTTGGTGCTGGAGGACCATGGCGACGCCGGCCAAAAGCAGCGCCGTACCGATCAGTAACAAAACCAGGGCGATTCGTTGACGGTGGGCTTCTTCGACGCCGGCCATGATGGCTCCTACGTAGCGAAAACGGTTTGCATGGGAAAGCTCATGCCATTCTACGGTTGCTCAAGTGACGCATTCTACATCGAAGAAACCAAATTGTTCACCCCGCACGCCAATCGGGATACGAGACAAACCGATCTTGCCTATCTTGTCTTACCAGTTGAGGTTTTTTCGTGGCGCCTCTTGGGTAGCGTCACGAAGTTCTTCCAGCAGCTCTTTTTCGCGAGGCGTGGGCGATTTTGGCGGGACGATCTGCACCACAACATACTGATGGCCCCGTTCTTTCCTACTGGGAGGCTGAATGCCCTTGTTTTTTAGGCGAAGCTTGGCGCCACTGGGCGTACTTGGGGGAATCGTCAGCACAGTCGGGCCGTCCAAGGTGGGAATTTCTAGCTTGGTACCCAGCGCAGCTTCGCTAATCGTCAGCGGCAAATCCACGTAGATGTCGTTGTTATCGCGCCGGAAAAAGCGGTGTGGCTGGACCTCGCAAATGATATAGAGATCCCCCGCCGGCGAGCCGAGTCGGCCCGGCTTACCCTTGCCCCGGACCCGGATCCGCTGCCCGTCGGCAACACCCGGCGGGATTTTCACCGAGACCGTTTGACCCCGCGTGCCCGCTTGACCAAGACGCAGGTTCAACGTACTGCCATGAACCGCCTGCTCAAACGTTAGCGTCGCTTTGTGCTCGATGTCGTTATCGGGCACCGTTTCCGCTCGGGCTGGGCCGCCCGCTCTTGCCCGACGATGATCGCGTTGTCCCCCGCCAGCCCCAGTAGCAAAATGGTCGAAGATGCTGCCGCCAGCGCCAGGCCCGCCACCGGCGAACGCGCCGAAAAGATCGTCGAGATCCTCGATGGGAATATCAGGTCCGCCACCGGATTTCCACGTATAGACGTGAGGGCCCCCGCCCGTACCCGACCGCCACCCGTGGTAAGCAGGACCCGCGCCCACGCCGGCGGGGCCGAACTGATCGTAGGCTTGCCGTTTTTGCGAGTCACCGAGAATATCGTAGGCGGCTTGGACCTCTTTGAAGCGGGCCTCAGCCCCTTGATCGTTACGATTCCGGTCCGGATGGTGCTGTTTAGCAAGCTTACGGTACGCGCGTTTGATCTCCTCCGCCGTGGCATGGCGCGGAACACCCAAAACGTCATAGTAGTCAGGTTCAGGCATGGTCCATCCGGAGTCACGAGTTCCTGTCAGGATTGGTTCTCCGTTCGGATTATAGAAAGTTCATGGCCCGTTTCAAAGTCGGAATTCGTCAATTGTTATCAACGGGAGCATTGCGAGTTGCTGCCTAGCTACCTAGGATCACGGTATCGTGGCTGGTATTCATCGGACAATCAAAGTGGCGGCCGGACAAATCCAGGCCCGGCTCATGAATGAAGCGTCGGCAACGCTTGCCGACCTGGAACAGGTGGTTCAGCAAGCGGCCGCTCAGCAAGTGGATCTGCTCGTACTGCCCGAGTGCGCGTATCCGGCTTATTTGTTGGGGTCGGTCCAGTCCTACCGGGCAGGGGATCACCTGTCGAGCGCTGCCTTTGTCGAGTGGCTCTGTGAACGGGCCAAGTGCCATCGCATGCACATCATTTCCGGAATCGTTGAAGATAATCAGCGGGTGCTACACAACAGCGCGGTGCTGATCGACGATACCGGTCGTGAGATCGGCCGGTCGCGCAAGCAGTTTCTTTGGAATGTCGATCGTGATTGGTTTGTCCCGGGCGATACCATTCAGGCATTTGACACGCGATTAGGTCGTATCGGGATGGCGATTTGTGCGGAGACGCGGATACCGGAGATTCTCGCCACGCTGATCGCCGATGGAGCGGAGTTGATCGCCGTTCCCACCTGCTGGGTGAATCACGCCCGCCAGCCGGGCCAATATGCCAATCCCCAGGTTGAATTCATGATGGAGGCGCGGGCACGCGAGTTTGCGGTCCCGTTTGTCTGTGCCGACAAGTGGGGTTTGGAGTTGGGAGCGGCGGGCTACGTCGGGCAGAGCCGAATCATTCGTGCCGATGGTTCCTTGGCGGCCAACGCGCCGACGAATGCCGATGCCGTCGTCACCGCAGAAATCGACCTGTCGCTGCCTCCGAGCCTGTCCGTTAGCGACGTGCACCAATCGAGGTTACGCTTGACGCAACCCGCAACGCGACCCGCGACAGCGTCGAATCGGAAAATAAGGCTGGCCGCAGCGCCAACAGGGGTCATTGGCAATGATCTCACCAAAGAGGCAGCTACGTCGTTTCTTGAGTCGTTGCGTCATCAAAACGTTGACCTGTTCGTGACGAACCTTGTTCAACCGTCGCAGGTCCAGCAGTTGACCACGATGGCCAAACAGTTTGGCATCCACGCCGTGGGGTTTCCAACCTGTCCGAACGTGTTCGAGGTAGGCCCAGCCCGCGTTGGTTGTGTGGTCGGCGAGAGCGTCAGGTCTTTCGCCGCTTCACGGGTGTTGGCGCTGGACGGCGCCGAGCTGCTGTTCTACTTCGACGGGCCAGACGATCTACCTATCCTTCAGACGCGGGCAGCAGAAAACCGGGTGTTCGTGATAGGGGTAAACCAACGTTCAGCCCTTATCATCGAACCGGATGGTAAGCTGGTGACCCAAACAAAGCAGGATCAACCGACCGCCGTCATTGCGGAGATCGACCTTGCACAGTCCGCCAACAAGCGCGTTGCACCCCGCACCGACATCTTTGATGAGCGTCGGCCTGCGTCGTATCGCTTTGGAGGGGATAACCGAATATAGTCAATAAGTGGCCAGCGTGATGCTTCGATGACACGTGAACGAGGAACAGGCCCAAGAGCGAACGTCTCTTAGCACAGGACGGTCCCTTGATGTCGGTGCCGTCCAGGGTTCAGCGTTATGGCGGAGGTGTGACAATGGCTGAAGCAACAGGAACCGAACCGGCCCATTACCGCGATTGGCGTCCGCTTGTTCGCGCCAGCGCAGCCTCAGCTTTGATCGAGGCAGCTATTTTCTTGGTCGTGGGTTTCTTTGTTCTCAGGAACCTTGTTTTCAGCCTGGACTCTTCCCCTTTGTTCGTGACAGCCGTCAAGACAGTGGCTTGGGCGTTTCGGCTCGGCGGTACGTGTCTCTTGGCGGTTGGCTTGCTTGCACTGATCCCTTGGCGATATGCGCCCTTGACCGATACCGTGGTGAGCGGTGCCGTCGGCCTTGTATTTGTGATCGGCGGCGGCATCTGGGTGACGTCGGATTTCATGGGTGCGATTGTATTGTTGTTTGGTTTGATGTCGCTGAATTCCGCCCGAAATGCGTGGGCAACCCATCGACTGATTGGTCCCATGGCAGCCAGCAACACCGCGCCGTCGGCATCTGCCACATTGGAACACATGTTGGACGATGCCGCCCAGGACGATTCAGCCAGCACGCCCTCCGAAACAAAAACCGATCATGTGCCGGAGGGCTCCCTTGCCGAGTTCGGCCGTGACAAGCCCGAGGAAGAAAACAAGACGGGAAAGGACGCGTAACCGCAACGAAGGACATGAACGAAGAAGTTGAAACCATCGAACAGGACCAAGAGTTGGCGAGGTATTCCAGGCAAATACTTTTCCAACCCATCGGCCAGGAAGGTCAGCGCAAACTTCTAGCATCACGCGTCACGCTAATTGGGTGTGGTGCGCTGGGTTCCGTATTGGCCAACACGCTGGTGCGGGCAGGTGTGGGCTTCTTGCGCATCGTCGATCGCGATTATCTTGAACTCAACAACTTACAGCGACAAACCTTGTTCACCGAGGACGATATCGCCGCCAACCTTCCCAAAGCCGAAGCCGCACGACGCCGACTTGAACGCATCAACTCCAGCGTAACCATCGAAGCCGTCGTCACCGACGCGACCCACCGCAATATAGAACATTTGTGTAAAGAGGCCCATTTGTTGCTCGATGGCACCGACAATTTCGAGACCCGCTTCTTGATCAACGATGTCGCCGTCAAAACGGATCGACCGTGGGTCTACGGAGCGTGCGTAGCCTCCATCGGTATGGCCATGCCGATCCTACCCCATAAGACACCCTGCCTGCGGTGCATTTCCGAAGAAGCCCCGCCCCCCCACATGAATCCAACCTGCGACACCGCGGGGGTACTCGGTCCCGTCGTGAATATGGTCGCTGCGCATCAGGCCATGGAGGCGATGAAGATTCTCATGGGCCGACTCGACGCGGTGAATCGCCGGTTACTCCGATTTGATGCCTGGCAAGGCTCCGTCACCATGCTCGATATGCAAAAGGCGTTTGATCAAACCGATTGTCTGTGTTGCAAGAAAAACAACTTCGAGTACCTCGAAGGCAAGTTTAGCAGCAGCGCGACTACGCTCTGTGGCCGGGATGCGGTGCAAATCACGCCCACGATCGGCGTAACCATCGATTTTGCCGCCATCGCGGACAAGATTCGCAACGTCACGCAAATCGAACCCAAGTTCAACGCGTTCATGCTGAAGGCCCGCGTCGAAAAACACGAGTTTACGGTTTTTGCCGACGGGCGGGCCATCGTGAAGGGGACGAACAAGCCCGAGGAGGCCCGAACGCTTTATGCTAAGTACGTTGGGGCCTAAATGTCATTCCATGATCTATTTTGATAATGCTGCAACCAGTTGGCCCAAGCCGGAGACCGTGTCGCAAGAAATGACGCGCTTTCTGATGACCGACGCCGCCAATCCAGGCCGAGCCAGTCATCGAATGGCCATCGCATCGCAGCGCATGCTGGAGGATGTGCGCGCCAAGCTTACGCGATTCATCGACGCCGATAACCCCCAGCGCATGGTCCTGACCCTAAACGGCACGGACGCGCTCAATATGGCCATCAAGGGCGTGGTTACCGAAGGGGATCACGTGATTACCACCGTACTCGAACACAACAGCGTATCGCGCCCACTGCAAGCGATGGCCATGGCAAACCATATCCAGCTGACGCGCATACCCATGGACGAAGGAGGATTCATCGATCCCGATGAGGTCGCTCGCGCGATCACACCCAAAACCCGTTTGATCGTGTGTCTTCACTGCAGCAACGTGTTAGGGACCATCCAGCCCATCGAAGCCATCGGTCGCATCGCCCGCGAGCGGGACGTGCTGTTTTTACTGGATGCCGCCCAATCGATCGGGATGGTGCCCATCTCGGTTCGTCAGATGAACGTTGATTTGCTGGCGTTCCCAGGGCACAAGTCGTTGCTGGGACCACCAGGCACCGGTGGACTCTATGTCGGCCAGCGCGTGGATCCGCGCCCGTGGCGAGAAGGGGGCACCGGCAGTGATTCACGTTCGCCCACCCAACCCCACGATTATCCCTATTGGCTCGAAGCCGGCACGCCGAACACGGTGGGTTTGGCCGGCCTCAACGCGGCAATTGATTATGTGACCGCCCGTGAACCAGCCAACATCTTAACTCATGAACGTGCGTTGGCCCGCCGACTCACGGAATCACTCGACCGCGATGATCGTTTCACGCTCCTGGGGACAGGTGATTTTGAGCGTCGAACCGGCATGGTCACATTGAACATTCGCGGTTGGGATCCCAACGAGCTCGGCGCGATTCTCGATCAACGATTTCAAATGGCCGTCCGCACCGGCCTCCATTGTGCACCCTATCTTCACAAAGCCTTAGGCACATTTCCGCAGGGGGCGGTTCGCATCAGTCCCGGGCCGTTCAATACGGCTGACGACATCGATTGTCTAGTCGATGCCCTGCGCCAAATGGCAGATCTTAGTTGGAGTTAGGGTCGGTTGCTTCAGCCGAAGCCTCCGCGCTCACATCTGAATAAAGGACTTGACCGTAACGCGCGAGAATCGAGCTCAGCACGGATTCTTCCATCTGTGCGTCGCGACCCAACGGAATCCATTCGCCCGATTCCGACGGCTTGACCAATTTGCCTGAGGTCGTCGGAGCCGCATTACTGAAGGTCCGCATGGCAAGCGCCGGATTGTCGACTTGACGTTCTTCCAGGTTGTACCGATAACGAGCAACCTGGACGTCCACATCGTGTGCCATATTATTGGCTTCTGGCTTAATATGAACGGTAACACTTCGCTGAATGGTCTGGAGATTACTTTCGAGCCAGTAATACGCCGGCTGAGGTTGGTGCCGCCACAATTCGAACCCGCTGGCCGACGTTTCGGGATACGTCGTAATGACACCGGCAAGTCGATCTTGCCGATCAAGCCGGAAGTTGTGTTGTCTCAGGGCCGAGCCCACCGCGTCCCACAGAAAGTCATAATCATCCGCCGTCTCGATCATCACCCGGCCAACGGTTGAGCTTGTAGGCTTGGCTGGTGCCGTACAGCCCAGCGCCCATAAGCTAATCGGCACAAACACCAGAATCATCATGGTCCGCCGGTGGGTCATCGAAGACGTCCTCATCGCCACAGCCCTTGCGTCATTTCGCATCACACTTTTTGGCTCAACCCATGTCTTTATACCTCCCGTTTCGCCTTTTCGCCAGTTGTGTTTCGATCGACCCGCGGTCTTTCCCTCTTACCGACGGTTGACCCTGCCGGCCAAACCAGCGCGAACCATCCGCTTGACGCCGTCCGATCCATCAGACACGATTTCAGGGTGGACGAGACGATGCTCAGCAAAGACACGATGAGGTCATCCCATGGCAAAATCGGACTTGGCAGATGAATACTTCAACCGATCGTACGAAACTGTGGTCGGTACACCGCGCGAACACCAGCGCGTAGGCTACGCGGTCTTTGGCCGACAGGCAGGCATCTTATGTGGCGTGCATGAGGTCATTTCGCTGATCGATCGTCGCTGTGGGGCCGGCGTGGTCGTACGCTCGAAGTCGGACGGCGATTCCTTCGACGCCAACGAAATCGTCATGACGATCGAAGGCCCTTTCAGCCAACTGGTCACTCTGGAAACCGAGTATCTTGGCATGCTGTCCCTTTCGGGCGCCGCCACCAACATGGCCGCGCTCGTCAAGACGGCCGGCGATACACGCGTGGTGGATATGAGCGCCAGACATTATCCGCCGGAAATCGTCGGCCCGATCGCGGTCGCCGCCGCCGT
>Ga0180433_10006294_pt1 | contig 15623 bp, 28 predicted proteins | sample SS_ome_8_FD_132980 | JGI IMG/M metagenome (GOLD analysis project Ga0180433, IMG submission 132980) | Hypersaline lake sediment archaeal communities from the Salton Sea, California, USA - SS_1_D_1 metaG | ecosystem: Environmental > Aquatic > Non-marine Saline and Alkaline > Hypersaline >... | reverse complement strand
TACAAAGCTACCTTTTATTGGTGAAACGAATTGGGTCGCCTTTTATTGCACGTTGATAAATCAGAAGGCCGTCAACAAAGTTGGGAAGCTAGATGAACGGCTAAGAATGGTGCATAATGACGAAGATTATTGCAGACGAGCTAGGGAAGCTGGATTCACCGTAGGAATATGCGACGCAGAGGTTTTTCACTATGGAGCAGTCACCCGTAAAGCGCGCGAGGACGAAGATTATAATGAATATCATACAGTTGATCTGGTAGATATCTACAATTATCATGCAAAGATTGAAAAAGGCGCAATATTGATGTATTCTGGTCAAGGTTGGGAACGATGGGATAAAAGAGACGTGGACATAAATGGTCTTGGTGGTAGTGAAACATGCGAGAAAGAATTAGCTGATGCATTTTTAGACAGACGAAGTTATTGTAGTAGATTAATGCATGTGTCTTATCCTGCAAAACCGTACAGTGATCGAAATAATTGTGATGTGTATGTGGATTGTAATTCTGTATCTGATAAACAAGTACATGATATGTTGTCTTTATCTAGAAACTTTATATGTATTCGGAAGCCTAGTTATCTATTAGCATTGTTGGATTCACCTAAGTCGTTCGAGGGAATGACACCTATCCTTTGGAATCACGATCTATGGTATGGAGATGGTATCGATTACGATCGCCTATCAAAAGAGGTGGTATGTGTGAATCTATCGCCATTCCACGAACAACTCTGGAGAGATAAAGGATATCAAGGTAGGAGTGAAGTTATTCCCGATGGTGTCAGAGCTGATAAACTAAAGATAAATGGTCGTAAGACTTCGCCATATGATGACGATCAATCTGAAGTTAGATTCATATATTCGTCTAGTCCTGATCGAGGGCTTGATGTGCTGATGGACATGTGGAAAGATATTTGCGGCATTTGTTTAGACACAGTAGGAAAATCACCCAGACTCGATGTATATTATGGTTCTCATAATCTCAGGAGTATGGCACCTGATAAAGCACGGTGGATGGGCGAACTTGAATTGAGAATGGAACAAACTGATGGTGTTTATTATCATGAACGTGTAGGGCAGGATGAGTTGTATGAAGCTTTCAAGGTTGCTCATGTATGGATGTATCCAACATATTTTTGGGAGACATTTTGTTTGACAGCAGTTCAGGCACAAATTAGCCAGTGTCTTGTGGTGACGAATGATCTGGCTGCATTGGAAACTACTATACACCATGATATTCCTACGGTAAGGATGGGTGCATGTAATATTCAGACACCGGATAGGAAAGATGCAATGCTAAGTTTATTGAGCACAGAATTAAAATCATATAAATCCCGTATATATGAACGAGAGGAAATAGCTGAAGATATAGCTCATGATTTTGATTGGAGTAAAGTGGTTGATAAATATTGGTATCCATTATTGGAAGAGTGTGGAAGATGAGTAAATTAAGTCCAAGAAATAGAAAGCTCTTAAAGAAATACGGAGATACGGTTAAGCCTATACCGGGTTTCAAGGCGGAGCTAATTCCGTTTCAAGCTACTTGTGTCAATTGGGGAGAGGATGTTTTATCGAGGCCACCACATTCTATAATGATTGCGGATAAACAAGGGTTGGGTAAAACGGTAGAAGCCATCGCTATTTCTATGCGGCTTAGGCCACAGATTAATCGTTGTATAGTAGTTTGTCCTCCTCCAGCAGTGGAGGAATGGAGTAGGATGATTAAGGAGTTTACGGTAGCATCATATGTTGGTGTCCATGGCCGACATAGTTTAGACAGTAGAACGTTTTATACAGTGATAAATCATGCATTGCTTCCAAGGGTATTCAGTCAATTTTTGGAAGAGATCAAATACGGAATGGTTATCATAGATGAAACACATAATTTCAAAAGCGAAGACGCTCAACGCACTAGAGCATTGATGGGCATAAAAGCTAAGTATAAGATCGGTATGTCTGGGACACCGTTATTGAACAGAACCGATGAATTATGGACCATACTTAATTATCTTGATCCTAAGACATGGGGTACATATGATGAATTTGTCTATGAATACTGTAAGTTTCGTAGGCAGAAGATATTCTTTAAGCGAGGTCGTAGGCTAATTGAACATTGGGTAGATAAGTTTGAGAAGTCGAAGAATGTTAAGAAGCTTAGAAAAAATCTGAAGAAGATATTTATTAGGCGCAAGAAGAATGAAGTATCCGATATATTGCCGATACAACATCAGACTCTTTATGTAAATCTGTCTAGTGAGCAGAATAAAGCATATAAGAAGATTGTAAAGAATCTCAAAACTACTATTAAGAAAGTTCGCAAAGATGGAGTGACTGTAAAGAAAGCTACACTTGTCAGGAACAAGTTTTTGAGACTAAGAATGCTTTGTCAGACAACGTATTGTCTTAATGATAAGGATAGTTCTATAAAGCTTGATACATTAGAAGAGCTCCTGACGACCACGATTACGGCCCCAACTAAGGTGATTGTGGCTACACCGTTTAAGTTGGCAGCAGAAGCGATCTACAAGCGATTGAGATCAATCAAGACAGCCCGCATTAACCCCGTTTTGGTGATGGGCGGCATATCTGAAGATAAAGTTACTGAAAGGAAGATGAAGTTTAGAAATAACAAGCGGTGCAGAGCATATATCGGTACAATAGACAAGAATAGAGAATGCATAAATCTTCCAGAAGCAGATTATGTCATATTTATTGGCGAAGATGTTGTACCGGGCTATAATGAACAAATGGCCGATAGAGCCCATAGAATAGTTGGTCGTAATCCAGATGTGGCTTTAACTGTGATACGTATTATTATTAGAGATTCCATTGAAACAAGAATTGAAGAAGAGATTCTTAAGCCAAAGGAGGAAATGGTAGATGAAGTTATTGATGCGATTAATGGAGGTAAGGTAACGAAGGCTGTGAATACTATTGATATGGTAGCTAAACTGATTGGAGCTTAAGATGGATGGCAATAAGATACCATTCGTGCAAGGGCCACAAGATCTTTTCATTCTTTGTGAAAAAGTAGAGACACCAGAAGGATTTGCTCTAGTGCGTTTACAGGGTATGGACGTTGGTTCACAACCATTAGTAGATTACGCAGAGACAGTGAATCTTGCTCATCAATATTGGAACCTAAAACAAATTCCAGTATATATCTTGAGGGCAGTTATAAAAGGTATTGTAACTGATAAAGATAACGATTATGAAGAACTTATTCCAGAGTTTGTTGATGTAAGTAAATCACATTATAAGGACTAATCTATGAAGAAGAAATTGCAGAGCGCTTCAGACTTTTCGATTAGCGGAATGATACATCGGCGCATCATGGATCTGGATAAAGATGAACGAGATGTTGTACCCTATATCAGGGCGAACATATCTCCAGAATATTGGCCTATAAAGCTAGATGATTTTATTGGCAATAAGAAGGCTGTTAAGCTAGTTAAAAGATATGTGGAAAAATTAGATGAAGCATATGAGCATGGTCTTGGGTTTATTTTTCTTGGCGGCAATGGTGTAGGCAAGACTACGATGCAGATGATGATATTGAAGGCGGCAGTTGATGCTGGATATTCTGCATTCCATATCACATTGCCTGAAATATTTCATTATATTAAGTTGGGTTTCGATAATCATAGTCTATTGCTTGAGATTCATAACTTATTAAGAACAACAGATTTTTTAGCCGTTGGTGAGTTAGGCAAAGATTATCACAGACAAGGTAGTGAAATGTTTATGAGATCAGAGTTTGATATGATCTTTAGGCATAGAAGGTCGATGTTAATGCCAACATCATTGGACACGAATATGGATCTTACAGAATTATATGACACATATGGAGAAAGCCTAATGTCTCTATTTGCAGGGAGCCTAAAGGAAATAGAGATGAAAGGAAAGGACTACCGCAAGACGGTACAACGGAGGTCATTAGATGTCTTCTTCGAGTCCTAAGAAATCGATCTTAGATAAGGATTTAGTCTCCACACGTAGAGACATGGAACGCAGTATTATATCCATGTTATTGCGTAGTAAGATGGCTGTTGTCAGAAATATACATCGGCTAGATGTTGATATGTTTTCTGATGAGACATGTAAGATAATTTTTGGTACGATCAAGCGGTATCGCAAGAAGGTGGGGCTTGAGCTTTTTATAAATGACATCAAAAAGCGTAAGAAGAAGATATTTGGCAAAGGCGCTGATAATATTAAGAAAAGGATTGAGAAGCTTGAACGTGTATTTGTCAAGCTATCGGCAAGGAAGGTTAGCACAGACAAGATTGAACCATTGATAGATGAAGTCGTCAAATATGCTAGGACTGATAGAATGGCTCAAGTGATGTTCAAATATATCGGCCTAGTGGAAGATGGTGAAATAGATGAAGCTGAGAAGTATATTAGCCAAGAAGTATTCAATGTTAAACGTGAGTCTGGCAACGTAATAGTAGATAAGGCTGAAGTAACTGAGTATCTCAATGAAAGGATAGAGGAAGCTCAGAAGATATCTGACGATCCAGATTACATTAAACGTTCATATACTGGCATCAAAGGAATCGATAAGGCGACTGGTGGTTTGTGGCCCGGCGAGCTAGGCATCATCGAGGGCGGATCTAGCATCGGCAAGAGCACATTATTGATGGAATTTGCACATTATCGTAGATTGTTAGGTGGAAAGGCATTGTTCATCACGATAGAGATGCCGAGAGATCAGGTAGAGAAGCGATATGATGCCAGAGTAGGTGGCCTAAATTATATGCAAAAGCTAAAGCATGGTGGAATATCTGATAAGGAGATCAAAAGACTTAAAAAGAAGATGAAGGCTACGGGGAAGCGTGGTGGTAAGATATATGTGGCTTCTGTTCCTCAGGGCTGTACCCCTGCGGTCGTGGAACAGATCCTTGAAGAATATAAGATGAATGGTATAGATATAGATACATTGTTTATTGATTATCTGGATCTGATGGAACTAGATCATAAGGTGTGGAGTGAACAACATCTCTTAGGGCAGTTGAGTAAGCAATTGAAGGGAATTGCCAGAGCGTGGCAACTTGGATTGTGGACGCCGACACAAGCATCGGCTGAAGGATTAGATGAGGATTCAGTTAGCGAAAGCTCAATTGGATATAGCCGTAGGAAGTTTCAGAATGCGGATATCTTTATAGAAGTGTTGTTGACACAGAGAGATCTAGAGGAGGGAACGATAACTGTACAGATAGTTAAGGCTAGGGATGGCATGAGGAATCAGTTTATACGGTTGAGGCCTCAGTTTGATAAGATGAGGATTAAGGAGATATGATGATTTTGATCTATAAGGTAGAAATAGGCACAGACGATACTATTCCTGGAAATCGTCGCGATGTATATGTTTTTGCAAAGGAGGCAAGACAAGCCATTGAAAAGGCTATAGATATTACCGGATACAAGAAACCTTTTATTATTTGCGTGGAACAGATATTAGATAATTATGCTGCTGTTGATCTGATTAAATCACTTAATACGGTAAAACCAAGTGCCATTGAAGACCATTAGGAGATGAAATGAGTGCTTGGGCCTGCCAGATAGGGATAATGATATTTGGTTGTTCTGCAATATGGTTTGTGGGTAGAAAGGAGAAATGGGGGCGTTGGGGTTATATTTTGGGAATGTGTTCACAGCCTTTCTGGATGTGGACAGCTATATCTCATAAACAATGGGGAATTCTGTTGCTTAGTTTCTGGTATGCATATTCATGGGGTCAGGGAATATATAATTTCTGGATTAGAAAGGATAGTGACAATGTTTGAACAATATGAGCATCAATATGGTGATGGAAACAGTGAAAAGGTTTGGGTACGATCAGAACTAAAGGGTAAGCATCGAGAGCATTGTCTTTGCTGGTCGTGTAAGAAGTGTAAGCCTGGAGAACCCGATCATTGCAAGAAGGCAGCATTGCTATATGCGTTCTGTCGAGCTTTCGGCATGGTAACGCCGGTTTGGGAATGCCCTGATGCAGATCTTAGGGAGGAATAATGTTTACTATAGAGGAGTCTGTAACTAGAAAGCATTTGAGAAAAATTAAGGTTCCGACTGAGTTTCCTAGAAGTGAATATTCGAGTGGTGCTAGGTGGATGCCGATTCAGCATGGTGAATTGGCCGATACGATTGTAAGCACAGTTGAAAAGAAAGGTCTTCATATCGCAAGTGAGAGTTGGAAGACCTATAGAAAGGGGATGGGGCTTATAGGCCATGTAGATTTCGATAGTACTGGTAAGGTAGATCTTCCTGATGGTATGAAGCTGAGTCTAGGACTAAAGCATAGTAATGACGGCCTATGGGCTTTGACATTTGTGGTTGGAGCTAGGGTTTTTATCTGTAGTAATGGAATGGTATCGGGAGAATTTGTTGTCAAGCGTAAGCATACCACAGGAATGAAGATGAAGAGCTTTATTCGTAATAGTGTCAAGAAGTTTATTAAGCAATCACGAGCGATAGGGCCGATTGTAGATGATATGAAAGAGTTTGATATCGAATATCCAACAGAAGAGCATATTTTATGCGAATCTGCGCGCAGAAATATTATGCCATGGAGTAAGCTTGGCAAGGTTGACAGAAATTTTCGACAGACTCCATATGAAGAGTTTGAGGATAACAATGGATGGTCACTTTACAATGCGTACACACAGGTCGCTAAGGAACAGCCAGAAATCCGCCAGCTTGCAGTTATGTCAAAAATGCGCGAACTAATATTGGAGGTGAAGAATGCCGCATAACGAGGAAGAGATTCTCAAGAAGAATGTGATATATGCTATAAAGAGATATACGATGGAACCAGAGGGCGGCAAGCGAAAGGTTGTTGTCGCATATACAGATGTGTCAAATGGAGAAACTGTCTTTGTGGCGCAATGCCAGATAATGTTGAGTGATAGACTTCCGCCGGTTGCATTGACAGTTCATCTTAGTGATACTAGTATTCAAGAGGCGATGGAGAAATTTGAGGAAGAAGTTAAGACAGCTATGGAAGAAACTGTCGAGCATATAAAGAATGAAAATTCAGATTTGCTTGTTCCTGATAAGAAGATTGTAACTCCTCCAGGAATAGGGGGCTGACTATGGATTGGGATAAAGTTTGGCATAGACTTAAAGAAGAACATGACATTCTGCAATCGCGTGAAGAGTATATAGCTTTTCTGAAACTGATAGAGCACGATGACTCGATATACAATGTTTTAGAGATAGGATTCTACAAAGGTGGCATCGCCAGAGGGATAATGGGCACTCTTGGTGGACAGGGTCATCTAAAAAAGTATATAGCCATTGATATACCTGACCATTTCGATCGTCATCCAGACGCTCTAGCGATAGCACAAGCGTATGAGCAGCAATTGCCGGGGGTGTTTACACTACTACAAGGCAAGTCAGAAAACCTTGTAAGTAGGGCATTGGATTTAATGGGAGAAGATTATATTGATCTACTGTTTATAGATGGAGATCATTCATGTGAAGGGGCATTGAGAGATTTCGAATATTACCAGTGTCTTGTTAGAGATGGAGGAATGATTGTTTTTCATGATATATATATGGATACTATTAAGGCGGTTTGGGGTGATATCAGAAAACGTTATCCTTGGACAACATTGATGTTGAATCAAAAAGAAGGATATTATGGTATAGGGATTATGTGGAAGAATGTTGAGCCACTTCCATTGCCTGATCCAGGCGACATGACGTATGGGGGTGTATGATGATTAAATTTGTAGGGACAAATATAGTATGCATTGTTGGAGAACGTGTATTAGTAGAACCGTCAGTCAATGTGATGTTAGATCCTACATGTCCTATGATTGTGAAGGAATTTCGAGATAATGAAATAAAGATAATGGGGCGATGTGAATTGTCTCGCCCTGGATCAGCTTCATATAAGCTTGCTAAGAATGGACAGGTAACATTTGAAGCTGGAACAGTGAGCTTGACTGAATTTGAGAAGACAGGAAAAATGCCTCTTAATTATAAGTTAAAATTAATGCAGATTTTGAAAGCCATAGATAATTATGAAGGGTCAATATTTAGTAATGTTTGGAAGGATTATGGTGTCACAAAAGAAGAGGTGGATCAGATATGCGAAGATTATATGGACCATTTAATTAGGGAGAAGAAAAATGGAGATTGAACACATTGATATTAGTATCGATGCCGCAACGGAAATGGAACCATCTAAGATAAGACTTAAGATATATACTAAAATTGGCCAGAAGATTGAAAAGCAAGATTATCTGCCTATGTATAGAAATGACTTCTTGTCTTTGTTTGAGCGCTATATGGAAAACGTTATTCAGTATATGCGACATTATGATCGTGAATTAAAAATGCGTATCAAGACAGATATAGAAAACTTTGTTAGAACGGCGGGGGAATAAAAGATAATGGATGTAGCTAAGATATTAGAAGATGTTGGTTTTGACCCCATCCAAAGAAAGCATAGGAACCTATGGGTGAGGTGTCCTAATCCCGATCACGAGGACGTGCACCCTTCATGTAGCATCAATGCCGAGACGGGCTTATGGAAGTGCTGGTCGTGTGATGAATCGGAGGGGATGCAGGGGAATTTACCATATCTCATTAGGATCAAGACAGGATGTTCATGGAAACGTGCTGCAAAAATAGTGCAGGGTGAAGCAAGCATCTATGATAGTATTGAAAATCTAAAGGGGAAGTTGGTTTACGACGAGTCAACGGCGAAGAAGAGGAAAGATGAATCTGTGCCAGTAGTGGTTGATTATCCTTATGAGTATTGCAACATTATAGAGGGAGAATATAATATATATTGGGAACATTATTATGATTATTTGAAGTGTAGGCATATATCAAAGAGGACGATGGAAAGATTCGATATAGGATTCTGTACGAGTGGTGTATATGGAGGTAGGGTTGTAGTTCCAGTGAGGATGCTAGATGATATCTCCAGAGGTTTTGTGGCAAGGGCAATTGATGATGAACCGGAGCTAGAAGACGAAGTAACAAAGTATCTGTATCCCAAAGGAATGGAGGTTACTAAGTGTATCTTTAACTACGATAACTTAAAGAAGAATAAACCTATTATAGTAGTAGAAGGAGTCTTCGACGCAATGCACGTATGGCAGTTTAAGAATCTTATGTTCAAAAATGTATGCTCGATATTAGGATCAAGGATAAGCTCATATCAGTTGGACAGATTAGCATCGCTGAAGCCAGACGTGGTCTATTGGTTATTGGATGGTGACGTAAGGCCAGGAGATAAGGAGGGCAAATATAGGGCTAATCAGAAGATGCTTGAACTTGCGTTCGACAATGTCGCCTATATCGTTCTTGATAAAGGCACAGATCCTACCGACTACACGGAAAGCCAGTTGATAGAACGATTGGATAGTCCGTGGTCTTCGCCTAATACTCCACTATCAAATCTGAAAGACAAATTGAACAAATAATCTTATTCTTAAAATAGGGGTGGCAACTGCAAACTTCATAAAGTTAGATACTAGGGTAGCATAGGGGGCGCGGGGGGTGGCCTTGCTAGGGGGGCAAGCCCCTAGACTTTTGTGGGGCTTGCCGACTTGCGAAGAAGGTAGAACCCCGAGAAGACTGACTTGCGAACTAGGGAACCCGCCTTGGCATGGTGCTAAGGCATAACCTGAGGAGGTGCCACAATGGCACGGAAGGCGAAGAAGGTGAGTGTGGAGGCGAGGATGGACAGGCTGGAGAAGCTGATACTGACGCTTGTGGATGGGGCGGAGAGCCCCGGAGAGGAGCAGGACATGAAGACGCTGAAGAAGAGCAGACGCAGCAAGGGCAAGAAGCGGCAGGAGAAGCCCAAGGGACACTGGGACAAGCTGAAGAAGCGTGCTGAGGCGTTGAAGCGGCAGTTGGAGAAGTGGGGTTACACCGTGAGCAAGAAGAACGCCAAGACGGGCAAGGTGAACAGGACGACGTGGAGGGTGTACGACCTTGACGGTGAGGACGTTGGCGTGATAAAGCCGACGTGGGAGGGAACGCAGTTGCAGGAGGTGTACTACGAGAACGGCTGCAAGAAGTACGCTGACTGCGAGGCCGACGCGTTCAAGCCGTAGGTGAAGCGAGGGTGCAGCGGGGCCAGTGAATTGGGCTGGCCCCAGATTGGAGGACGATGTGATGAACCCGAACAGGGTCTTGTGGTGTGTCGCAGTTGGAGTCTGGACTCTGGCGGCAGTGATCTGGGGATGTGGTTACACCATCTATCGAGAGAACAAGAGAAATGGGATCGAATAGAAAGGAGACTGTGATGGAGGTCAATTGGGAAGCGATCGATGACTATCTCAAGCGCAATCAGAAAATTATGGCAGTGAAGGAATACAGGGCACAGACGCACGCTGGCTTGCGCGAGGCCAAGACTGCCGTGGACCTGCGTGAATACAATCTTGGGATGGTGGGCTTTCTGCGACTGAAGGGGCAGAACAGTCTGGACGAGGTGAACTGGCAGCAGGAGATTGACAAGTTGATGGACTTCACGAGGAAGTTCATCGCGGTAATGACGAGTAACGAGCCCCGGTACGCGAAGCTCGTCGAGTTGAACTGCCTAGCGGGGGAGTACAGGCAGATATCGGACTATCTTTCCAGCTTGGTCTAGAAAGGAGATCGATGCCAACGATAAAGCTGAGGATAGAGATCGAACGTTACTGGATAAATCAGCCGTCCTCTTCACAGCCCTACTACGAGTATCATGGGATGAATGTGTTGGGAATGAAGATTGACGACAAGACTACTATGATTTACTTCTTGGGCGACGTCGTTTCCTTTGAGGTTCCGACAATTGTGTTATCGAAAGGTTGGCACTAGACTGCCAGAAAGGAGGACTAATGATGGGATACTGTGACATATGCAGGGAGTATGTAGAGAAGGAATTGATGCATCTTCCTCTGTATGTCTGTGGGAGTGAAGGCATTGTTGTGTGTCTTCACTGCAGGATCAAATTGACTGAGTTCGCACGGTTGCTGCAAGAGCAAACGAGAAAGTCGGAAATAAGAGTGAGGAAGGAATACGCTCGTAAGAGAAAGGAAGGTTGATGTTCCCGATACAAGAAATTCCGGAGCATATGCCATTCAATGTTGGACATCTGATGCCTAAGTGGGAGGAGATACCAGACGAGTTCAAGCGGTTCAGCGGTACAAAGTGGAACCGATTGATGTGTGACTGGTTCTTCTTTGGATTGAAGAAACTGGAAGTAACCCCGAAGACTGGTGTAGATAAGGACAAGGCTTTGTGGCATATCAACGCCGTGATGAGAAGTTGTGAGCCAGCACACGAACACAAGGAGGCAGCAGTAGCATTCCTGATGAGCGAATGGTTCGAGGACGCTGTATGGGAAAAGAACGATAGAAAGGAGAAATAGCGATGTCTTGCAACAAGTTTCCAATGATCACTGTTCGCAGGGGCAACAAGGACGTCTTCCGCAGCACACAGTCGTTGGATCAGAAGGTGAAGGCGATGTGTAAGAAGCGACTGGAGAAGATGGGAGTAACAGCATTGGATCCAGTAAAGGCTTATAGCAGGAGGATTGCCAAGTGATTAGGGGATATTGCCATACGAGCTTGGACGGATACGAACGTGAAAACTGGCCTTCAGTATTTGCGGCAGTCCCAAGAAGGGATGAACGTATAGTATCTACATCTGGTAGAAATCTGAGAGTTTGTAATGTCAGTCACGAACAGTGTAGCGACAATGGGAAAAGCGAACCTTATCCGTCAATCATCGTGGAGTTGAACAAGTGAAGCCGTTGCCACTGTTCGTTGCCACAAGGTTCGTATGTAAGAACTGTGGAGGGAGACTGTCTATAGGTCAAGTTAAACAGGGAATATCACGTTGCCGTCGATGTGCTAAGATTGACAAAGAAGTTAGTAAGCTGTTGAAGTCAGGTCAAAAGGAAGAAGCACTTCTAATGGCACTTTTCGGATAGGAGGGAGGTATGAACAGAGAATGGATTCTAAAGATGAAGTCAGGAAAGGAGACTATCGTCAAGGAACTTAACGAGGATCATATCTCTGCACGACATTGGAGCGTTGGTGAAACTCGTATAGTTCCTCGCAGTGTGGCTGAAGACGGAGAGCATGACATCGTAGACAAAGACGATGTGTTCAAGTTCGTTCTTACCACTCCTGAAGGTGCGTACATTACACACTGTCGTACATTCGAGGATTGCACAGATCTCTACGAGCGGTACTTGAGAGATCCTGTGGTCGAAATAATAGAAAGGAGGAGTGATGAGATTTGATGGCGAACATCCCGGTATGTACGGTGCATTCAAGCAGGGGGACAGCAAACCAGATATCGATGCAATCAAGCTCCGGCGTAGTCAGGCCATGCATCGCTATATGGACCCAGACTTCAATACAGCTATGTTTGTGGTCGAGAATGATGTACCGGCGCTACTGGAGTACATCGAAGAATTGGAGAAGAAATGAATCCAACAGGAGGTGATTGGAGGTTCGTTCAGTGGGACAAGCCCACTGACGGAGAGATAGGCCAGATCATGAATGGAGATGCGAACACTGGTGCATATGTGATAGCTGATGTTATGCAGCAGAAAGGAGAGGATGATAGCAACGCAGGATTGCTGACATATGCAAAGGATCTGCATGGTGATGTGACATATCTCTTTAACCAGTTGCGACGGTTCAACATATTGAACCAGATCGTGGAAACGAAGGAGATAGCAGCAGCAATGCACAATATCGAAGCCACGATGCTCAAGATGGAGATGCTCGCAAGACACATAAGAAAGCAGTATGAAGAAAGAGAAAAGAAGCAGACAGCAGCAGATAAGGCATATCAGAAACACCAGAAGGATGTGAAGAAGTTCAAGAACAAGGCGCGTTGTAAGAAGTGCGGCGATATCATCGAGTCTAAGCATGTGCATGATTATGTGACATGCAAGTGTGGCGCTATCTCAGTCGATGGAGGGAATGACTATTGGAAGGCAGGTGCAAAGAGTTTCGACGACTTTGAGCGGCTGTTTGAGGAATGGTAGAATGCCTACACTCGAAGAGTTAAGAAACATTACTATCTGTTTGGGGATAGGTCTAGTATTTATCCCGATGTGTGTACTACTGTTACTCATAATGGGAATCTTGCTAGGAGGAAGGTAGACATGAAGATGCTGAAGAAGGAGAAGAAGGAAGTCCTGCTGCAAAGGCTTTCGGATCTGGAGGCTGATATAGTCGAACTTCGGGCGCTGCTAGAAGATAAGAAGAAGCCAAAGCGTAGTAATGTAAAGAAGAGTAAGGACGCGAAAGCGAAGAATAACGAGCGCAAGGTAAAGGTGAAGGGAAAGCGTATTAAGAAGAGTGACGTACCGAAGGTGACACGCAGGATAGTGAAGAAGCTTGAACAGTGGGGATACAAGGTGGTAAACCGAGAGAAGAAATCTACTTGGCATATCTTGAACACCGATGGTGAGAAGGTCGGGGTTGTGAAGCCCCAGATCGGAAAGGTGGAGAAGCTGAAGTATAGCGAGGATGAAGGGACTTACTACAAGCGAGTCAAGGTGTCAAGCTTCAGGCCGAAGAACTGAAAAGGGAGGCTGGATATGAGCTACGAAGGATACGAACGCTGTCTGTGCAAGAATGGACACCTGCACGTTGAAGATTGCTATACGGCAAACTTCGATGGCGATTGGAGATGTCCTGATTGTGGTGAACCCAAAGCATGGAATAAAGGGGTTGACCAGACTAATTGCAGTGGACACCCTATCGAGTTAGAAGTTGTTCAAGAGCCGCAAGGAAAGAAGTGTGACAAGTGTGGTTCAATGCTCAAACAGATTGAACCAACACGATATAAGATACCAACAGAAAAAGACGAACGCAAGCACTATATGAAAGGGCCAGAATGCCCTGATTGCGGATTTGGTCGTAGAACAGAATGTGAACGTTGTTATAAGGAGTATTGGTATTGGGAATTGGTCAATGGTTCATTGTGTGAGGAATGTTGCAAAGAGTTGGCAGAGAAAATGGGGGAGAAGCCACTAGAGGATAAAGATAGAGAAAAGCTGATACACATCCTCGACACCTTATACACAACCGTAAATGGTAAGACTAGGAACGGCATTGAGCTTCTTTGCCTTCTAGAAGAAAGTGGCGAGCTTTGTGAACTACTTGGTAAGACTGCTGAGAAACTCGAGCTAGATGGGAGGCTCTAATGGTTGCAACTCCGCTGGAGAATGTTGTGAAGTATCTTAATGGCGCACTTGAGCGACACCCTCATATGCCATCTGAAGTAAGGAATAGGGTTCTAAATTCCAAGAGCAAGATGGCGGCTAAGAGAGCGCTGAAGAAATGGCTTGAGAGTAAAGAGAAGTTTAGTGTAAACGACGCAATAAGAGCGAGCAAGGAACGTGGAAGAACATGGGGTGAGATTATCGATGGGAGGAATAATGGACGTTGTAACAAGGGTTAAGCCGTTGTAGACTATTGTGCCGGGACTGTAAGGAGGTCGACGATGAGTGACGACAAACCAATCCACGAAGTGATTTCCGAGATGGCCGCCGAAATACCGGAAGAAGAGCTGGCGAAGCTGCCAACCGACGGGGCGAGCAATCACGACAAGTATCTGTATGGCGAGGGGATGCCGGAGGGGCTGACGGAGGAGGAACAGGTAGATTGGGTTCCGCCATCCGTTATTGGAGCTAATCTGCGGTCATGCGATATCACGCCAGCCGGAGCCACACGTTTGGCTAAATCTAATGACCGCCTCCGCACCATCGCCACCCTCCGTGCCAAGCTGGCGACGGCCGTGGGGGCGCTGGAGTGGGCGGCGGTGCGTCTGGAAATACTGACTGGCCGAATGCGCGCCTGCCATCAGGAAACAGGTAAGCACGAATTGCTGGATGAAGCGGAGGCGTTCTGTGGGGAGGCCCGCAGCGCCCTCACCAAACTGGAGGCAGAAGGAATGTGAAAGCTGTGTCTCTCTTAAAGAGATCAAGGAGGATGAGCGATGACAGAATATACTAGAATAGAAAAGTGGATAAGCATTGCTATATTTATTGTGGGGGTGGCTACGCTTACTAACAGCTTATGTATAAGAAATCTGAGGAAAGAATTGAGTAATGAGATAGACACAAAGATCGAAGCATTGATAGAAGCGATTGAAGATGAAGAAGTAGCAGCAACGATCTATGCCAAAGGACATGATTACTTTACTAGGCTCGCAGCAGAAAGGAGAATACGAGGGGAAAGGGCAATGGATAAGTCTCTCGAGACAATCTTGGATACAGATTGGAGGAAAATTGCAGAAGACCAAAGGAAAGCTGAAGAAGGTAATCGATGAAATAATATTACGCGAGAAGTTGTTGGATCAAGCTGATGAGGTGGTTGTAGCTGGTATGAAGCTCATGGGTCGTTTGGACGAACTCATTTTTGAAGGAGTGCCTGATCGCGCAGTTAAGATGATTACCGATGCGGAACTGGATGAATATTGGGAATCTCTTGCCGAAGCATGTGCACGATATAGACAGACGTGTGCAGAAATGGATAGACCTGGACCAAAAGAGATTGTTGATATAGAGATGCTTGAATGGGAGGAATATTGTCCGGATTGTGGGTCTTTGGAGGGTAGCTATGTCGTGTTGGGACACGTAGAT
>Ga0180433_10006292_pt1 | contig 15625 bp, 13 predicted proteins | sample SS_ome_8_FD_132980 | JGI IMG/M metagenome (GOLD analysis project Ga0180433, IMG submission 132980) | Hypersaline lake sediment archaeal communities from the Salton Sea, California, USA - SS_1_D_1 metaG | ecosystem: Environmental > Aquatic > Non-marine Saline and Alkaline > Hypersaline >... | reverse complement strand
TTAAAGTTACATTACCAGCAATCATACCACATTTAATTGTATCAGTTATATCTAATGGAGTTCCCATTTCAAGCAATAAATTATTTAATAAATCAGCAAGATAAAAAATATTACATACTGTGTATCTACAAACAGTCGCCCCTACCGCTTTAATATTATTATCAAGTAATTTATATGGTCCAAAAGCGTTATAGAAATTATTCATATCTTTATCTACTTGTTCCACATTCAATGAATATAAGAACAATTCAACTATCCTTTTAATACCAAGTTCATTCATTTTTTGAACGGAAGCACTACTACTTAACATTTGTTTAAATTGTGGATATAAACTTTGGAATATCGCCTTGGAACAACATCCTCCATCAACATCCATTAAATTACATTTGAAATCATCACTATTAGCACCTTTATTTAGTATTTCAAGAAATTTATTATTTTTTACTGGTGTCATTTTATTAATACTATTAACAACATCAATTGTAGTAATTTGATTATTTTCACCACCTTTTTGTTTTCCAGCCTTAGAAACAGCATTTAAAAATTTCTGTCCTACTTTTTCCATATTTGAACCCATTTTTTTAGTTCGTGATGTTACATTTCCAATATCAATACTTTTAGAACAACCTAAATCAATAACATAATTTAAATAAGATGTTAAAATTTCCATACCTCCATCTAATGCTTGAAAGTATCCTTCAAGGACACCAAAAATAATAGGTCCAATAAAAGGTATAAAATTAATAAAATCAAACTTATTTTCATAAACCATATCTTTTGTGAATGTATTTAATAAATCAAGAGGCATAGTAATTATACCTAAATTATTTTTCTTAGCAAGGTCACGGAACGCTTTTATACTATCTGGGAATACATTTGGAGAGCGAAGTAAAGCATAAATAACAATATAGAAATATGATGTTACAGTTGTTATAGTTGATATTGTATCAATATTTTCACAATAACTGTCAGAAACAGTAAATAAACCATCACTACTTTTTAGAATTTGACACCAAAAGAAATATGATATAGTAAAAAGATTATTTACAACAATGAAAACAAAAAATAGTTTTAAAAATAGTAATCCACTTTTAACTATAAAAGTTACAGGGGCTCTATATTCATTTAATCTAACTAATTTAGAAAGTACAAATCCAACGAAACAATTAATAATTTTAATAACAAATAAACCAACAATATGAATAATAAAAGGTAAATAACCACTTATTAAAAAAAATGGAATAATAGCAAATAAAAGTATTACAATTAAAATAATTAATGTTGTTGTAAAAGTATTTCCTCCGCGCACTTTTTCATTAATTCTTATTTGAGAACCATTCTTAATACCAATTTTATCTAAACATATATTATCATCTAAATAATTCAAAATCTTATTTTCAAATAATAATATAACTTTTTTATTATTAATTTTCCTCATTAAACTCTCTTTCAAACTAAATAATGAAGTATATTTGTGAATTTTCAAACTAAATAATTCATTATTATATTTATAATAAATTAACATATCCTATTATTACAATAGATAAAACTTTTTACAATTTCACAAAATGAATTTCATTCTAAATAAAAATATATTTTATAACATATGAATAGTGATATTAAAACTATAAACATAAGTGAAGATCTTTTGAATGTTAATAGAACTGGTATGAATTTAATTAAAAGATATAAACAAATGGGGGGTGAAAATAATAATCAAACAAATAATTCTATGAATGAAAAGAACAATAAAATAAATAATCAAACTAACAATTCAAATAATACAATGAATGAACCAAACAATAATATTAATAATCAAAATAATTCTATGGTTGAAACTGTTAATAATCAAATAAACAATCAAATACCTAATCAAAATAATTCTATAAATGAACCAAACAATAATCTTAATAATCAAAACAATCAATCAAATAATTCAAATAATTCTATGAATGAAACAAATAATTCAGGAAATGAAATGAATAATTTACAAGAGAGTAATCCTGATGAGATTGAGATAGTAAGTAGTGATGATGAATCAGACGATGATAGTGAAATGACAAGTGATAGTGAGGAAGAAGAAGATGAAATGGAAGAAGTAGAAAGGGAAAATCTCTTTTTCAAACAAGATAAAATAAGAGATGAAGATTTATATAAAAAGTATGAGGACGCGATTGAAGTTTTTTTCAGAAAAGAAAGAAGTTCTGATGATTTTATTAGAGTTACTAAGGATGATATGTATATTATGATTGATAAAAAGAACGATAAGAATAAAACTATTATAATACCTCCTGTAATTGTAAATATCAACAAGTATTATTTGGAAAAAGAAAAAAAGAAGAATGAAATTTACAATACAATCAGTAATATAATCTCTGACTTGAAGAATGAAGTTCAAAACAAAAGTAAATTTAATGATTTGAAACAAGAATTAAGTGAAATTAATAAAGAGACTAATTCCATAAAAAAAGTTTTAGACGAACAAAGGAATACTATTAATAGTTTGATTAAGAGTGAAACAGAAGGACTTTTTAAATTAAGTGAATTATTCTTTAAAAGAAATCAAATTTATAAAAAATTAGAACACAAAAAAATTAATAACAATCACATTACTGAATTACTAAAAATTTATAAAGATAATAATAGAGAAATTCCAAAAGATGAATTTTTAAAAACACTCGTTGATAAAATGAAATTGGATTTTTTTAATATAAAAAATGCTCTTATTTGGATTAATACATCAAGAGAATATATTCAATTACAAGGTGAAGTGAATAGAACTAAAAAAGAATTAAGTGAAAAGAGAAAATTATATGAAAAAATTAATAATAATTTTATTATAAAAATGCCAGAAGTAGATGATAATAAAGAAGTTGAAGTGACAATTAATGTACCAACAGCACAGAAAGGAGGTGATATGGAAGAAAATCAAGAACAAACTATAAAAGTAATTAAAATAGATGACGCACACTTAGGAAAGATAGTTGGAGAACAATTGGAAAGGATGAAAAGTGAAGAAGATTTAGAAGTAATGCAATAATTTTTAGATTATTGTAATTAAAATATTTTATATTGTATATAATGAAAATATTAGATTATATTAACCCATTATGGTTTGTTTTGTCATTATGCTTTGGTATATTCTTAACATATATTTCAACACCACCTCCAAAAGTAGTAATTAAATATCCAACTCCTGATAATGTTGATAAGACTGTTTATAGAGATATAACAGATACTTGTTATAAATATAAAGCAGAAGAAGTCCAATGCCCTAAGGATTCGAGTAAAATTGAATTAACTAAAATTCAACATATTGAAGATAATGATAAAAAAGAAGGATTATTTACAAAAATCAAAAACAACTTTTTTAAGAGTGGATAAATTTGATATTTTTAGAAATTAAAATATAAGCATATAGTATATTATGAATTTTCTTAAAACACCTGCTGGAAGAATTGCTGTTTCTATTTTATGGGGATTAGGTTTAGCGTGTATATTTAGAAAGGCTTGTAAAGGTAGAGATTGTATTGTATTCAAAGCACCATCTCCTGAAATAGTTCAAAAAAAAACTTATCTTTTCAATGATAAATGTTACAAATATACAACTATGGCAACTCAATGCACTAAGGACGCCATTGATATTTAAGTTTCAAAACTCTTGTAAATTGCGTATAAAATATCTTAAAAACATATTTTATCAAATATATATAATTATGGAAAATCAAAGTACTCCAATAGAAAATCTTATGAGTATGGGTGATGATACACCAAATGAAGGTAGTAGTATGTCAGCATCAGAGCAAATTTTACAAAAATACATCGAATTGGAAAACCAAACCCCAGAGAGGAAACAGATTAATGAAGGTCAAGAACAAAGACAATTAGATCCTGCAATCGCCGAACAACATAGAATGTTAGAAATGGAAAGAGCAATGCAATATCAAATGCAAAATCAACCAAATACTCAACAAAATAATGCCCCAGCACCAACAGAAGAGAGTGGTGGTTTTATGAGTAATCTTAAAGAGATGGCAGGTGGTTTAATGGAATTATTTAGTGGACCATTATTAGTAGTTGTCCTTTTCATACTATTTAATTTAGGTGTTGTTGATAAAACCTTAACAAAACTTGTTCCATTTTTCTCTAATGAATATGGAAATTTAAATCTTAAAGGTGTCGTTGTAAAAGCGATCCTTGTTGGTATTATCTTCTTCGTTGTTAAGTTGTTCCTATAATTTTTTTTTTACTTTTTGTTTTATATTTTTTTACCTTTTGTTTTACTTTTAGTTTTATTGTTAGTTATTGTAAAATTTAACAAACAAAAATATTTATATTATTATATGTTGAATATAATAATATTCGTTTTACTTATTATATTTATTTTTTACCTTTACAAATATCAAACAATATCCTTTCTTAATTCCCATTTTGGATCTAATTTAACAACCGAAGAGGCAGATAGAGATGGTAATAAAAAAATAAACTTCATAAGTAAAATTTATAATAAGATAATTTTAAATTGTAATAAAAATTATAATGGTAAGGAATGTAATTCCAGTGCCCCACCGACTATTTCGGTTGATGAATTAACAAAAGAGAAGTTTTATAAATTAACAAATAATCTAACAACACCAGTTATTGTAAAAGGTTTCGTAAGAAATTCAAATGCAGTTCAAAAATGGAATTTAGAATATTTCAGTAATAAATATGGTGATTTAGAATTACCTTTAATAGAAAAAGCAGATATAAATGATGTAAAAGATAATTCGAAGTATATAAAAGATTATAAATATACAAAATTATCAGAGATTATAAAAGATATTAAATTAGAAAAACCTGTTTATGTAAATAATGTAAGTCGTATCTTCGGCTTTTATCCTGAACTTATAGATGATATGGAATTAGATAATATAAAAGATAAAATAGGTATTGATCTCAAAAATAGTAATGAAGTTAATCATATGTTCCTTGGTGGAAAAAGTACAGGAACTACATTACACGCATCATATATTGGAAACTTCTTCTTTAATATAAAAGGTATTAAAAAATGGTATTTAATTCATCCAAAATACTCCAATATTCTCCTTCCAACACTCAGTAGAACAGGTTTATTTGCTGTTAGTAAAGTAGATATATTCCATAAAAATGATTTAACAAATAGAATTCCAAGATATGAATTTGAATTAAATGAAGGAGATTTACTATTTAATCCACCTTGGTGGTGGCACGCTGTGAAAAATCAAACTGATTACACTATCGGTTGTGCTAATCGTTACGCAAATTTCAAATCAGCAATGCAAAATAATCCTTTATATACTACCATATTCTATTCCCATCCAATAGAAAATCTCAAATTTGCATTTTCAGGAAAAGATAAACAAGAAGCGAATAAAAATAATGATAAAATATTGTTAAAAGATATTTTAAGACAAGATGAAAAGATTTGAATAATAAAAAGTAAAACTAAAATAAAATAAAAACTAAAATAAACTAAAATAAATAAAAACTAAAATAAAAAATTATTATAAATATATGGCAACAAACTATTTGAAAGGTTTTATTGTAGGTTCATCATTACCTATTTTCGCACTTTTTTTCTATAATGTTGGTAAAATGAAAAATATAAATTATTCTTATGAAAAATACACTCTCGTAGCACCTTTATATTTTGGTATAATGACTTGTTTAGCACAACTTATAGCAGAAATTACTAAATTATCATTGAGAATGTCTATTTTTATAGTAAGTATAATATCAAGTATTTTAGTGTCATCTTATATAACAATAACAAAAGCGTATAATTTCACAAATTTAACACGATGGATAAAACAATATATTATTGTAACAATAGCACATCTTTTAACGTATAATGTAATTATAATCTTTTTATTAAAAAAAGTTTGTTGATTTGTTAATTTGTTAATTTATTATTTTTTTAATCACTTCCATCACATAAAATAAGGATACGTAAAGTAATCTTAATAAAGATTATGTAAGAGATAATAAAACATAATGTATCATTAAAGTTGTAATGTAAATAAAATGTATAAATCATTGTAAAAATCATAAATAGTAATTCAATAAATTCCCAATATAAATTATTCATATTGAAAACAATAATTTAGGATTGTAATAAAAATAAAAATCAATTTTTTATTATTTAGTTATTTTTATTTATTATCTTTTTCATTCCAAACATTTCTTTATTTCTTTTTGAACGTTCTTTGTTACATTATTTTCAAAACAAGCGAGTAACGTTCTTGTTATTAAAGCCTCGCGTAATTCACGTAATTTCTTAGTTTTCTTCTTTTTCTTATAATAGTTCATAAGGAAAATAGCATTCTTAACGTTACTTAATTGTAACTTTGTATTTAATAATTTCCCATCTTTTCCATATAACATTTTCTCTACACGTTCTTCTTTGAACGCAATATCTTTCGTTGATATTTTACTTTCACATATTTTATCACTTATTGACAACGCTACGGCGACTGCCTGCATTCTATTTTTTATAATTTTATTATTCGCTCCTTTCAATTCTCCTCTTTCGAACTTTTTCATATAATTATCAATGATTTTTTGCTTACATTTCATATATGGAGTTTTATTACTCATTTTGTTATTTATATTTAATAATTAGATTTTTTATAAACTATCTCTTATAAAAACTTAATCAACTAATGGAGTAAATCCAACATCATTATCTTCAAAATAATTATCATCCATACCATCACCAGCATTTTCAATACCTTGTGGTAAATCACCGTAACCATAACCTGTTTCGACTACATCCAAACCTTCATGTGGTTGTACTAAATTGAATTCATCCTCAATAGCGTCTTTTTCAATATCAGCATCAGCAGAATATGCTTGATAAAAATCTTCTAACTCTTGTGATGTTGCTTCTCTTCCTTCACTCTTTTGAATAGCAGCAGCACCTTCTCTCATAATACCTTCTTTCTTATCATTAATCGCACGTTCCATAGATTGTTTATCATTCTCAATATCATCGAATTCATTAATTTCATCAATAAAACCAGAACCACCTTTTCTTAAATTATAATATTCAATAGGCATTCCTTTCATACTCTCTTGTAATCTAATCGCTTTTAATCTCATCTCTTCACGTTTTGTATTATCAATCTTCTCTAAATCCTTCTCACTTATATCATATAAATCTTCAACACGTGCGAATTCATCTAATGTATCAATTATAAATTTACTCCAAATATAATTTGCTTCATTTTTACTAACTGAAATTCCCTCTCCTTGAATATCATCAATAGTAATATCATCAAACGCACTCTCTAACTGTGATAATAATAAAAATAATAACATTCTTGCGACAATGTCAAAATTGAATTTACTATGTTTCTTAACTTCTTTAAAAGTGCAAGACCAATTATCATTCAAACCATTTATATTTGAAATCAATTCAGGATAATATTTTATATTAATTTTTTGGAATACTAATTTGAATTTCTCTCCTTTAAAATCACTTAACTTCTCATTCTCTTTGAAAATTATTTCCTGCATTTCATCTTCTAATTTATCATTACCAATAAAATCTAAAACATATTCTCTACTAAATGTCTGCGTTTTGATCTTCTCAATATTCTTCAAAAAGTATTGAATGTATAATCTCTTAATCTCATCTACTCTATATGATTTCATTAATCTCTCTTTTTGAATTCTCTCCAATAAACTCATTCTTGTTAATTCATCCTTATTTTCTAAATCAATAATTAAATCTTTTTCTTTAATTCCAACATTCAATAAAATATTACTATATTTCTTAACAAAATCTTTATCATTATCCTTTTTACAAATTAAACCAAGTTTATTCATTAAATCATCAATTTTCTTATTAACAGCATTCTCTGACAATCTTTTTAATTCCTCTAATTTTTCAACATCCCTTTCCATAACACTTCTAAATTCCTTGAAAACATTAGCCTTCTTTTTACCAATATTCTCTAATAATCTAATAAATTCTTCCTCTGTATAAACTTTATTCTCTATATCCTCTAACGATTTACCAGTTTTCAAATCAACATATAATTTCTTATTATTTCTATTACCAACAAAATTCCTCTCTTCACCTGCAAAATCACCATCTGGAACATAACCTACGAATTTATCCTTAACAATCTCTTTATCATCAGTTTCAGGACCGGAAAATACAGGTTGATTTGGAATAGCAATATCTCTATTACCTGTTAAATATAATCTTGTTACAGTTCCTCTATCAACAAATTCATCTAAAAATTTATATAAAACTTGTGATTCACGAAATAATGAATATATTTCTTTACTTTCTAAAACACTGGCAATAAAACCATAATATCCATTATAACCTTCAATATCCTCAGTACAACAAGAATTTTCAACCGCTTTTGTAACAATATCATTTATTGGCGATTTTACAATAACTGTATTTATATCATTCATAATTCTTTGTGAAATCCCATATAATCTATTGTAAATTTTATTCTTATTACCACTATCTAAAATACCTTTTAGAGCATTTGGATTTATGGAATTGTAATCCTTGAATTTATGTCTTTTTACTTCTGTTAATTCAAGAGAATTCATAAGTTTCTCTTTTTTACTTTCATATACAGCATATTTATCATATAAATCTTTTATCTTTTTACTCTTTTTAAATTCTCCCATTTCACTTGTAATCATTCCCATTAACCTCTCTTTTTTATTCCCTTCACCTTGAATATCTAAATCACCTTTTTTGTAAATAGTATCTAATAAGCAAACGAAATATTCAACACCATTATTTCCATAAAACCCAGAGAAAGCACAAACAGTATCCTTACCAGTTCTTGTATATGGTGGAACAGATGTTTGTAATGTAATCAATAATCTCGCCGAAATAATAGTATATTTCCTTACATTAACAATCTTTCCATAACTTCTTTTAAATTGCTCCCTTGATATTTTCATAATATCTTCCTTAGACTTACCTTCACGCATTAATCTCTTTCTCTCTTTTATAATAAATTGTTCTATTGGAGGAATTTTCGATAATATTCTCTTAGTACAGTCAATTAAGATGTCAATTACGTGTTTCTTTAAAATAGTTACACCAGACTTTCCTGCTAATTCACCAACAATTCTACAAATTTCAGTTGTAACAGGTAATGATTTATAACTCAATCCCATTTTAATTAATAAATCCTTGAATTTAACATTATCACACATATTTGTTTGGAATTCTTCTTCAATAGTGGTTGTCTTAGCACCTACTTCTTGAATTACAAGTGCTGTTGTTTCATCATTCCAAATTTCACGAGATTTTTTAATAGCACCAAATTGATTGAAACCTTCTGTATCATCATAACCACGAACACCTAATGTAACACCACAATTCTTACAAGTATGATTTTGTATTTCAGCATTACCATCATCACTGAATTTTTCAACTAAATCTTGCCATATTATTCTTTTTTCTTCTACATCATTAGATCTTCTCATAAGCATATCATAATAATAATGCCCACACATCATATAAGAACCGTATTTGATAGAATATAAATCCAAATCAACTAATAAACCATCTAATGTTATTAACTTTTCAACTAAATATAATCTATCATTCAAATTATCTATCGCTTCAATCTTATTAACAATACGTCTTATTTTTGTTTGAGATTTTTTTATCTTTTCCATATTCTCATTACCTTTACTCTTCTCTTCAACCATTTTATTCATACTATTTGAATTTGCACCAAGGAAATTTTTCAAACCTTGAATAGAACTGTTTAACTCATTTCCAAGTTTAGGATCTGCTAAATAAGCAGATAATTGTTTGAAATCTTCAACTTGTTTTTGAAGTGCTTCTTGTTTAGTTTTATATCTCATATAAGCCTTTGAGTGACAACCTAATGCTTTTTTGAAAACACAATTTAAATCGGAGTAATCAACTTTTGTTAAATCCATATCTTTAAATTCACAGATGTATTTCATCAATTCATATTTTGGCATTTTCTTATTTTCAACCCATTTTTGCCCATCCCATTGATACAAACCATATTTCATAAGATCTGTTTTATAAACAAGTGCTTTTCTACCTTTTTCGTGTTTATTACCTGTTTTTCTCAATTCTGCTTCCCAATCTATATGTTTTCCATCAGTTGATTGAGTTAAATTTAAATAATCCTTATCTTTACAATCTTTTTCAGCATTCATAAAACTCTTAATTTTCTCTTCTTCTTTGAATTGTTGATTAATTTTATTAAGTTCTTTTTCAAACAAATCTCTTTGATTATCTACTTCTGTTTTCAATTTACTTATTTCACCAAGAATTTTCTTAGCAACTAATTTAAAGTAAAATCTACCGTGATCTTTCTTTTTTATAATCCAACTAATTCTATTTTGAACAGAATCAATATAAGTATTTAAAAAAGGATATTCACCATAAACTTGTTCTATTTGTTTATCATTAAAGAATGTATCAGAGAAAATATATGATGAATTACTAAATGCTTTCTTATCAGCATTAGCCAATTCTCTTTTTGCTATTGTAATTTTTTCATAAGCACTCTTAACCATTTCTGGTTTAGTTTTCAAACTATCATTAATTAATTTAACCTGTTTCACATTCAAATCATTGTAATTAAGCGAGTATTTCTTTAAAATATCATTTACATCATTTATACTTTTACAATCTTTCAAATAAGGGTATTCAAGGGCTAATATATCATCAATAGATGGGACAATCAAATTTAATATTTTACGATACATTTCAGGAGTTTCTACTTTCATTTCATTAAATAAGTATAATTTAGGTAAGGCATATTTTCCCTTCTTCTCCTCACCAATTTCCTTAACACTCACTTCTCCATTATTCTCAACTATTTTATAACTATTATATTCTAACTTCAAATCAGCAAATACCATACCTTTATCACCTTCTTTACCATTTGATGTATCAACATTTATACTAAATGTATCTTTATTTATAACTTTTACACTTGTTTGATGAGAACCGTCGGCAGAAGGGAATGAATTAGAACCAGAAATAAATATACGTTGCCCGTCTACTAAACCGTGATCTTTACAAGTGACTTCTGCTGGATTAGACTTTTTTATCTCTTCAATCTTACCAATTACACCATATTTACCTTGAATTATTTGTTCTCTGTCATTTAGAGCGAGTGATGAATAAATAGATGAATGACCGAAAGGTAATACAAAGAAACCAACAATATTAATTTTTTCACCTTGAACGTAATTTTCACATTCAACATCAACAATTCTACAAGTTTCTGGATCAATAACTTCTTTTGTTACATTAGTTTCTCCTAATGCTTCTCTTTGACACCAATATATATCATCAATGTTATTAAATCTTAAAACAGAAGTATTATGGACTAAAACTTTTTGAATTCCTAATTCAGTATTTTCAGTTTCAACATAAGGTCTTAATAGTTTGACAAGTGAATTTAAATATTCTTTATCATTAATTACATCTTTGGAATAATTATTTTTTAATTCTTTCAATTGTTTTAATTCAGCAATTTGACTTACAGTTTTGAAACCTTCTGTTAATTTTGTTTCATATAAATTCAAATCATTATTCTCACCAGCAAATTCTTCTTTACCAATTTTTGTAAATAATATTTTTGTATCGGCGACGACGGGGATTAACCAACTTTGTGTATAACTATTTTTTACATAATCTTCAACAACTGGATATGAAACATCTTTCTTTAAAAGATTTAATGTATCTAAACCTTTATTTTTTGTGCTTAAAATTAAATTAATATCTTTTTCAATCCTTTTTTGAACCCATTCTTCATTCCTTCTATCTAATGGAATATCTTGCATCAACATATCATTCAGTATTTTTCTGTAAATATTATCTTCGTAAATTCTTTCATCTTCTGGAACAACTTCCATCTCTTTTTTGACAATATCTTCTTCATCAAATAAATCAATATCAGACTCGTCCGACATATTGAATAACTCACTATCTAAATCACTACCCTCATCTTCATCAGGATCACTTAAATCCAAATCCTCATTTTCATCTTCATCTTCATCTTCATCAGGATCACTTAAATCCAAATCCTCATTTTCATTCTCTTTTTCCTCTTCTTCATCTTCATCAGGATCACTTAAATCCAAATTCTCATTTTCATCTTCATCATCTGCTTCATCCTCAGCCTCATTACCCGTCAAATTAATATTATTCTCTTCATCTTCTTCATTTTCCTCATCTTTATCTACTTCGTTTTCTGCTTCGTTTTCCGCCTCATTACCAGTTAAATTGATATTATTTTCCTCATCTTCATCATTATTAGTATTATTACCTAAATTAATTTCATTTTCATTATTATCTCCTAAATTAATAATATTTGCGGAATTTTCATTATTTTCTATATTATTATTATTATCATTTTCAGACATTTTAATATAATAATATATATATATTTTTACATAACTTATAAACTTTTTATAATTTTTATTAACTTAAAAATATAAGAAGATAATATATGTTAAATGGAAGTTATTAATTTTTTATCCAGCAATAATCTAACTAATTTCGAAGATGTCAAAGTAGCGCTTGAAGGAGAGGGTTGTGTAGTAAAAGATGAGGGAAATCTTTATTCTGTGTATTATCGTCGAAATCCAGAAAATCCAAATGTACTTACAGGATTTCAGCGTTCTTGTAATGGTGTAATTATTGAGAAAGAGAGTAATAAAATTGTATGTATTTCATATGATAAATTTCTCAAACTGAATACTGACCTAAATGAGCATTTCAAGGGTGATTTTGAAAATCTTGTATTAGAGAATTCAGTTGAAGGAACACTTATTCGAGTTTTTTATTATGAGGGGAAATTTCGAGTAGCAACAAAGAAATGTATTGATGCAAATAAATCACGATGGGGTTCAAATAAGAGTTTTGGAGCGATGTTTAAGGAGGCGGTTCAAGGGACAGAGTTCAAGAATTTCCAATTTGAGAATAACAAGGTGTATTTCTTCAATCTCCTTCATCCAGAGAATAGTGTAGTATTCCCACGTGGAAAGATCCGTCTTGATTTACTTGAAGTGTTCCGTATTGAGGATAATAAGGTTTATTTAGAAGATAGTGAGTTTAAGGCAAATTATCGTCGTGCTGGGATTAGTAGTTATAATGAACTGATGGAATATATGAATTCTCAAACAGTAGAGAATATGGGGCATCAGGGTCTGGTAGTATATCACAAGAATGCGCCATATATTAAGCAACGTATTCAATTTCCTCTTTATACAAAGTCAAGGGAGGTATTTGGAAATGAGCCATCACTTTTCCTTAAATTCCTTGGAATGCGTGATAATAAGGAGAAGATGGTAGAATATATTAAGTATTTCCCGAGTTCTAAGAATATTTTCCTGGAATATGAGAATGAATTGATTAAGTTTGTGGAGAATATTCATCGTTTATATTTGGATGTAAAGGTTTTTAAGAAAACGATTACAATTCAAAAGAATTTCAGGAAACTAATTTATAACCTACATGGGATTTATCTAAGGGATCGTGATCCTATTTCATATGGTATTATTATGGAACATCTTATGGGATTAAATCATAAATTAGTTGAATTTTTGTATAATAATTATAAAACTAATGGAATGAAAGAGCAAGTTCCAGATTCTGAGTTTTAATTCAACTCGAAATATTGAGTGATATAGTGTTTTTATTATTGTTAATAATAATATTTGTATTCTTATTAACACCGTATTTCTTTTCAAATAGTTTTTGTTGAACTTCTTTCACTTTATCTATTTTGTCATTGTAATCAGCATTTTCCTGCATATTTCCAATAATCTTATCTAAATGACTACATTTCCATTTATGGCATGCGGTGCATATAGATTGTAGATTAGGATAATTGTTAGTTCCAAAATATTGTAATGGAATAACGTGATCCACTTCACCTTCAATATGTTCTGTGTATTGAATTCCACACAACTCGCAATGGTGTCTCGCTTTTCCGTGAATGTGATTCTTGTCAGATTGTGTAAGAGTATTATAGTAACGTTTCCTATCTTTCAAAGGATTTTTCCGTTTAATTTTCCTACTTTTCAAAACTTTCTTTTTCTGTTTAACTTGTTTAGCCACTTCCCTGACACTTTCCATTAAATCTTCTTTTACTCTTTTTCTCCGTAAATTCAATAATTCGCGCATTTCCAAATAATGTTTATGTGCTTGTAGTTCTGTTTTGAAATCTTTTGAGATGTAACTCCCATTTTTCATACAGATTTTAGCAAAAAATTTCTTAGAAGTAGAACTCTTATGAACCCCCTTGTATTGAGATCCTTTCGATTTTTTGATATGTGTAAAAGCCATATTAAAAATAAGTTAAATTATAATCAAAAATTAAAAAAATCAATTTTTTTCAATATTTATTCCAACTAAGTGAAGACAAGCCTTTTTGATAATTTCGTCTTCACTTACAAGTCCATTATCTTCTTTCTCTTCCCCACATAATATCAAACGTTGATGATTAATAGGGAAACCAAATTTGTTAAGAATAGCAATTTTTACATCAAAATAAGTAATATTTTCATATTCCTTATTTAACATAACACAAAAACTATTTGGAACACCAGGGCACAAAATAGATCGAATTGAAAGTTGTAATACCATATTAAATTTTATTATAATAATATCTAGATTTTTATTTATTCAATTTTTTTTTCTAAATCACTTCTTTCATCAATCCTTGTAACGCTATATAAATCTGCTTCTCACGTGGAAAGTTATTCAAATGTTTCATCCAATTATTTTTAGGTATTTTATATTTCTTACCTAATAAAAATCCAATAGTTGTATTAAAACCCAGACCCGTTTCCGCTACATCATCTTTAATCATATCAAAATAATCATTTCCATCTGTAATCTTAATGAACGTGCTATGAATATGTTTACGATTACTAAAAAGACGTCCTGTTTCCTCATCTTTCATTAAAACAGCACAGAAATCAATAACGTCTCCATTATCATCTCTAAATATTCCATTTTCAATAGATATTAGAAACCTCATATCACAATCATTCATAAATCTCTTTTTAGCACACTCGAATGTTTCGTCAATCCCAAAAGGTTGCTCCGTTCCAGTATCGTTTCCCAAGAATTTCCTACATTTAATAAATTTAGGTCCAAAAAAATCAATTAACGTGTCATATTTCAATCTACTCATACTCATCATTCCAATACTTTCTATTTTCATCTCCAATGTAGTAGAGTAATTACATAAAAGGTCATAATTATTAACAACACGAAACATAATATCATTCTCTATTAAAACCTGAAACGACACAGGAATTCCATAATTCCCCTTTATACATTTTTTCAAATCCATAATAGTTTTCGTTTCATCATATTCAAAATCAACACTCAAAACCTTTTTATCAGGAATAGTAATTATTAAATATCTAATCATATTAAATACATATAAATTATATACTTAAATCAAATAAATTCATTTTTTATTGTAAATAAAGCAAGTTTTTTTATTGTAAATTATTATTTATAATAAAAATTATTAAAATACGGTCCCTGTAGGGTTCGAACCTACGACCTCCTGATTAACAGTCAGACGCTCTAACCAGCTGA
>Ga0180433_10006291_pt1 | contig 15626 bp, 14 predicted proteins | sample SS_ome_8_FD_132980 | JGI IMG/M metagenome (GOLD analysis project Ga0180433, IMG submission 132980) | Hypersaline lake sediment archaeal communities from the Salton Sea, California, USA - SS_1_D_1 metaG | ecosystem: Environmental > Aquatic > Non-marine Saline and Alkaline > Hypersaline >... | reverse complement strand
GGCCGAATCTCCTTGTTCATCAGCCCGATGTCCTGCAGACCTATCAGATCCATCGCATCGCAGACATCCGTCAGGCGTAAATTCTTGTAGATCTCGAGAATCTGCTTGCGCGTTTTCTCAGTGTCGTCGAAGCTCTTGTTCTTCAGCAGCCTGACCCCCTGCGGCGTAGTCAGTTCCTGTGATTCTCTTGATTGTTGGCCATACGCAGCAAGAAGTCCCAAAGCCGCGACAAACACACCAAGGACAATGCCGCTGCCATATCTGGTTCGACACTCTCTCAGACCAAGCATAATCAGGACCTCCCAATAAACCTTGATTTGTTTTCTACAGTCAGAAAGAACCTAAACAAAACGGCAAAGAATGCAAGGACAATTCACGGCTGCGCCTTGAAAACCGCGGACTGCCGCGTGTCTCATCAATTCGATAATGGCTTGATTCCAAGTATGAATGTAATATCATACGGGCTAACTCAAAGACAGGAGATACCATTATGGAACCGGAAACGAATTTGGCTTTTTCGTTGTACATGCCGACCAGGATTATCTTCGGCTGTGGCAAGCTCAGCGAGCTGGGCAGTACGCCGCATCTTCCGGGCAAAAAGGCGCTGGTGGTTATCGGCGCATCGAGAGCTATGAGAAAGCATGGATACCTTGACCGACTAGTGGATCTTCTGAAACAGAATGGGGTCCAGTCGGTCGTGTATGACAAGATTCAGCCGAACCCCGTGTCGGAGCACGTCCAGGAAGGTGCCGCAGTAGCCAAAGAGAATAAATGTGATTTCGTGCTCGGTCTGGGAGGCGGCAGCACCATCGACTCGGCCAAGAGCATAGCCGTCATGGCGGTGAATCCCGGCAAATACTGGGACTATATGCAAGGAGGAAGCGGCGGCAAGAAAACGCCCCCAAACGGCGCTTTACCCATCGTGGCGATACCGACCACCGCAGGTACAGGCACCGAGGCCGATCCGTGGACTGTCATAACCAAGAGCGATACCAACGAAAAAGTCGGCTGGGGAAACAGCACGACGTTTCCGGCTCTGGCAATTGTGGACCCGGAGCTCATGCTGAGCGTCCCGGCAAAGACCACCGCGTATACCGGGATGGATGCCTTCTTCCACGCTACCGAGACCTACATATCGAAGGCAAGTCAGCCCACAAGCGACCATCTGGCGCTGGAGGCGATTAGCCTGATCAGCCAGCACCTGCCTGCCGCTGTGAAAAACGGCAACAATATTAGGGCAAGGACGAAGCTCGCGTGGGCCAGCACTGAGGCAGGAATCTGTGAGTCACTGTCTTCCTGCATATCGCACCATTCGATGGAACACGCCGTAAGCGCTTACTACCCTGAAGTAGCTCACGGTTCGGGCCTGGTGATGCTCTCGGTCTCATATTTTACACACCTGGCGAAGAAAAGCCCGGCACGATTTGCGGATATGGCTAAGGCAATGGGCGAGGACGTCGATAACCTGCCGGAGAAAGACCGGCCTTTTGCGTTCATCACCGCACTGAAAGAGTTGATCAAGGACCTCGGCCTTGCCGGTGAGAGCCTTGCGGCCTATGGCGTCAAGCGAGAAGAGCTAAAGATGTTCGCTGAGAACTCCTTCCACACGATGGGCAAGCTCTACGAGATTACGCCGGCCAAGCTCACCGTGGACGATGTACTCGCTATCTATGAGGATGCTTATGCGTAAGCATTCCGAACCGGAGCTTACCTGCTCCAAGACAAGCTCGAGAACGAGCGCCGCCGCATGAGCACAGTTGTATCGCTTTGGGTGCGAAACGATGGAAGTATCGAAGTTCGGCAAAAAGATTGCGATGCGTTCCGGTATCGGCCAGTTAATGGAAGACCTGGGCGAGGCCCTCACAGAAAGCCAGGATATCCTGATGCTTGGCGGAGGGAACCCCGCGCACATCCCCGCTGTGCAAGAGCATTTCCGTCGGAGCATGCGCATAGTCCTTGACAATGAAAGAGAATTCGAGCGAGTCATTGGTGACTATGACCCTCCTCAAGGCAATAAGGCATTCATTGAGGCAATTGCCATGCTGTTACGCAAGGAAGCGGGCTGGGACATAGGGCCCCGAAATGTTGCCCTGACCACAGGGAGTCAATCAGCGTTCTTCGTTCTATTCAATACGTTTGGCGGCGCATTTGACGGCGATGCCAGAAAGAAGATCCTATTTCCTCTCGCGCCCGAGTACATCGGCTATAGTGACGTGGGCCTGGCCGAGGATTTGTTTATAGCCGGCAAACCTAAGATCGAACACATAGACGAGCATATCTTCAAATATCATATCAACTTCGACGAAATTCACGTCACCGATGAGATCGGCGCTATATGTGTTTCCAGGCCCACGAATCCCACCGCGAACGTTCTGACCGATGCGGAGGTTGAAAAACTCGCCAACCTTGCTCAGGCACATGGTATCCCGCTGATCATTGATAACGCCTACGGCACGCCGTTCCCCGATATTGTCTTTACCGAGGTCAAGCCTATCTGGAACGAACATATTATTGTGTGCATGAGTCTTTCCAAGCTCGGCTTGCCCGCTACGAGAACAGGAATTGTCATCGCCAACGAAGAGGTCATTGCTATGATCTCACGAGTCAACGCCATTATGAGCCTTGCGCCGGGCAGCGTAGGGGCTGCCATCGCCGGCGATCTCGTCCGTAGCGGTGAAATACTCCGCATCAGTCGTGACATCATAAGACCGTTTTACCAAACAAAGGCCACAGCGGCAGTGGGACAACTGCTCGACGAGATGCACGGGATCGATTTTCACATACACAAACCGGAAGGGGCATTTTTCCTTTGGCTGTGGCTGCCGGGGCTGCCGATCACCGACCACGGGCTATACGAGCGGCTCAAGAAACGCGGCGTCCTTATTGTTCCCGGCCATTACTTCTTCCCTGGACTCAAGGAGCACTGGCAGCACAAGAATGAATGTATCCGCATAAACTATGCCCAGGACAGACAAGTAGTTGAGCGGGGATTACAGATTATTGCTGATGAGGTAAAAAGGGTATACGATTCCGGATAATCGTAGTGGTCTCGGCGCAGAGTTGCCTGAGCACTCGTCCGTCCAAGATTTCATCACGACAGCAACAATCTGGATTGCCCTTTCGGCAGGTCAAAACAGATAGTCACGTTCCGTCCATCGCTGTGCCACGTTCCAGTTTCCAGTTGCAGCAGCTTGCTCACGCGTCGCAGTTGTATGGGACGCCCGGCAAGCATCAGTCTTGGAGGATTCGGCGAATTGCTTTTGACACGGACGGTGAACCGGATGGCAGCGAACGGAGCATTAAACGCTACCTGTGAGTCCGTTTTCTCGATTTGTGTCAGCTCCTTGGCGGCCCAGTACCGCGCGATCTCGCTCAGCTTCATCCAGAGCAGATTGTCATACCGGGCCTGAATCCGCCGGACGACTTCTTTGAAGATATTAAAGCCTATTTCTTCGCCGTTGTAATAAATGCCCGGCCAGTGACACACAAGGATCGCGGGTTCTCCTCTATCGATGACTTGCGGCAACCGGCCGCCTTTCAAATCTTCGGTGATGAATCTATCGACCGAGCCGGGCTTTAGTCCGTCCCAACCGCCGAACCAGTCACCCGTACAGCCGATAATGGATACGACGCATTTCGGGTCCTCACCATCGAGGCCGGATGCGTACTGAACAAGAGGGGCAACACTGCGGTCATCGGTGAAGAGGTCGCGGAAGTAGTGAGGAATCTCGGCATTGAATACATCGCGGCACGACTGGAGCGTGGCCTTGGCGAGGTTCTCGCGGTTCCGGTTGCCGAAGCCGCCCGGTGTCGTGATGCCTTCGCACGGCAGGCCGACGTTCTTTAGGATTCGCAGGGCGTAGCTCATGTAGTCTGCCAGTTCATCCGCTGATTTGTCCTGGCTCCAACCCGCGTTCTCAATGTAGTAGCCGGTTCGCTCCGGATAGGGTCGGCCGGTCTTGGTGTTGATGACCCAGGTGTGCGTGATCATTTCCGGATGGATATCCCAGTCGGGCAACATGAGTTCGCGCACAAGCTTAAGGCTGTCATCCAGCTCCTTTTGCGACCAGCCGGGAAGGCAACGGTCCAGCCAGCCGACGCAGGCCGGGTACGGCACGATGCTGTACTTGCCTTTTACGCCGTGCTCACGGCACCACCGGCCGAACTTGCGCACAAATGAATCGGGTATCTCCCGGGGCAGGCTTCGCCAGTCCTGCTTATACATGTCCGGCCAGGCCGTGGCGAAGTGCGGGATGCCGAAGTGTGCCATGTTTACGAGGCAGGTCGAATCATCGATAATAAAACTAACCGGCACGCGGTTCTGCGGGTTGAGCACGGCAACACCGGCAGCCTGAGTCGGCCGCTCGCCCTTATCCTGAGCGACAGCCGGCGCAGCCTGGAAATTAACCTTGCCGGCCGCGGCTGCCAACGCCGCCATCTTCAAGAAATCACGTCGCAACATTTCTTCCTTTGCAGACATAACCTGCCCTCCAATTGAATTCCGGTACACATGTACAGTAGTACCGCGATAATCCCATGTCAACAATTTCCAGCGGATAACGGACCCGGATTCCTCCCCAGCGCTCTGTCGTGCTTTTACTGCCCGCGAAAGCGTTCTTGCAAAAACGTGTCAGAACGTACTCCACAGTTGGACACTATCGCGTATATAATGGGCGTACGAAGAGGAAGCTGAACCGGCTCGGATCCTTAAAGGAAGGGAAACAAAGATGGACAAGAAATGGGTTTGTGGGGCTGCGTTGTTATGGATTGCAGCATCAAATGCACTTGGGGCTGTGCCCGTCACCGCTGAACTGGTAGAGGTTCAAAAGCTTTGGGATATAGCGCCTCATAACGCCTTCACCGATTTACTTCGGCACAACGGCAAATTCTACTGCGTCTTTCGCGAGGGTCGAGGACATGTTTCAGCCGACGGCAAAATTCGGGTGCTCGCATCCAACAACGCCGAATCGTGGGAACCGTTAGCGCTGGTCGCACGTGAAGGATACGACCTGCGTGACCCGCATATATCGGTGACGCCGGATGGTAAACTGATGCTCGTTGGCGGAGCCGCACCGCGGAAGCGAGATAATCAGAGGGCGCCCACGGGTACGTTCGTGTCTTTTTCCGACGGTGGCAAACGATGGACGCAGCCTAAGATTGCGGTGGAGCCGGGACGCTGGCTCTGGCGTGTCACCTGGCACAAAACAAAGGCGTACGGAGTCTCGTATGCCGCTAAGGAGGACACGCCGTATCTTAACCTGCTCGTAAGTTCCGACGGTGTGCATTTTCAGCCGCACGTGCCCAAGCTCTTCGGCGAAGGGTATCCGACGGAGGTGACGCTACGTTTTTATGGCGACGGGACATGTTACGGCCTCGTGCGACGGGACAGCCGCAAGGGCAAGCCCAGCAGTGCCATATTGGGTGTGAGCAAGCCCGATTACACCAAGTGGCGATGGCATGATCTGGGTGAAAAGTTCAACAGCTTCGGCGGCCCGAATTTCATCCGGATGCGAGACGGCTGCTGGGTAGGGGCGGGCCGAATGCATGATGGCCGAACGCATACGGCGCTGACCCATCTTGACGTAGAAAATGGCACGATGACGCGAATTCTGAGACTGCCCAGCGGAGGCGATACAAGCTATCCGGGCTTGGTCTGGCATGAGAATATCCTGTATGTTAGCTACTATTCCAGCCATGAAGGCAAGACCAGCATTTATCTGGCGAGAGTCAGAATCGAATAGCCCAAGTAGAAAAGGGCATCAAGCCCTCAAGGCAGATGGACAGAACCCAACGTTAAGGGACAAAGTCATGAAAAATCTACACAGTCGACGGGATTTCCTCCAAAAGACGTGTGTTGGTGCAACCTCATTGGCGCTGGCTCGTAAGTTGCTGTATCCGATTGAAGGCGGTGAAAGCCAGCTGGCATCAGACAACAATCGCTTGTATCATGAGAGATATCGGCCGCAATTTCATTTTACGCCCCGAAGGAATTGGACGAACGACCCGAACGGCCTGGTTTACTACAAAGGCGAATACCACCTGTTCTTCCAGCACAATCCCAAAGGCATCAACTGGGGCAATATGACCTGGGGCCACGCCGTTAGCACCGACCTGATGCACTGGAAACAGTTGCCGAACGCGATTGAACCGGATGAGCTGGGCACGATATTCTCGGGCTCTGCGGTCGTTGACTGGAATAACACATCCGGCTTCAAGACCGGCACCGAAGACGTCCTGGTTGCGTTCTACACCTCGGCGGGCGCACACGCCCCTGTGAAGGTGCCGTTCACGCAAAGCATCGCCTACAGCAACGACCGCGGCAGAACCTGGACAAAACACAAAGACAATCCGGTCATCGGACACATCCGCGCCAATAATCGCGACCCCAAGGTTATCTGGTACGAGCCTACGAAGAGCTGGATCATGGCCCTTTATCTTGATCAGAATGATTTCGCGCTGCTCGGTTCAAAGAATCTCAAGCAATGGGAAATGCTTCAAGAGCTGCAGCTTCCCGGCAGCAGAGAATGCCCCGACTTCTTTGAATTGCCCGTCGATGATGACCCCAACGATACCCGGTGGGTCTTCTGGGGAGCCAACGGACGGTATCTCCTGGGAACTTTCGACGGCCGAGAATTCAAGCCGCAGAGCGGGCCGTATGAATCCCGCATCGGAAACTACTATGCAGCACAAACCTGGAGCGACATTCCTGAGGCCGGCGGCCGAAGAATCCAAATCGCCTGGATGGCAGGCGGCAAATTTCCGGGCATGCCTTTTAATCAGCAAATGTCTATTCCTTGTGAGCTGACGCTGCGCAGATTCCCGGAAGGGATTCGGCTGTGCCGCGCCCCCGTGAGAGAAATTCAGAAGCTCCGCAACCTTCAGTACTCCCTCAAGGACACGCCCCTGTCAGAGAGGCAAAGCCTGCCCTCGGACATGTCGGCCGAGCTATTTGAAATCCAGACCGAAATACAGCCGGGTAGCGCATCCGAGATCGGCTTTGACCTTCGCGGCAGCGAGCTCATCTACAACGTGACTGACAAGCTGCTTTCATGCAAAGGTAAGAAATTCAGGCTACAACCTGTCAACGGCCGGATTAAGCTGCAAATTCTGGTTGACCGCACAAGCATCGAAGTCTTTTCTCCCGATAGCTGGGTGTCGCTGCACTTGTGTTTCCCGCTCGACCCGGACAATAACGCCGTCAAGCCATTTGCTCGCGGCGGCCAAGCACAAATCCGCAGCCTGAAACTCTGGACACTAAAATCTATCTGGCCCCGCGTGTAAACGTCTGAGCCTGCGACGGGCACAGTTGTAAACGGTGCTCACTTTGAGTTGATGAGATACGTGCCGTCGTGTCGGAGGGTACGCCTTGCGCGGCTGCACGATGCGTCTATCCGGACCTGTACGGCTTGTTCAGCGGGAGTATCCATGGTGATTGTAAGACTGGCGGGCCGAACGCTCAGACGTGTGACGTCCAGCTCCGTGGTCCTGCCAAAGACCTCCGAGCGCTCGTCTCGGAGGTTGTGTTTTGCCCAGTGCAAACCGCTGACCACGAGATTTCTCTGGACGGCTTCGAGATAGGTCGTGTCTGAATGAAACAGCATCGTCTTTGCATCATCGGTCATGACGAACGTCGCCACCGCGATGAGAGCTATGGCCACCACGACGAAAATCAGTACGAAACCGCCTTTTGTTTGCTTCTTCATTTTGCGTCCGCGCTTTCTGGGAAAAGCCCCAAGAAGTACACATGCGAATTAGCCATTTTCTTTTGCGACTTCTTTCGGAGCTTATGCTTTATGTACGTCTTGACTTCCACCGCATAGCCCCTGCCGTTCTCTCGCCAGATGCGCCAATGCACTCCGGCGTTCGGCACTGACCAGGTTGTGGCGGCGGCCTCTGTTTCTTCCCGGCCGTCCGACAGTTCTTCTCGCAGGACCTCGCCGTCTTGTAGGCGATAGCAAACGACCATGTCTTCCAACTCGATCAGGAGCAATTGATCATTTGCCTCATATTGGCGAAACGTAGCGGGCAGTGCCTTTGCGGCGTCAATATCCGTGCGCAACTGTTTGAGCACGTTTTGTAATGTCGTGTTTTGCTGAACGACCTGAGAAGCTTGGGGGATATCATGCACAAACGTCTTGAACAGGCTGCCAAATGCGATCATGACTGCCGGAATGGTTACCATGGTAATCATAACCTCTACCAGCGTCATGCCTTTGCCTGTCGTGGCTATTCGATTATTTCTCTTGTACCCCATCGAAAGCTGTTCTCCGTTAAAATGTACCTGGATACTTGAACCTTCACTTCGTGGCCAAAACTCTTTCCGCTCGCGGTGACTTCGACCAAGTCAAGATCCTCCCACTGGCCCTCGCCGGGCGATGTCTTGATCGCGACCGTTAGTCTGGGCCACAGCCGCTGAAACTCCTGCGGCGGGATGCGTTCGCCGGTCTGGGTTATCGCATCGAGCTCTGCTTGCGCTGCCGCGATGCAGCGCTGCCGTACCAATTGATAGCGATTAAACCGCGCCAGCGCGTTAAGTGACAGTGCAAACATGATCAACAAAGTCGCCAAAACCGTTAGTGAAACGATCATTTCGGTCAGCAAGAAACCGCGATGATTTTCATTTTTGACAGTCACAACTCTGCTCCGCAAATATTACGGATACGCTTGGTTTGCCGTATACTGGACAATCGCAATCAGTGGTGAGAAAAGGGCGTAGACGACAAATCCTACGATGACTCCCAGGAGAATCGACACGCAGGGCCAGAGTACGAACCTGGCAAGATTCACCCGGTAACTGTAGTTCGAGCGATAGAACGATTCGAGCGTCTCCAGAATATCCAACGTATTGCTTTGGTTGACCTGCTCATCGAACGCCCACGCCAGCGAATTGGCCAACCTGCTTTGCCTTGCGGCGGTGGCGATGTTTTCACCGGCCTCTACTTTAGCCAGCCAGCTCTTGAGCCTCTTTCGAAAACAAGTGTTTACATCCAGTTGGAGTGTATTGGCAATCGCGTCATTGACCGTGCACCCGGCGCTAAGTGACAGCCGCAGAAGCTCAACGACCTGAACCATGGAATAGTTGCACTCATACCAACGCAGAATGGGCAGATGCCATTTGATGTAATCTCCGGCACGCGAAAGCAGGTAGGGTCTTTCCGGCCGACGCGTTCTGAGCCTTGCCCAAATCCATCCAGGAACCACCACAAGAACCACAATGGCAACCACTAATGCAGCGGGCCATCCGCCTTCGTAAGACATAAGCGCTGTGACCCGCCGCAACAATTGCGTGGGGGCCGGCAGTGTTGCTTCTTCGGCAATCTCCACCAAAATAGACTCGAGCACAGGAACCACCCGCCACATTAACCCCGTTACAATGCAAAAGACGAAGATGACTAATATTACAGGATAAAACGGGTGGACCGGCCTGAGCCTCTTTCTTTCATCGGCCTTGACCACCATATCGGCCTCAATACTCTTCATTGCAAGGGGAAGTTGACCAACGTGCTCTGTTGCGGCAATGAGGGCAAGGGCATGGCCGGGACATCTGGGATAACCCCGCTTGATCGCTTCGCTGAGAGGATAGCCTTGAACGAGCCAGTTTCGTATCTTTAGCAGGATTCTGCTGCGTTTATCATTTCTTCCGTTCGTTGCCGATTCCAGCGCCATGGGAAGCGGCAAATTCTGTCGCATGCTCGCGCCGATGGTCGAAAGAACATACACCGCTGTGGCGTGCCGTGACGTCAGGCCGTAGCTTATGATAGATGCTATGAAGACAGCGAACAGGAGCAGCGCAATAATACCGCCGGCCCCAAATACGACAAACGTCACTGCAAGCAGCAACAAAAAGACAATGGTCAGGAGTATCCATTTCGCTACCGCGTGAGGCCAATTTTCTTCACCCGGTTGACGACCGGACACCAGTATCGCTATCAACGTCGTGAGAAAGATGGCCGATGCATACAAGATGGTCTCGGGCTCCTGGTCGAAGACACCGTAGCTGAGCAAAAGACACACGATTGGCGAGGTGATCAGGGCCACAGCGGGCTTTTTGTAGCCCAGGATGGCAAAGAAGACCATTACACATATCGCTATTGCGCCGAGCATAATTCTATCCGCCTATCCTGCCGCAGACAAAGTCGTAATAATCTGTACCATCGGCGAGAACATCCCCACAATCGCCATCGCCAGAAAAAACCCAACTACAATGAGCATAATCGGCAACAGTACTGCTTGCAGCCTTGCCTGACCGCAACGTGCCTGTTCCGCATACATCTGTCCCAAGTTGTAGAGGCTGTCCTGCAATTCGTTGCGTTGCGCACCCAATTGAATCGAATATAAGAACAACCTCGGTATCATTCTACAGAAATGTCCTGCCTCTACTATGTTCGTTCCCCGTTCAATTTGGTCGGCAACCGTCTCGCTCTCCGAAATGACTCTTTCGCTTCCGGTTGCGCCGGACGCCAACCGCAAACAGGCGGGCATGTCACATCCGGCTGCAACCATCATGGCCATCGCTTCCGCCATCCTGCTCAATAGGCTGCTGTGGTACACCTTGCCTATGACGGGAGTCTTCAACAGAAGCGTCTCTTTGATTCTACGTCCTGCGGGAAAAGACGAAAGTACGGTTAGGCCAAAAACGATTGCCGCAACAACAACTCCGACGGCTATCCAGAAAGCCAAAACGTTTTCCGACATGGCGATAAGGAGCCTGGTCAAACCAGGCATACGCGCGCCTTCCATCATGTCGGTTATGAGAGGCCCGAATTGTGGGATGATGAACAAGAACACGCCCGTAATAATGATCGCTCCCAGAGCAAGGACGACTGCAGGGTAGGCTACCGCTTCGAAGATGATTCTTCTGGTCTGATTGGCCATTTCCAGATGCCGGTTAAGGCTGGTTAGCATCTCGCTCAACCTGCCGGTTTCCACGCCTGCTTTTAGTATGCGGCCGTACAACGGCGGAAAGGCCTTTTGCCTTTTTTCGAACGCCTCCTCGACGGTCACACCCGCCTCCAGGTCGCGGGCGATATCCTCAATGAGCGCCCGCATTGATTTGGAGCTGACGTCTTTGGCCAGCTCTCGCAGGCCCTTTTCCAGAGGGATGCCCGCTTTTGCTATGGAAGCAAGCTGCTGGTTGAAGAGGATAAACTCGTTTCGGCCTACAGCCGTTTTGGGCTTTGGTGGCTTGGCTTTTTCGATGGAGTTTACGTTGAGCTGCATTTGTCTGAGCAGTTCGCCCGCCTCGTCCGGCGAGCCTGCTTCGACGGTGCCTTTCATGAGCCTACCGGCTGAGGTTAGTGCATTGTATTCAAACGTCGCCATTTTAGGTCCTCTATACGCCTCAAATACCGCCTTCGTTCTTCAAACGTCACCAGGGCAGTCAGCTACCTTTCCAGCACAATCTCGAAGCAAATAGCATCCCGTTCCTTGCCACCTTCAGGTATCGCTGATCGCAACCTTGCGCCTACGGCCGAGCGGCGATACTCGAACGGTCTATCACTTATTAGGTCCTTCGGCACGTCAATCTGGCTTATACCACTAAGCTTCTCCGGTAACTGCACGTCGTGTGTGGCCGCATAATGTCGTATCGCCTCCACAATCTGCAAGGCGTTCAAGTGATTGTCCAGTCTCTTGGCAATCATTCGCACCCTATCATGGGCCGGTTCCATCTGCTCCTCAAGCTGCTTGCGCACAAGCCCGTCCTCGACTTTGGCAAAGCCAACCGCCTTCTCATTCTCTATAGCCTTTTCCACATCTACAAGCGGCTCGGGCAGATTCGCCAACGCCGTGTACACATTCGGCGAGTCCTTCCTCTGCACAAATTGCTCGACCTCCCTGCACATCAGCGCCCCGACACCCATGCCCACCATCGCCTGCATAATCGTCGGAGCCTGTCCCAGTTGTTTGGCCATCCCGAAGCCGGTCTGCATCGCGGCCAAAACAACCTCATACTGGCCCCGGCAGATCTCCAGCCTCGCCCACAATCCAAGGGCAAAAGCAAGCGCTCGATAGTCGTTTAGGTTCTCAGGCTGTGTGCCTGGTTTCCACTCAGGCCAGTTGTACTGCTTGCACCGGGCTGCGCGCACCACGAGTCGCAGACTATCGACCCATTCTTGCAGCGCCTCTTCGGCCTGCTCTTGCGGAAACTGTTCGGCCGGCAGCTTCAACCACTCCCGTATCTGCTCTTGCTTAACACCTTTCGGCATCAATTGAATCGCTTTTTCGTACAGCGGTACTGCATCTGCGTCGGTTTGCTTGTCGGCCCTCGGAAGAAGCTGGTAGTCCTGCGCTGGCTCAGTCACTTTGGCAGGATGAAGCGTCAATTCAGACTCCAGTGCAACCGCTGGAGCGGATGCGAGAATCAAGACAGCCATCCAAATGAGAACGCGTTTCATCATATCTGTCCTGAACGAAACCGACTCGACTATCACAAACCCTGTACCGGAATCCCGCATACCTTTTTCAATTCCTCGCCAGCGGTAACGCCTTCACGAACGAGACGTTCCCCATCGGTCACCAAATTGGTATGGCCCTTGCTCATCAGGAGAGCTTCAAGCTCGTCCAGGTCCGCCTTTGCCAGGATGGCTTGTCGCAACCGACTATCCAACTGCACCATCTCGGCGATGAGCACTCTGCCTCTAAAGCCGGTCTGCAAGCAAGCATCACAGCCTGCGGGTTCGAACAAGCCAGAGTCGTCCTTTTCCTTCTTGCATTTTGAGCAGAGTTTTCGCACCAGCCTTTGGTTCAGGACCGCCGTTACGCTTGATGTCACCTGATAAGGCTCAATGCCCATCTCGAGCAGGCGTAGTAGCGCTCCGGCAGGTGAGCCGCTGTGCATGGTGCTCATCAGCAAATGCCCTGTGAGGCCCGCTTCAATGGCTATCTTGGCGGTTTCGGCGTCCCTTATCTCGCCGATCATCAAGACTTGCGGGTCCTGCCGAAGCAGTGAGCGCAAGGCTGTAGGAAACGTCATTTGACCGTGTGGCGTAATTTGAACCTGGGTTACGCCGTCAATGCGGATTTCCACCGGATCTTCCAGAGTCACGATACTCTTGCCGGGATAGTCTCGAATAATGTGACGCAACAGGGCTGCCAGCGTGGTACTCTTGCCGCTGCCCGCCGGGCCCGTGAGCAGCAGCACACCCTGGTTCAGTGCAGCAATGCCTTTCAATGCGCCATAGATATTGCGGGACAGACCCAATTGCTCCAATTCCATGAGCTCCGGCTGGTTGTAGAACAACCTCACGACGGCTCGCTGGCCATGTATGGTTGGAAAAACTGCCAGCCGTTGGTCCATAAGTCGGTCATTTGAGCCATGCGGGATTTCGATTCGCCCTTCTTGCGGTATGTCGTTTCGATACGTCAGCAGGCCACCCAGAACCTTCAAGCGTGCAATGACATTGTCAGCCAAGGACTTGGGTATCCTTTCAACCGTATTCAGGACTCCGTCCAAGCGGAACTTTACAACCAGGTCGGAACTGGTGGGTTCGAAGTGAACGTCGCTTGCGCGGGAATCGGTCGCGCGCTGCAACAGACTATCAACCAAAGGTACTACGTTGTCAATAGACTGCTGCATGTAAGAACCTTTCCTGCAACAACTTATGTCCGTATGTTGCCGACCTTGAGCATGTTCCTTTTATCGGCCAGCCCTTTGACAATGGGAAAGACGAAGCAGAACCGAAGATCGTTATCCAAAAAAATCACGATTTTTTGGTCCAACGGCTGCTATTTCTGTTAACATATAAGGTGTACGCTGCGTCTTTAGTCAAGCGGTAATGTGCAGGTAACGCCAAAAAGAGTTCTTATGACAGATAATACCGTTAGTTGTGGGCTTGTCTGGGACCTCGTAGTGTCCCAGTCCGTAGATCAAAGTCAGCGGTGGGTGCTGACGACTATGCAGCGCCACGGCGGCGAACTGGTGACGATGCTTTGGCGCATCCTGGGCAATGAGCAGGATGTATGCGACGCCTACCAGAGCACCTTTCTTCGGCTCGCCCACTGCGAAGCGGGCAAGAGGCCCAAACACACCAAGGCATACGTCTTTCGCACGGCAAGTAACGTCGCAGTGTCCATGTTGCGGCGCAAGATGGCAGAGAGAAACAGGCTGGCCGCTGCCGCCGACGCCGGAACAACGACGGTGAAGGTCCAAGACACCGGCAACCCACGAGGCAACGAAGCTTCGGTTGATGGGGACCTTCATACAAAGGATTTGCAGGACAACCTCAGACTTTGCATAGCAAGGCTGCCCGAACATCTGCGAAACGTCGTAACACTGCGTGACCTGGCGGAGCTGCCGTACAGGCAGGTTGGCAAAGTTCTGGGCATATCCGCGGCGACCGCGCGGGTGTATCGGTGCAAAGCTATTCGCCTGTTGGCCCTGTGGATGAACAGGGAGAAAAGAAGAGAACAATGACCATGAGAATCGAACTCAGAAATAGAAAAGACTCCTCGTCTTACAAGACTCGAAACCAAAACGGCGATAAGTGCAGACGTATCAGAGCGAGGCTGCACAAGGCAATTGCGAATCACCTCGGGCTTGAGGCCATCTGGGTGCAGCGTCACGTGGCGATGTGCCCGCGATGTCAGCATCGGCTCGCCTCGGTTGGCAGAGTCAATCTTGCATTCGAACTTCTTAAATCGCAGCCCCATAGCCTGGATTTGTTGAGCAGGGCAAACACCCAGGCCATCGGCGTACTCAAACGTACTCTTCGCGAGGGACCCAAGGCCGACAAACTCAAGACGAAGCGGCCGGAACCGGCGCTGGCGGAGAAGTGCAGCAAATACACACATTCGACAGCAAACGTGGCGGCGTGTCTGGCCATTCTGCTGCTCACAAAGTTTGGCGTTTTTTCCTGCATGGATAAGTTCCAGACCCAGGGACAGAAGGCCCTGAAACAATACTACGCGTCCCAAGTCGGCCAAGACCTGGCCGATGAGATTTTCGTTGCGTAGCCGGCGCTGCCGCAGGGCTGCTCGGCCCACCAAGACACACGTTACAACCATGTCGCACAGGAAGTGAGTATTCACAGGAAATCCGGTTTTCCTGCCAATCGGCATGTCTGCACTCACCTGCCACTCGGAGGAACACATTGCCGGCTGCAGCATCAGAACCGTTGTGAATTCGGCCTTGGGAAGCATTTTCGTAGGCCCGTTTAGGATTTCGGGTTTGGTGCTTGACGCTGCGGGCCAGAGGCCGGCGATTGGCTTTGTTCTCAACCATCGTTCGTTGTTCGTCGCTGATTTGCATAGGCCAGAGCCGGACTGGATTTGCATGATTATTCTCATAAGCCTTTGTTTTAATTAAGCTTGCGCTCACTTCGTATTTCGTATTTGGTATCTCGTATTTCGGGGTTTAGTCATTTTCTCTATGTTGGCTATTATGATGTTAACTTTGTTTTTTAGGTTCCCAAAGTGACCTTTTTTGCGTGACCGTCTGCAGCATAGATTCTTACATTCATTCGAGCCTCTCGAAAATTGGCTTTGTTTGGCTTTGTTTTCCGAGAACTACAAATTTGTAGGTTTTTCATAATCCGTTGTTATGTAAGCCCTTATGTTAATTTTGCGGTTTCTGAATTGGCTTTGTTTTGCATAAAAAGGGTGAATTGATCAAACATTCTCTGCAGTTG
>Ga0180433_10006289_pt1 | contig 15629 bp, 13 predicted proteins | sample SS_ome_8_FD_132980 | JGI IMG/M metagenome (GOLD analysis project Ga0180433, IMG submission 132980) | Hypersaline lake sediment archaeal communities from the Salton Sea, California, USA - SS_1_D_1 metaG | ecosystem: Environmental > Aquatic > Non-marine Saline and Alkaline > Hypersaline >... | reverse complement strand
GTTTTTTCCTTAAAACAGGAGATTATATTTCCTCCTCCGCACCCTAAGTCAATAAAAGTAGAATCCGAAGAAGACGTTTTCTGTACAAAGGAAAGAATATATTTATAACGCTCTGCGTGATATAACGGCGTGTGGGAATCAAAATAGTTTGTTGTTTGCATAATCGATGTTTTCTTCATAATTAATTTTCCTGGTCGAAAACAGTAGAGAAGTTCTTTAAATAGTAAGAATCCTTACTTGACAAAGCCTCGAAGCAGCAAATGTATGAGGAATCAATCGATCTCATTACAAGTAACCGAAAAGGTGCAGCATTCGTCACCTTTCATTACCGACTTGAGGAGTTTTATCATAACAGGTTTTTCGAGAATATACTCCCAGATGCCCTTGTACCATCCACCCCCGCAGTAGCAGTAGATTTCGTTAATCGGCTTCTTTCCTTTACCCGCCAGGGGACAGTGGCAGTAAGCCTTGCGTTTAGCCTCTGGAGTCGATGCTTTCTCGAACTCTTCCGGATATCTGGGATTTTTTGTTTCGTATATTACATTGCCTTCTCGATAAGGACGAGCATACTTGTAGGTGTCGGTGCACATCTCATCAATAACCGCCTCTATGGAACCTGTATCGACAAAAATCTGTCTGAGTTTTAAGAGCGGTTCCTCCCCGAATTCCTCTGTAAACACACAGGAACGCCCGAGCATTATCTTTTGTCGTATTTCCACATCATGAACCAGCTCTGTCATCCGTTCCAACGCTTTACTCGACCACTCTGCGCGTTGTTCAGGAGTTCCCTTCGCTAAGGTTTCACACCCAACCAGAACCTTCTTGGCTATCCCAGGTTCCGCACTCTCATTTATCATCCTGGTCCACTTCGTTATCTTATCCTCCAGCCAGTCCATATCAATTATCTCCTTTTTTACAGAATAAAAAGATCGCATTTTTGTCAACTCACCTTAAATTCTGAAATGTGCTCGCAAGATGTTCAAATAGACAACGTTATCGATCAAGTATACATGCGTTTATCAAACTGTCAAGTGAAAAGTCTGGATTGACTGTAAGTCTGGTTTAAACACGCTTACTCAATGGCTATGGACCCTGTTTTTTTGCCAACACGTTTTCTTTAATGAAAATATGTTGCTGAAAAAAGATCCCGGTCTTTTTATAAAAAAGACCGGGATCCGAGGAGGCTGTTACGAATACCAGTGGTATGCGCAACCTATCTATATTTTATTAACTTTCTGGTCAGAATCCTGTCACTAAAGCGAAGCCGCGCGAAGTATATACCCTGCTTCAAGTCAGGGACTGCGATTTCGTGAATCCCGCTATCGTAAGTCTTGTTTGCAAGCAGGGCGGTCTCCCGACCTATTGAATCGTAGATTGTTAGGTTGAGTTTACCCGGGGAGGGCAGACTGAATAATAGGTGTGAAGCCTTGATATCAAGCGAGAGGGTTCTCGGTTTATCATCTTCATAGATTGCCGGTACCTCGGTTGTATCTGTGGTGTCGGATTTAGCTTCAACAATAATATCGCCAATCATCCAGGGATGAGGCCTGCAGAAGTAAGGGTATATACCGGACGAATTAAAAACCTGCGTAAACGAACCGCTGTTTGACAGAAGTCCTGAATCCCACATGCCGTCTGCAAGACCGTTCTTGCCGCTTGTCGTTGTATGTCCCGTGTTGTCTGAGTTCGTCCATCTTACGGAATCACCTTCCATTATGGTGATTGAGGAGGGCGAATAGACAAATCCCGAAATCGAAACTTCCACGGTCTCTGCAGAAAGAACTAATCCTGCACCCGCTGCGAGAATTATCAAAAGTGAGCTTGTTTTCTTCATATATATCTCCTACTGAAACTATAGGAAATAAAAGGCTAATGTCAAGGTGGTATCAGATTCCTTCTGATTAGATTCTGATAACTTCCGGAGTGTTGAACTATTGACAATCCGATATTTGGTGATAAACTGACGCATGAAACGTATCTTGATACCCGCTTTTATTATCATATCTCTTATCTTTGTCGGTTGTGGAGACAAGATAGAGGAGACCACGAAGCTGGTCACGGAATCAGGCGATATGATTGAGATTCTAACGCCAAACCCGGGAGATACCTTCTCCTGGGCAGCTGTGACTGGAAACGCATCCGTCAAGCAGGGCCTGTTCTATGCTGAACTCATAAATGAATCCGACGAGGTTCTCAATCGAAACAGTGTTGATCTTATAGGAACGGCACCGGACACATTTGAATTCCAGACAGGACTTTCCTTCAGCGAAGAAGCACCCCTGCAGAAGGCTTATATAAAGGCCTATACAACGGGAAACAACGACGAGGCCTTGATGTTCTCCGTCCACGTTCTTCCCGGACCACCTGCCGCTCATAATGCAATAATCTGGTATTTTACGGCCTTAAACACAGATGACTTTACTGCTGCGTACGAATATCTTGAGCCTGAGGGTGCAGCCTATCCGAACTTCAAGGATAAGGAGATATCCTTTGCCGCTCGTCCTGAAAACCCGGAAGACCTTGCATTGTGGAAGAAGGAAGGAGAAACCTTAAGGGTGCTAACCCTGCGAAGACTGCCTGTTTATGCCCTCCCTTCAGAGGATCTCTTCTGCTACCAGGCGACGATTGAACATACGCTTGGAGATGTAACTGAGATTTCGAAACCCTACGTTTTCCTCAAGCGTCAAGAAGGCGGTACATTCATGCTTTACCGTCCCAGGATAGATATCTATACAGCTGATACCGAGTAGTCGAGAACAAGGGAATATTAACCTTCAAAGGAGGTATTACTTAAGAGTAACGTAATCTAGGAGGAAAAGATGAAGAGTGTAAAAAGGCCGCGTTGGCCGAGAATACTATTGTTGTTGCCCCTCTTGGCTGTAGTAATGATGGGTACCGACGGAGATCTGGAAGTCTACGATGACATCGAGTTAAATCCCCCCCAGGTCGAATTTGAGGGCGCCGCGATCCCGCTTGAACAAACCCAGATAATCGATATTGGCGAAGGTTCAGAAAGCCTCGAGGCAAACCCCGAGCTTTCTCATCAAACATTCACATCATCGGACGGTCGAAAGGGTTGGAAGGTCAAGGTTCAAAGACCCCTGCCCCTGCCTACACCTGCCGTATCAAGTGGCAAGGTTTACATCGGCGGCGGCTTCGGTTCCTACGAGTTTTACGCGCTCGATGCAGAATCCGGAAAGCCCCTGTGGCTGTTTCACTGTGGAGATGATGGTCCCACGGCGGCTGTGGTCGCCAATGACTGCGTAGCATTCAATACCGAAAGCTGCATCCTATACGTGCTGGACGCAAAGACAGGCAAGAAACTTTGGGGAAAGTGGCTTGGCGACCCATTAATGAGCCAGCCTGCAATCGAGGGGGATAGGATCGTTATGGCTTATCCCAATCAGAAGGGTGGCCACTCACTTTCGTGCATGGGGCTCAAGACAGGCGAAGAGTTCTGGGCGAAGGACATTCCGGGTGAGGTCATCTCCACTCCGGTGATTTCGGATGGAAAGGCATATGCCTCGACCCTTGAGGGTTCGGTTCACTGCTTTGCCTTGGGAACTGGTGATAAGCTCTTTTCACGCGAGCACCAGGCAACTTCAGCTCCATGGATATGGCAGGGTGAGGTTTACGTAAGCTTGCGTGAGGACGATGAGAGGATTGTGGAAGGAGAGAAGACCTTAGTACGAACCGAAGGGCAGGGACGTATTACAAAATCGGGAGAAAGGGACAACAAGGACTTGTGGGCCAAGCAGGACGCAAGTTATCTGAACATAGAACATTCATCCAGGTATGCGGAGGAACAGAAGGCGCTTGACGCCTCGGTTGGTTTTTCAGCAGCGCCTGCTGCTGCCAAGCTTGCCCAGAGCGAGGAAAATCTTGGTATAGCTTCGGTATCCGGGGTTTGGGCATATCAGGGTTCACGACCAACAATCATCGAAGGAGTTTCCTACTCCTCTATGGGTGATACCCTCAAGGCACTCGATGCCGCATCGGGCAAGGTTATCTGGAAACGTTATATAGAGATTAAGGACTCCCCGGGAGGTCGTCCCTTTTCGCCTCCATCCTATGCATCCGGGAAGCTCTACCTGGGGGCGGTAACGGGTGAGATAATCTGTCTTAATGCAAAGGACGGCGATGAGCTGTGGCGGTATGACTGCGGAGAGCCTGTCCGGTTTCAACCCGCAGTAGTAGACGGCAAGGTCTACTGGGGTACCGATGCAGGTACCGTATTCTGCCTGGAAGCAAAAGATCCGACGGCTACCGGTTGGGCTATGTGGGGCGGTAACGCTCAGCACAACTACTGATGCTCCTTTTTCGCATTACAAAAAAGAACAGACGGTATTGGAAAAGTCTGTTGCCGGAACCATATGTTTCATTTTGAGTTACAAATTCCTACTGGACTTGACAAAACATCGGAAATAAATTTGTACGAAGGTGCGGATTCTGACAGGATGAAGTTGGATGGAATCTTAAAAAAAGTCGAATACGGATATTTAAGAGGTCGGCTCGACCAGCCCCTCTTTTACCCTTATAAGATATACCATTTGCACTAAGTGGGATGAAGCTATAGTGTCGATTCCAGTGATTGAGAGGAGCAGACCATATAGAAGAGTCTGTCCATGTCAGGATCGCCGCCAAGCTGGGAGTGTCTAGCGAACTGCCACACGTTGAAGCCTGCTTCTGCAAGTTCTGTGCGTATCTCGTCAGGTGCTGAATAGTGCATAAAGGCTTTGCCCTTACTTTCTATACCCTGAACGTTTTTTAAAAAAACGTCCCCTTCCTCTGATCCTGATTCGGAAATAACATCGAAGACGGAACTGAGAACCGACATCGAAGGATGATACCTGTCATGGGCGGTTAGAAAAAGAAAGCCGTTCGGCACGAGGACCTTTCTTACCTCTTTCAGGTGTTCTATCCTTGCCTGACGAGTCGGTATGTGCTCGATTACCTGTGAAAAGATTACCACCAGATCAAAGGATTTATCAGCCATTTCTAGATGCAGGCCGTTGGTTTCCTGAAAATTCACACGAGCATTCTCGGCTATTGCATTTCGTCTTGCATCGGCGATGAGTGGTTTGGCAATATCTATCCCAGTCACCCTGTAGCCCTGCTTTGCCAGAGCAATGGATTCCCTGCCGACGCCACATCCTATCACCAATACCCTGCATGGATATGGAAAGTACAGGCCGAGTAAGGTTTGCTCGACTGCCAGAAGGCCGGGTTTTTCCTTCAAAATCCGGTTCATCTCAGCAATCTCCTCCGGTTGACAGTACTTGCGGCCAACCTCTGATAGTATTTCGGCGACATTGAGTCCCATACTCACGAAGCATAGGAAAAACTGGGCAGCTGTCAACCTATGAGGTAGCAGGAATAAAAAAAGAAAGTTACGGGAGGGTATATACCCTCCCGTATAAAGGCTACTTCAATAGCACAAGCTTCTTCGTTCGTACCGTATTCTCGTTATGAACCGCACGAACGAAGTACACACCTTGCGACCAGTCATCGCATTGGATTCGTGTTTCTATCTCGAATCCAGGTTTACCTGCTTCTATCTCAAGTTTCTCTATCCTTCGTCCCGACACATCGAACACTGAAACCTCACATTCTCCATTAGACGTGAATACGCTGAATTGATTTCCTCTCAGTAGATTGCGGGATAACGCCATGGTGAACTCAGGTGGTTTGATAATAAGCGGCACTCCACGGCCTTCGTTTTCCATGTTGCCGCCGAACCCGCCGGGACTACGGTAATACACCGCCCACTTAGGACCTGCAAACGTGCCGTGCTGGTACATGTAAGCGGTACCGAAGTCCTGTCCCGGTGTTGCACCCGTATCAACGACCGCTGCCTGACAGAAGTATCCGTTTGGACAGTAGGCACCGTCAACCTGGAACGTTGTATCAGTAATATAGTTGTAAGCCCATACCGTAGTATCTCCCACTGCAGAGTCCGGGAAGTTAGTCCATGTTATGATGTTGCCTGCTATCTGCGGGTAACGGTTCTGACCTGCAAGCTGAGTATCCAGGACTATGCTGTCCGCATCCCATATATCATGAGGTGCACCAACTGGCTTAACCACACAGAAGATGCTGTCATTGGCGCTGAATACCACCCTTACTGTATCCAGCCAGATATCTACGAAGGGTACGAGAGGTTCAAATGGATCGTCGCTTTCGCTGTTAGGTAACGGATGAGACAATGAACTCCAGCATATTTGCTGCAGGTGCTCCCTGAAGCACCTTTCGTTGTAGTAACTGGCTGCAACGCCGTTCTTTACCGCACCGTAGGCTACGCACACCTTGTTCTTTGTTAGTGTATCAGTGTCAGAGTTTACGGCAATGGATGCTCCGGTGACGTGGGTTGTATTTCTGTCGAGATAAAGATCGACGGATTCTTCCCGGAGATACTCAGGGTTATGCTTGAAGAAACAGGCGTAGTTCACGCGGTCATTCCCGTTGACATCGGTAACGTAGGCAAGGTGAACCAAAGGCAGGGAGTCGGCCCTGTGACCTGCCCAGTCATGACCGCCTAATGCAGAACCGTAGAAGGTCTCGAAATCAATAGCCACAGGGCCCGGGTCGCCGGTAATGTCTAAAGTGCAAGGTGGGGTTATCCACAGGGTGTCGTATAGTGTATCTTCACGCTCACATTGAATTATACTGTCGTCAATTATGTAACTGACCTCAGTTCTGTAACTATAGATTACCTTTGAGCAGGAGGAATCGTAAAACACGGCTAACGGTTCGTTTTCGTTATCGAGGGTTATGGCCGGCCACATGCCGCAGCCGATGCCGTCGTAATAAAGAGGCTCGGGGCCAATCATCTCGGCTTTGTACCAGATAGAATCAGGCGCATGTGATTTAGTGTAGTAAATATGACCCCTCAAGGGATAAACGAAGTGATATGTGCCGCCTGAGTAAAGGAACTTGCGCTGGGTAGTCCTGTCCATAGCCGTTTCATGATCACTCCATATCCGGCTGCGGCGGATGCACATCTGCAGGTTACCGCCTCCGATATCATGTATGCCTTCTATTGAAACATGAGTTGGTAGATTCTGAAGTACAAGAAGCTCTTCCCGATCCTGCGAGCCTGGATAGGAAAACGTGTAGTTCCAATCCCCTTGCTGGTTGATAAAGTAAACCCGAGGATCGCAGTTGTAGCCGTCCGAGGAGGGGTTGGTTAAAGTATGGAACGCTGTCTTGTAGTCAGGGTTAAAAAAATCCGTCCAGTGGCAGGTGCTTGCGTTATGTTGGTTTGCCCAGGTTCGCGTCGGAAGCAACGGATCACCCTGTAATGCAGGCGGAAATCTAGCCCATCGGTCGAGCCTGTCCCAGCCGGCCTCGGTGCCGAAGGGAGAAGAATCATCTCCGTCAAGGCTCATGAGCCCTTCGGCGCATTCAAGGTCCTCGAACTTGGCAAGTTCTGAGACCTGGTAAGGATGGGTCCAGAATCGTTCGTTCACGTGCCAGACGAGCAGGCCGTTGGCATCTTGATGGGGTATTCTGCCTGCACTATCCCACGCTTCTATCCAAGTCCAGCCCATGTCGTTCAGCCAGTGGCTCTCAGGCTGGTAGTTGGTTACAAGGAAGTACTCCCTGAGATTCAATGACCATACTCCTGGAGTGAAGTATCCGGTGTCAATCTCTACACTGTCAACCGGTATCAGGAAGCAGTCTCCGGTCGTAAAAAAGTCTTCCAGTGAAATATTCTGGGAGTTCACTTCTATCACCTCAGGCTCAATCCAGCCGAGAACCATCCTTTCAAACGGTGTATAGAGTTGTGGATGAGGTGTGTAGTAGTCCAACTGCATTACGGTGTACTTGCCAACGCCAACGGATATAGCATTGTAGTTACCTTCGCCCGGGTCGTACCTGTCCACAAGTCCTGCGATGAAATTTTCGTTCGAGCCTTTGAGTTTATCCAAACCTCCAAAGCCGTGTCCTTCTTCGTGTGCAAAAAGGTTAGTTGCCTTACCGCTGTTGATGCGTTTGGTTGAATCCGGGTGATAATATGACAACCCTGAGCCGAAATGGGAGCCCATACTTACTTTTACGTATTCGCTGGGTTTTTTTGTCCATGGATCATTCGAAACATATCTGTTAGCTCCATCGCTTTGGAAGCCAAAGTTACTCGAATCTGGTGTGTGTTCGGCATCTCGTTTGTTAAACCCAGATGTAGGATCGAGCGGGCAAAGTATCCAAACAAAATATACGGCGCCGTCGTTGTCTGCGTCGTAGTCATTGAAGTTCACGTATGGATCCAACGCTTCAAGTACGTCACGTTCGTAAGTGAATACTACATCACCGGTATCAGTTAAACCATTGTCAATGTACCACTGGTAGGAGTGAGGTGCAACGATGTAGCGGGTCAATGTATCGTTTACGCTGCCTGTTACGCGAAGGTCCCCGTAGGAAGCAGTGTAGAAGTAGTTCGTCATGCTCCACATGTATAGCGAATCGTCCACGGAATCGATGTCAGGCGCTATCAGGGAATCGTAGAAAGCCGGATAGTATACGTGGGTATCTTCGGGGAACAGTGATGCGACGATTAGCGCCTTTAAGTCGCCGCTTTTCTTGCCTGGCATCGGCTCCTGTTCGGATGCTGGCTCAGGCGGGTCCCCCACAAGTACATCTCATCAGATGCGAATAAGGTTAAAGCTAAAACAAGCGCGCAAAGCGCTAAAAGGAACTTGTTCCTTTTCATGCCGACCTCCTTTCAAGTTATTTGACAGAATATACTGATTTTTTCGTCTCTGTCAAGGAAAAATTTTTCATCTTTTTTTTGAAAATGCTTGACATTTACAAACGTTTGACTATGCTTAATGTATGGTTAAGAACAGGGTGAGAATATTTGGCATTCTAATTGTGTTTTTATTGATGATAATTCCCATGACAGCTAACGGTTGGATCCGCACCTATGAAATAGGGGATTTATCGGTAGGAAACTCCATACAGCAGACTGCGAATGGCGGGTATATAATTACAGGATGCGGCATGTACATAGCGGCTGGATATAGCGCATCCGAAGCAGACAGCGCCGGGCTACTTCTTATGAAGACCGACTTCGAGGGTAACATCTTGTGGAAGAAGTTTTATGGAGAGGGTGATAACGGAATTCGCGTGCTGCAGACTTCTGACGGCGGGTATATAATCTTTAGTTTTGCCAACATAAGTGACGATATGTGGCCCGTGGGGGATATATGGCTTTTGAAGACCGATGAAGACGGCGATACACTCTGGACACGCTTGTACAAAGGTGCCGCTTCCGTCTCGGGTGGCTGGGTCGAACAAACCTCAGACGGTGGGTATATTTTAACATGCAACTGGAATAGGGCGTACCTGCATCTCTTGAAGACCGACAAAGACGGTAATACGATGTGGTCTCACAACTACCAGTGGGGTCAAACCACAGAAATAGGCTATTGCGTCAGGCAGACTGCCGATGGTGGCTACATAGTTGCAACCAACCTTGGTCTTTTCAGGACTGATGAAAATGGAGACAGTATGTGGCTTAAACCATTGTCGGCAACCATACACTTTGTTGAAACAACAAAAGACAGCGGTTTTATACTTATAAGTGGAAAGCACTGGGGTGGTGACAACAGCGATATCTGGTTGGTTAAAACGGATAAATATGGTGATACCTTATGGACCCGCACGTATGGAGGTGACAGTGCAGACGGTGCAAGTTGTATCCAGCAAACCACGGACGGCGGCTACATAATTGTAGGGAAAACTGAATCCTACGGTGACGGAAGCTATGCAGATGTTTGGCTTTTGAAAACGGATTCCTTGGGCGATACCTTATGGACTCGCACGTTCGGCAGTCCATGGACTGATGAGGGTAACTGTGTTCAACAGACTAGTGACGGCGGTTACATTATAACGGGAAGCGGAAGCTTTTACTGCTCAGAGTGGGATTTCAGTGATCTTTTTCTCATCAAAACGGATTCCACCGGCGATGCCGGAATAGCCGAACCCGTACCCGTAACACACCAACCGGACTGGGAGATAGTTTTCAGTGTAGGACACAATGTAGTACTCAGGTTTCACGATAGGCCCCAGGGCTTTCACGCCGCAGTGTTCGACGCCTCGGGAAGGAAGGTGGATGAAATCGTATCAACGAATCAGTCTGGAAGCATAGTTTGGGGTGAGTGTTACGGGCCGGGTGTGTATTTCATCCAGGAGAAAACGCAATATCATTGCAGCACTCGAAAGGTTGTGTTAATACAGTAACCAACCTTGCACAGACAAGAAGTTGTCAAGGGTTCGATACCCCCCCAGGCTTGACAGCATCCTCAAGAAACCTATAATGACCCTTAAACTCTACTAAACTAATCGGAGGATTCGTGATTAGAAAAATTGCTTTCGTCACTTTTGCGTTTTCGGTATTTATTTTTGCAGCAGGAATGCCGACAATGAATCCTGCACAGGCTGTTGTGGGTGAAAGGGTTGAATGGGTCGTGGATGGTTTCTCCCGTGAGGTTGAAGACCCGGTTATGCTTCTTGCAGTATACTATTCGGACACATTACTGCCCGTTCTCATCCCCGGGGAAACCTCACCAGAGGGTTGGAGTTTTGCATATGAAGTTCCTGAGAATGCCTTTTTCCTGTCGTACAAGATTGAGGACGATCAGGGTCCTCTGATAGACGATAATGGATTCAACATAGGGGTTTCGCTCTACGAGAAATCGGGTAAACCAAGATATAATACTGGATTGTATAATGCCGCGATGCATTATGAATCGCAAATTCAGGATATGGAAAAGGTTATAGAGTTTCTGGAGGCGGAACTCCAAACCTATCCTGAAAACTGGACAGCATTCATCTTCTTAAGAGATGTCCAGCTTGAGAAGGGGGAGGTTTCTCTGCGCAGCGTTATTGATGAACTTGATTCTTTCCTTGCGGAAGAACCTGACTCGATTGAAGGATTACTCTTCATAACGATGGAGTTCAAACTTTCTTCTCAGATGCTCATTACAGAAGGTGAAAAACTACTCTTAAAATGTGCTGAGGAATATCCGGGAAGTGGGCACTGGCTGAGAAACCAGAGTCTTATATACAATGCGTTAGCGCAGATTCCCGGGAGATTCGAAAACTATGAGAAGACGATATTTCCACTCCTGAAGGGGGAAGCAAAAAAAACGGCATATCTGACCGTAATCGCCTACGCAGTTGAAACGGGGAACATCGAGCATGCTGAGGAGGTGATAGCCAATTACTACGATGAGTTCCCTTCGGCAGATCTTCCGATAATGGGTTTAATGGGACTGCTCCAGGCGAAATACGCTCAACCGTCGACCGAATGGGCTGAGGAGATAGAAGGCTGGTTGAAACACTCTCCTGACAATCTTGATTTCAACCTCGCTCTAGCCTACTATTACAAGGACAGGGACTGGAAAAAGGCTACCTCCTACTTCCGTCGTGCAATCAAGGGTACGGATTCACCTCAGCCGGTAGTGAACTTTGCTGAGGTGGCGGCTGAAAAGGGGAAGAACTTCGCCGAAGCCAGAAAATATCTTCAGAAGGCCATTGAGGAGGTCAACTTAAATCGTTACAGAGAGATGTTAATTCTGGACGATTTCGTAAATCGTCGAAAGATCTATACTGCCAATAAGGCCCTTTTATACAACACCCTCGGATTTGTTTATCTGAAATCCGGGGACTACGAAGCTGCGGTTACGAATCTTATGCTCGCAGATTCCTTTCAGATGCTTATTCCCGGTTACGAAAAGACTATCTACGAGAGATTACTGGAGGCCAGTGGAAAGGCCGGGGATCTTGAATCCAGAAAGATAGCGTTGATAAATCTATATGCTCAGGAATCTGAGAAGAAGGATTACGTAATTGCTCTAAACGATATATATACGTTGGAATACGGCTCCTCGGAAAACTTCAGCAACTGGTTAGATGACGAAAGTCGCAAGGTTTTCCTGAGGTTCAAGCTTAATCAACCTGTACCCGACTTCTCTGTGGCAGGTCCTCTTTCAGATACCCTTCGTCTGAGTGACTTCAGTGAAAAGGTTGTTGTTCTGAATATCTGGGGAACCTGGTGTGGCCCTTGTAAGGATGAGATACCTGAACTGAACAATCTTATAAAGTACTATGAGGATTCTGAAGATGTCATCTTTCTGGCGGTGGCTAATGAACCTCCGGAGGTTGTCGATTCGTTCCTCGTTGAGAACAGGTTTGATTACCAACTGGTATATGAACTTCCAACGATGGAAGTAACTCGAATTTTCCAAATTCAGTCAGTACCTACACATCTCGTTATAGATAAAAAGGGCAATCTTCAGTACCAGCATATTGGTTTTATGCCTGGTATTGTTGAAAACCTGGTAGCTGAGGTAGATGCTCTACTAAACGAGCAGTAGTAGTCGGGAGCGCGGCAGGTGGGCAGACCGGAAAAGAATCAATCTTTCCGTCTAACAGTAGTTTTAGCAATGGTCGTTATGGCTCTTGCGGGTTGCATACCCCGACACAATACCCGGACACCTCAACGCGACGCATTGGTTGAAGAGATACATCGTTTTAAGGGAACGCCTTACGTTTATGGAGGTGCAACTCCCGCGGGTGCCGACTGCTCCGGCTTCACCATGACCGTGTTCAAACGCTTCGGTGTTGAAATGCCTCACGGTGCGTACAGTCAATCCAAGATGGGTAAATCGGTTCGAAGGAATGAGTTAAAGATTGGGGATCTGGTTTTTTTCCGTACCGGTCGTGCGAAAAGGATAAATCACGTCGGTATTTACCTTTGGGACGGCAAGATGGCACACGCATCATCCACTCACGGGATTGTAGTCGTGACCTGGGTAGGTAATTCCTACTGGGAGAAACGTTACGTAAACGCAAAGCGCATAATAGACTTTTAATATAGAAGCGGATTTTAGTGAAAAACATGGCTGTATCCAGGGGTATATTTCAGTACGAATAGTCAATCAGCGAGAAACAGATATTGACTTTCAAGATACCCTGGATAAAGTAGGTAATAACCAAGCATGGAGGTATAATGACCAGGAAAACACTCGCATTGATTGGTTTATTCGTTGCAGCGATAGCTACACTTTCCTGCTGTGCGATGTTCAATGCCCCCAAGGAGCCTGTGAAGGCTAATCTTAACGCCTGGATTGATAAGGACTACGAGGAAGCATTTTCCTATTTTGCTCCCGAGCTCAAGGAAGCCGTTCCTTTGGAAGTCTTTACCCAGCACGTTGATCATGTCCGATTCAAGTCGTATAAGATAAACAGCATCAGTATATCCGGTGATAACGGAACAGCGGTTGTTAAAGGTAAAGTAGCCCTGGTTGATGGCGGAAGCTGGGGGCTTCAATACGATCTTGTGAAACGTGGTGAAGACTGGCTCATCTGGGGTTACGAAATCAGCAATCAGGTTCTTTTCGATACTGATTAAAACTGAAGACGATTCCAGGAAAACCCGTCAATGTATTTGATTAGAGTATCATTCCGAGATAACCCGGAACTATAGTCACCCCGGAATCGTATTTTGACAGATGATAGATTACGGGTGCAATGTGTAATGCGATTGCGTTACGGGTGGGGTTGACAGAGAGCTGGTTCGAAATAAACTATTCATCAGATTCTGCTCTGAAGCCAAAGGAGGATAAATGAGCAAGATTACACTTTCCGTTCTTAAGGCCGATATAGGAGGTTACGTAGGTCATTCCTCCTCGCACCCCGAGGTTATGGCCAAAGCTGAAGCCATGCTGGATGCGGCAAAACGCGACGGGAAGTTAATAGATTTTTCGGTTCTGGCCTGTGGAGACGACCTTGAGCTCATCATGACCCATACCCACGGTGTTGACGCTGAGGTAATACATAAACTGGCCTGGGATACCTTTATTGAAGGTACGGAAGTTGCCAAGAAGCTTAAACTTTACGGGGCTGGACAGGATCTTCTCGCCGACGCTTTCTCGGGCAACGTAAAAGGTATGGGACCCGGTTGTGCAGAGATGGAGATTGAAGAGCGAAAGAGCGAACCGGTAATAATCTTTATGGCAGACAAAACCTCCCCGGGTGCCTGGAACTACCCCCTTTTCAAGATCTTTGCAGATCCCTTTAACACCGCAGGGCTGGTTATCGATTCATCGATGCACGACGGATTCATTTTCGAAATCAATGATCCCAAGGCCGATAAGAAGGTTAAACTCAATACACCCGAGGAGATGTATGACCTTCTTGCCCTTATCGGCAGTCACGAGCAATACGTTGTGGATACGATTTACCGCAAGGATGGTCTGATAGCTGCCAAGGCTTCTACTCAAAAGCTTGCACTTATTGCAGGAAAGTACGTAGGCAAGGATGATCCTGTGATGATAATACGTGCCCAGGCAGGATTGCCAGCAGTGGGAGAGGTTCTGGAGCCATTCAGCTTCCCTCACGTTGTTTCCGGCTGGATGCGTGGTTCACACAACGGTCCGATGATGCCTGTGAGTTTCTGCCAGGCAACACCAACGAGATTCGACGGCCCTCCCCGTGTTATAGCGGCAGGTTTTCAGCTTGCCGATGGCAAATTGATAGGTCCCCGCGACATGTTCGACGATCCGTCTTATGATAAATCCCGTGCAATTGCCAATGACATAGCCGATTATCTCAGGCGTCACGGTCCTTTCGAGCCGGGAAGACTCCCTCACGGGGATATGGAATACACTACCCTGCCAGCGGTACTGGAGAAACTGAAAGACAGGTTCAGCTAGCGTGTTTTCACGAAAGAATCTCCGTCCGGCACACAAGAAGACCGAACTCAAAGATGGTCTTTGGGAAAAATGCAAGGACTGCGGGGAGATTCTCTACCGTAAGGAACTTGAACAGTCCCACTGGGTTTGCCCAAAGTGCAACTTTCACTTCCTGGTCGGACACAAGACTTACATCGAGCTTCTTCTTGATGACGGCAAGCTTGATGAGATCGATAAGAGCCTTGCTCCGGTAGATCCCTTGAAGTTTCCAAAATACAGGGAAAAGTACAAGGCATCGGTCAAAAAGACATCGTTGAAAGAAGGGATTATTTCTGGTCCGGGTAAGATTGCCGGAATACCAGTTATCTTTGCGGCAACCGATTTTGCATTCATGGGCGGCAGTATGGGTTCTGTCGTAGGCGAGAAGGTAGCCAGGGCTGCTCGTCTTGCGGTAGTTGAACGCAAGCCCTTCGTCATGCTCACCGGTTCAGGTGGTGGAGCTCGCATGCAGGAGGGTATCCTTTCCCTTATGCAGATGGCGAAAACCTCCGCCGAGGTAGCCCTGCTTAAGCAGGCGAATCTTCCCTACATTAATATTCTCACTCACCCTACAATGGCAGGCGTCATGGCATCATTTGCTTCACTCGGGGATATTATTATCGCGGAACCCAAAGCTCTACTAGGTTTTACAGGCCCCAGGGTTATCGAACAGAATATCGGTGTAAAACTTCCTCCCGGATTCCAGCGTTCTGAGTTTCTTTTAGAACATGGCTTCGTCGATATTGTATGTTCGCGAAGGGAACTTCGCGATACCCTGGCGCGGGTTCTTGATATGCTTATCAATCCTGTCAAGAAAAGTTAAGTTAACACTTGCGAGAAATTGCAGGCGGCCAAACGGGCCGCCTGTTTTTTTTTAAATAGATACCGTGT
>Ga0180433_10006288_pt1 | contig 15629 bp, 17 predicted proteins | sample SS_ome_8_FD_132980 | JGI IMG/M metagenome (GOLD analysis project Ga0180433, IMG submission 132980) | Hypersaline lake sediment archaeal communities from the Salton Sea, California, USA - SS_1_D_1 metaG | ecosystem: Environmental > Aquatic > Non-marine Saline and Alkaline > Hypersaline >... | reverse complement strand
CATGCACTGGGAAATGCACCCGCTGCATATGTAACTCTATTTTTACCTTTTGGATGAAGTCCCATAATAAAATAATGTTCTGTTAACCAATCCTCATTGTTTGCCTTGAATATTCCTAACCGCAATGCTAACTTTTTAAGACCTAGCGAGTTTCCCGCATAAGTATTATAGCATGACAAAACTCTCCCCTCTTCTAAGTCAATATATATTCTACGCTTTGTTAAGTCCTTAGTTACGGGAAGTTCGTCTTTAAGTTCTCCAGTTGAATGAATAAAGTAAAAAAAGTCATCAGATCCTTTTAAATTTTTAAATTCTTCATATCCTTCTCTATAAAGTAGGTCTTCCGAATGTGCAACATAAAAAGAATCAGTCAATTGGAGAGCAAGTATAGAAAAATTAGAATCCTTAGGGCCTAAGCAAAAAAATCTAATTAAACATTCATGTCCCTTCATACAACCATCCATAATATCTAAAACTTCATTTAATCCTTCTTCTCTATCCATTGTATTAATCCAAGGGTAAGTATTTGTATCATTTTTAGGTAAAAGAACCTGGGTATGTTCTTTATCTCTAGCTTGATCATGATTAGTCATTGTTTCAAATCCATCAAAATGGATTGTGTGCCCCTCTAAATTTAGTTTTGATTCTTCTTTAACTTTAATAGTACGTTGTCTTACATATTCAATATCTTCCTTTGAATCTGAAATAACCTTTATCTTGTTGGGTTTGCATATATCCATGAATTTGCTTGTAATGTTCAGTACATGAATGTTTTTTAATGCCTTAAGTTTCTCAAGATCGTTTTTAGTCATTAGACCTTTCTTTAGATAAACTTCAAATTTATTTGTTAAATCCATTTCGATTCAATAATCCTAAAGAATAACTTTGTTAAGATAAAGGAATCAAAGAAGGGTTATTAAAAAGTTTTTTAGACTTCTGTGGTAAATCTTACCCATTTTCTTATTTTGATTAAAACGCGAAAAAAATATTTTAGAAATGAAACCAAAAAATCAAAAATAAGAAAAATGAGAAAAAAATAAAATTTTATGGTTAATCCATGCTTGGTCTCGATGATTTAGCACTTATTATTCTGTCTACTCTTAAGATTAAGTTGGCCAGTTCTGTTCCTGATTTAATAACATGATTAATTAAAGCTGCGGGTTCTACAATTCCTTTAGTATAATTATTAGCAACAGTATTACTAATTGTATCAATTCCAATCCATTTATCTGCATCTGTCTTATGTTTTGCCCGTAATTCAGTTATTTTTTCTATTTCATCTAATCCTGCATTGTTTATTAGAGTCTTAGGGATCTCTTCAAGAGCACCAGCAAAAGCTGAAACGGATAATTGTTCTTTTCCACTAATTTGACTAGCATAATCTCTTAATCTTTTAGCGAGTTCAATATATATTGCTCCTCCTCCAGCGACGACTGATTTTGTATCCATCGTCTTTGAGATTACAGAAAGAACATCATGTAGCGTTATTTCCGCAGTACTCAAGATTTTATCCAAGCCACCTTTTAGCACGATAGTAACCGATTTTGGATTTTTGCATTCTAAGAATTGAGTATACTCGTCTTTATCTAATTTTTCAAATTTTACTACTTGAGCAAATCCTAGATCCTCTTCGGTAAGTGTCTTTATATCATCAACTCGTTTAGCTCCTATTGCTTTTATTACGGATTTAATATCTTCTTCACCAAGGTTTTTAATTGCGGCAATTCCTTCCCTAGCTAAATAGGATCCAAATTTATCTGAAATATCTTGGTTATTAACCACCATATTTACTCCAAGATCTTTAAAAATCTTCAAACTGTCTAAGAGCATTTTGTCTTCTTGATCTAAAAATCTCTGAATGTCTGCTGGGCTTTGAATTCTAATTTGGGCGTCAAATTCTGTTTTTACTACATCCAATTTTTTCCTAATAACCGCTATTTTCGCATTTTTTATTACGTTAGGCATCGAGCTGTGCACTTTCTCCTTCTGGATGTAGACCCCATTGATTAATTCTGAATCTTTTAAGGATTTGCCAGGAGCTTTCACTATTTTAACATTACCAACCTTTTCAAAGGTCTTTCCATCTTTCTCAGTAATATTTTTGACGGCTTTTAATGCTAAATCCGCAAAATAATCTCTCATTCCGACAATATCCTTGGAATTCATTGCAGTTTTAGCAACATTTCTTAATACTTCATCATCTTCTTCCGAAATCTGCTCTGCAATATCTTTAATTATTGCTAAAGCTTTATCATTTGCTAGTTTATATCCATGGGTTATTGGTTTAGGATGGATATTTTGTTCAATTAGTTCTAAAGCGTTTGATAACAAGGCAGCAGAAAAAATAACTGCACTTGTAGTTCCATCACCAATTTCCTCATCGATAGCTTTTGCAATATTTACCATCATATTCGCAGCAACATTTTCAATATCAAGACTTTTAAGAATTTCAGCACCGTCATTTGTTATAGTTATATCTCCTAGAGAATCAACTAGCATTTTATCCATGCCTTTTGGTCCTAAGGTTGACTTAACAGTCTCCGTTATCGCCATAATTGCATTAATATTTTGCATTCGTGCTTCTTTTTCTTTTGTTTCTTCCGTTCCTTCTTTTAATATCAATATTGGGACTGACATATTATATTCACTTAACAATGTATAATTGAGTTTTATATAGAAAATTATTATTTTTGATAAAAAATAAATTTTGTGATTTAGAGATCATTTATATTTAATTTTATTTTCTAAACTAAAAAATTATAAAATGATTTATTAGATCAACTTACTTTTTCTCTATTTGTTTATCAATCAAGTAAATAATTTAAATGATTTTCAATATATTAAATATTAATCTCTATTTGTATAAAATCATAAATTGATGGATTAATGAAAAAAGAAAAATTACTGGATGACATTGATCGCGGAATTATTCGTATTCTGCAAGAAGATGCGAAAACCTCCTATCGAGAAATTAATAGCAAATTAGGAATCTCAATCGGTACCATTCATAATCGATTGAATAAATTGGAAAAAAATAAGATTATTGAAGGTTATACTGTAAAACTTAACAATGAAAAGTTAGGCTATAAACTAACTTTTTTAATTAGAATTCAGATCGAAGGGAAGTTTACAACTAAAATTTTAGATGAGATTAGTAAAATTCCAGAAGTATGTTCTGTGTTTCATACAACCGGCGAACAGTCTGCATGTTTAGTTTGCAGATTCAAAGAATCTGAGGATGTTCATAAGTTCATTAGAAAAATTAATGAGAAAGATCACGTTACTAAAACGATATCTAATATGGTATTAAAAGAATATAAAAATTCTTCTTCCATAATTGGATTATAAAATTAAGAAAAAGTGGATTTATACAGATTTCAACTAGTTTTTTGGCTTAAAATCTAAAGAGATAGAGTTAATACAATATCGTAATCCCGTTGGTTTTGGCCCATCTTTAAACACATGCCCCAAATGGCTTTTACATTTTTTACATAAAACTTCCGTGCGAATCATTCCATAGCTTAAATCTTTTTTACTTTCTATGTTCTCCTCGTCAACTGGGGCATAAAAACTTGGCCATCCGCTTCCGGATTCAAACTTTGTTTCTGAATCAAATAATGGTGCTCCACAGGCCGCACACTTATAAAATCCTTTCTCATGGTGATTCCAATATTTTCCCGTAAAAGCAGGTTCAGTACCCTTCTCTCGAAGAACTCGATATTGGTCTTTAGTTAATTTTTGTCGCCAGTTCTCTTCATCCTGATCTGTGCTTTTTGTTTTCATAGTAATAATAACAAATAGAATAGGAGTATTATAGCTTTTGTTTATAATACTAATATTTCAATGATTGAAAGCATAATTTCTATTATTAAAAAATCGAAAGTGCATCTAAAATATAAATGAATTGACGCTATGAAAAAATAAGTAATTTCAATCTGGTTAATAAAATTTATCAAAATTTTTTATGGTGAACATTATTTATAATAATATCGCTTCATTCCATTTTTACAAATACAAAGTTAAGTGAGCTGAAAACTTGCCTGATTTTATTGTGACCCCATGGGAAGTCTCTGGAGAAATAGATTACGAACAAATTATTAAAGAGTTTGGTATTGAACCTATTGACGAAAAATTATTGTTTTATATAAAAGAAATCACCAAAGAAATCCACCCCTTTCTGAGGAGGAAGATTTTTTTCGCCCATCGCGATTTTAAGTGGATCTTAGATGAGTATGAGAAAGGAAACCCTTTTTACCTTTATACGGGAAGGGGTCCTTCTGGAAACGTCCATCTAGGTCATGTTATGCCCTGGTTATTTACCAAATGGCTTCAAGACAAATTTGATGTGGAATTATGGTTTCAGTTGACAGATGATGAGAAATTCCTTTTTAATCAATCCCTTACATATGAGGAGGCATATAAGTATTCATATGATAATGCTCTGGATATTATCGCCTTAGGATTTGACCCCAAAAAAACGTATCTATTTTCTGATATTGATCTTTCTGGTACACTTTATCGAAATGCGTTGAAAATTGCGAGAAAAATAACTTTTTCCACAATTAAAGCCACTTTTGGGTTAGATAATAGTGCGAATATCGGACAAATTTTCTATACAAGTATTCAAACAGTTCCTGCAATAATTAAATCAATAATCGATGAAAAAAATGTCCCTTGTTTGATCCCCCATGCTGTCGATCAAGACCCGCACTTTAGATTATCCAGAGATGTTTTACCAAAACTGGGTTATTATAAACCCGCTTCAATACAATGCATTTTCCTTCCAAGTCTCCAACAAGGAGGAAAAATGTCAGCATCGGTAGAAACTACTGCAATTTTCACCCAAGATAGTCCAAAAGAAGTCAAAAAGAAAGTCAATAATGCTTTTACTGGGGGTCAAGCAAATGCGAAGCTTCAGAGGGAGTTAGGAGGTGATCCTTCAGTATGCTCGGTCTTTAAATATCATTTTATGCTGTTTACATTGGATGATGATGAGATAAGAAATATTGAATCCCGATGCAGAGGAGGCGATTTATTATGTGGCGAGTGCAAAAATAATCTTATTCAAAAAATTAATTCTTTTCTTAAAAAGCATCAAGAGGAAAGAGAGAAAGCGAAAGATAAATTAGATTCCTTTCTTATTAAAGAAAAAATTGATTTGAAGGCTATAATTAGAGAAAAGTTGAAAAAATTATAAAAATCTGTATTTTTTATCTTAATATTAATGGTTCTAATATCATTTTCACATCTTTGAGAAAATCAGAAAACTTTTCTAGAAACGCATCTTTATCTTGTTCTTGGATAATTACTGAGGTAAAAAAGGATTGATCTCCTATTTCAAGTTTATGTAAATAGGACAGTAACTCATTTCCCATTGAACTGAAATTAGATTCGGCCTCATAAGATTCTTCTTGCATTCTTTTAAGGAGAAATAAATGCTCTTTAATTGATTCTAAAAATTCAACATAAATCTTAGGCTCAATAACACTACTATAAAATTCGCTTATAATTATACCATTTTTATCGAATATTATAAGGGATTTGCAGTTAAACTCTTCTAAATAATGTTCCAGCAATTCTGAAAGTTCAAAAAATTTCTCGTCAAATACCGATAACCCATATGAAATTAACTGAACGATTGAGATAATATCGTAGATGGAAGTTTGCTGAAACAATATTTTAAACATGGGATATTTATCTATAATCTTCTGTCGCAAGTTATTGGCATCCATTATTACAGTTTCAACATCCTGCAATCCTGGATCAAATTTATGGAAGGTAATAATTAAAGGGATCTCGAGTTTGTGTTTCAAAAAATTCTGGAGAATCATATCCAGATATGAAAGTGAGGTTACAAATCGTTCTCTATCTTGAATATCTATGACGAACAAAAGCAAGTCCGTTCCAGAAAAATAAATATCTTGCTTATCTTCATAAATTTCTCGATATTTTTGTTGTCCACCCATATCCCAAAAAACTGTCTTATTACGGAGAAATTCTGTAGCATGATATTCCACACGAATAGTCGGAGTAAGGGAGATAATATCTTTATGAAAATCATATTTTTTATCCAACGCTGTAAGAATTGAAGTTTTTCCTGCCTCATCAAGACCCGCAATGACAACTTTAATTAGATTTTCCATGATTTTCACAATTTTTAAAGTATTAAATAATAATTATAGCTGATTTGAAACTCTATACTAAACCTAAAGAGTATTAAAATTTTTTATTAGAAAGAGAAATTCATTATTTATAACCTTATGTTCTTTGCTTTTATGCTAGTTATAATGATTCATATTTTATCTTGAACCATGTAAGGAATCGAGTGGTAATCGAAAATGCAAATATGTGAATATTACAAGTAAAATATTGAAACAACACGACTATAATATAGTATTTATTTAGTAAAATGCGTTCTAGTCCTTTTAAGCACCAAACATATTTTGGGGATTATTTTGGTAGAAAACGAGAATAAGTTTGTAGAATATCTACGATTTCAAATCAGCCAGAAATATAAATCAGATCATATAGTTAAAAACATATCTATGTTCCATACTCAATTAGAAGATAGGAATGAAAAAATTATTCAGATGATCGATTTTTATGAAGATATGAAACGAAAGGACATTTATAATCTATTGGTGAAAGAATTCAATAACTTAATTGATAAATGAATGCTAAAAGTTTAATTCTATTTTTTTCTTTCTTTTAAAAGCAGTATTATGAATTGTATTACTTGAATAACATATCTATGGCGTTTAGATAATATTACCTTTTTTTAATCAAATCTAAGATAATATAATTAAACTAATAAAGAGTGTAAAAAATGATTCAAGAAAATCATTTCTATGAAAATTTAAAATTTCAAATCGTTCAGAAGAGAGAATTTAATGGCACAGTTAGGAAGATTCCCTTGTTTAAAAACCTAACTCAGGATCATTACTTCACAATATTGAAAATGACAGATATTCACCGAAGGGAGATTTATAGCTTGCTTATGAAAAATCTCGATGATATAATAGTTCTACAGCAATAACTTTAACACAAATAAAGCATACTAAGATTATTTATATCATTCTCCAATAAATGTCAGGTATATTTTCCTTCTACGAGGCTTCTCATCATTTTCCAAGAAAACAATTTGTTGCCATGTACCTAAGAGTAATTCTTTATTCTTAAAAGGAAAGGTTTGAGATGTTTTTAGGAGGAAACTTCTTAAATGACCGGCCCCATTATGATCTCCCCATGTTCTATGATGTTTGTAATTGGCATTATATGGTATAATCTTTTCTAAAAACTCTTCAATATCATGTTGTACTAATCCGGGTTCGAATTCAATTGTAGATATCGCCCCTGTAGAACCAGCAACATGGATACTTACTATACCATTCTTTAATGTACTATTTCTAAGAGCATCCTTTACTTGAGAAGTAATATCAATGATATCACAATATGCTTTTGTTTTTATTTCAAAATTATGAAATTCAACTGTCATTCTTAGTTTCTTATAGTTAATTTTAGGTATAAAAATCTTATTTAGTCATATTACTTTAAATTATATATATTCCAGCAATAAAGAGTGGATGAAAAATGAGTGAAAAACTAAAAGAATTTTTAAAAAAAATTCATGATTCAAAAAATCAAATTCCTGATTACATTAGCATTATTGTTCGTCCAGGAAAAAAAATTCTTGGGATTAAAATCAAAAAGGAAACCAATAACATTTTGCGGTTAATTGCGCATGATGAGAAAGTTACGGGATGGTTTATCCATTCTTTTCATATTCCTCTTAAAAATTTAGGATTGACTTCAGATTCTAAGGATAAAGAAATATTGGATTATTTAACCAATCCCTCAAAGATTCCACAAAAAGAAACAAAAGAATATGTGGAAGACATTTTAAGAAAATATATTGAAATTTTACCCGAAAAGAAAAAACATTATTTTAAGACCAAACGATTTAAGAAGAAAAAAGAAATACAAACCGGTATGAAATTGAAAGGATTTTAATTTATTTATTTCCTTAACGGCATTCCATTAATACTAATATATTCTTCCGAGCCTGGTTTTCTACCACGATAAGGATTTTTTTGATCATCTATCTTTCTAGCAAATGTTAGATAACCTGTATGTCCAATCATCCGGGCTTGGGGTCTAGTGGCATTTTCCTTAACTTGCATAGTTCTTTTTATTAGTTCATAAGTATTAATATCATAAAATCCGTTATTTTTTAATTCCAAAGTAGTTTTTTTAATTTGTTCTATTGTCGGAGAAAAAGATACTAGAATTCCACTAAATTTTAGATAATACTTTACTTTTGCGATTGCTTTCCATGGTTGAGAAATATCAAGTACAATTGTATCAATTTCCCTAAGATGCAAATCATCATTCAAAATATCCGCTTTTTTAATCGTTACATAGTCTTCAAGATCAGCCTTTTTAATATTTTTAGCAGCTCTTTGAAGACTTGAGTCTCTATTATCAAAGGAGTAAACATGCCCGTTGGGTCGAATATAAGTTCCTAAAATACAAGTGAGCGCTCCAGAACCACATCCTGCCTCGATTACTTTACTTCCAGGAGATATATTGCCATATAACAGAATCAAACCCGCATCTTCAGGATATATAATTTGAGTTTTTCTAGTCATATGAAGGATATAATCTGAAGGCAACGGTTTAAGAACGTAAAATTTATATCCTTGGGTATCGAATGGTTTTGAAAAAATAACAGACCCAAATGGTTTATTGATAAGATCATCTAACTCTATAAAGCCTCTGTTAGTATGAAATATCTTTCCTTTTGAAACAGAAACCAACCATCTCCTTCGATTGTCATAGACTAAATAAATCAAATCATTTTCCTTAATCCGCTCAGAACTCATTCTCCTTTTGCCTAAAATAATACTTCTATATTGTCTAACAATCTTCTAATAATATATTTTTTACGAAAATTATTTCTATTCAATCATTTTCTTATCTTTTCAAAGCATATTTTTTTAGAATATATTTACATAAATGTAAGAAATATGTTTTTTGAAGCAACCAACTGAAATTTTTACAAAAAATATAAAATAAATGGAAAATTGAAATATATAATCGTTGATGATATCGATTTTTATATAATTACTCGATAATGACTTCTTATATGAGTAGAGAGAAATTAAACCCCCCTCAAAATTCTAGAAACTCGTTTCAAGAACTTCAATCTCAAATAGAAGAATTTAGGAAAAAACGGGATGAACTGAATAATAAAACGAAAGAATACATTAATCAGTTACAAGATTTAGATTCTGAAATAAATAATTATTTAAAAATAGCTAAAGATAATTATAAGAAAAAGCGAGATTATTGGAATGAAAAAGTTGCGAAGTTAAAGGATAAGAAAATCGAGTATAAGAAGATGCTTGATAACACCATTGATGAAAAAAGAAAAATTCAAGGATTTAATAATAATAATAATACAGAAAGAAATTTTCGATCAATTAAACAAATAGAAAGAAAAATCGAAGGATTAGAAAGAGTAATTGAGACTGAAAATTTAGATATTTCGGAAGAGAATGCAATTATAGATAAAATTAAGGAGTTAATGGGAGAAAAACAAGATTATCTTGCAGAACAGCAGAATTCGGATGTGTTTAAAATTGAAAGAAAAATTCAGATTATTAAAATCAATTTAAACAAAATCTATGAGCAGTTGAATAAATGGTCAAATAAATCCCAAAACTATCATTCAAAAATGCAAGAAACCTATCACAAAATAAATGATTTAAAAAGCCGGAAAAAAAAAATCGAAGAAAATTTAATTGAAAATAAAAAAGCAGCAGACAATTTTCATGATAAATTTTTAGGTCTTATGAATCAAAAGAAGAAACTTTCGCGAGGAAAAAGGCCATATAAGACCTCTTCTAAAAGATATAAGAAGAATTATAAAACAAGTAGCAAGCGAGAAGAAAAAATCGAGAAACTGAAGCAAGATAAATTAGCAACAGCTTTAGAAAAACAAAAAGCGGGTAAAAAATTAAATTTATATGAAGCCCGACTTATTTTAGAGAAATCCGAGAAATAATTTCTTTTTATCTTATTTAGACCTAAAGATGATTAGAGAAACAATTTAATTATCATCCAGATTTTCCAAAAAGATTTAAAAAAATTGTCATTTTATTTTAAATTTAATATATGAACTTTATAAAAAGATTTGATTTAAATTGAAAAAGAAGATCGAAGAAATTAGGAATATATTACTTGAACATCACGATTTATTCCAAAAGGCTATACCGCTGATTGCTTCAGAAAACATCACCAGTCCTGCAGTTGATGAAGCATGTCTAAGTGATTTCAGTCATCGGTACGCTGAAGGCTGGTCTGGTGAGAGAGTATACGCTGGATGTAAGTACATTGACCAAGTTGAAGATATTTGTATGGAACTTGCTAAGGAGTATTTCAAATGCATACATGCAGATGTAAGACCTATATCTGGAGTAGTAGCAAATTTGGCGATGTATAACGCATTTACCTCAGATAATAATGGTAAAATGTGCTGCATGTCAATCATTAGAGGAGGACATATATCACATGGCCCAAGATTTGCAAAAAGTGGGAGAGAAATATTTGGTACTGCAGGAACGACAAGAGGATTGAATATTGAATACCTTGCATTTGATAATGATGAAATGAATCTTGATATCGATGCCTCTGCAAAAATAATTAGAGAATTCGAACCAGAATTAGTACTTTTCGGGGGTTCAGTTTTTCTATTTCCACATCCAGTAAAAGAGCTTGGTGAAATAGCAAAGGAAGTCGGTGCAAGTGTAGGATATGATGCTGCTCATGTAGCAGGTTTGATTGGCTCGGGATATTTTCAAGATCCTTTAAGAGAAGGCGCTGATGTAATGACGATGAGCACCCATAAAACACTTCCAGGACCACAACATGGTACTTTGGTATCAAATCGAGAAGATTTAGTAGAAATGTTACGTTCTTGCGCATTTCCAGCACTTTTATCCAATCATCATTTACATAATGTCGCGGGTTTAGCTGTGGCTTTAGCTGAGATGCTTGAATTTGGTAAAGACTATCATAAAAATGTCATTACAAATGCTCAAGCACTTGGTCAAGCTCTCCATGAGAGGGGTTTAAAGGTCTTAATGGAGCATAAAGGCTTTACTGAATCTCACCAAATTGTTGTAGATATTGCGGATCATGCAAAATCAATTGGATTAGGAGGAGATATTGAGGCTTTACTAGAATCAAGCAATATAATTTTGAACCGAAATTTACTTCCTCGCGATCTCGCAGAAGGTAGACATTATGAAAATCCCGGAGGACTTCGTATAGGAACATCGGAAGTCACAAGACTTGGAATGGGTAAGAGTGAAATGCAGGAGATCGCAGAATTTATCAAAAAGATTATTATCGATAAAAAAGAGCCAAAAAAAGTTAAACAAGAAGTAATTGAATTTCGAAAAGAATTTCAGGAGATAAAATATTGCTTTCAAAAAGGAAATAACGCATATGAGTACTTTAAATTATATTAATTCTTTTTATTCTATTTTTTAAGCTTAAACAGTAAAATTTATCTAAAATCGCATCTTTCAATTAATATTCAAATAATTGATTTAAGCAATTAAGTTTTGTATAATCATGAGCCCTATGAAGCTTGAGGTATTCGAAAATACTGAGGAAAAACTATCTTTTATTATTGAAGGGGCCTCTATTGAGATGGTTAACGCATTAAGAAGAATCATCTTGACAGAGGTACCGGTTATGGCAATTGATGAAGTAATCGTACTAAAAAATGACAGTCCACTTTATGACGAGATCATATCGCATCGTTTAGGTTTGATTCCTCTTAAAACAGATTTGTCCGTATATAAATTACCCCAAGAATGTGAATGTGGTGGTTATGGCTGCCCTATGTGTCAAGTTTCATTAACATGTGATGTTACAAATACAACGAATAATCCTCTGGAGATTTATTCTGGAGATTTAAAATCTAACGATCCAAAAATCATACCTGTCCATTCAAAAATCCCGATCGTTAAAATTGATAAAAAAGATAAAGTAATTATTGAAGCTTATGCAATTCTCGGAAGGGCTAAAGATCACGCAAAATGGCAAGCAGTATCTAATGCCGCATTCAGATATTTCCCATTAATCGAATTTAACGATAAGGAAATAACGGATACAGAAGAAATTGAACAAATTATAAAAATGTGTCCCGAAGATCTATATAGTACTAAAAATGGAACCACTTTAAAATTAAAAGAAGATTATTGGAAGACATGCACTCTGTGTATGTCATGTGCCAATAGCTCTGATGGAAAAATCAAAGTATCACACAAAAAAGACGCAAATATTTTTACTATTGAAAGTGATGGGGTTCTTCCCTTTAATGTACTTATTAAAGAAATCTTTAGGATTTTTAATGGGAAAATTGATGAATTCATTACTAAACTTGAAGAGCTCGAAATAGAATCATAATTAGATCAAAAATTTATTAAAATATCAAAAATTTACACATTCATATTAATAAACGAGAAGAATCATAGTAATTAAAATGAGCCATCGAATTACAGGACCAAGTAATTATTATACAAGGAAATTGATACGGGATTTATGGAAAACTAAGAGACGAATTTGGAAAAAATTATCGAAAAAATTATCTGGTCCTAGAAAAAACAGATTAGAAGCGAATTTATATCGAATAAATAAAAAAACTAAAGAAAATGACGTTATCGTAATTCCTGGTAAAGTTTTAGCAAATGGAGATTTAGATCACAAAATTACTATAGCATGTTTAGCAATTTCAAAGGCGGCTCAACAAAAGGTTGAGGTTTCAGGGAGTAAATTACTCACTATTGAAGAATTGCTTGAACAAAATCCAGAAGGAAAAAATGTAAAAATTTTCTATTAGTATAAATATTATAGAAATTAGATGATAAATTATGCCAGAATATCAATTGATAGATGCCAAAGATAAGATTTTGGGGCGTTTTTGCAGTCAAATCGCAAAATTAGCGCTTTTAGGTCATAATATAGTCATAATAAATGCAAAAGATGCTATTATAAGTGGTACAAAAAGTAATATCCATGAAAATTTCTTAAAGAAACTTAATATCAGCACCGCTACAAATCCAAGAAGGGGCCCTTTTTGGCCGCGAAGACCCGATACTTTTATGAGAAATGTTATTAAAAAAATGCTTCCTCGAAAGAAAATGAGGGGAAAAGAAGCTTATAAGAGAGTACATGTTTATATTGGAGAGATTCCTGAAAGATTTAAAAAAAGATATCAAAAATTGACTTCTATGGAAATTGATAATGCTGACAAGAAGAGGCTCTCATACTATAATAAATTTATTACATTAGAAAATTTATGTACTCGTTTAGGTTGGAATAAGGTTAATATCGAGGTTTAATGAGAATGTCGGAAAAAACAAAGCATATACAATCCTCGGGTAAACGTAAGTCTGCAATTGCTCGTGCAGTACTCACATATCCCGCCAAGGGGCAGATAAAAATAAATAATGTTCCTATTGATATTTATGAGCCAAAGATCGCCAGATATAGAATTCAGGAAGTTCTTGGAGTAATTAATCATCCCAAGGTTGAAAAATGTGATATTGATATAAATGTAACGGGGGGAGGAAAAATGAGTCAAACTGATGCAGTTCGAATAGCCATTGCAAAATCAATTAATAAATTTATTGGAACAAAAGCAATTGAGAAAATTTTCAGGGAATATGATGAAGCTTTACTTTCCGGTGATTCTCGAAGAACCGAACCTAAGCATTTTGGAGGAAAGAAAGCAAGAGCAAGAAGGCAAAAATCATTTAGGTAAGCCTTTAACTGACTTAACTTTTTTCAAATTCGATATTAGCTCCTATTTGTTTTAAATGTGTTAAGAAATCTGGATAAGAATCATTTATGATTTCGATGTTATTCATTTTAGAAGTTGAACCTGCAAAAAGGCAAGCAATAATAAAAGCCATAGCAATTCTATGATCATTTTCATGATTTATAACAGAGCCATTCAGAGTTTCGCTCTGATATACTATAAGAGAATCTGTATTTTCTTTAACTTTTATTCCTAACTTCTGTAATTCTCTGCTTACTATTGCTATTCTATCACTCTCTTTATATCTTAAATGAGATGCATTATATAGAAAAGTCTTTCCTTTAGCAAATGCACCAATTATAGATAAGATCGGAAATAGATCAGGGATATCTTGGCAATCGATATCAATTCCAGTCAATGGATGCTTGTTAATGTTACCATAAACAGTCAGTTGATGCATCTTCTCCTCCACTTCAATTTTAGCGCCCATGTCTTGTAGTATATCTAGGAACTTTTTGTCACCTTGGGGTTTATTGAAATCAAGATTTTGGATAGTAATTTTTGAATCTTTCTTAGTTAAAACCCCAGCAGCGATGAGGAATGCTATGGAGGAAAAATCACCGGGGATATCATATACTTGGGGCCTATAATGTTGAGCACATCTGATACTATAATTTGCAGTATTATCTGGTTGAATAATTTCTTGAATGGCAATTTCGAATGAATCTAAAATCTCCTTAGTTATTTGAATATAGGGATAAGAGACTAGAGGCGTAGTTGTTTTAATATGAATAAAACAATTATTATTGCAATACAATATAGGACAGATCATTAATAAAGCAGAGATAAATTGGGAGCTAATATTACCTACAATCTGGATTGGATCACAAATTTGATTAACACGTTTTATATGTAATTTGTTTTTAGTGTGTTTATAATCTGCACCTAATTTTTTCAATGCTTCTAAAAGCGGAACTATGGGACGATTTTTATCTAAAAATTCACCCGTTAGAGACAGCCCTTCTTCGACTAATAAAGAAAGTGCACTTAGGAATCGCATTGTAGTCCCAGAGTTCTTACAATCCAATATCTCCTTATGTAATTGAAATGAATCTGCTTCTCTAACTACAACATATGTATTATCTTGCTTTTTAAGAATTTTTACTCCTATCTTTCGAAGAAGTTTAATAGTTACAGCAACATCCCCAGTAGTCAAAGGATTTCTAAGTATTGAAACTCCTTTAGATAACGCAGCGGCAATAAAAGCTCGGTGAGAATAACTTTTGGAGCCTGGAGCCCATAAAGTTCCATTCAATCTTGAAATAGGAACAATATTTATATTCATCTTATTAAACTTGATTCATCCTAAATTACTAAGTTAAAATAAAAGAAGTAAAACCATTTAATCTTATTTTAAAAATTTTGATAAATAATTAAAATGAATAGGGGAATAGTTTAAAGTAAACAAGCTTTTATTCTGATTATTATATTTTTAACAAAAAGGTGAATATTATGGGAGATAACACATTAGGAGAAAATTTTACAATTACTTCGTTCGGAGAAAGTCATGGAAAGATAATTGGTGTTGTAATTGATGGGGTTCCAGCAGGATTACATATTGATTTAGAGTTCATTCAAAAAGAGTTAAATATGAGAAGGCCAGGACAATCATTTTTGTCTACCCCACGAAAAGAACTTGATAAATTCGAAATTTTATCAGGAATATTCAATGGGTTCACAACAGGAGCGCCAGTATGCCTTATAATTAAAAATCGATCCATTGAAAGTAGTGCTT
>Ga0180433_10006287_pt1 | contig 15629 bp, 16 predicted proteins | sample SS_ome_8_FD_132980 | JGI IMG/M metagenome (GOLD analysis project Ga0180433, IMG submission 132980) | Hypersaline lake sediment archaeal communities from the Salton Sea, California, USA - SS_1_D_1 metaG | ecosystem: Environmental > Aquatic > Non-marine Saline and Alkaline > Hypersaline >... | reverse complement strand
CTCTAGTATCTCTATTCCTATCGAACTTTGGAGTGTCTCTTGGAGCATCAAATTCTTGTTTTCGTACTCTAGTATGATAAGCACATCTATGTCACTTTCAGGTCTAGCAGTCCCATCGGCTACCGATCCAAAAATATAAGCTTCAACAATTTCAGGTCTAATTTTCTTCTTTATAGAGATGCTATTTTTATTTATGTCAATTATTCTTTCACGAATTTCCTTTCCTACATATTCCAAAGGAGAGAGCGATGTCGCTTCAATTAATGCCTTCACATAAGGATAAGCAAATGATTTTTCATTCATTTCCCAAACTAGCGCTCTCCCAATAGTTTTTCCTTTTACGATATACAAGTCCAAGAGTTTTTGCATAGCCTTGTTTACGGCGGTGTGACTTACGCCCAGTATTCTAGCCAATTCTCTTTCACTTACTGGTTCTTGATTAGATAAGAGAAATTTCAGGATTTTCATTCTTACTCTAGAACCAAGTATCTGGTTTATTATTGGTTCATTGGATATTCTCATGTTGAATTAACACATGTAAACTTTATAAAGATAACACATGTAAACTTTTTGTTTACATATTTTTGTTTTTACTATTCCAATGTTCTTCCACCTTGCCAATCTTGTCAAAAATGCCGAATTCATTCACATATGAAGTGACATATTTTGCCGGAGTTACATCAAATGCAGGATTCGCAGCCTCGGCCCCTTCTGGATACACTTTTTTTCCAAGAACTTCTAGCACCTCTTCCTGAGATCGCTCTTCCACTTTTATTTCATCACCGCTCCCAGTTCTGAAATCAAAGCTGGATATCGGAGCAAGAACATAGAATGGAACATCATTCTCCTTTGCAAGAACTGAAAGCGGATAGGTCCCAATCTTGTTTGCAAAATCCCCGTTTCCAACTATCCTGTCTGCACCAACAAAGACTCCGGATACCCTGCCTTGTCTTAGAATTGAACCTGCAGCACTATCAACAATTACTTTGTGCGGAATCTTTTCACGAAGGAGCTCCCAGCTTGTCAAGGCCCCCTGGAATCTTGGCCTTGTCTCATCAACATAAACGAATGTCTTCTTCCCGCTTCTATTTGCTGCAACTACTGCTCCTAGCGCAGTGCCATATGCATTTGCCGCAAGGAAACCGGTGTTGCAATGGACAAGGACGCCCTTTCCATCCTGAATTAGCGAAGCTCCATATTCGCTTATCTTCCTGCATCTCTCATCATTGGTCTCAGTCCATTCCCTGGCTGCTTCCAGTGGGGAAATCCCCTCCTTAATCTGTTCCAACATGTAATCTACTGCATGGAACAAGTCCACTGCAGTAGGGCGGGATTCTCTTAGTATCTTAGCTGCATATTCATGGTCCTTGGTTAGTATCATTCCATATGCTGCTGCTACTCCAATTGCAGGAGCGCCTCTGACCTTCATGTTCCTGATTGCATCAGCTACTTCATCCACAGTAGTGCAGTCCAAAATCTTCTCTTCATATGGAAGAAGTGTCTGATCCAGAATCCGAACCGAGCCTTCCTTGTAATCAACGGCTTTCATGTAAGGACTTTTGCTCGCATTTTTTAATATTTGTGCTTATTTTCAATTCATATGATTGCAGAGGCAAAGGCAGAACTGAGAAAGAAAATGCTAACTCAAAGAAACTCCCTTGACCAGGATTTTGTCCATGAAAGCAGCAAATCCATAGCAGAGAAACTCTTTGCAGAAGAGCATTTCAAGAATGCACGCACAATTGCATTTTACATTCCAAAAGGCAGTGAAGTCGATACCAGATTCATGATTGATGCCCTTGAGGAGGACCGGGAAATTCTTGTTCCGATAACAAAGGATGAGATTGAGATGGTCCAGCTCAAGTCTTTTGACAATCTTGGTCCTGGCAGGTTCGGAGTGCCAGAGCCAAGAGAGAAAATACCACCAAGCTCATTTTCAGATGTGGTTATAGTTCCAGGGGTGGCATTTGGCCTTTGCATGCACAGGCTGGGCTATGGCCTTGGTTATTATGACCGATTTTTGTCACGCTCTCCAGCATTCAGAATTGGCATATGCTATGATTTCCAGGTTGAGGAGAAGCTCCCAACCCATGAGAATGACCAGCGCATGGACATGATAATAACAGAAAAAAGGATAATCAAGCTCTGAAATTTCATTCCTATTCGTCAAAGGAGCAGAAGCTTTTATAATATTAAACTAGTTATCGTTTTTGGCGATTCAAATGGACTTCAAAAGAACGATAAAATGCTCGAACTGCAGCAACGAGACAACCATATACTTGAACAGCGAGCTTGAAATGAGCGAGCTGCTTCTGGCAGGCAAGTGCACAAGGTGCGGAAACAGCCTTCAGCTTTCCTTCAACATTGTAAATAAGAGCGAAGGCGAATCACAAGCTCCGCAAACCCAATCTGCTGAGAGCAGCAGTCCGACCGTGAGTATTGATGATGCCTTGTTCACGCCAGACATTCCGAGCGACACGATAAAGGACCTTATGGAAGAGTGAGGATATCCTTCACTGATTCCATAATATAATCAGGTCTTTTCTCCTTTTCCAGTTTTTCTGCTTCCTCTTTAGTTGCAACTCCTGTTAGCACAAGTGCTGTTTTTACTCCTGCTCTTTTTCCTGCTAGGATATCTGTTTCCAATCTGTCCCCGACAATTAGCATCTCTTCCCTCTTGAATTCGCGTTCCTTCATTATCAGTTCAATTAGGTAAGTATTCGGCTTTCCCATAACAAGCGGCTTTTTTCCTGTTGCCTTGCTGATGAATGCGACCAGCGCGCCAGCTCCGGGCATGAACCCGTCTTCAACAGGATATGTTGCATCCTCATTGGTTGCAATAAAAACAGCCCCATTTAGTATTGCCCTGAATGCGATTGAGAGTTTCTCATAGCTAAGTTTCCGGTCCAGGCCAACTACAACTATATCTGCACTTGTATCTTCCACCACCTTGATGCCCATCTTTCTCATTTCATCCTGGATTCCGCCTTCACAGACTACAAAGACGCTTTTTCCAGGATAACTGTCCTTAACGTGCTTGGCAGATGCGTATGCTGAACTGTAAATCTCTTCTTTCTCTGCACCAATTCCGAATTTTTTTATTATCCCTGCCCGGTTTTCTCTTGAATTTGTTGATGCATTTGTCACATAGAATATTTTTACTCCATTTGCCCTTAGGGTCTCTATCGTTTCCTTTGCTCCTTCGATTGCCGACTTTCCTTTGTACACTGTCCCATCCAAATCTAGAAGTACTGCTTTGAACATGGATTTATATTGGCCTCGTACATTATTTCAATTATGCGATTAGTAGTTCTCTTCTCAGGAGGAAAGGATAGTGTTTTCGCAGCTTTCTGGGCTCTTTTCCAGGGCTTTGAGCCTGTTCTTGTAACAGCCGTTCCTGAGGAATACTCCATGATGTTCCACCATCCAAATGTCCAGCTTGCAAAAGAACAGGCCAAGATGATGGGGCTTGCTCATTCATTTGTCAGAGTCTCTGAAGACAACTGGCATGAGAAACTAAAAGCAGAGCTTGAGAAAATTGGTGCAGAGGGAATAGTAACTGGTGCAATAGCAAGTGAGTATCAGAGATGGAAGATAGAGAAACTTGCCCAGGATTTGGGAATTCCGACCTACAGTCCTCTTTGGCACAAGCAGGATGAGCTATATCAGGAGATGCTCGATTATCTTGAAATTTATATCGCAGCTGTTTCTGCAGACGGACTGGATGAAAAATGGCTTGGAAAGCAACTGAAAGAGCTTGCCAGGAATCCGCCAAAGAATATACATCCCTTCTTGGAAGGCGGGGAAGGAGAAACCTTTGTTGCAGATGCTCCTTTTTTCAAATCCGGAATCAGGATAAAGAACTGGAAAAAGACCTGGGATGGGGTCCGCGGAGTGGCGGAAATTGTGGTAGAATAAGTTTTAAAAAGTCGACTCAACATATGTTGTAATTGAGGCGGACAATGACATCATCCAGGAAAACATTTTTCACTACAGCCAAAGCTCCGCAGAATGGGAGCGCTAGCACTTCCTCTAGCAAGCAGTACTGGCCAGGCCTCAAAATTCCGAAGCCGCATCTTAGGATTGAGAATATCCGTGTGTTCCAGCGCAAACGTGATGGGTCCTCTTTCTGGGAAGCGCAATCACTTCTTGGTGAAATACGAAGAATGGGAGAGGCGACTGAGGCAGATGATGATTTCTATGATGCTATTGGAGTTCCTGCGTCTACAAGGCACTGGCTCTATGACAAGGAACCAATTGAGAGGGTTGATATCAAACTTGTTTCCCTGCACATGGCAGCATTACTTGCTAAGGACCTCACTGTTCTTCCTCCAAGATTGAGGCATTCGTTTAACAAAATCGGAGCAGTATGGGCTGGCGATGGCCTAGTTGTCTATCCAGCTCCCTTCTGCGAACTTCCACAAAGGGTTAGCTGGAAGGATGAGTCAGGGGATAATTTCTATTCCATGAATGTCGGGGATTTTGTTGGCAGAACTGGGATGGCCCTCTTTGTTCCAAAGTTCGAGCACAAGAGATATTTTGTCAACAATACTATCCTGCACTCTGTTACTCCTGATATGGAATCGGTCAGAGTAATAGATAATTTTCCCCAGGTTAGTGGATTATTCCATATAGCAGATTACGATAGTCCTTTTGGGGAGAGGGGCTCTGTAGTTGAGCTATACCGGAACAACCGCGGAGCTGGAATAGTCCCTCTTGTCCGGGATTTGAGAGAACCTCCGGACATACTATATCTTGATGTTGCTCCTGATGAGGAGCTTGATGTTGTAGTTGAGCTTCCAACAGCTGCCACTTCAGGGGCCGAGATGATTGAAGCAATAAATCAGTACAAAAAGGCATGCGAGCTAGAACTGAAAGTGCTCTTGGCACTGGAAGAGCCAGAACCGGAAACTCCGATTCCTGAGATTCCAGAGCCAGAATCCGAGGTGGAATTCTCCAGGGCAGATGTAGAGAGCACTGTAAGTGCTGCCCTTGCCCTGGTTGCCCCATCATCTAATCTGATTCCTGGCAGTCTGCTTGGCCAGCTTAGCAGCAGCCGGCTTACTGAGGCAATCAGTCATCCTTCTGAATTTGCATCTGCAGCTGGAGGGGAAGATGAATTGAGAGAGCGTCTTAGGAGCTCTCTGTCAATGGCTCTTGGCCAGCAGTCAGGAATAACTGTTCAGGGATTTGATAATGCTCTTTCTGTTTTATGCCTGACTTTAGGATTGAAAAAATAAGGAAAAAACGCCTACCTTGAGGCGTAGTTGCATTCATATGATTCTGTTTTCCAGCCGCCAAAGCATTCTTCACTGGTTCCTTCCGGTCCGCAGACAGAGCCCTGTATGCACCATTGGCATCCGCTTCCGCTAAGACAGGCAACACAGTTGGTCAAATCAGCGCAGCTCTCTCCAGCATCAACTACACTGCAGGAATTCAAATCATATGCCCATTCATCTGCCTTGCATGGTGCTGTTTCAGGCCCGCTCTCATCACCATAGTGGCATGAGTTGCTCTCTTTGCACCATCCACAGTTCTTCTTTGCCAGGCAGCTCTCGCAATCAGGAGCTAGCATTGAGCAGTCTTCCTGCGAGTGTGCTGTTGAAGTGTATGTAGGATCTTCCACTTTGGGAACCTCTTCAGGCTCTTCCGGGACTACTTCTGGTTCCTCCTCTGGCTGAGCCTCTGGTTCTTGAGATTCCAGCTCTTCCGGAACTTCTGGAGCAGCTGCCGGCTGCTCTTCCTCCTGAATGCATCCTGAGAACAGGACCATTCCAAGTAATAACAGTGCTAGTATTTGTTTCATTAAAATCACCTATACGCTAAGGTCAACTTCTTTCTTGCCATTATTCAGCCATACTCCCTTCTTATCAGTTACCTGGCCGATGATGCTAGCTTCAACATCATGCTTTTTCGCGATGTTGATAACTGTTCCTGCACGGTCTTCTGGGAGTATTATCACCATTCCAATTCCCATATTGAACGTTCTGTGCATATCAACGAAATCTCCTACCTTCTCCTGCAATGCCTTGAATACAGGCTTTGGTTCTGGAAGATTGGTTATCCTGTATCCGACATTCTTGTTCAGCCTGTTTATCTTGGAGAAAGAGCCTCCTGTTATGTGCGCAATTCCATGGACATCGCAGGCATCAATCATCTCCATTACTGCATTGACATAGATTCTAGTTGGTTCGAGTAGTTCCTTGCCCCACTCATTAACATCTAATGCCTTCCTGGCAAGCGTGTATCCGTTCGAGTGGATTCCAGAGCTCTCAAGCCCGACAATAACATCTCCTTTTTCAATCTCGTTTCCGAGGATGAGTTTCTTCACTCTCCCAACCACTGTAAATGTCAAATCAAATGGCTTTGCATCTCCTTTGATGATATCCGGGATTATCGCAGTTTCCCCTCCAACTATTGCGCAGTTGCTCTCTTCTGCGCCTTTGACGAGCCCTTTCATAATCTGGTTGACGAGTTCATCATCCTCTTCCGCAAGGCCGATGTAATCAACTCCGACAAGCGGCTCTGCTCCGACACAGAGGACATCATTAACACTCATTGCAATAGCATCAATTCCGACGGTATCATATTTTCCCATCTGTTGTGCCACAATTAGCTTTGTTCCAACTCCATCAGTGTGGATGACCAGTTTTTCGTCACCGCACTTGAAGAGCCCTCCGTAGTGGCCAAATACTGGAAGGGGCTCACCATAGCCTTTCCTGTATTCGAATGTCTTTGTAATATTGTCCCAGATGCTCCCTTGCATTTTGCGGACGTGTCCTACGTTAATATCATATTTCATAGGGGTTTCTCTCCGATTTCCCAAGTGTTCTCTCCCGTATCTACTTGAGATGTATAGAATTCTAAGATTTGTATTCTCTATTTACCCTGTATAAATATTTAAGAATGTTGTTGGATTTATCCAATCAGGGATTTCATGAGGCTTATCGGTGCTTTCGTCGAGTTTGCAAGACGCGTTCTCTCAGCCGCCAAGAAAGGGGGCCTAGGAGCCAGAGACTTGCTGAAACTTGACAATCTACTTATCCGCACCGGAAAGCGGAATACTATCCTGGCAAAAGGAATTCTCAGTGCTTTGAGTGCAGGAGGGGCAAGCGACAGTGACATCCAAAGATTCGGAAAGCTCCTGGAAAAGGCAAACGGCAGGATAATAGAAGACAAGGACCCGTTCACGCCCAGGGAGCGAGCTGAGATGAATGAGTTATTTAGGAGAGCTTATGTCTCCCAGAAGACGGCCAGATGGTTCAGCAGCCAGCTGGACGAACTGGTTGCTGAGGAGATTGGAGAATATATTGCAGGCAGAAGAAGGATAGATATTGGCGGAGTTCCAAGAAGGAAGACTGTTTCTTTTGAGAGCCAAACCGAGCCAAAAACAAAGAGAAGAAAGGCAACAAGGTAAAGAAAATGAAAGTTAAACTCACTCCTGAACTTGCATATATCATCGGCCTCTGGCGCAAGTGCCGCGCTTTTGACGGTCTTGGCATCAAAGGCAATAAGGAATTGCTAGAGCTCTTCTCAAAAGAAGTACTCGATAAAGAATTAACTACTTCTGATAAGCTCCTAACCGGAGAGGATTCTGTCTATTTCTTCCATACGGCATATAAGAAATTCTTCCAGGATATTGAGAAGGACCAGATGCAGCGCTTCAAGTATCTCAATGAATATGCTGCAAATTACCTTGCTGGCATATTTGATGCTGTTGGGGAAATTGATGAGAATGGAATTGTCTCAATGCGGAAGATGAACCGCAATGACGAGATGATGATGCTAAGGCTCGGGTTCCACACAAGAAAAAGAGGGGAATACCTTGTTGTTGAGCGGCCGGTCGTTTTCCTTGCATTTATCAAGAACTATATCAAGCTGAAAAAGGACCATAAGGCATTCGAGTACCTTAGCAAGTAGTCTTTTTCTTAATGTATTTCATTAGAATTGAAAAGACGCATGTGATAGCGGGATAGCTTTATAATCAATATTAGTTATATCCCTAAAGCGTAGCTTTTGAGAGGTATTCTTATGAGAATTCTTGCAGTCCATTCGGATTATATCGAAGTCGAGCAGATGAAGAAGGCAATCAAGGACGCTGAGGAAGTCAGCAAGCCCAAAGAGCGCTATGATGAAGTCCTTGTCGTATTCACTGCAGTTGAGGAAGGGGATGAGGATGTTGCAGCAGTTGCCGAGAGCCTTCGCAGGGAGGCAGCAACAATTGCCGAGCAGGTCAAGACAAAGACAATTCTGCTCTATCCGCTCGTTCACCTAACTTCCAAGCCCTCGGCTCCAAGAGTTGCTCAGAAAGTGATTCAGAAAGCCGAAGAGCTCCTGAAAAAGGACAAGTTCATGGTTTCACACTCGCCATTCGGCTGGTATAAGGGATACACGCTCAAGTGCAAGGGCCATCCATTATCCGAATTATCCAGGGAGATTCATGCTCCTGGAAGTGTTGATGTCAAGCCCTCTGATGTTGAGGAAGTCTCAAAGAGCCTCCGGCAGGAGAATACTCTCAACAGCAAGTTCTACATCCTTGATTTGGACGGAAAGCTCCATGATGTTGATAAGTTCAACTACAAGGGACACAAGAATCTCAAGAAATTCGCAACCTATGAGACCAAGAAAGTGCGTGTGTATGAGAAAGAGCCGCCACACATAAAAATCATGAAAGGCCATGACCTAATTGACTATGAGGAAGGCTCTGACCCGGGCAATTTCAGGTTCATGCCAAAGGGAAAACTCATCAAGGGCATCCTTGAGGATTCAATCAACAAAACCTGCATTGAAGCAGGAGCTTTGGAAGTGGAAACCCCGATAATGTATGATTTCGAGCACCCGGCTCTGAAGAAATATCTCAACAGATTCCCGGCAAGGCAGTATGTGGTTCTTAGCGAGGACAAGAAACTGTTCCTCAGGTTCGCGGCATGCTTCGGACAGTTCCTGATGTCCCATGACATGGTGATGTCATACAAGCAGCTTCCTCTGAAAATGTATGAACTAACAAGATACAGCTTCAGGAGGGAGCAGAGCGGAGAGCTTGCCGGTCTGAAGAGGCTGCGAGCATTCACTATGCCCGATATGCACACGATTGCAGCAACCATGGATCAGGCGAAGGAGGAATTTGAGAAGCAGTTCTACATGGGCCTGGACTGGCTTGGACCATTGCAGCTTGAAACTGAAGTTGGATTCAGGGTTCAGGAAGACTTCTTCAAGGAGAATAAGGACTGGTATCTGACCATGGTCAACAAGGCCGGAAAACCAATCCTAATTGAGATGTTCAAGGAGAGATATGCTTACTTCATAACAAAGTTCGAATTCAACTTTGTCGATTCCATGGACAAGGCAAGCGCCCTGACAACAGTGCAGATAGATGTCGAGAATGCAGACACGTATGACATCAATTATGTGGATGCAGATGGGGAGAAGAAGAAACCCTTGATTCTTCATGCTTCAATTAGCGGAAGCATAGAGCGTGTAATCTATGCACTTCTTGAGAATGAGGCAATGAAGATGGCAAGGGGAGAAAAGGCAATGCTTCCGCTTTTCCTTTCACCGACACAGCTTCGTTTCATACCAGTCAGCGCGGAACAGAAAAAGTATACGGCTGATTTGATGAAGAAGCTGGTTGGCAGGAACGTTCGTGTTGACATGGATGACCGGGACGAGACTCTTGGCAAGAAAATCCGCGAGGCACAGAAGGAATGGGTGCCCTACATAGCAGTTGTCGGGGATAAGGAGATGCAATCCGGCAGGTTGTCGGTTACTATCCGGGAATCGGATGAGAAGAAGGACATGACTCTTAATGAACTTGCGGACATGATTGAGGAAAAATGCAAGGACCAACCATTCAAGGTGCTTTCATTGCCGAAAGAACTCTCAAAGAGGCCGATTTTCTAGAATTGAGGAGTACACATGCCAAAGAACAATTCTGGATTGAGGCTGCTTGCACACGATGGAAAGAATCTGAAATCAGACCAGTCAATTGGTACCAGGCAGCTTCGCTCTATGAAAAGCAAGAACCTAATTGAAGTCTCATCTGAAAATCTTCCAGAGGTAAAGGACAAATTCCACAAGAGCCTTGGAAAAACTGAAATCACTTCTATTGCGGGAGTTGACAAGGATGATAGTGCTGGCTGGCAGGGTTATTTTGCATATTTGAAAGATGGCAAAGTAATGGAGATGGGACTTCCCCATGTAACACGCGATGGTGAGGACCACTTCCTCCCTCTTGAGGATATCACAATCGGCAATCTTGCATCAATGATAGAAGCTTTGCCAGAAGGCGTTGAGCTTGCCCTTGTATGGCGTCTTGACCGGGACATGACAAAAGACATTGAAATGAAAAAGAATTCAGTTGTATATTCCATTGATTCTGTCAATCAGCCAGCAAAGGATTCATTGGATTTCGGTCTTTTGAATGAGAAACGCCCTCTTGGATGCAGCGGTGCGATGGGAGATGACATAACTGTTGAGGTTGCACAAGTCAAGCTTTACTGTGGTGAGGATGATGATCCAATAAGCATGAGTCTAATGTCAACTGCCCCCCCACCAGAATCATTCTATTTCGACTGTTTTGATGATCCAAACAGGTTTTTCCAAAAACCGGCAGTTGTGCAGTCTCCAATTCCTGCCAGTTTGTCAAGGGAATCAAATGCCCGTGACTGTTGCAATAATGTGGCAGATGCTCATGAGCAGAACGGGAGGATTCATACAGAGGATGATCCTGCTGCAAACCTGCTCCTAAAGATTACTTTAGTTAAGCCAAAAGAGAATGGATTCGTGTCATCCGACCAGATGGACGCTTCTCCAAGTACTAAGCCAGTGACGGGGGATGAGGCTAAGAGAATCATTGCTGATACGATAGTTCGAAATCCCATAATCCAGATAATTATGAACTCCGGAGAGCGCAGGCTTTGGGGTAAATTGCATGGGGTTTTTGTGGATGCTGCTCCTTGCAGAACTCCTTCAGTTTTAAGAGCTCCCAAACAGAAAACTGAAAATCCGAAACCAGGCCCCACATTCTTTGCGATGAAGCTTCCGGCAAGGGAATGCACCTATATTCCTGCCAGGGATTACTCTGCGCATGTTAAGCCTGTTGCAAATGCTCATACTCGGATTCCTCAGCCTTCATATAAGGCACAGGAAGAGAGAAAACCATGCGCATCAAATATCTATATTCCAAGAGCTCCGCGCCTTCATTTTGTTGCTCCAAGGCCAGGAAAGCAAGAACCAGAGAAAGCAACCAAATCAAAGCTGGTAGAGAATCCTCCTAAGAAAAAGGTAAAGAAATGCAGGAAAGCAGTCACGAAACTTGCAGAAAAGAAGAAGGAAGCTCCAAAGCGCGTGGCACCGCCCCAGGCAGCAAAACCAGATAAGATAAAGAAGAAAAAATCCAGAAAGGCACCGCTTCGACCAGCTGGCAATGTTACTAAGACCAAAAATGAAGGCAGGCTAGTAAAACCAAAGACTGCAAAGAGAGCAATCAATCCGGATGTACCAAAGGCTGCAAAAAAAAGAAAAGCAGCACTCTGCAAAACAAAGCCAAAATCCAGAAAAAAGAAGAAACCAAAAAAGATGCACTCTCATTACAAGAATGAGATGCTTGGTCTCAAAGCAAAGAGGAAAAGAACTAAGAGGAGAAGAACCAGGGCAAGAAGTTCATGATGAATGACACAAGAGTTACAATCATCACTATTTCTACTATCTTCTTGTATCTGATGTTCAGCTCCAGTATTCTGTAGCCATCGAAGAATGGCAGCGGAAGCAGGTTGACTGAGCCTATGATGAAATTGAGGGCGAATATAAGCCCGAATGTCACTCCGATGAATCTTGCCATGTCGCCTATAATATCCATTTCAAAGAGTCCAAGGGCCTCGCTTCCAAACAATGTTCCCATAAACAGGAAGAAGAATACGACACTGGCGCCAAGGTTTGCAGTTGAGCCTGCAACAAGCACCCTGGTCTGTTTTATTCTCTCGAGTTTTGCCAGCTTCTTCTCATCAGGCTCGACAAAGGCTCCAATTGGGATAATTCCAAAGAGCACGATACCAGATGAGAGCACTGGTATTTTTCCAATCCTTGATAAAATCGCATGAGCTCCTTCATGGACAATAAGAATGACTAATAGTGCAATAACTCCTTCAACAAAGGGCAGATTGACTCCGGGAAGCAACAGGGTCCCTCCCGGGTCAACATCAGGGGTCACTCCTCCGGAAACGCTAGTTACAATTTCAAGCAGAACAATCATTCCATAGGCAACTATGCTAAGGAGAAGCATTAGGAAAAGCCCTCCTGCAAGGACTATTATGTCCATAATTATCTGAGAAATGCTAGAATCTGCTCCGGCAGTATCCAGCTCACCCCCGACATTCTCGAGCATACCTGTTCCGAACATCTGAGCTAAGAATACCATTGCCATTGGCATTACGAATTTCCATAGGAACCCAAGAGTAAGAAGGCCTGCAACTAATCTGTCCCAGGTCATATTCTTCCTCATGAGAAGTATGCTAAAGAGCCCGTATGCCATTCCGCAGCCAACATCAGAAAAGAAGTTCCAGAATTTTTGCTTTTTTGCCAGTTCGTTTATCGCCTTTAGCCCCATCTGGCTCTTTATCATGATAAGTCCCATTTCGCTTGGCAGTTTGTATTTCTTAATCAAGAGCTGGCTTACAATAATCATCTCAATTACTCCAATGAAGAATTTCCACAATCCCGGAACCTCCAGCTGGAGAATGCCATAAAACACTGCAACTGCCGCCAATACTATCAGTAGGAGAACAATCATGGAGGGGATATGACAGATGGGATTTTTATAGCTATTTGACCTTAATCTGTCCATGGGAGATTTGAGCTGCGACATCTGTGGTAGAAAAGATGTTCGGGCAATAATACGCATTGAAGGAGCGAAAATGCTTGCATGCGGCTCCTGCGTAAGAAGCGGTACTGTAATCCACTGGCTTACCGATGATGATGCAGATGGGCCGGCAGTAGTAGAAGCTAGGCCAAAGGCTCCTCTTGGGGAAACCAGGGAGATAATCGAAGGCTATGGAAGGAGAATCAAGACTGCAAGAGATAAGACAAGGCTTCCAATTGCAGTTATTGCAGAAAGAATAAGAGAGAAGGAGAGCTATCTTGATGCAATAGAAAATGAGCGTATAATGCCTTCTTTTGCAGTTGCCAGGAAACTTGAGAAAGAATTGAAAATCAAGCTTATTGAGGAAGTTGACCAGAGCGTTGGTGCGTCGACAGCAGCGAGCAGCGGTAAATTCACTGAGCCTACGTTAGCAGACATGCTTCTTAGCCAGAAAAAGAAGAAAAAGGAGAGCTGAAAAATGGGCGTTGACCTTGGCGACCTTGCAATCAAGCACACGTTATCCCTCCAGTCATTGTCAGGAAAAGTAGTCGCCATTGACGCATTCAATGTATTGTATCAGTTCCTGGCCTCAATCAGGCAGGAGGATGGCACCCCTCTAATGGATTTCAAGGGCAATGTCACAGCTCATCTATCCGGCCTTTTCTATCGGACGACAAGGTTCGTGGACAATGGCATGAAGCCGGTCTATGTATTTGACGGAAAACCAAGCCCATTGAAATCCAGGACAAGGAAAGAGCGCTCCGAGATAAAAAAAATTGCAGAAGAGAAATGGAAGAAGGCCTTGGAAGAGGAGAAACTAGATGAAGCTCGCAAGTATGCAGCTGGAACATCAAGGCTCACTTCTGAAATGGTTGATGAGTGCAAGGTGCTATTAGAAGGAATGGGAATTCCTTATGTGCAGGCAGAAGGAGAAGGAGAAGCCCAGGCTGCCATGATGGTGCAGAAAGGCCATGCATATGCTACTGCCTCACAGGATTATGATGCCCTTCTCTTTGGTTCACCGATTTTGCTTCGGAACATATCAATTACCGGAAGGAGGAAAGTGCCAAGGCAGGATAGGTACATCATGATAGAGCCAGAGGAAATCCAGCTAAAAGAGACCTTAGAAGGACTGGGTATAGATCGGAAAAAACTCATCATGATGGGAATACTTCTTGGAACAGACTTCAATGAGGGGGTTAGGAGGGTCGGTCCAAAAACCGCCATAAAAATTGTCCGTGAAGTGAAAAACCTCAAGGAAATGCTCTCATATGTGAAGGAAAAGTATGAGCATGAATTTGAAACAGATCCAGAAGAAGTAATGGAGCTTTTCCTAAAGCCCAAATACACTCCAATGAAGAAGAAATTCGTTTGGGGGAACACGGACAAGGAGAAATTGATGGATCTTCTTGTCAAACAACACGATTTCTCAGAAGAGAGGGTCGAGCGGACAATTGACGGGATGATAAAGACCCTAAAAGAGACAGGCGCACAGAGCAAACTGGATGACTGGTTCTAGATATCAAGCATTTTTGATAAGTCCACTTCCTCTTCCCCGCCCCTGCGGATAATTTTCTTATCAACCAAATCGACTACTGATGATTGGTATTTGTACCTGGTTATCCCCTCATCGATTACAAGGTCTGCCTCTTCAATTATCCTCTTGCTCACATTCTCAAAAGTATAAGGTGCAGGTTCACCTGTGATATTAGCGCTTGTAGTTACAATCGGCTTCTTGCAAACTTCGCTAAGGGAATGGCAGAATGTAGTCTGGGGAATTCTCACTCCGAGCTTGAGATTATTAGTTACTGGCATTGGCCGGTGGAGCTTGAGCAGGAAGGTATATGGCCCTGGAAGATATTCCTTTAGTATTGCATACTGCCATGGCTCCATGTCACAATATTCCTTAATCATAGGTATATTTGACATGATGACTGACATGGGCTTGAATTCCTTTACCTCTTTGACGCTATCTATCTTCTTCACAACGTCAAGTGACAGGGCATCTCCACCAATCCCATAAAGAGTGTCTGTTGGATAAATAATCAAGCCGCCCTTGTCTATAACTTCCTTTGCTCGCTCAAGCGTTTCCTGGAACCTGTCATTTGTCAGCCTGATTATTTCGGTCATTTCAACTACCAAAGTCTTCCTTTACTTTATTTACGCCAAGGGCATATATTAGCTTTCCGAGTCTTGGGCCTCTTTCCTTGCCAATCATGGCATTGTAGAGGTCTGCAAAGAGCTTCTTTGGCTCTGTGTCATGCGACTTGGCAAATTCGAAGACTGAATTATGGATTGCAAGAGCGTCCATATCAGGATTAAGACTTTGTACAAACTCCTTGGCAAGAGGGCTTGCCTTTGCCGAATCTGGCTTATAGTCACAGCGGTAGTTCTCAGGTACAAATCCGCTATTTAGCCATTCTTCGATATAAGGGCGCAGGTATTTCACGCCATCAGGATCCTTGGTTAGTTCTGCAACCTTTTCCCAGTCATGATAGAGTTCATAGTAGAGCAGTACATCAAGGAATGCAGCTTTCCAGGGCATCTTGTTTGTACTCAAACTAAAAGCAATTGCCTTCTTGCGGTCTGATCTGGTTATTCCCTCATTGTCTAAATCAATCCTGGATGCTCCTTCAAACTCTTCAATGGTTCTGAGGAGCTTCTCGCTGGTTGGATTGATGTCAATGTTCTCCTCAAGGTCTGGCTTGAGAAGCATGTATTTTATCATCTCAGGCGGAATTAATTTGACTACATCGCTAATCCCCATTCCCTT
>Ga0180433_10006286_pt1 | contig 15630 bp, 16 predicted proteins | sample SS_ome_8_FD_132980 | JGI IMG/M metagenome (GOLD analysis project Ga0180433, IMG submission 132980) | Hypersaline lake sediment archaeal communities from the Salton Sea, California, USA - SS_1_D_1 metaG | ecosystem: Environmental > Aquatic > Non-marine Saline and Alkaline > Hypersaline >... | reverse complement strand
TAAGCCTGTGCGAAAACCCCCTGCCAGTCCAATAAAACCCAGTGAGCCCTGTTTTTTGGAAACTTGCCTTTGACCCAGCCCTTCAGGAAAAAGGGAACGCCCCTGAGATCGGAAAGCGCTACAATCCAGACCTTGGTGAAATCCGGGTCGTCTTTGAGAGCGCTTCGAATAGCCTGTCCCCAAATGCCTGCAAATTTGCTGCCGTCTTTATCGCTCCCTATGATGACGAGAATCCAGTGCCGAAAATCCCAGTCTCTGAATTTTCGCCCGAACTGATCTTCCAGGGAAAAAGGAATGAGGTCGGTTTCTTGAGAAGAAATGAAAGAGGAGAGCAGTAAGGAAACGAAACAGATGAGGAACAGTGAAATTTTCATAGGGGATTTTCTCATGCCGGAAATTCCTATTCTTTTCAGCTTGCACACGTCTTTCGGGAAAGCAAACGCTCTCGGCTTCAAACGCGGATTTTCGGCCAGAGGCGCGCTACTGATATACGCCGCTGAATTGTATCCGCAATTTTTTTCGAGGCGCCGCCATAGCTTTTATACATGGAAATTCTTCTTTATTTATAATGAAAACATGTTGAAAAGACAAACCTGAAGGCTTCGATACGGTTCTCTTTTTTGCCTTTTGAGCGGAATTCTGGTATATATACAGGTCAACAGAGCTCCACGTTCATTGCGCAAATGATCAAGGGAGAGGGGGAGCCGGCTCCGAGAGAGAGGATTGCAGAACCATGGGTATCGCGAATATCGTCTTGAACGCGGCCATCGTCATTTTTTTCGCCTGTTTTATGGAGTACGTAGCCTGGCTCATGCATAGGTACGTGATGCATGGTTTTCTTTGGGTTTTGTACGAGTATCACCATCGCCCGCGAAGCCGCGGATTCCAGAAGAACGATTTGTTTGCGCTCTTTTTCAGCGGCATTGCTGTTTCTCTTTTTCTTGTCGGTGATCTGACAGGAGTTTTTTATTTTACGTCTACGGCAATCGGAGTCACTCTTTACGGCATCGGCTATGTCCTTTTCCATGACATCATGTTCCACCGCAGAATAAGAGGAATCAAACTCAGAGCCAGCACGAAATACCTCAAACGAATCGTCAATGCCCATGCCTATCATCATCAAAACTCTGATAAATCCAAAGGCACGGCTTTTGGCTTTTTATACGCTCCCGTTAAATATAATGTGAATTGAACTTGATATTTCCATAGGAATAGAGCATGCGCATTACTCTCTCTCAAAACCTGAGTTATTGTTTTGGTGTCAAGCGGACATTGACTCTTGTCGAGGAATTGCTGGCTGACAATCCAGAGAAAACGTTCTACATGCTGGGAGAAATTGTTCACAACGAACACGTTATCAATGATTTGAAAGCCAAGGGTTTGCGCGTGGTCTATAATCTGGATCAGATTGAAGGTGACGGGACTGTGATCATTCAGAGTCATGGCGCTCCCAAAAGGATTTTCGAGGTTCTCAAGACAAGAAATATTGACTACATCGACGCCACCTGTCCTATGGTTGAGGTGATTCACAGAAAAATAAGAAGACTCGAGGAACAAGGGTATTTGCCCGTCATCATCGGCCAAACAGGTCATGATGAAGTCCGGGGAATTGCCGGCCAAGTTGAAGAAGTCCTGATTTTTGGAAAGCCTGACGAAGTGACTCGGGACCATTTCGGTGACAGGAAAAAAGTGGGGATTGTCGTTCAATCCACGTTTATCCAGTCGGAGGCGCTTGGTGTGCTGGAAAAGATTCAAGAATTGGTACCTGATGTCAAGTTTGTCAATACGATCTGCCGTCCGACGACAGAGAGGCAGTCCGAAGTTAAAAGTGTGGCCGGCAAGTATGATTGCATTCTGATCATCGGTTCCAAATCAAGCGCCAACACCAATCATCTGTTTAGTCTGGCCTCCGGCACAAAGAGCTGTGTTTATCTGGTGGATGAGCCGGAATCGGTCGCCAGCTTGCCCATTCCTCAAGATGCCACGGTGTTCATCGCCTCTGGGGCTTCGACCCCGATGAGCTTGATCGAACAAGTTGTTTCAGCTCTCATGAGACGGAATTAACACCCGAAAAGGAGAAAACACCAATGCCTAATAAGGCTGTTGTCATCGGTGCTGGATTCAGTGGATTGGCTGCGGCCGGTCTTTTGGCAAAAGACGGCTGGCACGTGACTGTTGTGGAGAAAAACAGTCAGTGTGGAGGTCGGGCACAGGTCTATAATGACGAGGGTTTCGTCTTTGATATGGGACCCTCCTGGTATCTGATGCCTCCCGCTTTTGACCATCTCTTCAACCGTCTGGGTAAAGAGTCCGGGGATTGTTATGACCTTGTCCGGTTGGATCCCTCTTATCAGATTTTTTTTGAGGGGGGGAATATCGAAATCCATCCAGAGCTTGAGCAGAACGCTTCGACTTTCAATCAACTTGAGGATCAGGGATATGAAAAGGTGGTGCGCTACCTCGACCGTGCGGAAAAACAATACAACATCTCTGTAGGCGAGTTCTTGTACCGTGATTATGAGAGCATTTTTGATCTTTTCACACCTGATTTTCTGATCAAAGGATTGCAGCTGAGCATATTTTCCAATGTCGAACGATTGACGAAGAAAGCCTTTGACAATGACATACTGCGCAAACTCATGGGCTACACAATGGTCTTTATCGGTGGAAGCCCCGATAAAACGCCCGGAATGTATTCTCTCATGAGCTATATCGACCTGCGCCAGAATGTGTGGTATCCCATGGGGGGGATGAATATGCCGGCGGCGGCATTAGAGACAATAGCGCAGGACTTGGGTGCTGAATTTATCTACGAGAATCCTGTGACGAAGATTCTCACGGAAGCCGGATGCGTTCGGGGTGTTCTTTCAGACAGGGGTGAAATCCCTGCGGATATTGTGGTCTCGAATGCTGACTACTACCACACTGAGCACGATCTGCTGGAGACGGATGACCGCTCTTACCGGGATTCATACTGGAAGAAGCGCACGGTGGCACCTTCGGCCTTTATCATCTACTTGGGATTGGACAAAAAATTGGATCAACTGCTCCATCACAACTTGTATTTTCATGACAATTGGCAGGAGCACTTTCAGACAATTTTCGGGCAGCCCCACTGGCCTTCCCGATTCTCCTATTATGTCTGCTGTCCGTCGCGCACCGATCCCTCAGTGGCGCCCGAAGGACATGAAAACCTTTTTTTCCTGGTTCCTGTTGGGCCAGGACTCAATGATGATGATGAAACCCGCGAGAAGTTTTATGACGGTATTATAGATCATTTTGAGAAAATGATAGGTGATCGAATTAGAGCTCATATTGTTGTGAAGCGAGTTTTTTCTCACCGGGACTTCATCAAAGCCTATAACGCCTGGAAAGGCTCGGCCTTCGGCTTGGCCCACACTCTTTTTCAGTCTGCCGTATTTCGAATGGCCCGAGCGAGCAAAAAAGTAAAAAATCTCTATTTCACCGGGCAGTACACTCACCCTGGGGTGGGAATTCCCATGACCTTGATATCGGCTGAGGTGCTTGCTGATAGAATAAAAAAAGACCATGGTTGATCGAGAGCTCAAATCCATCTTTAAACAGGGAAGTCGAACATACTTTACCAGCAGCCTTTTTTTCCCCCGACAGGTTAGGAAGGACGTCGTTATTCTCTATGGGTTCGTCCGCACCGCAGACAATTTCGTGGATGTTGTTCCCCAGAGAGAAGAGGATTTCTATAGATTCTGGGATGACTACCGCCAAAGCTTGAGGGGAAAAACAGCGAATAATCCGGTTATCGACAGCTTTACGGAACTCAAGAAAAGAAAAGAATTTCCGGATGAGTGGGTGGAGGCATTTTTACGTTCCATGGAAATGGACCTCCATAAAAAGGAGTATAGGACTCTGGAGGAGACCCTTGACTATATCCATGGGTCTGCTGAAGTCATTGGATTGTTCATGGCCTCCATTCTGGGGCTGGGAAAGGAATCTTTTCCCTTTGCCCGGCGGCTCGGCCGGTCCATGCAGTATATCAACTTCATTAGAGATATTGCTGAAGATAACAATCTGAAGAGAACATATTTCCCCCAGAATGAGATCCGGGAATATGGTTTGCCGAGTTTGGACCAAAAAGATGTTGCCGGGGCCTATGATGGATTTCAAAGTTTTATCCGGGCTCAAATCAGGCGGTATTGGGATTGGCAAATTGAAGCGGAGAAGGGATTTTCCTATATCCCGTCCAGATACCTCCTGCCCATCAAGACCGCCTCTGATATGTACAAATGGACAGCGCTTAGAATAGAAAAAAATCCGCTAATCGTGTATAAAATGAAAGTCAAACCATCAAAAACGAGAATATTCAGGACAGCATTTTCAAACGTGTTGGCAAGAAGGTCGTGATCCCGTGGAATTTTTCAACGAGCAAAGGGAAAAAGTCAAAGCCTTTCTCGACGTCTTTCTTGAGGAGAAAAGGAAGGATTTCTCTCGCGTCAATCTCTGGGGCGAGGATGCTGTCCAGCGGCTCAAGCCTTTCATCAGGAGCGGCAAAATGCTGCGAAGCGGACTCGTATGCCTCGGCTACAAAATGTGCGGCCGCAATGTGACTTCTATGGTACTTCCCGCCGCCGCCGCTGTGGAATTTTTTCAAACCGCACTTCTCATTCACGACGATATCATCGACCGGGATCACTACAGACGCGGACTTCCCTCTCTTTTTTATCAGTATGCGCAGCGTGGGCAAGTGGAAGGCCTGGGTGATCCGACGCATTTTGGAGAGGGGATGGCCATATGCCTTGGTGATATTGCTTTTTTTCTTGCTTTCGAGCTTTTTTCCAACCTCAAGACGTCCATGGCTATCAAGGAGAAAATCAATCTTCTCTGGTCCCGTGAACTTTGTTATGTCGGTCTGGCTCAGATGCAGGATTTGTATTTTGGTGAGACGAGAAAAAAAATCGAGGCTGAGGATATTCTGCGGCTTTTTCATTATAAAACAGCTCGGTACAGCTTTTCCGTGCCATTGCAGACAGGCGCCATGCTCGGTGGTGCCAAGGCCGCTCTTCTATCGGGTTTAGAGAGGTGTGGTCACGGGCTCGGGCTTCTTTTCCAGCTCAAAGATGACGAACTCGGACTCTACGGTTCGGAAAAAGAAATCGGAAAGCCTGTTGGGTCTGATTTGAGAGAATGCAAAAAAACGCTCCATTACCATTTTCTTTCCGAGAACGCAAGTGCCAAAGACAGAGCACGCTTCGAGAAAATTTGGGGAAATGATAAGCTGTCTTTGGACATGGTTCTAGAAGTGCGGGATATGATGGCCAAGTATGGTATTGACAGCATCATCCATCAAAAAATGAATGAGCTGGCGGAACAAGTCGAGAAAGAGATCAGAGGGTTGGACATTCCGGCAAATGCCCGCCGGATACTCAATTCTCTGCTGGAATACTCGCTGAGACGAAGAAAATAACCGGCATCGAACGCCAATGTACAGATATTTAATCATCGATCTCCTAGTCCTTTCCGTGCCTTTTCTCTTCAGTTTCCGGGGTAGAGTGAGATTCTATCGCCGGATTCCCTATATTGTGCTGGCCTTTCTCAGCGTGGGTGTTGCCTTTTTAATCTGGGATGTCTGGGCGACGCAAAGAGGGGATTGGGGTTTTTCTCATCATTATACCGCTGGTCTTCGCTTTTTTGGCCTTCCAATCGAGGAAATTCTGTTCTTTTTCATGATTCCCTATTCCTGCCTTTTCATCTATGAAAATTTGGTGTGTTACTTTCCCGATAGACGGATTCGTCTGCATCCCGGACTCAATCTGCTTGTGGCAGGTGCATGTTGGAGCACCGCGTTCGTGTTTTGGAATCAAAATTACACGCGCACAGTCTTTTTGGCCTGTGGGTTGTTTTTCATCGTAACCTTTTTCTATGACCATGATATGCTGGAATCCTTTCTCTTTTGGACGTATATGATCATCACCTATTTTCCTTTTTTTGTAGTCAATTACCTTCTGACTTCACCGCCCATTGTGTGGTACAATCCCGAAGCCATTTGGGGGATACGAGTGACCACCATTCCTCTAGAGGATTTTTGCTATTCCTTCACCATGCTGGCCTTTTACACTTTGGTCTATCGCATATTCCGCAAAAGGACAGCCCAAGTGCCGTTTTTGGAGATCTGATTCCTGTCCTAATCCCAGCGAAATGTTTTGGCCGAGATCAGCAGGCCGATAACAAACATAACAATCAAAACCAATATCTCTGTAAGGTGTTCAGACCAGGCTTTCCCGAACCAGACACCCTTGAGAAATTGAACCACATAGGTCAGCGGGAAGATCTTGGCATAGCTCCTGATGGTTTCGGGCATGATCTCCAAAGGAACTGTGGCGCCAGAGAGAAGTATCATCGGGAAAAAAATGGACATGCTCACAATCTGTGCGGTGCGAGCTGTCCGGATTAGGCTGGCTAGTATGAATCCAAGACTGAAAAAACTCAAACAGCTGAGGACAAATGCTCCGGCAAAGGAAAAGGCGCTTCCCGAAAACCTCATCCCAAAGACGAGCTTAGCCGCCGTGATAAGAAGAATCATTCCGAGTGCAGTCATAAAAAAAATCACGATGACATCCGCTGTCAGGAGAATAAGCGGACTCAACGGGGTGGCCTTGAAACGGCGGAGAATTTTTTGCTCCCTGTAGGTGGCCATGATCACCGAAGTAGAGATGAGCCCGCTGGTGGCGATGATCATTGCTGTGTAAGAAGGAACAGAAACGTCGACGTGTCCGAATCCTCCGAATACGGCTTTGGGTTTATTGCCGTAAATTCCTCCGTAGACAAAGAGCAGGAGCAGCGGAAAGATCAAAGTGAAAAACAAGGCCTGTGGCTCCCGCCAAAAAAGTTTGGCCTCTATCCAGGTCAGCTTGAGCAGGCTTTTCATGACTGATTTCCGCTAATTCCGGATCTCCTTTCCTGTGAGGGCGATAAACACGTCTTCCAGATTGGGTTGTTGGGTGTGGAGATCATAGTGGCGGATCCCCCGCGCCGTTAGGAGGTTCACGACGTCGGCGAGCAGCCGGTCATTCTTGCCTGAAATCGTCACCTTGTCTCTAAAAATATTTATATTTTCGACCGATGCAAGGTTTTTGAACCATTCGGTCTGTATGTCACCTTTGACGGAAAAGATCACTTTGTGTTCCGCCCCGAGATTCTGGATGAGTTTTTCCGGGGAATCAAGGGCAATGATCTGTCCATGATCCATGATCATCACCCGGTCGCACAGTCGCTCGGCTTCTTCCATGAAATGTGTGGTCAGGACGACCGTTTTTCCCTGATCGTTAACCTGCCGGACAAGATCCCAGATAAGCCGTCGAGCCTGAGGATCCAAGCCTGTGGTCAATTCGTCGAAAAAAACGATGTCGGGATTGTTGATCAATGAGAGGGCAATGAAGAGGCGCTGTTTTTGACCGCCAGATAATTTGGAATAATAGGTGTTGCGGATGGGAGACAGACTCAATTTAATGAGAAGCTGCCCAGAATCGACAGGATGTGCATAGAAAGAGGTGTAAAGATCCAATGCTTCCCACACCTTGATTTGGGCGGCAATGTTGGATTCTTGAAGCTGCACACCGATTCTCTCGTTCAAAGCCCGGCGATCTTTTTGGGGATCGAGCTCGAGAACACGGATGTGACCCTGATCGGGCTGCTTCAGGCCTTCAAGGCACTCGATCGTGGTGGTTTTTCCGGCACCGTTGGGGCCGACTATACCAAAAATCTCTCCAGCCTGGACGGAAAAAGACACATCGTTCACGGCCGTGAGCGAGCCGTAATTTTTACGAAGATGTTCGACGGTAAGAGCTGCGTTTTTGTCCATTCCTTGTGCCTTTGTGAGAGGATTGTAAAGAATCACGAACGATTTGGCAAATCACTTAAGGCCAGACTTTGGTGGAAAAACCGCACTTGAAGTGATTCTACGGACTAGTTTCTATACCTTTGGCGTGATCTATCCATCCTCTGGTGTGATGGGACCATCAAAGTTTGATCCCTTCTCCTTTGACCTTGGCCAGTTACTGTGATATAAAAATTTTCGATAAGGTCAGGAAGAATATGGAGGGATTCTGTGCTTATCAAAAAAGCATCGAATATCAAACTCTCTGAAATCACTCCGAAAAAGCTGTACTTGAACCGGCGACAATTTATTATCGGATCAGTCGCTGTGGCTGCCAGCTGGTTGTGGGCTCCGAACACTTCCTCTGGTCGCAGCGCGACTCAGGAAGTTGAGAAGAAGAAAAAACTTGATATAGCGAAAACAGGTGAATACACAGCCTTTGAGTTGGTTACGCCTAATGAACTGGCCACGACCTATACTAATTTCTATGAATTTTCTACGGGAAAGCGCTCTGTCAAAGAGCTGGCCAAGGATTTTCGCACGCAGCCTTGGAGTGTATCTGTCGAGGGGCATGTTGAAAAGCCAATAAAGTTTGACATAGAAGAACTCATCCACATGTTTCCGCTTGAGGAACGGGTCTACCGGTGGCGTTGTGTTGAGGCCTGGTCCATGGTCATCCCCTGGATTGGCTTTCCCCTTTCTAGTTTGATAAAGAAGTGCAAACCAACGTCAAAGGCGAAATTCATTGAATTTGTCACCCTTAACGATCGCACACAAATGCCCGGTCTGCGATCTAAGATTTTGAAGTGGCCCTATCTGGAAGGGCTAAGGATGGATGAAGCCATGCATCCTCTGGCCTTGGTTGGTGTGGGTATGTACGGTGAGCTTCTCCCCAATCAGAATGGGGCACCCATCAGAATGGTGATCCCCTGGAAGTACGGATTCAAAAGCGGCAAATCCATTGTCAAGATCAACTTCGTGGAGAAGATGCCCAAGACAAGCTGGAGGCGCGCTAATCCACGGGAATACGGATTTTACGCAAACGTGAATCCAGAGGTAGCCCATCCGCGATGGAGCCAGGCCAGAGAACGACGAATAGGCGAGGATGGAAAGCGCGACACCCGGATGTTCAACGGCTACACCGACGAGGTCGGCCATATCTATTCAGGAATGGATTTGAGGAAAAACTATTAAAATATATTAGCCTGACTTATTCATAAAAAATGCCGATGTTTTACTTGTTACAGCAAATTCAGGAAATTAGCCTGACATTTCAATTAGTGACAACAACACCTTGTTGTAAGGGCGGGGCGGGTCGGCCATCGGCTTTTTTTACCCTAAAGGCGAACCGATCTGCTTTGTTGCGACGGGTTCGCGGTAGATGTCTACAGCTTCACCCGCCGCGCCTTGCATATCGGTCCGTGAATAATCCAGGTTAGTAAGTAGTTTATTAACAAGTGGGACAGCACCCGCCAGTCGAACATGAGCCGCCCGATACGCTTGGTACAGCAGATATTCCCATCCGCACGCTGAATGAACCCATTTTCTTCTCGATATTGACGCTTCCGCACCTGTCACACTTCAGCTCAGCTTGATCCGATGTTACACCGATCAAGAGATCGAAATTGTTTTGGCAGTCTTTGCAGTGGTAAGAATATATTGGCATCTCCTGCTCCTTTCTTGAGTCTGCTGTGAAATCGTTCTTGACTCTGATAAACATTCTTATTATACTTGTTAATAGCAACTATTGTCAAGGAGAAATATATTGAGCGGTGAAAAATTGTTAGATCTTGTCGAACAAATAAGAGAGAAGTGCTTAGCCAAGGAGATGGAAATTCGTCAGATTCTTGGTCTTGTTGAGACTGAATACAGAGGACTTCTCTGTTTTGATGGGAATGAGAGGATCACCTGCCAGGAATTCTCCGCTCGCATGAATCTGTCTGTTTCCAGAGGTAGTCGGATTATTGATCGTCTTTGCGCTGGAGGTTACTTAGACCGAGCTGATCTATCCTCTGACCGCCGATACAAAAACATCTGGCTAACAAAAAAGGGTGTTACCGTGCACTGCAGAATCCATGATTATAGAAAGCAGTGTGAGGAGAACTTGTTATCCGATTACTCAGCGACAAAAATTAGATCGTTAAAACAAGAACTGAAAGATCTGAACGATAAATTCTAATATCCACTATATTTCAGAGCTGGCTTTGACTTCAAAGGTCAGGGCGGTCCAAAAGCTCTCCCACTCGTGGGTCTCTTTTTTGACCCATTCCATATGTGTCAAGCGGATCATGTAAGGTCCTCTTTTGACGAGAGGAATAACAGCATCGCCCTTTGATCCGGTCGTTGTCCAGCCGGCGACTTTTCCTTTCAGGCCGGGATGACTCCAGGCTAAATCGATGCCAGGAAGCGGCTTCCCTCTGAAAAAGACTGTGACGTCAAGATTATCACCTTTTTTCAATGTGTATGGATTGACTTTGGGAACAATCTCGATGACCAGTCCTACAGGTTTAGTGGGAGTATCATCCATCGTATCTCCAGCTTGGATGATGGCTTTGGGATATTTCGAGTAGAATTCCACGGCATCCTTATCCAGGATTCCTTCCTTCTTTCTGAGTTCGAGTATATTGGAAATACCGTCATGCTCTAAATATTCGTTGAATTCCTTCCCGGTGAGTCTGATTTCTCTGGGTTTGAGAGCCGAAGCCACAACGTATGTCCCGGGTTTTTCGAATGTGCACGTCGCAGCTAGCGATTTATCCTTCACGACCATTTCAACAAGATCGATTTTCTTATCTTTCCCCACCATAAAGAAATGAGTCACCCTATCTGGAGTCACAGCGCTAGTGCTTGCAGGAAAATCCATACCTGTGTTTCCATTGATGGTTATTGTTTCACCTGGTTCTATCATAAACTTCTGCGGCAAAAGCCAGTAATCATGGGCTTTTACGACTGCTGCGATCCCGATAATCACAAACACGGCTAACAAGGCAGTGACAATTCTTTTCATCTTTCCTCCTGCTAAGAATGTAACAAAAGCATTACCGGTTTTAAAGAAAAAACGTGGAGTATAGATTCTTTTACTTTGTTGCAGAGACTTTGATGCTGACGATCGAATTCACAGCTTCATTCACTTGATCTGCTGTGACTCCCCAGTTTTCGAGCACAGGTTGAATCAAGGGATCATTTCCGAGACAGTCCAGGGGAAATGAGGCCTCATCGACTATGTTCACCTCCTGAAATCCCGCCGCCTTGATGGCTGCTATGTAGTCCTTTTTGAGTGAAGCTCCTGCAACACAGGCGACATAGGCTTCTGAGGAGTTTTGGATATATTCGGGGAGTTCTCTAAGGAGTACAATGTCTGAGATCATGATCCGGCCTCCAGGTTTCAGAACACGATAGGCTTCTTTAAAGGCCTTGTCTTTGTTGGGAGTGAGATTGATCACGCAATTCGATATCACGACATCGACAGAGTCATTATCGACAGGCAGTGCTTCGATATCGCCCAGCCGAAATTCGACGTTGCTGTATTGGCCCATCTTTGCATTTTTCCTGGCTTTCTCAACCATTTCTGTCGTCATATCCACACCGATGACTCTGCCGGTTCTTCCCACGTGATTTGCAGCCAGGAAGCAATCAAAGCCAGCACCCGCTCCCAGGTCGAGGACTGTCTCGCCTGGTTTTAAAAAGGCGACAGCCACAGGATTGCCACACCCGAGCCCAAGGTTTGCGCCTTCTGGAATTGATTTTATTTCCTTTTTGCTGTAACCGATCTGTTGACCGATGAATTCATTCTTGTTCGTGCCACTGCAGCAAGATTCGACAGGAGCGCAGCAGGATTGTTCTTGTTTTGCCTTCCGGCCGTAATTTTCCTTCACCATTGTCTTTATTTTATCCATGGGCACTTTTCCCTCCTTAAAATCAATACCCTATTTCTTTTTATCAGTGGTGATGTCTTCTATCATCGGGGAAAGAAGGTCTCTCACCATTCCGGATAGTTCTCCCATCTTAATCAACGTGAGACAGCAGACTTTTCCCGCTTTTTCCCAGGCAATAATCCCCAGCTTATCACCCGGCTTAATCTGTGCTCTTTCTCTGATTTCTTTAGGCAGCACCATCTGGCCTCTCTCGTCGATATTCGTCACCGCTTCAATTCTGCAGCAGGTGAGGCCCAAATTTTCAGATTTATTGGAAGAGTCTTGCTTTGCTGTGGACATCTCTATTCTCCTTTAATTGATAAATCTGATAATTCAGATTATTCAAATAATACTGAATAATACAAAATTGTCAAGGCCTTTCGCCACCTTTTTTAGAGCACAGGAAAATATAGAAAACGACTTACCGTAACGGCGAATATCAAACCTTTATCTGCCGACTCCTGAAATATGACGAACCTTTATCTTCGAATCGCAAACTGACATTCATACTGGAAGGGGCAATGGCACTGAGGGAAGATGCCAGTAGCACTGGGGAACTTTCTTCGCTTACGTTTCCCCGGATATAAATCCGGACTACTCCGTCAGGATCACAATTCTTCAAAGTTTTTTCTATGCGATCCTTGAGCTCTTTCGGGCTCAGGTTTTTGGCTGAGATATGAACATTGATCATGGATCTGGAGGGAAGCTTTTCAAATTTCCATCGTAGGACGGGTTTTTCTCCGGAGTTTGACGATTGGATCTGCAATCGCATGTATCCCTTCTTTTCGTATTTTTCGGCGAAAGATGTCCGTTCGATGGAGCCGGGATAGATGATTGGCGATGTCAGAGGACGGCTGCCAGAAGATGTGGATATTGGGATGCATGCTCAAAATTCCAAAGGGAATCCGGGAACGCTCGTGATTGCCCGGCACCAAGTATATCTTCACTCCTTGGTCGGCAATCTCTTTGAGAGGCATCATAGCCATATCCACGAGTTGTGCCCTTACTTTACTGCGAAAGAGTAAATCACCGCCGTGTATGACCGCATGAACTTCTCCTTTTCTGGCAGGCTCAAGAGCACGCTCATAATTTTTGAAAAAGTCCTCCCCGCGTCGGCGCCGCTTAATACGCGGCCGAAAGGGATAATCAAAGCCCAGATGACTGTCAGCCAGGAAAAGAAGCTTCACGACACCCACTTGAGAATCCTTTGCAGTTGTTCTTCCTTGAGAATGGTGTCTGGACCCAAACAAATTTCTACACCTCTTTCCTCACCCAGGAGTCTTTTTATCTCTGTTGTTAAAATCCGCATGCGGTCAAAAGCGGTAAGGTCCAAATTCGTCTGTCGCTCAAGATAAGTCCTGCCAAAACCCAGGGGAACGGGCTTTTCGACTAAGGACTCTACCGTGCGGCGAGAAAGGATTTTTCCCTGTTCGAACACGACGATATTTTTTGTTTGTCCTGTGCTGCCTTTCTTATCCCATATCAGCGCACTTTCGCTGAGACGGCAGAACCATCGTGCTCTCCGCGCCTGATGAGCACCGGTCCGGATGATGCTTTTGAATGCGCGGACTACTTTTTCCGGACTCCATGAAGGCAAATCGACAGCGGCTTCCTCAATCTCAAGCTCAAAAGGCACCCCATCTTCCTCGCCCTGTTCTTCTTTTCTTTCCTTTTTTTCAGCCGCCATTTCGTCCAAGCGCTCCTTCCAGAAAAAGCTGCCCAGTCTGATGAGCGAACTGAGCGAATATCGTCCTTTGCTCAGGTCCCTATATTCATTTTTGAACATTTGAACCCCCTGAACAAAGCACTCTTTATGCGGTGCGTATTCTGGAGGAGTTCCCAGCATGGTCTCGATCGCCGTGGGCTTTATCCTCTTGATATGATTTTTATTCAGCACAGCCATCATACTCGCCCATGAATCCATGATTACCGTCGTCGAAAAGGGCCCTAAGGGATGATCCAGACTAGGAGCTTCCTCACAGCTCATGAGATCCTTGGAAAAGAAAACAACCTGGCGCTCCCTTTTCTGCAGTGCGATGTTGTAAGGTGGAGAGAGTTTCTTGATTTCATCTGATTCCTTGAGTGCAGCTTCGAGAGCCGTTTCTGTCGGTTCGGTCGTGATGAGCTTGGCCTGACTCAGCATTTCCAGAATATGTTCACCTTGGCGGCCGCGCTTCTGAAAATAGCTGTTGACACGGCGCTTCAGGGATTTGGCTTTCCCGATGTAGAGGATATCGCCGCTGGACCTGTGCAATTTGTATATTCCAGGATCCTCCGGCAGGTTTAATCGCAGCTCTCTATTCATGGGATATTCACGGGTATTGTTCGTGTGTGATGCAGAAGGGGACTGACCAAGCCAATCTATCAAATCTTTCAGTGTTTTTATTCCATAACTGTCGCTCAGATTTTGAATAAGGTGGTGCCAGATAAATGCAGTGGCTCCGACATGAGTGAGACTCCGCCGATGAACAGGCAGAGCCCGGCCAAAATATCCTGCTACAGCCCGCAATCCCTTTCTCGGGAGTCCGGGCAGCAACAGTCTGCTGAGATCATGCGTACAGATGATATGAAAAGGAAATTCTGTTCGGGCTGAGAATTCTTTATGGAGAGCCCACAAAAACCGTTCTTCGTAGCGGGAAAAATGAATCACTGTGTGACACAGCCGCTGATTGTTGACCTCCGCTGTTTTTTTGGCTGCCCTTTTGAGTCTATGCCAGACTGCTCTGCGGGTTAGGATGTGTTCCAGTTCATGGCTTTCGATTCCAGTCATTTTCATGATGCGTTGGGGAATTGTGAAGTCCTCGGGTGGTTGGACAAGATAGACTTCGGCCCTCTCATCCAATTTCTCCGGATCGAACCCCTCTGATGCCCGGGTCTTCATCCATCCCATTTCCAAAAGGATGCCAGTCTTGGGATTGTTGCTGGTTGCCTGGCAATCAAGGGCAAGCACTTCCAGGTTTTTCAGTTTCATTGAAAGGCTATGCCCCGTCCTCGCTGTCCCAGAACAGTTTCAGAGTGTTATTGATCTGGGTCTCGTTCAGAACACGCCGCGTCTCCCAATTAGGGGGGAAGAGCGACCGGTATTCCTGTTTATCATATCTGGGATCGACAAGCAGAATCGCACCTCGATCCCTTTCTGTTCGTATGACCCGGCCTGCCGCTTGGAACACGCGGATCATTCCCGGGAAGAGATAGGCATAATTGAATCCGTTCTCATCACGTTCAGAGAAGTGGGTGCGGATAAGTTCTCTTTCGGGAGACGGTCCTGGCAGGCCGACTCCGACAACAGCCGCCCCGGATAAGCGATCACCGTCCAGGTCGATGGCCTCTCCAAAAATCCCTCCCATGACCACGAATCCCACGGTGGTTTTCTCGTTCTCGACGGAAAATTTTTCCAAGAAATGCCCCCTTTCCGTCTCGTCCATACTGGGTGCTTGGATCAGCGTCCTGTGATCCGGGTAGAACCGCGAGTAAAGGGGGTGAATCATCTTCATGTATTCATAAGACGGGAAGAATACGAGATAGTTACCCTGCTTGGCCTGGATGAAAGATCCGATGACCTTGGTCAACGCAATCTTTGTTTTGACTCTATGACGGTAATAGGTCGATATGGCATTTGTGGCGAGCACACAGAGGTTTTCGGCCGGAAAGGGAGAGGAGTAACTTTCCTTTTTGGCCTCATCATCACATCCCAAAATTTGGGCGAAATAGGAGAGAGGAGTCATGGTGGCAGAGAACAAAACGGCTGAAGAAGCTCTTTTCATGGCTTCCTTCAGCTGTTCTGATGGATCGATGCAAAACAGCTTAACCGCAAATTCCTTCCCTTGTTGAAGGTAATAGGTGGTGTAGTTTGTATCGAATCGATCC
>Ga0180433_10006285_pt1 | contig 15636 bp, 8 predicted proteins | sample SS_ome_8_FD_132980 | JGI IMG/M metagenome (GOLD analysis project Ga0180433, IMG submission 132980) | Hypersaline lake sediment archaeal communities from the Salton Sea, California, USA - SS_1_D_1 metaG | ecosystem: Environmental > Aquatic > Non-marine Saline and Alkaline > Hypersaline > Sediment... | reverse complement strand
CGAAATCCTGAATTCGCCAAATATCTTCGTGAGGTTAAAAAAGAAGGTCCTGAAGAAGGATGGAAACACCTCAAAAAAATATTCGTTGCAATGGGCGAGGATATAAGTGGAAAAGAAATAGACAATGTTCTGAAACAGCTTGAAAATGAATTGAAAGCATACAAGGTGCTTTCTGAGATAATAACTCCCGCTGGTGAAGAAGCCTTGGAAATAAGTGAAAAAGAAGCAAAATACTATACCCAGGCAGTTGCCGAAGGTTTTGACGTGGCTGGTGCTGTTGGAAAAGCTAAAAAGGGCATTTATTATGCTGGTGGAGTTTTTTTCTGGCCTGCTTATAAAGCAGCAAAAATACCAAAAACAAAAGGAATCACAAAAGGTAAGATGGCAAAAGCAGGCTGGTGGATTTTGCAGATTGCATGGATAGGTGCCTTGGGTGTTGGTGCCTACTATGGAATATACAAACCTTTGAAATCCACAAAGAAAGCAAAAAAAGAAGCAAAAGAAAAAATAAGAAAACAGCTTGAGAAGAGAGGTGCTACCAGCATATCTGAGGTAACACTTGAATTTCTTGCAAGTGAAGGAGCACAGATATGGGATTTCATAGGCGAGAAAGCCCCATCTGCAAAAATGGAAAAATATCCTGACCCTAAAACAGTGGAAACAAAGCTTCTTAGCGTTCTAAAAGACCCTACAAAGGGAAAAAGCTATTTCAATTACGAGAAGATAGATGAGTTTGTTGCAATGGTTGAAGAACTGAAGGATAAAAATCCAGGAAAAGATTATTTGGTTATTTTGAATGATAATTTTGAAAAATTCATAAATAAGGGATTCTTCATGCCCGAAGGATTCTCATTTGTGTTTTCATTCTGCAAGGACTTCGGCCTGTCTTCGGAAGTGGCAATCAAGTTCATCAAGAAGAAAGATCATTTTCTATGGCTCTATTCTTCACTTTATAACGGAGTGCTTCCAAGAAGTGCAATACCTGTCAACCCAAAAGGAATAGGCTGGGTTGTGGAGCTTGAGGATAAATTCTCAGCCAAATACGGAGGAGAACAGATTCTTGCTCCCGGCTCGTTGATGGATTTGCTTGACCAGTATACTGCATTGGAGATAGTTGGGCAGGACTTCTTTGACAATGCACTGGACAACCGTGCAGTATTGAATAATCTTCCTCTTGCTGAAAACGAAATAGTTTATGGAGACATTACAAAACTGGTTTCCAAGGTTCCTGCGCCTGCATTTGAAGGTGATGTGGACTTTGCAACATCACAGGGGGAAATTCTGATGGATGATGCAAAAGATCCATCCAAAAATCTTCCTTATTTCATAGGCCCTAAAAATATAATGGCGCTTGACTACAGATTCCTTAATGATGTAAAAGCCGTGAAGTTTGTTATGGAGTATTCTCCAGGAGGCAAGGGCCTCATTACATGGCTTGAAGGAAATGCAAACAATGTGAAAGTATACGAATTGGTGAAATATCTTATGAGTATTGAAAAACTTGTAAAATCAAAAGGTATTGCAAATCTTACAAAGAAAGGTGGATGGCTGGACAAATATATAAACAGCGAGGATGGCAAGAAGTACCTTGCAATGAGAAGCAAGTCCATAACGCCAAAAGATTTCTTCCCTAAAATCGTGGTGGCTGAGGGTGCCAAAGAAGAGGAGAAGGCACCTAAAAAGGGTAAAAAGAAGGCAAAACCAAAAAAATCTAAAACAAAGCCGAAAAAGAAAAAAGCAGAACCAAAGAAGAAAGAAAAGCCCAAGCCAAAAACAAAAACAAAACCGAAGCCGAAACCAAAGCCTAAGAAGGAGGCTGAAGGAGCAGGAGGAATTTAGCGGGTGATACTATGGATTTGAAAGGAGCAATAAAATATTTTAATGGAATAAAGAATGCAAAGGAATTCGAAGCAAAGTTTGCAAAGAAGAAAGGGCAGCTTGTAGGTGCAGGCCAGGATGCAAAAATAATAGATAAATTATATGAAGAACTGCTTAAGGTGCCCCTCTTCAAGGCATATTCATGGGCGCAGCCAAAGGGCACAAAGAAAAAAGATACAATAATGAATTTCCTTAAAGCCATGGCTGAAAAAAATGAAAAACTTGGAAAAGAGCTTAATGATTTTATCCGTGGGGAATTCAAGGATGATAAAGGAAAAACCAGTAATCTCTACATCTATCTTGCGACTCTTATATATCTGAGAAGGAACGACAACCCCAAGGCAGGTGTGTTGTGGAATACAAAACTTGACAGGCCATCTATATATCTTACTTATCTATATGAAGAAAAAACAGTAAAAGCTCCCGAACCTGCAAAAGAGCCGGAGAGTAAAAAAGGAAAGGGAAAGTCTGTTGAAGTGGGAAAAGGAACAGTCACTGTTGTGGATGCTGTGGATGCTTTCTCTTCGGGTGATAAGGAGAAATTCCAGGCGATTGTTGACAAAGCTGATGGGGAAATGCTTGACAAGATATTCTGGAATATTTATACGGAATACATTTATCCGGGAGACATAACAGTAGAGAAAAAGAAAAAACAGCAGAGCTACGGTGATTTTCTTTTAAAGCAGAAGAAAAAGGGCTACAAGCAGCTTATTGTATCCGGACCAATAGCCTTAAAGATAGAAAAAGGAGACGAATCAGTATATTACGATCATATAAGGGGCTATGCAATAAACTCAACCAGGGAATGGCTTGGCATGGAAGCAATGCAAGGAGAAGTAAATGTAACTCCTGAACTGCTTATGAACGTATTTACTGCAAAAACTGCTCCAAAGAAAAAGAAGCCCAAAGCCCCCAAGATGGACATAGCAATATGAAATCCTCATTTATCGAGAAGATATAACTTTAAAAAACGGTCGTTGTCAATATTATATCATGGGGGAAGACTCAAAAAAAGATGGCAGACTAGCCAAATTTATGAAGAAAGCCTTTATCGTCTATTCAGCCCTGGCCATATCAAACTCTCCCCTCGAAGGCAACTTTATAAATGCTTTCAGAGTAAAAAATGTTATGGCAGAACCTGTATTAGTTAAGAAATCTCCCAAGGAGGCAGCTGCTGATTTTTTTGTTCTGATTACGAGGATTATGAAAGTTCCGGGTGAGGCTGAAGCCAACAAACAACAGGCAAGCGCCTTACTTGAACAATGGGGGACCGACAAGAAATTCCAGGAAGAATTCAATGACACAGTTCTGAAACAGGTTGGCCGCGTCCTTGAAGGAAATGAAAAGGCATTTGAGATTATATCCCTTGTGATTGAGATATCTGGAGAGCATGAAGCTTTGTTCAAAAGCATGGAAAAAGAACTAAAGGAATTTTCGAAAAAAGAGATAAGGAAAGAAGGCGGAAAGCATTATGATTTATATCTCGAATTCAGGCGCTCTCCTTTTTATGTTGAGGTTGAAGGCGGAAAGTTCAATCTCGGGGATTTGCTTAATTATGCGTTAATATCTGATCATGCCAGTCGCGTTGTAGACAAGATAGCGGAAGGGGATCTCAATACTGCAAAGGAAATTTATGATGAAAACAAAGACAACCAGATTTTCATAAAAGCCCTGGCATGGCAAACCTTCCTTGTTGTTGATGATATAGTGGCAAATGGAAGAAGGGACAAGATTGAGCATATAAGCTATTTATTCGGACTTCAGGAAGAAGGTGAAACTTTTCTTCAGGATGAATTTACGAAAATTTTTGAAAAGCATAAAACAAAGACAGAAGAGTATGAAGGGGACTACTATAAACTCTACAGCGGTTATGTCGAATATGTTACGGAAAGAAGCATTGAGCCATCGCTCATCAACTTCCTTGAGACAATATGTGATGTTCATGAAGCAACAAAACAGGGAAAATCACATCTTTATCCCATTTCACTGACCAGTTCTGTTTTCAAGCTTTCAAAATTAAAACCGACCAAATACATGCCTCCAAAGGAGATAAAGTATTTTGCAACTATTCCCAAATACGAACTTGAACAGGCGATTACTCTTGTTGAAAAAAGGACAGAGGATATAAGAGATGTAATAAAGGACCTGAAAGACGATATAGAATCCTATGTTACCGATGAGGAAGCAAAGGAAAGGCTTTACTCAAAGATAGAAGCATGGGAAGCCCAGCTGAAAGAATGGGAAGACCTTGTTGCGAAAGCAAAGAAAATAAAGAAACAGAAAACCTTTTCAAAGAGCGACCAGAAACTTTTGGAGAAATTGGTCTGGGAAGTTTCAGACTATGAGGTAAAATACTTTATGGAGTACGAACTTCTGACTCTCCAGGAAGTAAGGGAGATAAAACTGCTTTCGATGTCTTTCGTAAATGCTTTGATGACCGGCTCTACACAGAGCTATAATGAATTTCAGCAGAGATATGAAGTTTTGACAACCCTCCAGGCAACAGCACCTGCAAAATATTATTTTGCACTTGATTTCATAGGTGCTTTCCTGGAAAATGTCTCTCCGGAAGCCTACGGCGTAGTAAAAGTTCCTGAACCAATTGAAGCAATAACTGAAGTTTACATGGCGGAAGAGGAGGGGGCAAAAGAGCTTGAAGCCCTGAAATTGATATATGGAAATGCTTTCGTTGATTATGTAGTATATAACAAAGATACATTTGAGGATATCCTTCTTACTCCTGAAGAAGACAGGGAAAAACTTATTTCAGAAAATTATGCAGATACCTATGCAGAAGCAGAGCTTTTGTACAGGGTTCCGGACAACATTCTTATCTTCATAGAAGAAGTGTATATGGCAGTTGATGAAGGTGATGAAGCAGTACTTGCAAAATTAAGAGTCGATTACGGAAATGATTTTGTTGATTTGATAAGCAACAACATGGATTCATTCGGTGATATCCTTCTTGACCCTGATTCAACTGTTTTTACGCTCACAGAACATCCGGAAATACTTGCAGGATTGAAGAAGGCATATCTTCCTATTGCACAGGAAGGAATCAAGGCAGTTGACCTGGAGATAACATTGAGAAATGCAATGAATTTCAGGCATTCAATGGAGCTTGCACTTTCAGAAACAGATTCGCAGATGGCAAAGAAAAAAGTTGCGCAGGCATTTGCAGAATACAAAAAAGATTTCGGAAACAACATAGGAGTTCTGAAATTGTTTTATGATGTTGATGGGTTATTTAATGAAAAACCCGGGACAGTAAAGGATGTCGGTGAAGTGGAAACCTTGTTTATGGGAACAATTATACCTGCTGCATTTGGATTTAAAGAACAGAAGGAATATCCCGTAAGCTTCGGCCATGATGTTCTCTCATTATATTATGCAAACAGAGCTCTTAATGAAATCACAAGTTTAAACAAATTCAGTTTGCAGCAGGAGGCAGTTCAGGGAATAGTGCTGAAGGGGCTTCAGATGCTGCTTGACAGGGACGCCTATCTTATCCCATCATATTATGAGAATGTCATCAAACCCATGGCAGCAGTTGTTGATGACCCCGAAACTTTTGTGAACGGGCTTGCTACTTTTAACGGAATACTATCAACAAGATATAATCCCGAGCTTACCCAGTTAGGATATCTTACAAGCAAGACCAGAAGCGATTTCAAAACAATATTTACGCTATTTGGAGAAGCAGTTGATTCAGGTTATCTAAAAGAACTTATGACACACTTTGAACTTCAGGAAGAAGTAATGCTTGGAGAAATTCCGGGAGAAAAAGACTTTGCTGATTCAATCAGTTTGTTCATGCCGACACAGCCTGAATCCACAAAACCAATGCATAAATGGTTTTCACCGGGCATGCTTCTGAATGCCCCGCTTGATATCGGGCCGGAGCCTGAAATTCCCGAGACTGCATATCTGCCAACAGGAGAAGTCAAGATAGATTCAGATGCCAAGGGTACCCATCAAAAAATAGATGTACAGCTAAAGGGGCAGGTCGGCAAAGTTCCTGGAGTTGCAATGCCCAAGGATACACAGATAAGGCCGCTTGCTGAATCCAGGCTTGCAATGTTCATAAGGAAAATATTCGGTGAGATTCCAATATCCTATTCCAACGACCTTATTCTGACTTATGGTGATGTCGGTTTGTTCGGCAAAGGCGGAACAATATATGATGAAGATACCGGTACTGTGACCCAGCAGTATGCAGTTGGAGGTGCCGGCGAAGTGCATGAAAAGTTTGCCGAAGGTGGCCTTGCGGAATATGTTGTCCTTGGAAGCCAGATTACGACAAAAGAGGAAGAAATAGAAACTGCTGAAGGTGAAACTGTAAAAGTCAGCAAAGTGGAAAAAGCAACAACCCAGGTCACTGAAACAGTTGTCGGTGGGGGCGTTGGTCCGCTCGGCTCTATAACGCAGACATTTACATACAAAGGTGAAAAGGGAGGGCAGCATTCGGTAAAAGGAACTCTTGACTGGCTGATGGGGCTTTCAACACCTGAGGAAGTTGAGGCGTTTGAGTTTGATTATAATGGAAAAGCAGTTGTAGGATTCCCGTGGGATTACAAATGGGGGGACCTTTCTGCAGAAGAAGTAGAAGCACAGAATCCTGAGGCGCATGAAAAGATAGTCAAGGAGCTTGAGATTCTGAATACAGCAAGGGAAAAGGAAATGGCAAAGGATGAGAAAAAGAAAGCAAAGCTCCAGCCGTTCTTCGGTCCTTTCATGGAAGGCCATTCTATCCTTACTTATGTTCCTGAAGCAGTTTATGAAACAGAAGGCGGAGAAAAGAAAATCAAGGGAAAAATCTATTATGTAAGCAAGGAAGGGGATGCAGTACAGCTGCAGGTAAGTGAGGAAGATGAAAACCTGCTGATGAACTACCTGTTTGGAAGCGGTGAAACAGAGCATGTTCTTGGAGCATTGAGAAAATATGACATGGGCACCTGGACTGCTGATGGAGAATGGGAAAACTGGGGAGGAGCATTAGGTTTCACGGTTGACCCGGCAGCAGTTTTCATGATGGAGGATGCAATAAGGCAGGTCGGTTATGATTATGTTATCAATGAAGAAGGAGAGCCGGAATATAGGGCAGACCTTAAAAAACTTGAAGCAATAGGTGTGGCGTCTGTTCCATTGGCAATTGCAATAAACAATGCGTTTGAGAATGGTACTGTTGCCTTTATCACACGCGCTTCTGTTCCCACAAAGACAGAAGAGACCGAGGAAGGAATTCCAAAAACAGAATTCCAGGGAAAAGCAGGTGTCTATACACTTGAAGCGATAATAAACAGAGTAGAACCGATGAGCAAGGGAACAAAGCACGACTGGGAGCTTCGTGTAACCGCTGGTTATCCGTTTACTATCGGAAGCGTATTCAAATCAAAGGAAATAGAAGGAAAAAAGGAAAAGACATGGTATGCAAAAGCAGGAACCGCGTCATATTTCCTGTGGAGCAGCCTTCTTCAGCAGGAAAATGAAGCTAATGCTGTTGCTGAATATGTAACCAATGTTCTTGCTGAATTGTACCATATGGAAGAGAACAAGGCAAAGCAGACCGGATGGATGATCGGAGGCTCTGTGATGCTTGCAGGAATTGATGAGACGAGAGCGGACATCGAAGACATGGGTGAGATGTACAAGGATCTTTTCAGCGATTACAAAGACATAGCAAAATGGGACAACACTTTCTTTACAATAATAAGCGCATATTATTCTGCAAAGTTCAGGCTCTTCGGAGGAGTTCAGAAAATGCCTGGCTATATGCTTGATGCATTTAGTATGGTTGATGAAAGCCTTGCCGAAATGTCCCAAAATCCAGGATATGCAGACAGGATAAGCGGAGACCTTTCACAAAAACTTGATGCACTTTCAAAATCAACTTACTGGAAAGGAGTAGTCGGCATGGCATGGAATCCCGGAACAATGGAGATAAGCCTTCTCGGAAAAGCTGATGTGATGGAACCGATAAGCTATGGTTATACTGCTGTAGGCGGTTCTCTGCATGTGGGTTCCAAAAAAGGAATACAGCCCTATGGAGAGGCAATTGCTACAAGCTACTGGTTTACCCAGGAGGCAACCTATCTTGACATATTTGGTGTGCTTGGTGCGGAGAATATTGAATTTGCACCTAACGACACATTCACATTTGACCTTGAGCAGGATGTTGAAACTGCTGCAAATCTGAAAAAGGCTTTGAATAAACAAGTTGAGGAAGTCATGGTTGGAATGTTTACCAAGTATTATCTGCTTTCTCCGGAGCTTGCAAAGCTAAGGGCTGAAGAGTTTGAATTTGTGTTTGCCCCGAACATGAGCGCTGAAAGCGAAAAAGGGCTTACACATTACTATCTTCTTATTGATACAGGAGAAGGAAAAGGATACATAGGAAATGAAAAGGACAAGGAAAAATGGGTTGAGCAAGGCTTCCAGGTATACCAGGATGTTATGGTTATCACTGCTGAAGATGAAGTTGTTGAATTCGAAACAGCATCACTTAAGGAGTCATCATGGTTCAGCAGGCTGAAACTAATAGCTGGTCCAAGCATACAGTTAGAGCCGAAAGTTGGCAAAAAAGAAACAGTAAAAGGATGGACAGCAGGCCTTCTTGCGGATATTTACAGCAGCTATAAGTTTGACCTTCTTATGGGAACTTTTGCAGCAAAAAGGGAATTTGAAGAAGAAACCACTGCAGGTTTTACAGAAGAAGAGTGGACCCAGTTCAAGCTGGTATTCTCAGCTGCATGGGACAAGCTTGACTGGGAGGAGATAGGGGACCAGGTTTACGGATACATATTCTTTGATTATACAAACAAGGAAGTGCACATAGTTCCTCCAAATGAAGCACCTGAAAAATTCGAGATAATGAGAGCAACAGGAGGAACAGGCTGGACATGGGCGTTCTTTGATGGTGTTCTTGGTGAAACCAAAAAGCTTGATATTTATATTGAAGCAGGAGGCCAAAAGCTTACAGGCAAGGAAGAAGTGGTTGGTGTATTGGGTGAATATACTCCGCCTGCACCTCTTCCCGGCGGTGAAATGGCACCAGGCGGTTTTGCAGGGCTGGATTCAGTTGTAAAGCCCGACACTGATTTTATTTTCAGGCTTGCAGTATCTTATTCGTGGGAATTAAGTAATACAGGGCCTGAAACATGGTTTACAATCCAGGGAGTTGCGTATCACGGCTGGTGGCCCATAGGACAGCCGGTTAATATTACCCAGCCATGGACTCTAAAGAGCCAGGGAGATATGTATGATTTACAAAGATTCGGAACAACACCCTGGGGCTTCATGCTGTATCTGAGCATCCAGAAGTAGAAAACCTTTTAATCCTGATTAGAGAATGTTTCGCATGCGTGCACTTGTGATATCCCTAATGCTTTTCGGTTTGCTTAGCGCCATTCATGTTCTTGAGCCTGTTGATACTGAAGTAAATGAAGCTGATGCTATTTATATAGGTGAAATAGGACCCGGGCAGACCATTTCTATACTTATAGAAGAGGAAATGAAAACCGGAGGAAAATACGGCATCGGAGGAATTTATGACCTTGCTGTTTTTGACAAGGTTCCTGAAGGGTGGCATGGAATAAAAAGCAAACTGCACGACCATCCTTTGCATGTTGCATTGACCGCAGACCCTGAAGCTGATGAGGGTTCATATCTTGCAAGGATAACCGTTATTGATGAAAACAATGCAGATGAACTTGGGAATGTAAGCTTCTGGGTAAAGGTAGATATCACCCATGATGTTATGGATGCTGATATAGAGCCTGCTGAAATAAAAACAGGGCCCGGGCAGCCTGCAAGATTTGAAATCACAATAAAAAACAAGGGCTCGACGGGAGATACTTTTGAGATATCTTCCATTGGAGCAAAAAGATGGGAGTTTGAAAGGACTGTTTTCGTACCTGCAAAAAGCTCAAAGAAAATATATTATGAAATAGTTGCAAATGAAGAGGAAACATACAATGCAAGGATTTCAATAAAATCGTCCGCAGGACCTACGATAATCCAGGAAGAGAAAAACATCACAGTTGACATACGTTCGGATATTATAGGGGATATGAAAGCAACAAACAATGGAGTTATAATTTTTCCGATATTCGAGTCATTGATCTATTCATTCTTCGGGCTGATTTCAAATATATTTTAAATTGTAAGCAACAACTAATTCTTTTTCATTATGCTGCAGGGGTCGCCAAGTGGTCAAACACGAAGCGGGTCCGATATATGGGGCCGCAAGTGGTCCAAAGGCGCCAGGTTCAGGGCCTGGTCACTTAGTGTGTTCGGGAGTTCGAATCTCCTCCCCTGCATATTGTGTTTTAAACCTTATCAGAGTATTATTAACGATGGGGACTGCACGGGCGGTTGAAAGAAGCAAAAAACCTAATTCTTCAAAGAGAGCTTTCAAGGACAAAAAACCTCTTCATGATCTGGAAGAACAGCATAGGCTTGTTCTGGACAATGAAGGCTTTGCGATAGTTATAGCGAAAAGATATCAAAGCCTTGGAACAAAATTCGGATTGTCTTTTAAGGACCTTAAGCAGGAATGCAATTTAGGATTCGTAATAGCCTCCCAAAGATGGGACCCTGGACGGGGAATAAAGTTCATAACCTATGCCGGGATATGGGCAAGAAAATGCATTATGGATGCACTGAACAATAAGAACCCTCTATATCTGCCAAGGAATGTCAGGGAGCGGGTTAATGCCCTCAGAGAAGCACTGGCATTAATAAAGGAGAATGGAGACCCCTCCAGACTCAGTAAAGGCGCAAAAAAAGAATATGATGAAATAATGGCCGGGAAAGAAAGCGAGGAAAGCGCCGAACAAAAAATAGAAATCCTTGAGAGAAGGATAATCAGGGCTACACAGAGTAATATCTCGCTTGACCAGGCGATGGGCGATAGCGAAAGGCTCCCCTATGAATTTCTTATTGGTTCGGAGGAGACAATGTCTGATGAAATCGAAAGGAAAGATTTGAGAAGACGGTTGCTTAAATCAATGGATGCTCTCTCAAACAGGGAAAGAATAATAATAGAAAATCGTTTTCTTACTGCAAATCCCCTTACTCTTAAGGAAGTTGCGGATATGATGGGAATCAGCCCGGAAAGAGTAAGGCAGAAACAGGCGTTTGCATTGAAAAAATTATTTTCAGATCTTAAAGAAATCAAGATTGAAGAGAAACGCATTGAAAATGATATTCCAGTGGAACCAAAAAAGAAAGTTGAAAAAATTATTGAAGAAAAGCCTTCTGTTTCTACAAAACAGAATAATCCAAAACCTGTGAATGGGGTTTTGTTTTCTACTGAAGAGTTATTCGTAAAAAAAGAACTGGAATTGCTTTCACGGTTTAAAAATCCTAAAAGAAAAAAACTGGTTTATCTTGAAAACGAAGGAGTTCCGGATTATATAGTGAAAGACCTGGATCTTTCAAAAATAGATCTGGAAAAATTAATACTATTCGTTTCGGTTGCAAAAAAGTACAAAGCATTTGAATGCCTCAAGACCAGCCATATTCTGAATAACACTACCTCAGCAGGTTTTGAAGGGTTTGTAAAATGGAAAAAAGCAGAGGCAAGTCAGCGTTCTGCATAAACAACATGCTTTCCTTCAACAACATAGTTTCCTTTTGCAAACGAATCAACAACTTTAGGATAAGCCTTATGTTCATGTTCGATTATTTTTGCTGCAACTTCATCTCCGCTCTTGCAGCCGCTTATGTCAATTGCTTCCTGGTAGATAATAGGACCGCCGTCAACATCATCTGTTACAAAATGAATAGTAAGTCCGCTCACTTTGCATCCGTAATCATAAGCCTCATGCTGCGCATTCGTTGTTCCTTTGAAAGCAGGAAGCAGTGAAGGATGTATGTTTATTATTTTATATTTGTAGGCATCAAGAAGCTCTTTTGATTTTATTATTCTCATGTATCCTGCAAGAACTACAAGCCCAGCTTTGTATTCATCCAGCTTTTTCTTGATCTTTAAGTCGAACTGCTCGCGGTCCTTGATTTCTTTTTTGTCAATTACCTCCACGGGGATATTCTTGGTATTTGCACGTTCTATCGCTTTTGCTTCAGGGTTATCTGTGATAAACACTTTTACTTCTGCTGCGCATTCCCCTGAGTCTATCGCATCAAGAATTGCCTGGAAATTGCTGCCTCTTCCGGATGCTAAAACAGCTATTGGTAATTTTTCCATGTTTTATATACAAGCAGAAAAGGATTTAAAGTTCCATGATGGATAGCTAATAATGAAGTATGAAAAACTTGTAAGGAATATCGAGATTACGCTTGGGGTAATCCTTCTTCTTCTGGTTATAGCATATTTTGCGGTTCCGTTCATACTAAGTATTATTGAGGCAGAATTCACTGTTGAAGGCATTCTTGCAATAATAATCGTAATCGTGATAATACTTCTTCTGCTTGCTTTTACTGCCGATGAACTTCTGAGCATGAGAAAAAAGAAATAATCGGGCCCGAAGGGATTTGAACCCTTGACCATCGCCTTTCTTCCATATGGAGACAATCCTCCAAGGCGCTAGGAGAGCGCCACTCTATCCATTTCAGGAAACACTTATGCGCTAAATGTTTCTGACTGAGCTACGGGCCCTTAAAAGAAAAATAAGAAAAGAAAAAAATAAAAAATAAAGTCTAGTGCTCAAGACCGCTTATGACGATGGCAAATTCCTTGTCATAAGTCATTTCCTGCCAGCCGGTTTCTGTCTCTACGTATTCTCTTTCAGAGTCGCTCCATTCAAGAAGGTTCCTGAGGGTATAGTCATTTGCCGGTGCAAGATTGTCTTCGCCAACATAGTGGATATTTACAGTGTCGCTTACAAGTTCAGGGTAATCAATCCTGAATACAACCCAGTAATTGTTTCCTGTAGCAAGTCCGACTGCATCGGGGAAGTCGAACCATATCCAGTTATATGACATTGTGGTATCGGTTATCGGAACGAGTGAGGTTGCCAATACTGTGTCTCCCGGCTCTCCTTCATTGTCTGGCCTGATCTCAGCAGCGACATACGTATCCTCAAGCGTGTTGCCATACAGCCTCTTCATGTATGCACCAATACTCTTTGCCTCAACAAAGCTGTCGATATGATACTTTACAGCAACCCATTTTCTGGATGATATGTCTTCGTTCTTGCTTCCGGAAATATCCTGGCTTCCAAGAGGTGCCACATACCACTCAGCAGTATAAATAGTCTCACCATCGACCTTTACTTCGATGTCTTTGAAACCCTCGCTCTTTGGAGCAAGCAGGAAGTTAAGAACTGCAGCGTTGTTTGTGGAAATTGCCTGCTCGGATACCTTCTGCTCTCCTATGTAAAGAGCAACAGTTTTTCCTCCTGCACATTCAGCATTAACCACGAATGGCGTTCCTTTTGAAAATATCCCATCGCTGAGTTCTGAAATAGTATAGGAAGGTTCGCAGTCTGCTTCTTCCACTTCTTCAGTTTCCTCTTCAGTTGTTTCCTCTGTAGTGTCATCTGAAGTGTTTTCAGTGACGGTATCTCCCTCTTCCACGACAGGTTGTTCCCCGCCGATACATCCAAATACCAATAGGGATGCTAATATCAATGCAACAAAAAGACCTCTCATATACTCACCAATAACACTTCCAGCAGAAATATTTAAAAAACCACGAGCGAAATATACCCTATGCGTTTTTGTCTTATATTCTTGCTTCTTATGGTTTCAGTTTCGTTTGCAGCAAGCGACTGCGTAGGATATACTGACAGTTTTGATGTCAGGGTTCTTGATGCAAAGCTGCTTCCATTTGAGGGAGCGGAAGTCTCGGTTAAGTTTGACAGGGGCACATCATTTGGTGAGCAATACTTCACGACAGAGCCAAGGCTTACTGATGAAAACGGCAAGGTTCGTTTCACTATATTGAATCAAGGGACTGAAACAAGGGAAATAGACTGCACTATATGGGTCTATGTAGCAATAGGAGGAGAGACTGCTGAGGAAGTGATAGAAGCGAATCATCACAACGACCCAGTGGATATCCAGATGCCTGTTTATGAGGCTGAATTTACTGTAAAAGACCAGCAGGGAAGGAGACTTGAAAATGCATCTGTTTTCTTTTTGGACGTTACAAAAAAGACCGACCGCTACGGAGTTGCAAGTTTCTATGGCAAGGAACAGACTGCAGAATTTGTTGTCACATACAAAGGTGGCCAGGAAGCCGGCTCGCTTACAATAGTGGGAGACAGCAGGCGGGAGGTTATAATACCGATATATCAGTTGAATCTTAATACTGTTGACGATAGGCGAACTCCTGTTTTAGCCTCTATTACGTATGCTGATGAGACTTATGAAGCTGATGGTTCCCTGAGCCTTACTGTTTATACTTCTGAAGTTGAGCTTGATGTTGAATATGGAGGGATAGAGAAAAGCGTTGAATTGTTTATCAGCGATGGATTGGTTATCGAAACTATTTCCTTTGATATTCATTCTCCAGAGATAAGCGAAATAACACAATCCCTTGTTGGAGACAGGGTAAGAATTGGGATGACGATAAGAGATGATGGTGAGTATGCAGAAGGAGTAGACCCTTCAACCGTTAAAATAAGATACCGGGTCCTTCCCGGAAGCCAGTGGGATACTGCATCTGCATTTACTACTGGGCTGAACAGGTATGCAGTGGATTTCCCAGAAATAGAGCATGGTAAGATAGTTGAATTTACCATAAATGCAGAGGATTATGCAGGAAATAAGGTAACCCAGGACGGAAGGTTCACAGTGCAGGCAGAGGTGGAGCCAGAAGTGAATGATAGTGTAAATGAACAGGAAAATGGAGAAATTGACCAGTATTTGCCATATTTATACATACTTTTTGGGGTAATCTTTATAATAATTGCCTTTTATATTGTGAAATTCATCATACAATTCAAAAAGAGCGGTGACGGAGGAACATAAGATTTAAAAAGACTATGGTATATATAAATTAACATAAATGTTCATAAAGTATAATTAAGGTGGTATGTTATGCCTCGTGGAAAGAAAATTATTATTGAAACGGAAGTCGAAGATGAGATGGTTGATAAATTCAGAGATATCGACGTAAACGATATCAAAAAGGACAGGGCAGTGGTAGAAAAAGGTTTATCCTCTTCATTGGCAACTGTGTTCAAAGCAGCACAGGACCTGTACAAGAAGAAAACAGAGGAAGCAGTCCTTAAGGAATCACATAAATTGTATTCAGTAAAAGATGCTTATGATTATTTGAGGGGCAAAGGTCTTATCCTCTCTTTCAGGGCTTTTGGAGGAAGAATCGAAAGAGGAACAGTTCCTTATATTAAAGTCGGAAGAAAGAGGTACATACCACAGGCGGTTCTTAACGACATACTCGAAACAAAAGATGAATTTTATACTGTTAAAGATGCATACCACGAATATAAGAAATCCAATCCTAAGATAAACTTTAGGGCATTTATAGGACGTGTTGAGAAGGGCTCTGTTCCTTCAGTAAAGCTTGGTACAAGGAGGCTTATACCAAGGGATGCAATCGATGCATTGACGCACGTCAGCAGAAATTATTATTCCGTTACACAGGCTCTGCGTGAGCTTCACAAGAGCGGAATAAGGATAAAAAGAAACGCATTTGAAAGAAGGCTCGACCGTGGAAGAATCCCCCATGAGAAAATCGGCGGAAGAAGGTTTATCCACAGCAAGGTTCTCAAAGAGCTTGTTGACAAGGAAGTCAGCTTGAAAAAGCAGAAGTCAGGCGGAAGCTCAAGG
>Ga0180433_10006283_pt1 | contig 15637 bp, 23 predicted proteins | sample SS_ome_8_FD_132980 | JGI IMG/M metagenome (GOLD analysis project Ga0180433, IMG submission 132980) | Hypersaline lake sediment archaeal communities from the Salton Sea, California, USA - SS_1_D_1 metaG | ecosystem: Environmental > Aquatic > Non-marine Saline and Alkaline > Hypersaline >... | reverse complement strand
GATGATTTCAAAACCCTTCCGTTTTCCCACGTCCCTAAACCCATTCTAATGAGAGTAGACGGGCTGTACTTAGGTATCCAAAAACAGATACCATTCTACGATACCCTAAATAGAATAGGAGTAGAAGGGATAAGGTGGCATTCGGAAGGTAGCCGAATTCGAAGGGTATCATAGAATAAGATTATTATATAATACGAATATAAAGCTTCTATTCATTAATATCATTATATTATAATATATTAATATATTGTAAAATGGTACTATTATATTGATATTAGAAACGTTTTACTATTATTTTATGAGTATGAAAAATGGGAAATGAATGGGAAAAATGGGAAAATATTTCAAAAAAATGGGAAAAATATTATATTTAAATATTATTAAAATAATATAATATTATACAAAAAATAAAAAATAAAAACAAAAATAAAAATAAAAATAAAAAAGGATGTGAAGTAAAAAATGAGCAGATATGAATTAAGTAGTTTTATGAATAATCTATATAGTATTTGTAGAATGGAAACTGTAAAACTTGATTATACAGCAGAAAATATAAGAAAATTAACTAACGTTCTTGACGCTTTAAAAGAAGCTGGTTATAAAGCAGATAAAGATAATTCTGATTTAAGATTTTCTCTTAGTAAACATTTTTTCAATAATAAAGCTTATTTTAGTAAATACTATATGAGTTATACGTTTTGGTATCATAATAGTGCGCTGTATATGGATTATTATATATCAATTCATAAATAATTTATTTTTATATAAAAAAGGAGTGATAAAAATGTTAAAAGAAAAAAGTAAATTGGTATGTCCTTATTGTCAACAACCATTAACCGATTTTTTCCGACATGAAACATTTAACGCTACTTATCCAAATCAGTATTATTTAGCCCGTTGTAGAAATGAGAAAAAACCAAATCATTTGAAAGAACGAACTCATATGCTACGCTATGGTGATTTAATTGGTATGTGTGTTAGCTGTAAATGTGGAATACGAATACTTAAATAAAAAGGTGATATAAAATGAAATGTCCCTATTCTAATCAAGGAATATGTAGTTTATATATAGCAGATAAGTGTTTCTATAATAATTCTTTTGATAATAATAAGTGTTGTCGTATTCCAAATGATTTAGGAATAATTTTATCTGCAATAAAAGAAAATAAAAATAAAGGTGATAAAAAATGAAAATAAGTTATAACATGGTAAAACATTTGAACTTTATAGAACAGCATCCTATGACAATTACTTTCGGTTATTTAATAGAAAATAAGTATGCAGAATGGATAATAGAAAGTTCAATGTTTTTTTATAAAAAATTGATTCGAATTGAAAAAAATTATCCAAACCAACCATTAAAAGATTTCATAATTGACTGTAAGTTATTAGAAAAAAATTATGACAAACGTACTTATAATGGTTTGAAAGAAGTATTAGATAAATTATTAGATAAATTCTAAATTTAAATTCCTTTTTTATACTTTTTCCGTTTCGGATAAGTGAAAAGGTACGTGAATAACCACGTAGTGTATCCAATTAAAAATAACAAAAAGGATTTGATATAATTATGACTGATAAAAAAAGCGAACCAAAAGAAAATGACGAAATCAGTATTTTTGATGATATTGACGAAAAATCGGTTAAAGCTTCTTTAGATGCTGGTGTAATATTACCACGATTACAACCACGTTTGAATACAGTTTATGAAGTGGTTGTTAAAAGTTTACCAAAATCGTTTAATTCTGATTACGGAAAAACTTTTAGTGTTGATATTGACCATGACGGAATGTTAAAATCTCTGATTTTACCGAAATCACTTAGATTTCAATTAAAAGTACAAATGAAACGAAAAAATATTGATTCAATGTCGGAATTAATAGGAAAAACCTTATTAATTCAAAAAACTATTGGTGATACAAAATTATATAAAAATGCAGAATTATATTCAGTTCAAATTAAATAATTTTCTTTTTTACTTTTTTATAAAAAAGAACTGTGAATAACCACAGTATAAGTGTATCCAATTAAAAAATAAAAATGAATATTTGGTGAGTAGAATGAGTAAAATAAAAGAAGCTTTTAAATTAGGTAAAACTATGATTTCAGTACGTATGCCCGAACAAGAAATTAAAGAAATGTCGTTAATATTTTTTGTTCAGTATCTTGTAAAAAATATTAATAATGTAGATTTTATTGATGTAATACCTAAATATGAAACGGGTGAGTAAAATGTCTTTAGAAACTGAAGTGTATAGAATAATTCAAGCGAAATTAAGTGATATTCAAAATACGGTTCTTGATGTATTTCAAACTTTAAATCGTGAAATTAATTTAGATTTAGATTATTGCGAAGTATCTCATGACGTTCACGAAAAAATTAGTAAACGTATTTATCAAGGTCAAGAACTCATCCTTAAACATTTTCGGGAATAAAGGTGATTAAAATGAAATTTCAAACATTTCTTAGGTTTTTAAAAGAACTTGTTAATTATAATACGCAAATTGACTTATATACTCTGAAAACAATTATTAATAATTTTTACGCTTGTTTAAGTGATTCTGAACGTGCTTTATATCAATTTGATATTGATTTAATATTAGCTAATGTTTCAAAACAATTATCCTTAGATTTCATTGTAAATGATTTAGAAACTGAATCCTTGAAAACGCAATTAGAACGTTTGAAAAATAAGGGTGAGATCCATGACAAAAAAGACTAAGTGTAAAGTTTGTACTATATCAATCACTAAGCAATTATACGATTTATTAGCATCTATTATACAAAATGACGAAATCTTTAGTTCACGTTCAGAATTTATAAGGGTATCAATTTTACATTACTTAGAAACGTATTTTGAAAAAATAGTAAAACCGATTGCTATAATAGATACTGATTATAAAATTGTTTCTATTCAAAAATACAATGAAATGCAAAAAAACTAATTAATTTTTCTTTTTTCTTTTTTCTTTTTTCTTTTTTCTTTTTTTGCTGTAAATAGCGTATTAATAACTTTTACTGTAAAAGTTAAAAACAAGATCTGTTTATTATTATGTATGGTAAAATTAAGTACTTCGTCAGTTAAGAAATATGCATCGGTTCTTTCACGTTTACATAAAGCAGATATTTCTGTATCTGAAGCTTTAGCTATGTCGGATAAGCAATTACAGAAAGAGTTAAACGTTAAAAATCTAAAATCTGTAAAAGCATTAAAGCGAAATATAAAATCACTTACAATTGATGATGGACGTACAGAAAAAATCATAACAACAGCGAAAGAAAGTTATAAAAAATTTGGGTATACAGGAAAAGGATTACAAAAAATCGAAAAAGAACTTACGCAAGTAATTCCAAAAGCAGAAATAAAAGAAAAGGAAGTAATTACCGAATTACCAGAAGCTGGGGAAATTCCTAAGAAAGAAAAAGGAAATTATGGAATTATGGAAGTTTTCGATAAAGATGGTAATTCTTATTGGATTAAATATGATGATAAAAAATCGTTTGATACGCAAATGGATATATTGAAAGAAAAATATAAGTTCTCAAAATCACCCGAATCAAATATGATATTTCACGGATATAAACCCTATGTCCCGTATGTAGATAAAGAAATAACGAAATTTTTGTAGTGATGTATCGTGGATTATATAGATTTTCACCCGTTATATCATATTGATTCATTTGATATGCAGAATGATTTTATATTTGTAGATACTGAAACAAAAGAATTTTCTAATGAAAACGGTATTATCTTACAAGAATTTGATTTAGGTTCTGCTATTTTCTGGCATAGAAAACAATATAATTCGGATAAAGAAATTACGCAATTATTACCGTTTTATGATATAGAAAGTTTTTGGAATTTCGTATTTGAGAAATTTCAAGAAGTAAATGAACGGAATAAAGTACAAAAATATGCAAAACGACATTTACTTATGTACGCTCATAATATGGAATTTGATTTTAATATTTTAAAAGGATATGAACAATTATTATTTAATGGTTGGTGCTTAATTTCTCAATATATAAAATCAAGTGTATATATCCTTACATTCCAAAAAGGAAATTATGTTTTACATATTTTATCAACCACGAATTATTCACCTAAATCATTAGAATCAATTTCAAAAGATATTGGATATGAATATAAGATGGAAATTGATTTTAATACAGCATCAAAAGAATATTTAATGGAATATTGTATTCGAGATACTAAAATTATTTATAATTTCGTGAAAGAACTTATTACTTTTTTAATAGACAATGACTTATCAAATTTACGTGCTACTGCTGGTTCTATGGCTTTAGCATCATTCCGACATAGATTTAATGATCATAATCAAGAATTACAACGAATTGATATTCATTCGTGGAAAAAAGCAATAGAATTAGAACGAAAATCATATCATGGTGGCATTAGTGATTGTTTTCAGATTGGTTCATTTGAAAATGCTTACAAGACTGATATAAACTCAATGTACCCGTCAGTTATGAAAAATAGCGAAATTCCACGTAAGTTATTATTATGGTGCAGAAATACAGATAAAGCTATGGCTTTAGTACAAGATAAATTATTAGAATTAGAAATAACTGATTTACAACCTAAATCATGTACCGATATATATAATCATTTTAAAGAAAAAGAACACATTGGTTTTATTGTAAATTGTAATGTAAATATATCAAAAGACAATGCCTATATTTTAGATGATTTTGGATTAGGTAAAACTTCTTTTGTTTACGGGAATAACTTAAATATTACTGTTTGTTCCCCCGAACTTGCTTTTATTGAATCATTTGGTACAATTTTAGAAATAAATGAAATTGCTGTATATCTTACATCAGATACTTTATTTACTGATTATGTAGATTTCTTTTATGGATTACGTGAAAAATATAAACGTGAGAATAATCAATTGTATGTACAGTTTACTAAATTAATGTTAAATACGTTATACGGTAAATTCGGTCAAAAAAAGACAATTTGCGAAATGATGGAATTTGACGATCCGTATTGTAAAAAATATGGTGCGTTATTAGAATTGATGGTAAAATCAAAACAAGAATTATGTATACAATATCCAATCGTATATTTAGGAAAAATCGTTAAAGACCGTGAAATTTATTATTTACAAGATAAATTTATGACGATTAAAGAAACTGAAAATAATTCAAAAAATTCACTTGTCGCTATATCATCTTTTATTACATCGTATGCCCGTATGATGTTAGTAAATTATATTAAAATAGCAGAAAGACAAAACTGTTATTATTCAGATACCGATTCTATTATCGTAAATGAACAAGGATATAAAAATCTTAAAAATAAAGGATGTATTGACGAATATCAATTAGGAAAATTAAAAATTGAAGGTATTGGTTCTTGTAATATATATGCACCAAAATTTTATGATTTTAATGACGAACGTAAAATGAAAGGAATACGTAAATCATCAGAATTATTAACTGAAAATACAAGTACTTGTAAGTATAAAGTTCAAAATTGGAAACATACCAAACATAATCTAAGTACGGGATTAATTGGAAAACAAAAAATAGAATTCGGATTGAAAGAATTAAGTAAAACATATACGAAAGGAAAAGTATTAAAAAACGGTTTTGTCGAACCGTATCATATTTCTGAAATAGTGAATGTATAAAAATTCATTTTTGAGTATAATTATTAATAGAATATTCATTTTTTAGCATAACATTTAAATATTTGTTTATCTCTATATTATTTAAACCAATATAATAAAAAGGGATTTAAAATGGCAATGTCAATTAAAAACGTAGTTATGATTGCTGTAAGTCTTATGATTATCGCTTTAATTTTACCTTTAGGATTAGGATTACTTGCAAATGCTGGTGATACGGTTATTGATTCTACAACCAATCAAACATTAGCAGATGTATTAGATGCAAATGTCATTACATTACTTACGGTATTGATACCAATTCTTGCAGTAGTCGGAATAGCTGTGGCTTATATAAGACTACGTTAAATCAATTCACGGTCAAAAAATCATTTTTGACTTCTTTTTCCTTTTTTATTTTTTATTTTTTGTCTTTTGGATTTTACCATAAATAGAGAATAATAAAAAATGCATTGTAGAAAAAAACGAACACATATCGGAATCTATAATACGTTGTTAATTGATAAGGATACAAACTTATATATTACAGCGTTTAAAATATTTTTATTATTCTCTATTCTCTTTCTTTTAATATCTACGGTTTGGGTATTATTTGCTTTTGGGTATGATTATAATACTACTGAAAATATTGATTTTACCTTTACCAATAATACTTTAGAATATGATATTGATTCAGAAACTACTACTGATTTATGGAATACCCGACAAGAAAGACGTTTGATAAATTACACAGCTACTTATTCATTTGATAATGTAGAATTAGGTACATTACCCGATAATGAATTTGGTACCTTTATTGACCAATCTGACGAACCTAATGGATATTCGTATATTGTATCTGGGTTTAAAGATCATAGTACTGTTTGGAAAACTCATGGTGATGCAAATGGTGATAATGGTTATGGTGCTAGTGTATTTCCTTTTGAAATAACGGGTGATATTGAATTTTGGATTGCATCAAGTGATACGACAAGAAATAATCAATTTGGAGTACGTGCTCATGCACCAGGCAATCCTTATACAAATACTGCAGTAATAGGTTTTTATAATGATCAATTTTATTGGTATGATGGTGGCTATAATAATTTATTAGCTGTTGATGATGATACATGGTATCATGTATTATTACATAATTTTAATTTTACTACTGAAACTTATAATATAACTATTGATAATACGGATTATGGATCTGCAGATTTTAATAATTTATGGGCTGTTGATTATAATATAGGAATAAATATTTTATGTCAAGAAAATTATGATTATGAATGTTATATTGATGCTTTAGGTTTTGACGGTATTTATGATTATTCTACGGGTGATAATATACAACCTAATGAGTATTTTCTTAATAATATTCTTACATTAAAAAATAATACAGTTTATGATGATATAAGCGATTCACCTAATTTTGCGACATTTGAAAATGAAACAATTATTCTAAATACTACAAATGATATATCGGGTGATTATGCAGATATGAGATTTAATTTATTTACTAATTATACTAATTTACTAACTCTTAATTATACCTTTACCTTACAAAATTTTACTGATTCGCAATCGGGTACGAACGTAATATTTAGATTTTATTATCAAGCTACTGCTGTACGGTTTGATATACGATATGATGGTGCCTATGATTTATTTGGATATAATGATACAATAGCCACAGAAATTGAATCTGATTTAAGTTTAAATACTGCATATGAATTAAAAATAGAAATAGATCCTAAAAATCAAATAAGTTATCTCTATTTAGATTCAGTATATAAAGGTTCTTTTGGTTTTTATTATTATACAACAGCAATACAAAATTTATTATTTAGTATGATTAACGTAAATGGTACAACCAAAATAGAAATGAATAGTATTGTATATGATAATTATGAAACTGATAAATTTGAATTTACTTTTAACAGTTCGGGTAATCTATATACAGAAAATTCTCAATTAGAGAACGATGATTGGATTATTTCTGAACAAAATGGTAATTTAGAAATTGAATCGCAAGGATTTGATAAAATATTAAATTTTATTACAGATACGGATAATAGTAATGTATCGTTAAAAAGAGAAATTACAACCACATCAAACGATTATGTAGAAATAGATTATTCTTTTGAACAAATAGGTAAATTAACTACGGGTGCAGAAAGAATTATGATTGACTTATTTGATTCTGATTATAATAGTTTATCAAAAATTTATATTATTGCTACATCAAGCTATAATAATATTTATATAAAAAATGATTCTGATTATATTGATGCTTTTTCCATAACAAGTAGTTTTTTGTTAAATATGGAGTATATTATTTATGATAATGAACTTACAATTATCTATAATAATACACATTCTTATACTTATGAAATTACTACTGATGTACAATATATTCAATTTACAAAATATGTACCAACGGGATTTGGAGTATCTAATCATGATACTTATTTAGATTCGGTTGGTATCTATATAAATGCAATTTCTCAATCTATTGAACAAACAAATTCGGGATATGTAGATTTAGAAATTGAAAATTATGATTTACGTTCCTATTATTCGTATACATTACAACCAAATACTGATTATACGAATGATTTTGAACTGTATTTACAAAATGATATATTACTGTATAATGATACTTTATTATTTGATACGAATATTATTGAATATAATACTACTATATACGATAACGGGTATCTGTTTGTTAATTCCGAATCGGATTATCGTTTTACCTTTCAAATACATACTATAAATATAAAAGATTCAATAGATAATGAATTACATATCGGTACACTTACATTTGATGATGATACCTATTTATCGTATTTTACGATTAGTTCGGAAAAACTCTATTTTACGTTTGATGCAAATCAAACTTACGCTAAAATGTCATTTGATATACCAAATGTAAACGCTTTATACCGTAAAATGTCGGTTGGTGGATTAAAAAGTTCAGATACATATGTGTATCAATTAGCACGATATAGCGACAATTCTTATAATGAAAGACAATTAGAATTATCGTATAGTTCAAGACCTATCGTTTTACATACGGATAAAACAATTGATAAAATCGAATTTTTTGTAAATGGATCGTTTGACTGTACGGGATATTATAATTCATTTTCTTTAGATTATATACCATCATTAGATACATCAATCACTATTTCAAATCTGCTTACGGTAATTATTCCGTTATTAATTTTGATTATACCATCAACCGTAATTTCGCTTAAATTCGGTAAATTAGGATTTATCGTTATGTTTTTACTTATGACGATTATTACGTATATTGGTAATATGATTCCGACATGGTTATTTTTTATTATTTTATTAGGATGTGGTTTTTTCCTATTCGTAGAATTTACCCGAAATGGTGATCTATTTGACTGAATACGATTGGATGCTAGCTGTTGGTGTAATATTTGGATTTTCTTTATTACTTACAGTTATGACCTATCGTAATTTAGCATCATTTATTATATTTGCAATGATAATTTCGGGCTTTATGGTTTTTACGGGATTAATTGATTTATGGGTATTAGTATTATTTATTATTATATTTACATTAATGTTTATAGTACATATCAAAAAGGATGGTGGATCGGGATAATGTTATCAATTATCATTCCTTTATCAATTATGATCGTTCTTACGATATTTTCTGTTATGTTAGGGAACGAACTTACAGTAGTAGAAGAACAAGGATTATTATTAGAGATCGATCCCTTTTTAGGAATTTTAGGTATTATAATAGGATTAACGGTTGTCGGTGGCGCTATTGGATTTAATTTATTAGGATCGGGTTTAAATACGGCTTCAGTAAAAATTATTGTATTAGGTGCTTTTTATATTGTTATATGGATTTTTTTATCGTCAATTTCTCAACCGTTAATCGTAGAAATTGAAGTCTTTGGTACCTTATTATATTTAACGATAACAATATGGTATGCAATTGGATGCATACGACAGCTAGCGGGTGCTACTTGAAAATGAACAAGAAACAAATTATTATCGTACTAATACTTCTCAGTTTATTAGTAATCGGTATTTTCTTTATACCGTTCAATACAATTATAACTCCAAATAGTATTAATTATAACGTTGTAGAAAATCCGAATGAATTACGAACTTCTGCTACTTTAGATACGGGTTGGGCTGTACCGTCTATTGTAGAAAATATTGATTTAGAAAATGGTAAATCATGGAGTTATGATTATAGGAGTTATTCGCAAAATGACGAATATAGTAGAAGTTATATTCATTCTGCAGATAATACCGATTGGTTAAGATTTACGGGATTTGGTATTAGTTTACCCGATGATGCTACGATTGATGGTATTGAAATACGAATTGATAAATATGCATCTGAAAGTGATGCTGTTGTAGATTACCATTTATATTTACGAAACGTAGACGGTCAAGATGGTGATGATAAAGCAGATACTTCTACGTATTGGGATACAACCGATACAGATACGTATACAATTTATGGAAGTAATTCCGATGATTGGAATATAGATTTTACGATTACAGAAATTAACAGTAATACGTTTGGAGTAGATTTTGCATGTGATGGAAATCAAGTGGTTTATGCTTATGTAGATGTACTACAAATTAAAATTCATTATACCAGCGATATTTTAGATACGGGTTGGATTAATTCTGATACTCAAGAAAGTATTGATACAGCTGGTAATTCGTGGTCTAATCCGACAAATGCAGAAACTCAAGATAATAATTATGCAGATGTATTATTTACCCTTAGTTCAGAAAGTGATACTTTACGTTGTACTAATTTTGGTTTTACAATTCCTAATGGCGCTACTATTAAAGGAATACAATTTCGAATGGATCATGGTGCATCAAGTAGTGATTCAATTACTGATTACCTTATAAAATTAGTAGATTCTACGGGCGAAATTGGTGAAAATAAAGCAAAATCGGGATATTGGTATTTTAAAGAAGAAGTAGATTTATACAGATATTATGGGAATGCTTCTGATATGTGGAATACAGAATTAGATTATTCAGATATAAATAGTAATTCTTTTGGAATAGATATAATAACAGATTCAGAAAGTACTTATAGACGTGCTTATATTGATCATGTACAAATTAAAGTGTTTTATTCTACTGCAGTAGCAGATACCGATCCACCAACCTATGATACTATTACCGAAATAGATCCTTTAGAATTAGGTAATTATCAAAATATTTCAATTAACGTATATGATGATTCTACAATTTCACATGTGTATTTAGAATATGATGCTACAAATCATACAATGGCTTTACTTTCGGGTGATACCTATTATAACGATACATGGAATCCATCAGAAATAGGTACGTATAATTATACAATTTGGATGATTGACGAATACGATAATACGAATACAACGGGTATATTAAATTTTACAGTACAAGACACTATAAAACCAACGTATGATAATATAAATTATATCGATCCCTTAGAATTAGGTAATTATCAGAATGTTTCGATTAATGTGTATGACATATCGGATATAATACATGTCTATTTAGAATATGATGCTACAAATCATACAATGGTTTTACTTTCGGGTGATACCTATTATAATGATACGTGGAATCCATCAGAAACGGGTACGTATAATTTTACTATTTGGATGATTGATATAGCTGGGAATACGAATCAAACAACAGTATATTATTTTGACGTAGAAACTGAAATTACGTATCCACCAACGTATGATACTTTACTTATTTATTATAATCCTATTATTATAGGATATAACGAAATAATACAAATTAATGTGTATGCTACAAATGGTACGATTACATTTGTAATTATTACCATAGATAATATAAATTATACATTCATAAATATCTATAATGATACGTATGAATGTAAAGAATGGATTAGTAATACAACGGGATTAAAAGATTTCGTGATATATATGAAAGATAATAATAGTTTAATAACTACAATATATGGTCAAATTGCAGTATATGATCCATCAGATATAGTTATGAACGTGATGGGATTTGTTATACTATTTATTTTATTAATTGCTATGCTGTTATGTTATTATAAATTTAGGATTTTTATAATCGTAGTAATTATAGAGATATTTAGTATTGTATTTGGAATATTAGCGTTAAGTTATTATCAAATACCTTTCCAACCGTATTTAACGATATTCTTTTTGGTCTTTCAATCTGCATTGTTTATTGATATAATGTTAAAAATATTTCAAAAAAATTATTAAGGATGGTGAGAAAAATGAAATACAATTATAATCCGTTAGTAAAAAAGAAACGATATTACTGCATATTTTGTATTAAAGAACAGAATGTGTATGTACGATTAAAGAAAAAACGATTCGATCCGTTAAAAGGGAATATTACCTATAAAAATCGTAGTTTTGTTATTGATGTAAATAAACCGTCTTATTCCTATAAAATGAAAGTATATTATTTTATAGATTTATTCGATGATACGCAAATATCTTTTGATACAACGGGTGAAACTATGAATTCAGAAGTAATTGATATGGTATTACATAAGCATGTTATTCGTGATTTAGCGACAAGATTAACAGCTAATGCTATGATATTTAATATTTTTGTAGCAGTTATCGGTTTAATTATTGGTGGATTAGTAGGTTATGTCATTGCAATAAATACTATTGAAACTACAATTATAGTAGATAATACAAATGGTGGTGTGATTCCATGAGTAAACCGAAAGAAAATTCTGAAAAACCTAAAAATTTAATGGATAATTTCATTAATGTTATGCCCGAACCAGCATATAAAGAAGTACTTAATCTTTTAATTGATGGTGATACGGATATTGATTTAAAAACAGAAATTAATAAACCAAAAGAAATTACTACGTTAAAACTTCTTAGTTCGGTATTAGGTGATTTAAATTATATTAAAACAGCGAAATCGTTATCGTTATTTATCGAATATTTTTCAAGATATATGTTTTCTAATAAGCGTAAAAGTAGAAAAGAAATCGTACAAACATTAGCTACAGCATCAAATATACCTTTTTCTGACGAATTTGACGAAGCGTATAAGAAAATGTTTAAAAATCAAATTAAGTGATGTAAATGGAAATAGATAAACCTATAATTTTAGGATATGATTCTATAATAGATTTAAAAGAAAAAGCTAAAAATGATTTTGGTACGTTCAGTTATCATTATAATGAGTACACCAAACATAATTTTAACTATGATGCTGGTTTACAAGAAACAAGTTTGGTATTTGATTTATTTAATTTAGAAAATAAAGGTATGCTTAAATATTCGAAAAAAAGTTTAGAAAAACCCGAATTTAAAAAATTACTTCCTATTCCTTTAAAAAAATATTTTACTTATAAAATGTATAAAAAAGAACAACCAAAAAAAGAAAAATCAATTACAACCGTACATCCATCATATCAAAAAGGATTTCGTACCGTTCCCGTAAAATCTTATACCCGTTATCATCCACAATCTGGTAAATATATTACCGTAAAAGCACATACCCGTAAAATTAAAAATATCGTACCAAAATCCATAGAAAAAGCTATTAAAAAATATCAGAAACAAGGATTATTACAAGGAATTACAACCGATGATTCAGAAAAGATTATTCAATTACAGAAAAAGGAAAATGATTGGTCGCACCAATCGACAAAATATCAAAATGTAATTGGATTAACCGATAAAGAAATTGATGATTTTATCGAACAAGAACAAGATAAACAATACGCAATTGCTTATATTAACAAATTAGTATGCTTAAATGATGATGATATTGAAACTGTATCGAAAAAAATGTTTAAAGATTTTGAAACTCAAGTAAAAAAGCACGAAACAGCAGAACAACCCTATTCACGACACAGTACTATTTATATTACATCACCAAAAGGTGGACATGATATTGTATCACGGTTTGCCTATGCAAATTACGATAAAATACATAAGCGTAATATTCCGTATGATTTGAGTAAAGAAAAAGTATCAGAAACTTTACGTTCTACTGCATTACCTTATTCATATAAAGATTATATTAATGATGTAAATGATATTGTATTTTTGGATGATATTTTTATGTCGGGTGAACAAGGTGAATCTGCATATAATTCTATTACTTCAAAATTAGACGAATTAGGAATTAAAAATACCGAATATCCACGAATTCATTATATGCCTTTAGTTCGTAATACAAATACAAAACCGTATATGAGTTTACAGAAATTTAATACCATTGTTTCGGGTATTGATTATAAGATTAGTAATACAATTGCAGAATCAGAAGCTTCTGCTATTGTATTTCCGTATTCAATACCCGATGGACAACGTCATTATTTAGCACGTAAATTATACAAAAAATATGACAAATTTCCACATCGGAGTCTAAATTAATGCTTACAGTAATCACGGGTGATATACGACAAGGTAAAACCTTATTACTAAGTATTTTGTCGTATTATAGTAATCGTAAAAACATTTATGCTAATTATCATTTAAAAAATAAGAAATTTACTGAATTAACACCCGAACATTTATTTTATTTCTCAATTCCGAATGATACTGATGTATTTATTGACGAAGCGTATGCATGGTTGGAATCCCGTACTTCGGGTAAAAATATTAATAAAGCAGGTTCATACATTTTATTTCAATCGGGTAAACGTGAAATTGATATGTATTTAGTAATTCAGTTATTAGGTACAGTAGATAAAAGATTTCGTGAAATGGCTAATTTTGAAATTAAATGTTATAAAAATGATATTTACGAAATATTTCAATATGATTTTTACCAACGGGTACAAGGACAAAACGTGTTTTTAACTACGTGGTTATTACCGTTTAATCAAGCAGAATATTTTTTCGATATTTACGATACCTTTCAAATTATTGAACCCTATTCTGCAAATCAAATGCAATTAAATTATATTTTAGAACAACCCGAAAAAACAGCAAAATATGTAAAAGAAATAGCACGTGAATTGCAAGATGATGGTTTTGAGAAATTAACTCATGATAATTTAAAATATGAGATGTTAAATCGTGGTTATCCAATTAAATTAGAAAAATTTGTATATATTGCTTTAAAAAAATATTTAGATAAATAACATGATGGTCTTTAAATTAACACATAAAATTAAATGTGAAAAATTTGAAAAAGGAATTAAAATCATTTATCAAGAAAATGGTACATCAAAAACCATAGAATTATTTTTACCGAATAAAACAATAAAATATTTATTTAAAATAAGCGAATGGTGAGAAAAAATGGGTAATTATTGTCAATTATGTGGTTCTAAAAGTACTTCTTTACATCCTTGTAAAATATATCAATTTAAATATAATTTTGAAGGAATAGAATTTGAAATAGAAATTCACATGCATGAATCTTGTATTAAAAATTCAGAATATAACATATTAGAATTTAGTAGTTAAAATAAGCAAATCATAAAAATGAAAAATATATATTTTTACATAATAGGTTTATTTTTTATAATTATAGGATTTTTATCAATAGTATTTATTGAATTTCCATCTGATTTACCTTTAGAATGTACTGAATTTAATTATTTATGTGACCCTATTAATCCTAATATATATAAATTACCATCAGTACTAATAATTTTATTAGGAATTAATATTATATTATTAAAAGTATCAGAAAATTGAAAAAATGTTAGCTATTTTTTTAAGTATTATTATAATCTATTGTAAGCTTATTTTAACCTATTTCGTAAGTATCAATTATAAGAGATATTCATTAGTTCATATCTTAAATATTATGAGTAGAATTCTTATATTTATAATATATTATAATATGCTTTTATTCAGTCTTTATTTTCGAAGGGTATTACCTAAGAATACTTTAGAACTGCTATTCTCATTTTATTAAGACTTTAATTTTGATACCCTTCGAATTCGGCTACCTTCCGAATGCCACCTTATCCCTTCTACTCCTATTCTAT
>Ga0180433_10006282_pt1 | contig 15638 bp, 30 predicted proteins | sample SS_ome_8_FD_132980 | JGI IMG/M metagenome (GOLD analysis project Ga0180433, IMG submission 132980) | Hypersaline lake sediment archaeal communities from the Salton Sea, California, USA - SS_1_D_1 metaG | ecosystem: Environmental > Aquatic > Non-marine Saline and Alkaline > Hypersaline >... | reverse complement strand
TCAAATGTTCTTTATCCACATCGGTAATCTCAGACTGTGCAGGGGATGGGGTGAGCTTATTGATCTGCCTGACAGCTTCCTCCAATTCGTGCCGCCGGGCCGTGAGCTCGTTGCTCAGTTCTCGAAAGGTCAACCGCTCATGAGTCAGTAGGCTCATATCCCACCGCTTTTCACAGGCTGTGCTATCGGCTTCTCTCAATTCTTGGATGCGTTTTTCGAGATAGGCTATAACCCCATCAACATTCCTCAACTCAGGGTTGAAGTCTTCGTTTCGTGATTGATAAATTTCTTTCATTACAAGTCGTTTATGAATTTCTTTAGTTCGATTTGATATTGCTTTTTCTCTTCTGCTTCCCGATCCGCAAGTTCATCCGCAAGTTCGTAATTGAAATACTCCCGGATAGAATTGTCGCAGATATTGGCTAAGGTGTAGGGCTCCACTGCATCCAACTCTACCTGCCCCAACCCAGACCATTTCGCAGACCTGGAATCCCCAACTTTGACCGGGGCCGGGGGAAGTTCCATCTCGACCACCTGACTCTCCCACAGCATAACTTTCTGCACTGTTATGCCACCGGAGTACATCTTCTGTAAATTTTCACCTATTGATCTCGGGATATCTTCCCCAGAGGGGTCATAGTCGCCAAAATACAGAATCACAATCTCCTTATCTTCCACTGAATTGAACCGGAGTGCTGCTTCGTGAAGAAAGGTCAGGGACGGGTAACCTTTACATGGGGCTAATGCAACTTGGTGATGTTTGCACATGGGCTCAAAGGTGCCTTGCAGAGCCTTCTTCTCAATCCACACTTCCACATGCGTCTGCTGGTTTTCCCATCGGTTAAGGGAATAGTTCTCCATCCAGTATGAAATCGTTCTTTTACTGCTCTCCACCTCATCTTTCATTATGGTAGGTGTAGATGCCGTCTCCCCCAGCATTCCTCTTTCATGATCGCTGAATGTGTGGAATGGAACGAGCCCATCCCATCGCGCTTGGGTCATGGCTGCTATCACCCGCTTGTAGTGATTCTGGGTGTTCGTCATCCCCCGGGAAACGAGCCGATAGTGCAGTGCCCGGAGGGTGAGTACTCCGGCCTCGTAATTTTGAATCTCTTCGAGAGCATTCTCAATAATCCAGTCGCGTGTGAATTTATCTTTCATAAGTGGACCTCCTCCATTCCCTGCCAATTCTCCCCATCCGTAGAATAGGTGCCATTGTAGGTGTTTATGCAAATTGATTCTTCCTTGGCCGGGAACATCTCCGGGCTCATCCAGTTGGTGAAGAACGGTGCCTCACCGGGTACGATCACAATGTATTGCTGCATCACAAGTATTTGATTTGATTGACAATTTCCTCCGGGACATTGAACAACCCCAACTGGCCCTTCACCGGGAAGGGGGCAATGGGCCGGATGTTCTCCAGCATCCATGCGTATCCATCATATGCCCGGCAAAATGCCTTCTCTTCGTGCTTCTTTTCCAGTGGGACGCAATCCACAATCTCTGCAACACAGAGGGCTTTCCCTGTGATTTTGGTCACCTCTGGATGAAAGTACTCCGGTCCAAATTTCTCCGGTTTCTGGGAGGCACAGATGAGAACGAGTCCCCGGTATTTTGTTTCCCAGGTGCGGGTCTCAATCGTTTTCGATCCACAGGCAATGTACCCGGCCCATGGTTGTTTTACTGATAGTGCTTTCATGTTTCCTGTAATTCAAGTTCATTAATTTTGTTCTCGGCATCTTGAAGTTCGCAATTCAGATCATTACCCCATTCTCGGAGTTGAGAGTTTTCTTCCCGAAGGTCTTCCAGTAGGCTCTCAACATCTGAGAGTCGAGAGTGCCCTGTGTCTGCATTCCATTTAGCATCATCAATCTCACCCTCCATCTCCTCTATCCCCTCGAAATCGGTTTCAGTGGACAGCCTTTCAAGCTGCTTAACTGCTTCATTGATTTCAGCCATCGCATCATGGAGAATATCAATAGCCTTATTTATCGACGGGCATGTGTGCCCTACTGGACAGGTGATCATTCTATTGTAATTTCAAGTTCGAGAATTTCATTCAAGGTGTCATCCCGCAGATTCACCAGCTTATCAAAAACCATCTGTAATTTCAGAAGACGTTCTCGCAACAGCTCAATTTCTTTGTCCTCAGCAAACAGGTTTTCGAAATGGCTCACTAGGTTATCGGATTGCCCCGGAGTAAGGTCAGTGAGCCAACCCCCAACCATCAGCCTAATGCAGTGTCCGGGTTCCCTCACATTGATTACATGCCGCCAAATGTGGGCCGGAGGCATTCCTTCTTTCGTCCTCAATATCGGATTCATCCTCTCATCCAACTCCTCCTCTACCTCAGATATCTTTGTTGCTGTGATCGTCTCCATCCGGTGCAACGTCTCCAGTGAATAAGTTTTTTTCATATCAGTCGTATCGTTTAGTTTCATACAATGTGCTATCCCACCACCATGTACCGTGCTCGGCCCGGTAAGCAGAATCTTTTCTCAGGATGTCCTCTCGGATGCTGTCCACCATCTCACGAAACTCCTCCACCCCATCATCGGTAGCGGGGACGGGTTTGGGGCCAATTACCATGGCCATCCATAGTAGTATCGCAATCCCACCTCCCAGCAGGACAATGTGGAACCAGTCTTCTCCGTTAATTTTTCTCATCGTCTTTGCTCTTTTTAAATTCAACCCATATCTCAGATACCATCTTGGTCTCAGTAACCATTTCAAAATAGCGCCTATGGGTAACAACTATTTCAATCGAGTCATCCAGGCCACCCTCAACCTCATTCAGAGTCCCCCCAAATGTCTGTACCTTCTTTCCAGATACCAGGCTCACGATCTCATTAATGGACCTCTTCCCATAAACCATCTGGCGAAGAATCTCTCTTCGGTGCAGATTAACCCTATCCTGAAAATCATCATCATCATGGATGTATGTGACAAAGACCTGCATTGGTCCCGGGAGAGGTGAGAAGGATGAATTATCCAAAGCCTCCTCCAAACGCTTTTTCACGTAATTGTAGGACTTGATGTGGTCAATGTGAAATTTCGACTCACTCATTTCCTTCTTCTCCCGACCTTTTGAAACGAACTCTCCATCTGCATAAACTCCCCAGCAGCCTCCAGTTCATATTCGTGAATACCCAACCAACGAGGATCATTGTCCCGGTAGTACCCGACAAAGAGTGTGTCCCCGTTGGTAATGTAAAACCGCTTATCGTTCTGCTCAATAATAACACGCATAGACCGACTACCTGTGCCGAGCATTGAGTTGAGGTCTTCAGTGTCGAACACAAGGGTATCCGTAGACCAGTTACGGGCAATCTCAGAACGAATATCCCGGATCACCCGTTGGAATTTCTCCTCAATAGGCGGTTGATTGTTAATTCTCGCTATATCCAGGAAGGTGGTGAAAATACTCCCCAACATGAATCCTATCCAGAGTGTAATAACGATAATCCCAGCCTGCGCCAGCTTCTCTTTCGGATTTTTAATTTTTTCCATGATCATATTTAGTTTTAAATAATCGACAACACCAAACTCACCAGACCCAGTGCCCCATACAAGCAGGCCATAATTACATGGATCACCCCATCCCGACCTTCATGAACAGCATCCTGGTACATCAGAATAAACGGCACCGTAAGAATTAGAAATATAACCCCCAGCATAAACACAGGTAAATTAATAAGCACCATCACCATTTTATTTTTTAATTCGACTTCTTAACCTCAGCAATACCCACAGGAACTAATTTATTCCCCAATCCCTCCATCGTCCGATTTATCATCAAACAAACCATCTTAACCTTATACCGCTCACTACTTAAATTACGAAACATCTCAGGACGCTCCATGTACACTTCCCCACTCACCTTCTGCGTACCCGTAACATCCTTGTAAATTAAATCCGCCACATCCAAATGCAACACAGTACCACTCACTCCATAACTAACCACATAAGGTAGCCAGTACCACTTCTCACAATACACCTTACCATCTTCTCCCTTCCACATAGCTTTATCCCCCTCTACGTACCAAATTACCATTCCCACGCCTATTCTGCTTATAAATACCCCCAGATAACCATACCTCTGCCCACGGATCAGGAAACTCCCAATAGGTCAAATTTAATTTCCCAAATCTGTAATCTAAGTCATCCTTACTTACTCCACTCAATTCCGATACAGCCTCCCGGCTCTTACATACATACGCCGAACCCCCCTTTCGGTTCGATTTTCGAATTACTACAACGTAATATATACCCCTGTGAAAATTCTCTAAACCCATATCTTAAACGTAATTGGTAATTTCTCCGGCTTACCACCCGGGTAATTGGTAAAATTTGCGAAATAAACATACAGCTTATATATCAAACAAACAAATAAGTTTGACGAAAATTTTTGTTTGAACGGAAATCCAACCAACCAAAGTGTGCAACTAAAGGGGGTCAATGTATGAATCCGATATCGTCCAGGCGATCTCCAAATCGAATCTGCGGACCCGCCCCCCTTCCTTGAATGTCAGGCCTTTATGCCCCTGTGCCTCGATATAAAGCTATGTGTGGGCCTGCTGGATAAGTAAAGCATCTGAGCCGCTGCCCTGTCTGTTCAGGTATGAAATAAAGTATACCCAAATTCGTGCGTACTTAACATAATAGCAAATATCAGTCAAATCTATTGCTGACTATCAACGTGTTACCTCAATATGCTGGGGATATCCTATTAAACAGTGGGGTGTTCGGTCGTTCTGTCATGCTCTGAATGGGCCTAATGCAGTGGGGCGGCTGTCTTCCGGTCCCACTAAACACAACGAATACACGGTTTCCGGGGTGCATAATGGCCTGTGTTGTGTTGAGTGTTGTTGCTTGTGGTGTTGTAATAGTTGTATGGAAGGATTAATTTTGTAGTTATTGATAACTTAAATATGTTGATTGTTATGTCTTCTCTCCTTATAAGTGATTCCTTGCAGGCTTCTATTCCCCCCTTGCCTCCTTCCTGTCGTGGTGTCTTTGGTGCCTTGCCCCCGGTACAACGTGGTATTGTTCGCAAGTATCTCACGGATTGTTGGCAATATGTGTACAGGTGGAAGGATACCCCTTCGCCCTCCTCCGCTCCGCTGTCGTTATACTTCGTCCTGCCTTCTGTAGTGTCTGAACTTGGTATAACTCCGCGTTTATTAAATGTGCTTTCCGCTGTGTGGTTTGTTGGCGGTGGCAATAAACGGGGCCTTTTATCCTCTGAGGTTTTAATATTTGAGGGAATTACGGGCAGAGGTCTACAGGAAGCCAAGAAACGGGGCCTAATCTATCGTACTACCCGGGACCACCTGAACCCCCTGCCCTCTGCCGATCGGAGGCCGTGGCATTCATTCATATGGCTGACCCCTGAAGGGATTGACGTGTTGGCCCGGTTTGACCACCTGTTCCGGGCTGCATTTTTCGACGTGGTGGCACGACATGGGTTCGAACCTCAGCCACTGGCGCAAAAAAAACCCGGCACAATGGCCGGGCGGTGATTCCTGGTAGCTATATCTAATTGAATAACTCCGGGTAACTGTGTATTAGGGTGCTCAACTTGGTCATGATTTCACATGCGTTTGATATGTGGGACCTAAAGCAAACAATTGCCGGTATATCATTCGCATAATCGGACCATATTTCCAACGTTAAAAAATGCCCCTCGTTACTTCCCGGGTGCATCTCTATGCGTGTTACCCTCTGCACCCTGCTATCATTAGCCTTGATTTGTGCCTTAACAGATAGGCCTTCATAGTGGTGCGAATCAAACGCGGCCTCAGACAGGTATTCAATCAATGTCTTGATTTTCATAGCTATTATATTCCACTGTTAACAATTTCGTATATCTGACCTTCAAGAAAAAGACACAACTCAAGCCCTTCAAGATAGTACCCGCCTGCCCTTTCAAACCTGTATAGCCTATTAATTGCCCTCTCCGTGGCATTGAATGCCCCACATATAGGGAATAAGTTGCTGTCATCAATTTCTCTGTAGTGTGCAAATATGGCCTTTCTATTGGCCCTGCCTTCTTTGTCCTCGTACATTGCTGCTATATTTTCTGCTATTCTTTCCATAACTATCGTATTAAATGATAAACATTCCTATTGTCCATATCGACAGCAGGAGCAACCAAGCCCCCGCTATCATTAGATTGTATTTTGTGTCTCTTTTCATGGCTAATATATTTCCCCCTCTTCCGTGAATTCGTACCCGTTCGCCTGAATGCATTCCTTTACCGCCTCGTCTGAAGTCCTGTATTCATATTCCTTTTCCAACATGGACCAATAGTCCGCCCTCAGAGTGTTCAGGAATTCCCTATCCACATAATCCGCATCCTCATCAAATTCCGCCTCATTCCCTTCGGCCACCCGGTCAGTATTGGTGCCATCGCTATATTTTGTCACCAGTTCAGCCCGTTCCGTGGTGTATTCCTGCGCTGCCTTGTATGTATCGCAGTTTTCCCCATGGGTCTCAATGATCAGGGCGGCGGTTGCTTCCGGCCCTTCTGTGAATTCTGCCTCAATTTTCCTGCTTGCATCAAGGCAAAACCCCTCAATTTTCAGACCTACCTGTGCCGCGTCTTCATAGATGAATTCCCACCAGTTGTAATTAACCTCAAAAAGCCTGCATTTCTCTAATGCTCTTTCCTGTGCTTCTGTGCTCAATTCATCGAACTGATACACGTTAATTTCTATTGTTCTCATTGTCGTTTGTGTGTTGGTTACCTTGAGCGGAAGGGGGCACAATGGCCCCCCGGCCGGGATTCTCGGCCCTCTCTCCCTAGCGGTAATTACTTCCGGTCCGCCCAACTACTCGCCATGCCGTCTAATATTTCCATCTCTTCAGCTATCATTGAGACAACATAATCCAACAGAATCGCCTGCCCGGTGCATTGACGGCCCCACCATGTGCACCCGTAATCCTCATAAATGACTTCCCCGCGTTCGCTCAACTTCCTGCCCATCCAATCGGAGATTAGCCACCATTCAAATATTTCAGCGGGTTCCGTTTCATCGTTATCCAATTCTCTTAAATCGTCCTCTAGCGCGTCAATCTGTGCCGTGATTTCATCATGTTTCCCGCTATTTTCCGCGTCCTTTTCCCTGTCACCTGTTATTAATCCGGTCCGCAGGTCCTCTAGTTCAGCTATTTTTGTTTCAATTTCTTCCTGTTTTTCTTCCTTGTCCTCTTCATCTCCGATAAATTCCCCATCCGACAGGTCCGTCCGGTAATGCCACATATTCGGCAATTCGTATAACTCGTCAATATTATCCGTGAACAGTTTCTCAACAACAGAGGTTTGACAGTGGTAGACCTCGCGGGTTACTAATAGGCCCTTGATGTGTTGGTTTGTCGTGCTATTATAATCTCTTTTCATGACTCCAATTATTTGATTGTGTTTTTACTTACATACTCATTCAGGATACTATAATTTACTGGACCCTCTTCAAGGCCCCAAGCGTTGACCGTTTCGGCCCAGTCCACCCGGATTTCTTCGCGTGTTGGTTCGTGCCCCTTATTGACTATGTACCAATATTGGTAAACTTCCTGATCCGATGCGCTGCCAATTTCCGGCTCAAAAAATTCAATCATTTCCGGCTCAACTGTCAATTCAAACGGGGGAACAGTGCAGGAGTCAAGCAGAACGGCCAAACCTAGCGCAAGCAACAGACCCGCGTAAACTAATACCTTCGGATACTTCGAAATAAATGTCATAACGTTTTTGTTTTTGGTTACCTTGAGCGGAGCGGGGGAACGCTGCCACCTGTCCCCCCGGGCCCGGCATTCGCGGGCGCTGGCTGCAATTGCATCCATAATACGGGATTCGAACATAGGTCGTGCCCATCCGTTCCAAGTTTCGCCGTATGTCATACCCGGGAATGTTGCACCCCCGTCAATACTGAAAAATCCTTTTCGTGCTTTCATATGTCTGTTTATTGGTTGGTTACTACATGCTAAATTACTTCTTTTCAGTACATAAACAAATTTATTTGCACTTTTTTTTTGTTTTATTTGTTTAATTCGATTCTTTGCCCGTAATTTGCTTTTAAACAAACACTGCCAGATAGCGGCGAATAAATGAGCGAAAAAATTTACATATTATCCGACATCCTGAACGCGGCCCAGGCATTCGCCCACCTGGTTGCGCCTGGTCACTGGCACCGGTTCGACGATCTCTCTATGCTGGTCCGCCGCACAGAAGGCGTGGAGCAACGAGAGGCGCTGAAGTTGATCATGCTGTTGGATCAGGTCCATGGCCTGATTTACAACGAGAGTGGAAAACTTCGGGTTCGACTGGTCCACAACGGTCGTGTTTTAGCGGAGGCGGCGTAGGAAAGCCGTCTCCCTGTTACTGCTAGGGACAATCCCGGGAAGGCCGGGATCGCTAATAAAGCGCTCCGCTCAAGGTAACCAAAACCATTTATCATGAAAGTATTACGATTTCACACAGGACGTGGTGGCCGCTATCACAATGCCGGTCATGTATTATTCCGGGACTTCGGCCCCCTCGATACCCTTCACTTCACGGACTTCTTCGAAGATGAGACCCACGGGTACATTGAGGAAGATGGCACCCCTCTCGATTATGAGCACAACGAGGATGGCACCGGGTACATTAATGTGGACGGTGAGTACAACCGGGACGATTGGGTCCTAGAAACTGATCTCTCCCCGGCCCAATGCCGTGCACTGGCAAGAATTGGGAATCCTGACAATAACTACTATCATTCTGGGGAAGCTCGTAGAATCATTGTTGAATACTATCCCGAATACATTGAGTGGGATGAATGCTGGAACACTATAATCTAATCCCCGGCCCGGTGGCCTCTGGGGTAGATCGACACTGCCCCGGGGAGCAAAACATAATTCTTATATTCGAACAATGTATAATCCAGACTTCCCCTGTGACAAGGTTCAGGCTTTCGCCCTCCCCCTCCTCGAATGCCTCATAAAGGCGTGTGCAGACATTGTGATGGATGGTAGTTATATACCGGCTGAGTATGTCAAGGCTATTGCTCTAGCCACAGAGAACACTCCAGAAGATGTCATAGACCATATTGTAGATGTTGCCTTCGGTAACGCAAAACCCTAATATTATGAAAGAGACTCCTGATGGCATTCCATTTGCCAAGCGCAAGATGATCAAAGGTTATGGGTATACCCTATTGCCTCAGAAAAATAAGCATAGTGTCCAAGATGTACGAATGGCCGAGTGTTACATCCGCGATTTCGAACCCCGGCCTGTTAAGGTGCAGACCATCTGGCTACCTGCCGATGAAACAAAACGGCAAAAGTATCCCCTGCCTCAATTCACCTACCGGACACAAACTCCCTCCGGGAACCTCTCCCACGTCGCGGTGGCTGCATGGGCTGCATGGTACTGGAATGATGAGGAAGTGCAGTTAAGTATGTATCCCGGGAATGTTGGAGGTGATGACCCCTTGAACGAACCCTTGGTTAAAGTCAAAACCTCAGAGGGAATCTTCACAGTAAGCTGGAGCGATTTTATTGAAACCCTAATCATCAATCACAAACCATGACAACATTCGCTGGAATTGAAGTGCCTGAGACAATGGTCCGCCTGATTCATAATCCTGATGAGATTGCTAATATCATCTCTGAGTCACAGAACAGGGACAAGTTCATTACAAACCTTAACGAGGTGGCCCGCGTCAACCTCCCCGCTATCCTTCTGGGGAAAGAGCAGAACTGTGCCTTCCTTCTGGTAACCAAGTGTCCTGATTGGATGCTGCCTGAAGGTGTCGAATCTGACCTCCTGGTCATCCTTGGCCGCGACATCTACAATGTGCTCACACACCTTGCTCAATGGAGCGAGGACGAAAAAGATAATGCTCTACACTACGCCTCTCTTCGAGGTATTATTGTAATGACCTACAATCACCTGTATGTGGACCTTCCACGGCAGCTTGCAGAGCAAAACTAACATGCGCAGGGGGACCACAGAGGACATGTCTGACGGCTGGTTACCTTTTCTCATACCTCTCCCCCTGCGTTCCCATTAACCAATGCTGATAAACTATGGACCTTGAAGTACTCTTATGTGTACCATTGCTTGCTGCTCTGGTATTGATTTTCGCCCGGATCAGAAAGAATTTCTTCTCTGACAACTGGAGGCGCTATTGGAAACCCATTAATCACCCAAGACATGGAAGAAGATCGTTTAAAAAGTATTAATCAGGACCCCTATGAAGCGGATGACCTCCCCCCTGCTGGCGGATGCTTGGCCATACTTATCGTGATAGTCGGGTTCATAGCCTTGACAATGTGGGTCGGCGTAAAACTCTACGGATAATGAAGTGCAAGATTGTTCCCGGGTTCCCGGATGATTTCAAAACTCGACTGGACATCGTAACCAGAGCGGCACGGTCCCGTGGATGGAAATTCTTTGACTTCCAGGAAACCCCCGGCCTCGCCTCCTACAGGAAACACTACGGGGGTGGCCCCTGCCGGATAAACGTATACATCTCAACGATGACGGTTGCCACAGCACTTAATCACCCGAAGAAAGGGAAGACTCAATTGTTTCGCAAGCGGGTGTCGTACCCTCTACTGATACAGATTTTTGAAAACCCCCGAGTTCACACGAACAAGGGATACCGGCAGAAATAAAAAAAGGCCTCCGTAACTGGGGGCCTTTTCTTTTTGTAGGTTTCCGAAGGTGTCATCCCCGGGCCTTCATAGGGGGAGGGATAGCTGCCTTCGCTGTGAGCGCCTTGATCTTGGCCTGATTGAACTGTGCCTGATACAACTGCTTCATCCGGGGCCACACCTTCTCCTCCATCTCATCCTCGGTGTACACTTCGGTTTTGCTCTCGTACTTCGATTCTGAGTGTGTAGATGCCGCAGTGTAGATGTCATACCTGAGTACCACACCTCCATTATCCGCAGGCTCTAAGCGGATGCTCTCAATCTCCGCTCCCTTGGGTAATTTGAATTCATCTTCCATGATTACAGGCCTTTAATTTGTTTCGATGAGATAATCCATGATTTCCTCCCCGGCTTCAACCAAGTCCTCCAAGTATGATAGGTCCTGACCAGTTGCGCCTGATACGAGTGAGTTCAGCCTGCCGTCATTATCCAGCAATCTGCCCCAGCTTCGTCTATTAAGAGATACATCCGCTATCTTCACCAGTACAGCATAGTAGGCATACATGTCGTAGAATTGCCAATTCGTGTACAGAGAAGATGGTACAACAGTGAAGTCGGATGAACTGGTAATGGCTGCGGTAAATGCGCTGGACACCTCTATCGTGTCTGCATCCCCGGATACATCCGCGATGACATCCTCAATCTCCCTTCCCTCTCCTATATTCGGTCCGGCGGTGATTACAACATAATCTCCAATCCATTCGTCACTGGTCCATCCAGTGGCATTGGCCTTGAATATGGTGCTGTCTGTACCCCCAGACGCATCGGCCCGGTCATACCACACATTCCCCTCAGATAGATACCCTATGATAAGGGGTGGTGTGATGTCTGCGTACAGGCTGTTCCACGTCATTTCACATTTCGTTGCATTCGCTGATCCTAGATAGTACGTTACGGCGGAATCTCCCAATACCTGAATGTCGATTGAATCCAGATAGGTTGACAAGTACTTGTCCGCTTCATACGGGGAAGCTGTGTCGGCCACCACAAATGCATAGGTGAGGGTTGTGTCCGCTGGCAGGGTGGCAAACCACGCTACCTGTGCGGCACTGTCGTTTTCGGCACAATCCAGAAGATAGTTCACCCCATACTTCTGGTCCACCACTGCGGCGGCTGCGGAAGAGAACGGGTCATCTGAATTGTAAATCACAACTGCCTGAGAAAACAGTTGCACTCCAAGCAGGGCAATCAGCCCCAATCCAAGAATTAATTTTTTCATGATCTAATTTGATTTAACGTTAAACACGAGCAAATTACGGAATTAACCCGTGTATGGCAAATCCGTCCCGTGCATCCAGTCAAGATCGTCCGCGATAAACCCCGCAGCCCCCTTGTGGCCTCCGCCTCCGTATTGCTTCGCAATCTTGGAGACATCAATATCACCAATAGAATACAGGGAAACATTCCACTTCCCATCGGACTGTTGGAAGTATGAGATAAACACCTGGTAAAAGGATAAACATTTGACCTCATAGTTATTTGGATTGAATCGCGCTCTGTTGAGGGCCAGACATTGCACGTAATTTCCCACTTTCCCGTCAAATCGCATCTCCACTGGCCGGGCGTGTTGCATCTGCTGCTTCGCCTCCACCTGCAAGTACTTGCGAATCATCTCTCCATGACGAATACTCTTCATCATGTCATGACTCATAAGAAGATAATATTCACACTCCTCCGGGTTGCTCATCTCAGCCCTTGCCCAGTACTGGTAGCTGTGAACCAACTCCTCTCCCGTAGTGCCTTTAAAACGGAAACTGTCATAGGACCCCAGCATCTCCACCATCTTCGGCATCTCCTCTTTCGGGAAGAAGTGTCTCCACGTAAGTTCACAGGCCCCCACCAGTTCCATCGGCTCTCCCATCTCCATCTTCGGTAGTTCACAGTCCAACCACTGCTCCTCCTCAATCAGGTCATCTCTCATGAATTCCTCAATCGCTGACTTGTGATGGTCAATCCATGTGAGTTCTCCATTCGCATTCTTGGCAATCCGCTTCATCTCCTCAATAGGGAAGCTGATGTCCACCATAACAACTGATCGGTCAGTCATCAATACAGGTATCGGCTGACCGTAGTCCCATCCAATGAGTTCCAGCCCCTCATCCGTTCCTTTCACAGACCTGTACCACAGTTTAACAATTGCTGCGCTCATCCACCCGTCAAGATCGCGGGAATGATAAATACAATACATCTTCGGTGTTTTCATAATCGTCGATTTAAATTAGAAATTTCGTTCTTTGAAAATATGCTGTAATCCATATACCAAATCAATGTCGATATACTTTTCACTGTACCCCATCTCCACCCGGGCTCGGTGTGCAAGGTAGCGCACCTGTAACCGGATGTTCTTGGTTGGTGCACAGGGAAACCATTTAATCTTGGATAAGCTGCGGAACTCCTCCCTGTGCTTATACACAAACTCCTCCCGGGTCCTCCGGGAAATCCTGCATATGCGCTTATCTGGATTGGGACAGTGCATCGAAATACTCCTTATTAAGGGGAATCAGCACGGCCATAATATCCTCCGGAGTGTACTTATAATTCAGGATGCCCTGTACTGTGGTTGGAAACTTCTCATTATACAGTTCAATCAATGCATCCCTCAGTTCATACAACTTGTCCCAGTCTGCCGTGGCCCGGCCATTGGTCTTCTTCTCAATCTCCCTCTTATACTTCGCCCGGGCCTTCTCCGTGCCCTGGTCGAAGAGGGAGTGTTCTGCCGGTGTTAATAGCCGGATGTTCCCGGCATAGTACTTGAACTTCGGATACCTGCTCTGGCTCTTTGCCAGCACATGGGCGAAGCAGTTAAAAAATAGCGGAGTGTTGGCGAACTCCCGGAGATGCATTCCTGTCAGGTAGGACCTCTTATTTGAGTGTTTCCAAATCTGGCTGAATATCACTGTCTCTGTCATCTTGGCTCCTTGGCCGGGGTATACGATGTTGCTCATTTGTAAATTATATATCGGACCATCCACTTGATCCATGTGATTTCAATGTAAATCTGTAATGACTCTCTCAGACTCTTGTAGAATGACACCGTTATTGTGGGTAACAAGTATATCGTGTGGAATCCCGGGAATGGGTCCCCTCCTGTCTTTGATATTTGTCTCTCTATGTGCATCGCTTAAAAACAAAGACGGAGACCAAGCATCTCGCCCAGCCTCCGTCTAATGTACGATTTGTAAGAGTCTACCCAAATATAGACTATTCCACGGAGTTGAGCAACATGTTGATGTCAACACTCGTCCCATGGCGGCAAAGCTCCTCCAGATTCTTGTACTTCCCGGCCAGAATCTTCACGTTCAATTCGCCAAAGAGAGTGTCATCGACTCCAGCCTTCGTGATGGCCTGGTAGAGCGGAAGCATTACGGGAAAATCCCGGCCACCCTCTTCCAGAGATGGTATCTCGATGTCGAACTTGTTTTTGGTGCCATCCAGCGTACCCTCACTCGAAGCAGCATTAGCTTCCGGGGTCTCATCTTCCGGGGTGTCTCCTGCGACACCGTCCTCGAAGTCGTAGTTCGGCTCAACCTCATCTCCCTCAATTGCCTCAGCAAACTCCATGCCTCCTTCGGCCAGGGGTGCGGTTGTCGGGGGTATCGAGGAAGCTGTCTCCTGGGCTGCTTTCGTCACTGCACCCTCGTCACTACCCCTGCGGACCTTGTTGACCATGGCCTCCAGAGTACCGTTCTGGTAGGCTGCAATGATGTCTCGCAGCTTCTTGTTGGTGTTCTTCCCTTCGAAGAGGTTCATGGCATTCAGAGTGAGCGGAACGGTTGCGCAGGCCAATTCCAGTTCCTTCGATTTCGTCTCCTTCAGCTTCTCGTAGGTCCAATGGAACTGCTCGGGGAGTCCGTCACTTTCTTGTGGCGGGTCCGGCTCGAACGGGGGCGGCACATTTGCGTGAGGCTCATCCACGGGGTCCGGGAATTCCGATACGCCCGGGCTGCTCGGGAGAACACTCTGGCCCTTGTCGATCTTGTCAATTACCGATCCGGTAAGTTTCCCGGAACGCTCCTCGGCAAATTGCTTGTCCGGGATTTTTGCCTCGACTCCATTGGCCGTTTCAATAATTATGGTAGTGTCCTCCGGGTAATCTCTGGCCTCCTCGTATGAAACAGAATTGTCAATCACATCTCCCCACAAGTCCCGACAGAGGAATCCTGCTGCACGTAACCCGATCATCCTGGTCCCATACTTATTCCATGCAGAGTTCTTGTATTTCCAGCCATCTTTCCCCTGAAGCATCTCCTGTGTTATCCACAGTCCGGCTTTTTTAGCCTCAGCAATCGAAAATGATCGTGTCATCTCCAGTCCATTCTTCCGCTTCCCGGTGATAGATACCTTGTAGTTGCCAACATCCAAACTCCCATCTATCTTCTCAATCCACCCTCCGGGGGCCATGGTGCCTGAACTGAAGATCATGGCCTTCATAAGGTCCACTTTCAAGGACAGTAATCCGTTGATCGGAATAATACTCTGGAGGGCTGTCATTGGCTTAATCCCAAGATCATATCCCTTAATGAGTACCGCTGCAACCGCATGGGTTTTTCCCTTGGTGTAATCAGGTTTGTTGTCACCCCCCTTCTCATAGAAATGATCAGGGATTGTGCGGCTGCTCAGTAGCATGTCCGCGACTTTCGACATCGCATCGAGAGAATCAAACGCATCTCTCATTAATCCAGGCAGGTTCATCCCTCCTGTAATTGCTAATGAATTTTCTTTGTTCATCGTTTTAAAATGTTAGTTACTACTCAATATTATGTTTCTCCAGTTGCTTCGTGAATTCATCGTGACATGCCTTGTACGCCACCAGGAATCCCATCATGTCCTTCTTTACCCTGTCATCTCCCTCTGCCCGGGACATCCGGTGCCGGACCATCTTCTTAATCATTGACTCCATTCTGGTAAAATATCCCAGCTTGACGGGGGCCTTAGGTTTTCCT
>Ga0180433_10006281_pt1 | contig 15638 bp, 12 predicted proteins | sample SS_ome_8_FD_132980 | JGI IMG/M metagenome (GOLD analysis project Ga0180433, IMG submission 132980) | Hypersaline lake sediment archaeal communities from the Salton Sea, California, USA - SS_1_D_1 metaG | ecosystem: Environmental > Aquatic > Non-marine Saline and Alkaline > Hypersaline >... | reverse complement strand
TTGTTTTACCCAGGATCAAATCAGACATTATGGATCTTTTCGATGGAATAATCAATAAAAACCTGGGAGATAAAATACTTGATATTGATAATAATATTGTCACAACTGTCTTTTTGGCTTCTGCAGGATATCCTGAAAAATATATTAAAGGCAGACATATCACAAATCTTGAAAATATTAATGACAGCGTAATCTTCCATGCAGGAACAGCAATTGAAAATGACAAAATACTTACGAACGGAGGCCGCGTACTGGCAGTAAGTTCTTATGGCAGTAATATGCAGGAAGCATTGGACAGGTCATATAATAACGCTGAAAAAATTAGTTTTGAAGGAAAATATTACAGAAAAGATATAGGATTTGATCTGAAATAAGCAACTCTGTTATATGTTTATAAAAATTATAAAAAGCAACCAACCGGCGGTACTGATCTTTCTAATTATTATTTGTTCGCTTTTATGGATCAAAACATTCATTTTTCAGGATATCACAGAATTATCCCCTGAGAATATCCGAATGCCATTATATGATTTATTTTACACATTATTGTCAAAAAATAAAATAATCCTGATCTCTTCCGGTCTTCTGATACTGATAATACAATCGCTATATCTGGCAAGACTTAATTATAAATACATTTTTCTTGAAGGCAGGACATATATTACTTCTGTTATATTCATATTAATATCAGGCAGTGTACTTGAACTTCAGTGGTTTCATCCTGCAATTCCCGGCAGCCTGGCATTGACATTCGCTATAGACAAAATTTTCTATTCCTACAGAAAAGAAAAAGCACTTTCATTGTTTTTTGATGCATCGTTTATAATATCTGTGGGCAGTTTGTTTTATTTCAATATTATATATTTCATGATCATAGTATGGGTATCTCTCATCATACTAAGGACTTTCAACTGGAGAGAGTGGTTTGTCACAATTACAGGATTAATAACACCGTATATTCTTGTATGCTCATACTATTATATTTTCGATGATATTGTATATGTAAAGGATATGCTTTTCTCAAACCTGCATTCCTGCAGCATAGAAATAAGCACAGACATAACATATATTATTTATTTCGCCTTTCTTTTACTTCTGGTGATAATCAGTATATTTTCAATGTTCAGCAAGCTTGGATTAAAAAAGGTAAGCACCAGAAAATATTTCTCAATTATTTTCTGGGTTTTCCTGTTCAGCCTGGTATTCACTTTACTGTTGCCATCAATGTTTATTGACGGGCTGGTTATTATTGCAGTGCCGGCTTCATATATAATATCCAGCTATTTCATCTCTATGCGTTCGAAATGGTGGGGAGATATTTTTCTATTGATATGGATAGGATTATTGATATATATACAGGTTGTAAAATAATATCCTTATAAATGCTTCTGCACTTCAATTTCCTGGTAAGCTTCAATAATATCACCAACTTTAATATCATTAAAATTAGCCACATTTAATCCACATTCAAGCCCGTTATTTACTTCTTTGACATCATCGTTAAACCGTTTCAGTGAAGCCAGCTCGCCTGTATAGACCACAATACCTTCCCTGATGACTCTTACCTTATTGTTCCTTAATATTTTACCGTCAGTAACAATACATCCTGCTACTGTTCCTACTTTGGATATTTTAAATATCTCTTTAACTTCGACACTGCCAGAAATTTCTTCTTTAATCTCCGGAGACAGCATCCCTTCCATAGCTGCTCTGACTTCATTAATAGCATCATAGATTATCGAATAAAGCCGGATATCAATAGACTCTTTTTCAGCCAGCCTTCTGGCTCCCGATGACGGTCGTACCTGGAAACCTATAATAACACCCTGAGAAGCTGTAGCGAGCATAACATCGGATTCGGATATCTGACCTACTGCTTTATGAATAACCTTAACCTGTATCTCATCAGTTGACAGCTTAATGAGGGCATCTGACAATGCTTCAATAGACCCGTCAACATCGCCTTTAACAATTACATTTAATTCCTGGAAATTTCCGATAGCTATACGTCTTCCAATTTCATCAAGTGTTATCTGCTTTTGTGCTCTCAGCCCCTGCTCACGAATCAACTGTTCTCTTTTATTTGCAATTTCTCTGGCTTCCCTGTCACTTTCCATAACATTGAATTTATCGCCTGCCTGTGGCGCCCCGTTCAAACCTAATATCAAAACAGGAGTTGCAGGTCCGGCTTCTTCCACCTTCTGATTCCTTTCATTATACATTGCCTTAATATGTCCTGTATAGCTACCTGCAAGCATAATATCGCCCACTCTGAGTGTGCCTGATTCAACAAGAATAGTAGCAATAAATCCCCTTCCCTTATCCAGTGATGATTCTATAACAGTTCCATAAGCCTTTCTGTCAGGATTAGCTTTCAGATCTAATAATTCCGCTTCTAAAAGGACTTTTTCCAGTAATTCCTCGATATTTTCTCCTTTCTTGGCGGAGATATCCTGAGACTGGTATTTCCCTCCCCAGTCTTCAACAATAAAATTCATGTTGGCAAGTGCTTCTTTTATTATTTCAGGATTAGCTCCGTCCTTATCAATCTTATTTATTGCGAAAACTATAGGTACACCTGCTGCCTGTGCATGATTGATAGCTTCAATAGTCTGTGGCATCACATTGTCATCAGCAGCAACAACTATAATTGCTATATCTGTTACCTGAGCGCCACGTGCCCTCATTGCAGTAAATGCCTCGTGCCCGGGAGTATCAAGGAATGTAATATTTTTCTTATCATTAATAGAAACATTATATGCACCTATGTGCTGTGTTATTCCTCCTGACTCACCGGCAATCACATTAGTCTTTCTGATATAATCAAGCAAAGATGTCTTACCATGATCAACATGTCCCATAACCGTTACTATAGGCGGTCTGCCTACCAATTCAGCATTTTCATCTTCGCTGGCATTCAGGTCATTAATAGAATCAAGAACATCAACACTGATGATCTCAACCTTATATTCGAATTCATCTGCCACAAGCGACATGGTCTCTGCATCCAGACGTTGGTTAATAGAAACAAACAATCCCAGGTTCATACATGTCTCAATGACTTCATTGATAGGAACATTCATCATTGATGCCAGCTCATTTACTGACACAAATTCCGTTACCTTAAGAATATTTTTTTCCTGCTCCTGCTTTTCAACCTCTTCTATATGCTTCTGAGAAGCAGCATCCCTTTTTTCTTTTCTGTATTTTGCTGCTTTAGACTTGGTTTTTGAAGTTAGCTGTGCCAGAGTATCTTTTATTTGTTTCTGGACTTCTTCCTCACTGATCTCAGGTTTTATTATCCTTTTCTTCTTTGTGGATTTAGTTGATTTAGAAGATTTCTCCTTGGTTTTTTCAGTAGCCTTTTTCCTGTCTCCCTTTACCTTTTCAAAGTCCACAAGTTCTTTGTCCTTGGCAATCCTTTTTCTTCTTTTCTTTTTCTTAGGTCTCTCAATATCAGGGTAATCATCGTCATATTTAACTTTTTTATCTTTTGCAGGCAGGTCAATCTTGCCAACAACAGTAGGGCCGGACAGCTTTTCAACTTCAAATTTAAAAACTTGTTCTTCAAGCTTCTGAGTTTCAGCAACCTCCTCTGATGATGCCGTTTCAACACCAGTATCCTCTTGTTCTTCGTCTATAGGCTCTTTATCCTTTGCCTTTTCTTCTTCCTTTGGTTTCTTTTTCTTCTTATCTTTTTCGTCTTCCTCTTTCTCACTGTCTTCTTTTTTCTTTTTATCTTTCTTTCCGGGTTTTGCTTTATCACGAATAGTTTCTATATCGATCTTGCCTACGATCTTAATATCCTTTTTATCCTCCCTTGCAGCTTCCTTTTCTGTTTCATCCTTTTCTTCAACATCTTTTTTCTTTTCTTCCGCTTTTTTCTCTGTTTTCTTTTTTGCAGGCTTTTTATCAATCTCCTCTTTCTCCTGCTCTTTCTCCTGCTCTTTTTCCTCTTCCGGCTCCTCCTTTTTTCCTTTATCTTCAATAACAGTGTCTTTCTCTTCGTCAGCTTCCTCCACCGGTTCGGCTAATTCCTCCTCCTTTGCAGCACCACTGACATCCTGGATCAGGATCTCTTCATCTGTCTCAGCCTGATCCTCAGGTGGTTTCCCTTCATCAACATCGTCAAGTGATACAGTCTCTTTTCTTCCACTATGAATGCCTATACTCAAACTCTCAGACTCCTTCTTAACCTTGATCTCAGAGCTATATTCCTGTACCAGGATCTCATATATCTCATCACTCACCTTTGTATTAGGATTAGCTTCAATCTCATAACCCATATTATTAAGGTAATCAACAATAGTCGAGATCCCCACATTAAACTCTCTTGCGATCTTACTTAACCTCTTTATTTTTTTAACATCAGACATACTTCGTCTTTATCCGGGATTAACCTCAAAAATATTATTATTTTTTATTATAAATTAAATAAATATTATTCAAATTCTGCTTTAATAATTTTGATTACTTCTTTAATAGTCTCATCCTCCAGGTCTGTTCGTTTGATCAGATCTTCCATTGAAAGATCCAGCACGCTCTTTGCAGTATCACAGCCAATAGCTTTCAGCTCATCAATGATCCAGTCTTCTATCTCATCTGCAAATTCTTCTATATCAACATCTTCATCATCTTCTTCCATTTCCCTGTAAACATCTATCTCATATCCTGTAAGCTGACCTGCCAGCTTAATATTAAGTCCGCCTTTACCAATGGCTTTTGAAACCTGGTCCGGCTGTAAATACACCTCTGCACTCTTCTCTTCATCATTAAGTTTTATAGAACTTATCTTTGCAGGGCTCAGGGCTCTTGTTATATAAAGAGAAATATTAGTTGTGTAATTAATAACATCAATATTCTCATTTTTTAATTCACGGACAATGCCATGTATTCGTGATCCCTTCATACCCACACATGCACCCACAGGGTCTATTCTCTCATCATACGATTCTACTGCAACCTTTGCCCTTTCACCCGGAACCCTTACAATATTTTTTATTGTGATCAGTCCGTCAAATATCTCGGGAACTTCCAGTTCAAACAGCCGTTCAAGAAATACCGGAGAAGTCCTGGACAATATTATCAGGGGATTGTTATTTTTAAAGTCAACCTTAACAACAACAGCCCTCAAAGTATCTCCTTTCCTGAAGTAGTCTGAGGGGATCTGTTCGGTCTTAGGCAGGATCAGCTCATTTCCTTCATCATCAAGCACCAGTATTTCCCGTTTCCAAACCTGATATACTTCTCCTATTATGATATCCCCTATCCTGTCTTTATATTTTGTAAAAACATTATCCTTTTCAAGGTCAAGGATACGTGATGTAAGATTCTGACGTAAAGCAAGTATCGACCTCCTTCCAAAATCAGCAAGCTTAACTTCATCCGTAACTTCCTCGCCGACTTCATAATCCTCATCAATCTTTTTTGCTTCAGATAAAGGTATTTGCAGATTCGGGTCATCTAATTCACTATCTTCAACAACCTCCCTGTTTCTCCATATCTCAAAATCACCCTTATCTATATTAATGATCACGTCGAAATTCTCATCCGTTTCGTATTTCTTGATCAATAAGCTTCGGAACACATCTTCCAGTACCCTCATCATTGTTGCCCTGTCAATATTTTTTAATTCCTTGAATTCAGAAAATGTATCAATAAGGCTCAAATTATCCATGGCTCTAACAAATTATCAAATATTCATATTTTTATTAAAAAATTTCGCCTGAAAAAACGCTAATAAAATAGGGGACTTATGTCCCCTAAATGATTGCTTTCCCCACATTTCTTAATGCAAAACTATGAATAATAGTTGAATAAACAAAATTTTGCACTTAAAATCAATAATCCCGTGATAATGCTTATCTTTAAAAAATTAATAATTTAAGTATTCAGGTCTAAGTAACAAAATTCAGTTAACAACGGTTATTAACCGAAATGAATCAGGGTTATGCTAATGTTCAATTAATATTTTCCCGGATAATTTCCGGTTCTTTTGATCATAAACATCAATCATTGAAAAAGCAACAGATAAATAAAAAAAAGATTATAAATGACCCTGTGTATGGCTTTATTAGTATTCCTTATGAAATAATCTTCGACCTTATTGAGCATCCTTATTTTCAACGACTTCGAAGAATCAAGCAATTAGGACTCACATACCTGGTATATCCGGGAGCTACCCATACAAGGTTTCAGCATGCTATCGGAACAGTGCATTTGATGAATTCCGCTATTGATATTATACGTTCAAAAGGACATATTATCACTGAAAAAGAGGCAGAAGCAGTTACCATTGCCATATTGCTGCACGACATCGGACACGGTCCTTTCTCACACACTCTTGAACACAGCCTCGTTATGAATATCGATCATGAAGGATTATCAAAATTATTTATTAACAGGCTGAACAAGATCTTTAATAATAAACTGGCGCTGGCAATAAAAATATTCAACAATCAATACCATAAAAAATTTCTGCATCAGCTTGTTTCAAGTCAACTTGATATGGACAGGCTCGATTATCTGAACAGGGATAGCTTTTTCACAGGTGTTTCTGAAGGAGTTATCGGATTTGACAGGATAATTAAAATGCTGAATGTAGTAAACGACGAGTTGGTAGTGGAAGCAAAAGGTATCTATTCTATTGAAAAATTCCTTATTGCCAGAAGACTGATGTACTGGCAGGTCTATTTTCATAAAACAGTCATTTCTGCTGAACAATTACTTATAAAGATACTGAAAAGGGCAAAGATGATCGCAGAAAATGATTGTAAGCTGTTTGCCACCCCTTCTCTTGAGTATTTTCTTTATAACCGGGTTTTATATAATGATCTGATAAAAAATAAAACTGTTGTAAAAAATAAAACAGTGGTTGATCTGTTCTGCGAACTTGATGATTATGATATTCTCTCTTCTATCAAGGAATGGAGTAATAACAGGGACAGTATCCTGTCAAAGTTATGCTCAAACCTAATAAACAGAAAACTATACAGAATAGAAATAAGCTCACGCCCTTTTGCTAAAAACAGGATCAGGGATATCACGAATAAAGTTATCAAAAAATATAATATCAAAAAATCCGATGCCGGTTATTTTATTTTTACCGATCATTTAACAAATCATGCTTACAGTCCAAAGGATGACAGAATAAATATTCTGTATAATACAGGCAGGATGGAAGATATTTCTGAAGCTTCAGACATAATGGATGATACGGTGCTTTCAAAAACCGTAAAAAAATACTTTTTATGCTATCCGAAAGAGATAAAATTATAGCCACATTAAAATCAGGGTCAGCATCACTATTAATTCTTATAATTCGTATATTTACCTGCCGAAAGGCAGGTTAGTATCGCTTTTTACATGAATAATATTATGAGCGGTAATTCGTTCTGAACATATATTTTATTTTAAAATCAAACGTTTAATGAGATTTAAAGCCAGAGACATAGCCAAAATACTGAACGCTGCTATCGAAGGGGATCAGGATATTGAAATATCGGGGATATCTAAGATAGAAGAAGGTAAACCGGGCACTTTATCTTTTTTAGCAAATCCGCAATACGAAAAATATATTTACGATACAACAGCATCAATAGTATTGGTCAGTAATGATTTCACCCCTTCTCAAAAAATAAGTTCCACACTTATTCGTGTTAAAGATCCGTATGAAGCTTTTGCTACTCTTCTCGGTTTATATAACAAACAAAAACACAATAAGGCAGGTATTGAAGATCATTCTTTTGTTGATGAGAGTGCAGAAACAGGCGAAGGTGTTTATATTGGAGCCTTTGCATACATAGGGAAAAATGTAAAAATCGGAAATAATGTAAAAATATATCCTCATGTATATATAGGGGACAATTCAGCAATTAAAGATGATGTTATATTACATTCCGGCGTAAAGGTTTATGACAATTGTGAAATAGGTAATAATTGCATATTGCACAGTGGTGTTATAATAGGAGGCGATGGCTTCGGATTTGCAAGCCGGTCGGATAATAATTATAAAAAAGTTCCCCAGGTAGGTAATGTCATTATTGGCAACTATGTAGAGATAGGTTCAAATACCACTATTGACAGGGCAACGATCGGGTCAACAATTATCAGTGATGGTGTGAAACTGGACAACCTGATACAGATAGCCCATAATGTTGAGATAGGCGATAACACTGTTATTGCAGCCCAGACCGGGATATCGGGGTCAACAAAGATAGGTAAAAATTGTATGATAGCAGGTCAGGTTGGTATTATCGGGCATCTCAGGATCGCTGATAATGTGAAGATTGCAGCGCAATCCGGAGTTGCACGGTCAATCGAAGAAAAAGGCGCAACAGTGCAAGGCTCCCCGGCATATACATATAATCAGTATCAGAGATCTTACGTAGTATTTCGCTCACTTCCCGAAATGAAAAAAATGATAGAAATCATGGAAAAGGAACTGGAAGAACTCAAATCACAAATTTCCGGGCATTCAAAAAAATGATCAGAACAGCAAAAATAATCCGCCATAATATAGCCCTGTCTCTCAGTGAATTTACAAGTATATTTAACATTGTCAAACAACCTGTTAATTTATTTTTGTATAATTATACAGCAAAGACTATATTTGCTACAAAATTCGGGCGTATTTCTCTGATGAATTAATATGGCAGATAAGCAAATCACAATAAAAAAGCCTGTTTCAGTTAAAGGTATAGGTCTTCATTCAGGAGTAGAAGTAAAGCTTACTTTTAATCCTGCACCCGAAAATCATGGTTATGTATTTCAAAGAACTGACCTGGATGGGAAACCGGTTATTAAAGCTCTTGCAAAATATGTTATTGACACTTCCAGGGGCACTTCAATAGGGACGAATGATTATAAGGTCGGAACTGTTGAACATGTCTTATCTGCGCTTTACGGATCAGGAATTGACAATGTACTTATTGAGGTGAACGGCCCTGAGGTCCCGATCCTTGACGGTAGTGCAAGGCCTTACATAGAGGCTTTGCAGGAGGCAGGGATCACTAAACAGGATTCAGAGAGACAGTATTATTCAATAAAAAATAAAATATCCTATATTGATAAAGAGAATGATGTTGAAATAATCGCCTATCCCGATGAATCGTTAAGCATTAATGTGCTGATTGATTACGACTCATCTTTGCTTGTTAACCAATATGCAACCCTTGACAATATTTCCAATTATACAGATGAGATATCCAAATGCAGGACTTATGTTTTTTTGCATGAGCTGGAAAAATTAAAAAATAGTGACCTTATAAAAGGTGGTGGTCTGGAAAATGCTATTGTTCTGGTTGACAAAGAAATCTCACAACAAGAATTGGACAGGCTTGCAGATCTTTTTAATAAACCAAGGGTAAAGGTTAAATCCCAGGGTGTTCTGAATAATCTTGAATTATATTTCAATAATGAACCTGCACGACATAAGTTGCTTGATCTGGTAGGTGATCTTTCCTTATCGGGCGTATTCCTTAAAGGTAAAATAATTGCAAGGCGCCCCGGACACGGACCTAATATTGAATTTGTAAAGCTCCTTAGTAATATTATTAAGAAAGAAAATTCCAGGTCTGCAGCCCCGGTTTATGATCCTAATACTGCTCCTTTTTTAGATATCAACCAGATAAAAAAACTTTTACCACACAGACCACCATTTCTTTTTGTGGATAAGATCCTGAGCAGTGATGAAACAACGGTAATAGGACTGAAAAATGTCACCATGAATGAAGGATACTTTGTTGGTCATTTCCCGGACATGCCAGTTATGCCCGGCGTTTTACAGGTTGAAGCTATGGCTCAGGTAGGAGGTATCCTGGCAATGAATACTGTTCCTGACCCTGAAAATTATTCAACCCTTTTCATGAAGATCGACAAAGTAAAATTCCGAAGACAGGTGGTTCCCGGCGATACCCTAATCTTTAAACTGGAACTGACATCACCTATAAGAAGAGGTGTGGTAAATATGCAGGGAAAAGCTTATGTTGGTGATAAGATCGTTGCAGAAGCAGAAATGATGGCACAAATATCTAAAATCAAGGAAAACGAATTATGAAACAGCCTTTGGCATCAATACATCCCGAAGCAAAAATAGCCGATAATGTTAAGATCGATCCTTTTGTTACTATTGATAAAGACGTAGAAATAAAAGAAGGTACATGGATAGGCCCGAATGTAGCTATTATGAATGGCGCCAGGATCGGGAAAAATTGCAGGATATTCCCCGGAGCTGTGATATCAGCGATACCACAAGACATGAAATTTTCCGGAGAAGACTCAACTGCCGAAATCGGCGATAATACTACAATAAGGGAATTTGCTACTATTAACAGAGCTACAAAAGCATCCTACAGAACAGTGATAGGCAAAAACTGCCTTGTTATGGCTTATGTACATGTCGCACACGATTGCAGGATCGGCAATAATGTGATCCTGGCAAATGCAGCCACAATGGCAGGCCATATTGTTGTTGATGACTGGGCAATAGTAGGCGGACTGTCAGCTATACACCAGTTCGTGCATATCGGAAAACATGTTATGATAGCCGGCGGATCACTTATATCAAAAGATGTACCTCCCTTTGTTAAAGCCGCAAGATACCCCCTGAGATATGTTGGTGTTAATTCTGTCGGATTAAGAAGAAGAGAATTCTCTAATGACAAAATAAGAGAGATCCAGGAAATATACCGCTTCCTTTACCTTAAAGGATTAAATAATTCAAAAGCAGTAGAATACATTGAAACGAATATGCCGGTATCAAAAGAAAGAGATGAAATAATCGAATTTGTCAAAAATTCAGACCGCGGGATCATGAAAGGATACTTCCAGGAAAAAAATCATTATACACTGAAATAAATCCGAATATCGAAATCCAAAATCTGAAAAACTATACGGTCCTGATAATATAATAGCCCTTCTTTCCCTTTTGAACCAGTATATATTTGTCATTTAACAGATGATGCAAATTTATTTCCATGTCCGGATCAGTTACTTTTTCCTTATTTATACTTAATCCTCCACCACTGATCAGCCTTCTTAATTCACCTTTTGATTGAAAAACAGATGCCTCACCCGTAAGCAGATCAAGTATGTTTACCCCGGTTGTAATGATCTTTTTTGCCACATCATATTGAGGCACTCCTTCGAATACGGATAAAAAAGTATCTTCATCAATTTTTTTCAATGAACTCATAGCAGACTTACCGAATAAGATCTGAGAAGCTTCAATTGCAGTGTTAAGGTCTTCCTCAGAATGTACAAGCAAAGTCACTTCCGTTGCCAGCCTTTTCTGCAATAAGCGGTTATGGGGCTCTTCCTTATGCCGGGTTATCAGCTCCTGTATCTCATCCTTCTTCAGTAAAGTAAAAACCTTTATATAATATTCAGCATCTTCATCTGCCACATTCAACCAGAACTGATAAAACTTATAAGGTGAGGTCAATCGTTTGTCCAGCCATACATTTCCCTGTTCCGTCTTACCGAACTTTCCGCCATCAGACTTTGTTATCAATGGGTTTGTAACTGCAAATGCTTCCCCTCCGGTTTTCCTCCTTATCAGTTCGGTGCCGGTTACAATATTTCCCCATTGATCGGAACCACCCATCTGTAATCTGCAATTATACTTTTCATATAAATACAAAAAATCATACCCCTGCAATAGCTGGTATGAAAACTCAGTAAAAGAAAGCCCTGTTTCAAGCCTTTTTTTAACTGAATCCTTTGCCATCATATAATTTACGGTTATATGTTTACCAATATCGCGAAGAAATCCCAGTAGGGTAAAATCCTTTGTCCAGTCATAATTATTTACAATCTCTGCCTTATTAGGTATATCCGAATCAAAATCCAGGAATTTTAAAAGTTGCTTCCTGATACCCTCCTGGTTTTTCCTAAGTGTTTCCTCATCCAGCAATACACGTTCCTCCGACTTGCCAGAAGGATCACCTACCATTCCAGTTGCCCCTCCGATCAAAACAACCGGCTTATGACCGGCAAGCTGAAAATGCTTTAACAACATCAGGGATGAAAGATTCCCGATGTGTAATGATTCCGATGTAGGGTCAAAACCCATGTATGCAACTGTCATCTCTTTCTTCAGTTGATCTTCCGTCCCGGGCATCATATCATGCAACATACCACGCCACTTAAGCTCTTTAATAAAATCCATATCTGCTTATTTAGTATTTGTCCATAAAGATAACATATATGATATATAAGCGCCAAAATAAAAACAAATTCCAAATTTCAAGCACCTCACATAGTGATGGCTATGCCAAAATTTCAAACCTGCCTGCAGGCAGGTAATACTCAAAATCAAATACTCAATGACCTAAACCGTTAATAATGAGCGTAATTTAATTGTTTGAGATTTTGATCATTGGAATTTAAGATTTATTTGTTATTTGGTGCTTTTCTTGTATATTCCTTCCGGGTCAATACCTGCCAGTGAAGGAAAGACCAATAACGAAAGCCCTGACACAGGCTCATATAATACCGACTTCTCCTTTATTTCAGGAGTAATTATCCCCGCTTTTTTATCAATCTTCTCCAGCAATATGAACAGGATACTTATAATAAACGCCACCTTTGCCACACTGAACACTATTCCCGCAATGCGGTTAACAAAACCCAAAGCTACAGATTTCACCAGCCTGTCTGTCAGTCTTGCTATCAAATGAACAAGGATCACAATTATAATAAAAGTAATGGCAAAGGAAATAACCGGTAAGTACTTCACAGATATATCAAAATTCCGGGCAAGAACATCTGAAGTCACTCCGGATAGTTTTATTGATCCGTAAACACCCAGCAATAAGGCGGCAAGGGATGATAATTCAATAACAAAACCGTTCCTGTATCCCTTGTATCCAAACCAGATAAATGGAATAATAATTATAATATCAATATAATGCATTTTAATTCCTTAATAAAATCGGATAAAAATAATAATAATACATTATTTTAATGAATAAAAAAGTATATAGTTCTAAGCAGAACGCTAATATTTCAGTCCCTATGCCAACCTGCCTGTCGGCAGGCAGGTATACTAATTTATACTAATTATACGAATGCTTATATTAGTATAATTCGTATGCATTCGTATATTAGCATCGCTATACTTATATTTGTATTTATTTTATTAATTTTTCAGAATGCCGTTTATTAATTCCATAATATCATGGTTGAATGTTAAGAGATTACACCAGATCGATCTTTTTAAAAAGTATCCTATAGATGTTCAGCGTGAAACTTTAATTAAATTACTTCGCAGGGCAGAAAATACAGAATGGGGCAGGCAATATGATTACAAGTCAATAAAAACAATTAAGGAATATAAAAAAAGGGTTCCTTTGAATGATTATGAAAGCCTGAAAAAATATGTTATCCGTCTTCGTCACGGAGAACAAAATCTTCTGTGGGACACTGATATTAAATGGTTTGCCAAGTCTTCAGGCACCTCAAGCGATAAGAGCAAGTTCATACCTGTAAGCCGGGATGCTTTTGAAGACTGTCATTTCAGGGCAGGCAAGGATGTTCTTGCGATCTATACAGAAAACAATCCCAACACAAATATAATCAAAGGCAAGATGCTTGTACTGGGTGGCAGTCATCAGATCAACAACTTCAGTAATGAATCTTATTATGGAGACCTGTCTGCGGTACTTATTCAGAACCTCCCTTTCTGGGCTGAATTTATCAGGACACCGAGAAGCGCGATAGCCCTTATGGCAGAATGGGATAAGAAAATAGATAAAATGGCAAGCGCCACAATAAAAAGGAATATTACAAATATTGCAGGTGTTCCGTCATGGACACTTGTTCTAATAAAACACATCCTGGAAAAAACAGGCAAAAAATCCCTTCTTGACGTATGGCCCAACCTTGAGCTGTTTGTCCACGGAGGCGTCAGTTTCATTCCTTACAAAGAACAATATAAAAAGCTGATCCCTTCTGAAAAGATGAATTACCTTGAAACATATAATGCATCTGAAGGATTCTTTGCAATACAGGATGACTCCGCTTCAGATGACATGCTCCTGATGCTTGACTATGGCATATTCTACGAATTTATCCCCTTAGAAAAAATAGATGATAAAAACCCCAAAACAATCTCATTGGATGAAGTTGAGCTTAACAAAAATTATGCTCTTGTCATTTCGACCAATAGCGGGCTCTGGAGATACATTATTGGGGATACAATAAAAATCACTTCCAAATATCCGTTCAAGATCAAGATCACTGGAAGAATAAAAAACTTCATCAATGCTTTTGGTGAAGAACTTATTATTGACAATGCGGAAAACGCTATAAAAATTGCCTGCGAAAAGACCGGCTCAGAAGTACGTGAATATACTGCAGCGCCAATATATATTGACGACGACCAGAAAGGGGGTCACGAATGGCTTTTTGAATTTGAAAAAAAACCAGGTAATCCCGAATATTTCACGGAAGTACTTGATAATGCATTAAAATCACTGAATTCCGATTATGAAGCCAAAAGATATAAAAATATGACACTGGATATGCCTAAGATAACGATCCTGAAAGACGGGATCTTTTACCAGTGGCTGAAGGAAAAAGGCAGACTCGGAGGGCAGAATAAAATACCGCGCCTGGCAAATGAAAGGAAATATGTGGAAGAACTTTTGGCTATTAATGATAAAATGAAAAAGAAATGAAGGATGTGTTAATGTGATTAGATTATTGTTAATATGAATAAAATTCTCTTTTTACTAATATTACTTGTTCTCTCTTCAGGAGATGATCGTTTTACTCTTATTAATACTGTTAAGGTAAATGGCGACTTTTACTGCACGGATCATCTTGAAAATATATATGCTATCAAAGGGCAGCAAATAACGAAATTCGACAGCAACGGAAATAAGATCACTTCATACAGTAATTCATACCTTGGCAATATATTCTCGGCAGATGTGTCAGACCCGTTAAGGATATTATTATTCTATAAAGATTTTAACCAGATCATGTTCCTGGATAATACTCTTGCCGGGATCAAAAGCCCGATAATACTTGATGACCTCGGTATAGAACAGGTCAGGGTGGCTTGTTCATCTAAAAACGGAGGATTCTGGATCTTTAATGACCAGACATACCAGTTAATGCATTATGACAGGAACCTTGAACTTACGCAACAAAGTATCAACCTCGGGGCTATCCTGAAAGATGATGAAAAACCTGAATTTTTATATGAGAAAGCTAATAATATATATATGAATGTCCCCAATACCGGGATCCTCGTTTTTGACCAGTTCGGGGCATATTATAAAACCATATCTTTGAAAGGACTGAAGCATTTCCAGATATCCGGTGATAATATAGTATATATGAGTAATAATTCCATGGTTAAATATAACCGAAAATTGCTTTCTGATGTAAAAATTACCCTGCCTGACACAAATGATGTTATTGATGCACGTATCGGACAAACAAAGCTGTTTATTATTAAAAAAGAAAAGGTTTCGGTCTATCGGATAAATAAGTAAACCATGACTTAACCTACCTTATACATAGACTAGGCAATCTTTTTTAACTCAGCCAGTTGATTTTCCAGAAACAGGATTCGTTTTTTCTTAAATACTTCTTGGTTTTGCTCAAATAATTTAATGTTAAATGCT
>Ga0180433_10006280_pt1 | contig 15638 bp, 12 predicted proteins | sample SS_ome_8_FD_132980 | JGI IMG/M metagenome (GOLD analysis project Ga0180433, IMG submission 132980) | Hypersaline lake sediment archaeal communities from the Salton Sea, California, USA - SS_1_D_1 metaG | ecosystem: Environmental > Aquatic > Non-marine Saline and Alkaline > Hypersaline >... | reverse complement strand
CGCTGGGGGCAAATTGCCGAGCCAAAAGAAGACAGCTGGTTCGATAAGGTGGCCAAGTCGGTCTACAAGCCTGAAATCTATAAAAAGGCTGCACTTGAGCTGATTGCTGAAGGTCATGCAACAGCCGATGAGTTCCCTGACTTTGACAAGGAAACAGGTTACAAGCCACCACAGCCAGATTTTATCGACAACATTACTTACGATGGCAGCAAGCCAAACGAGTACCTGTCGAAATTTAAAATCGGTCTGAAAGGGTCAGACAAACTCTAAACCATCTGCGAGGAATTAGTCGTTATTTTGCAGAAAGCTTTTGCAACATGGAAGTTGCAAACAAGTGTCCAGGGAAGGTTGCAGCGACTTTCGGAAAATAATGGCTGATTCCGAGCTAAAAAGAGGTATTTATCATGGCTAACCCGATAACATCATCAAAAACCATTGAATCACCAACTACCGACAAAGTTTTCAGTTACCTGTCCGGCGATGGTTTAACCAGAAGCTTCAGCAAGTTTGCTAAAAATATTGTTATACCTGTTTTTGCTGTTTTTGTATTTCTAATGCTGTGGGAAGCAGGTGCCAAGCAGGTGCAGACCTCGCTGGGTGCATTACCTGGACCTGAAGCGGTCTGGACACAGACCCAGGCACTTTATGATGAACATAATGCAGAACGTGACAAGGAAACAGCCTTTTATGAGCGTTTACAAAAACGTGTTGATAAAGCCGTGGCTGCAGGTAAATCACAGGAAAGAATCGACAAGATACAGGGCCGAAAATATACAGGACCTGAAACCTTCTTTGACCAGATAATCACCAGCCTGGTGACAGTGATGACTGGTTTTATATTGGCTTCAGTGATTGCCATTCCACTGGGAATCATCATTGGTATGAGTCAGACGCTTTACCAGGCATTTAACCCTATCATTCAGTTATTCAAACCTGTTTCACCACTAGCATGGCTACCGCTGGTAACCATGGTGGTTTCGGCAGTCTATGTCACGAATGACCCGATGTTTTCCAAGTCTTACCTGACATCAGCCATTACTGTCACGCTATGCTGTTTATGGCCCACCATCATTAACACGGCTGTGGGAGTATCCAGTGTCAGTAAAGATCTGATCAATGTCAGTAAAGTACTGCGCCTGAGTTGGATTACCAAAACATCCAAAATCATAATTCCTTCTTCCATCCCAATGATCTTTACCGGTCTGCGCCTGAGTCTGGGTATCGGCTGGATGGTACTGATTGCGGCTGAAATGCTGGCTCAAAACCCGGGGCTTGGAAAATTCGTCTGGGATGAATTCCAGAACGGCAGCTCCAACTCTCTGGCTCGCATCATGGTAGCCGTGCTGGCCATTGGTTTTATTGGCTTCATTCTCGATCGCTCTATGTTAATGCTCCAGCGATCTGTTAACTGGGACAAGAATGCAATCTTGAGATAAGCAAAGGAATTAATCATGAAAAGTTATCTAGAAATTGATCATGTCGGAATCACTTTTCCTACCGATAACGGTCCGTTAACCGTGCTGGAAGATGTCCATCTTAGTGTCAGTGAAGGTGAGTTTATATCGCTGATTGGCCATTCAGGCTGCGGTAAATCGACTGTGCTGAATATCGTGGCCGGTTTGTTGCAAGCAACAAAGGGCGGGGTGGTGCTGGAAAATAAAGAGGTCACAGACCCGGGGCCTGACCGTGCGGTTGTGTTTCAGAATCATTCCCTGCTGCCATGGTTAAGCGTGTATGACAATGTCAAACTGGCGGTTGATCAGGTGTTCAGGAAAACCAAGTCAAAAGCAGAACGTGATGAATGGGTGCGCCATAATCTTGATCTGGTACATATGTCTCATGCTGTTGATCGTAAGCCGGACGAAATTTCCGGCGGCATGAAGCAGCGTGTGGGTATAGCTCGTGCCCTTGCTATGGAGCCCAAAGTGTTGTTGATGGATGAACCGTTTGGTGCTCTGGATTCACTGACCCGCACTCACATGCAGGATTCGTTGATGGAAATCCAGGCAGAACTTAACAATACCGTCATCATGATTACGCATGATGTCGATGAAGCCGTATTGTTGTCTGACCGCATTATCATGATGACCAACGGGCCAAACGCTACCATTGGCGAAATACTTGAAATCGACCTGGAAAGGCCGCGTGATCGTCTTGGTCTGGCAGAGGACCCCAAGTACAACCATTATCGTGCCGAAGTGGTTAAGTTCCTGCATGAAAGGCATCAGCATGGAGATGCAGAACCTCAAGCGGCAAAGAGCGAGAATACTGCTGATGATGAGCAGGATGAAACTCCAGCATTGAGCCTGGTATCGGGTGGCTAAAATGCCTGTCCAGGATTCAACAAACCTTTCACTGGAAAAAGTCAATCTGAATATTGGCTTTATCCCGCTGACAGACTGTGCCCCCTTGGTGGTCGCAAGGGAAAAAGGCCTGTTTGAAAAACACGGCCTTGAGGTAACGCTGTCCAAAGAAACTTCCTGGGCCAATATCAGGGATAAGCTGGCGCTGGGTATACTGGATGCAGCGCAGATGCTGGCACCCATGCCACTGGCAATGACGCTGGGACTTTCGGGTATAAAAAAGCCTGTGGTGACTGCATTTTCACTGGGACTCAACGGTAATGCCATTACAGTTTCTAATCTGCTTTTCACAAAGATGAATCATGTGGCACCAGAGCATATGCAAAAGCGTGCCGATAATGTCAAGGCACTAAAGGCTGTTGTTGAACAGAACAAAAGAGATGGCAATGGCCAGCTGACGTTCGCGGTGGTGTATCCGTTTTCAGCACACAGCTATGAATTACGTTACTGGATGGCATCAGCCGGTATTGATCCGGATATGGACATCAACCTGGTGGTTGTACCGCCACCACAAATGCCTGGCCAACTGGAAAACGGTGATATCGATGGCTATTGCGTAGGTGAACCCTGGAACTCGATTGCGGTACAGTCTGGAGTCGGGCATACACTGATTACCAAGTATGAAATCTGGAACAACAGTCCCGAGAAAGTGCTGGGCGTCAGTGAAGAGTGGGCAACCCAGTATCCAAATACGCACAAGGCCCTGTTGAAAGCATTGCTTGAAGCCAGTCTCTGGGTAGATCAGTCTGAAAACAGAATCGAAACCGCATCGATGTTGTCCCGTGGTATTTACGTGAATGCCCCGGAACATGTGGTCCGCATGTCAATGAGCAGCATGTACCAGTATTCCAGTGGCAGACTGGCTGAGTCCATGCCGGACTTTAATGTGTTTCATCGTTATGCTGCAAATTATCCATGGCGTTCACATGCCGAGTGGTTTCTATTACAAATGATTCGCTGGGGACAAATCAAGGAAGCTATCGACTTTCGTAAAGTTGCAGAGCAGGTTTATCGCCCCGATATTTTTTCAGCCGTTGCCATCGAACTTGGTATTGCTGCACCCAACACTGATTACAAGACGGAAGGTATTTCATCGGGCGAACACCTGGAGCAGGGGGTGAGCCTGGGACCGGACCTGTTTTTTGACGGCACTGTCTTCAATCCTGCCAAGCCTGCTGATTACCTGCAGCAATTTGAAATTTCCTATATATCAGAACCGGTCGAGTTACTGGTCAAACAAATACAACAGCAGGCGCTGAATGCTCCAGCTAAAGAAACATCCTGAGAGGTATTTTATGTCGAAAGAAAAACTTGTAGTTATTGGTAACGGCATGGCGGGTATCAGAACCCTGGAAGAGCTTTTGAAACTGACAACCGATCAATACGAGATCACGGTAATCGGCGCTGAACCTCACCCCAATTACAATCGCATCATGCTGTCTCCTGTTCTTGCCGGTGAGAAGCAACTGGAAGATATCATTCTTAATGACCGTGACTGGTATGAAGAAAATGGCATCAGGCTGATAACTGGTGATCCTGTGATAAAAATTGACCGTGCCAACCAGCAGGTAACAACAGAGCAGAATAAACTGCTCGAATACGACAGGCTGTTGCTTGCTACCGGCTCCTATCCTTTCATTATTCCTGTGCCCGGACATGATAAACAAGGTGTGATTGGTTTTCGTGATATTGCAGATGTTGAAACCATGCTCGAAGCTGCCAGCAACTATAAAAAAGCCGTTGTAATCGGTGGTGGTTTGCTGGGACTTGAGGCAGCTAATGGCTTGATAAAGAAAGGCATGGATGTCACCGTTGTGCATCTGCTGGATACCCTGATGGAGCGCCAGCTTGATAAGCCGGCTGCTACTCTGCTGGAAACCACGCTCGAAGAACAGGGCATGAAATTCATGATGGAAGCGCAGACGGCAGAAATTCTCGGCGATGAGCGGGTTAATGGAATTCGTTTTGCTGATGGTAGTGAAATTGAAACCGACCTGGTGGTTATGGCTGTCGGCATACGTCCTAATGTTGCACTGGCAAAAGAGTCAGGTATTCATTGTGAAAATGGCATTGTTGTCAATGACACCATGCAGACCTTTGATCCGAAGATTTATTCAGTGGGTGAATGTGTACAGCACCGAAATATCTGTTACGGACTGGTTGCGCCATTATGGGAACAGGCCAAGGTAGCAGCTAACCATCTTGCCCATATCGGTATCGGTCGCTACGAAGGTTCAGTGACTTCAACCAAGCTGAAGGTGACCGGTATTGATTTGTTCTCAGCCGGAGAGTTCCACGAGCAGGAAGGCGATGAAACTCTGGTGCTGCGAGATCCGGCCATGGGTGTCTACAAGAAGCTTGTGGTACGCGATAACCAGATCAAGGGTGCTGTCATGTATGGTGATACCATCGACGGCACCTGGTATTTCCAGCTGTTGCGTGAAGGTACGGATATATCAGCTTTCAGAAACACCATACTGTTCGGTCAGCATGACCTAGGAGATGCCGGCCATGGTGATGAAACACGCGTTGCTGCACTCAGTAATGACGCAGAGATTTGTGGCTGTAATGGTGTTTGCAAGGGCGATATAGTCGATTCCATTGTCAAGAAAGGTCTGTTTACACTCGATGATGTACGTGCTCATACCAAGGCGTCCAGTTCATGTGGTTCCTGTACCGGCCTGGTTGAATCTATTCTGGCCAGCACGGTAGGTGAGGGCTACTCAGCCGCGCCGAGTAAAAAGCCCATGTGTAACTGTACCGAACACAGTCATGATGACGTGATTCGTGCTATCAAACAGCAGGAACTCAAGTCAATGGATGCGGTACGTGATTTCCTTGAATGGAAGACACTGGATGGTTGCGCAACCTGTCGTCCAGCCTTGAATTACTACCTGTTGGCCAACTGGCCTGAGGAATACCAGGATGATGCCCAGTCCCGTTTCATTAACGAACGTGCGCACGGCAATATCCAGAAAGATGGTAGCTACTCGGTTGTGCCACGTATGTTTGGCGGCTTGTGTACGGCTAATGACCTGCGTGCCATTGCTGATGTCTCGGACAAGTACAACGTACCTGAGATGAAAGTTACCGGTGGTCAGCGCATTGATCTGTTTGGTGTCAAGAAAGAAGACCTGCCGGCAATGTGGAAGGACTTGTCAGCTGCGGGTTTCGTATCGGGTCATGCCTATGGCAAGGCCATGCGTACGGTGAAAACCTGTGCCGGTAAAACCTGGTGTCGTTTTGGTACACAAAATTCAACAGGTCTTGGTGTCAAACTCGAAGAATTGACCTGGGGCTCATGGATGCCGCACAAGTTCAAGCTGGCCGTGTCAGGTTGTCCGCGTAACTGTGCTGAAGCAACTATCAAGGATTTTGGTGTGGTGTGTGTTGATTCCGGTTATGAGCTGCATATTGGCGGTAATGGCGGTATCAAGGTGCGTGTTACAGACCTGTTATGCAAAGTAGACACTGAAGAACAAGTACTTGAATACTGTGGTGCCTTTATTCAGAAATACCGCGAAGAAGCCCGTTACCTGGAGCGCACGGCTCCATGGGTAGAGCGTGTCGGTCTGCAATCTATCAAAGACGTGTTGCTTGACGATGAAGAAACACGCAAAGCTCTTTATGACCGGTTCAAGCTGTCACAGCAGTATGCACAAATCGATCCATGGAAAGCGCGTGCAGAAGGTGCACAGGAACATGAATTCAAGAATATCGAAATCTCCGCAGCCTGATGGTTGTGCCGGTGATTGAGAAGCTTAAGGAGAACAACAATGAGCAACTGGACACAGATAATCGCCCTGCAGGAAATTCCTCAACTGGGCAGTCGTGTTGTCAAGACAGATACCATGAAGGTTGCGGTATTTCGCACAGCAAAAGATGAAGTATTTGCATTGCGTGATGCCTGTCCGCACAAGGGCGGCCCCTTATCGCAGGGCATAGTACATGGCACTTCAGTGACGTGCCCTCTGCATAACTGGAAAATAGACCTTGCCAGTGGCGAGGCACTGGGCCCGGATGAGGGCTGCACCAATGTGTTTCCAACAAAAATTGAAGATGGCATGGTATATCTGGGCTTGTATGACCAGGAACCCAATGTATCGTGAAGATAACTGAAGTTTAATCATGACTGGATCAGAAACCCTGGTCACGCATACTACCTGTCCATACTGTGGCGTTGGTTGTGGTGTTGAAGTTACGGTACAGGATGCAGGCCAGGAATCGGAAAAAATTACCGTAAACGGCGATAAGACGCACCCTGCAAACCTCGGGCGGCTTTGTTCAAAAGGAGCAGCACTGGCCGAGACGCTGGATCTTGATGGCAGACTCCTGTATCCCGAGGTTGCAGGTAAAAAGGTCAGCTGGGATGAAGCGCTTGATAAGGTGGCAACAGGACTGCGGGATGTTGTGCAGCAGCACGGACCGGATGCGGTGGCTTTTTATGTGTCAGGCCAACTGCTGACGGAAGATTATTATGTTGCCAACAAGCTGATGAAAGGCTTCATTGGCAGTGCCAATATCGATACCAACTCGCGCCTGTGCATGTCATCCTCGGTGGCTGGTCACAAGCGGGCGTTTGGTTCTGATACAGTACCCTGTTCCTACACGGACCTGGAAATTGCCGATCTTGTGGTGCTCACGGGTAGTAATGCTGCCTGGTGTCATCCAGTGCTGTTTCAGCGTTTGCGCCAGGCTAAAAAACAACGCCCTGAAATGCGTATCGTGGTGATCGACCCTCGTCGGACAGAGACCTGCGATATTGCAGATCTGCATCTGCCGATAAGCGCCGGAGCTGATATTGCCCTGTTCAATGGTTTACTGACATACCTGAAAAGTACACAGAAAATTGATGAAGCGTTTGTGGCTGATCACACCAATGGTTTTGATGAAGCCATGGCCAGCGCTGAAGCTGCAGGTACCGATCTGCAGGAAATAGCACAGCGTTGTGGACTGGACTATAAAGACTTGACTGTCTTTTTCCACTGGTTTGCGGAAACTCAAAATACTGTCACAGTGTACTCACAGGGTGTCAACCAGTGGTCCTGTGGTACCGACAAGGTCAATGCGATTATCAATTGTCACCTGGCAACCGGCCGTATTGGAAAACCCGGACAAGGGCCGTTTTCATTTACCGGTCAACCCAATGCCATGGGCGGCAGGGAAGTGGGGGGACTGGCAAATCAGCTGGCTGCACACATGGATTTTGATCCGGAGCATATCGACACGGTTGAGACTTTCTGGGAAGCGCCCAATATTGTCAGGCAACCGGGCCTGAAAGCTGTCGAGCTTTTCAACGCAATCAAGCGTGGCAAGATTAAAGCGGTGTGGATCATGGCAACCAATCCCCTGGTCAGCATGCCCGAGGCACATGCCGTCAGAGAGGCGCTGGAGCAGTGCGGGCTTGTGATTGTCTCTGACTGCATGCGAAATACCGATACCGTCCAAATGGCAGATATCATGTTACCGGCAGCAACCTGGGGTGAGAAAGATGGTACGGTGACCAATTCTGAACGAAGGATCTCGCGTCAGCGTGCATTCCTGTCAATGCCTGGTGAAGCAAAAGCCGACTGGTGGATAGTAAGCGAGGTGGCCAGGCGCCTGGGATACGCTGATGCCTTCGGTTATCAAAAACCTGCGGATATCTGGCGTGAATATGCGGCCATGTCAGGTTTCAAAAACGAGGGACAACGGGATTTTGATGTCAGTGGTCTACAATATGTCACTGACGTGGAATACAGCCAGTTAAAACCCGTCAAATGGCCATACAAGGCAGCCAATGATTCAACATCAGATCATTTCTTTAGTGATGGACAGTTTTATCATGCGGATAAAAAGGCCCGCCTGATACCCGTGCAGGTTTGTAATGATTATGTACAAACCGGTGATGATTATCCGTTGGCATTGAATACAGGTCGTATTCGTGATCAGTGGCATACCATGACACGCACAGGAAAGTCTGCACGCCTATCCAGTCATCTGCCTGAGCCGTTTCTTGAAATCAATCCATCGGATGCAGGCAGCTTAAAGATAGGTAATGATCAACTAGTGTCGGTAAAAAGCCAGCATGGACAACTCTGTGTGCGGGCACTGGTTACAGAAAAACAAAAGCCAGGGAATGTGTTTATACCGATGCACTGGAGCGGTACAAATACCAGCAGTGGTACGGTAGGCTCTTTGGTCAATGCATTAACGGATCCCTTTTCCGGTCAGCCACAGTTTAAACATACCCCGGTATCGATCATGCCGCTTTCCACCGCCTGGCAGGGATTTTTATTGACCAGTGAGACTGTCGGTCAGCTGTCGTTTCCCTACTGGGTTAAACAGAAAAAGCAGAACGTGATGCGCTATGAAATAGCCAGTGACCAGGTTGTATCTGACTGGTCACAGCTGGTACGAGCGCTTTTCCCGGTGGAGGGGGACTGGATAGAGTTTTTCGATGACACGAGTGGTTATTATCGCGCGGCACTGGTTAATGGCGGCCGGTTAAAGGCCTGTCTGCTGGTTGCCACCGATGATACTTTGCCCGATGATGAATGGATTGATTCGCTGTTTGCCGAGGAAAAAATAGACGATAAGTCACGTCTCAGTCTGTTGTCAGGTATGCCACCAGGTAATGTCAAACCTGCGGGTAAAACCGTGTGTGCCTGTTTCAACGTTGGTATTAACGCCATAGTGGATGCCATCAAGCAACAGAAACTGGTTTCTGTTGAAGCCATTGGCAAGGCGCTGCAGGCGGGTAGCAATTGTGGTTCATGTCTTCCCGAGCTCAAAGAGATACTCAAAGATAATTGCTGAAATCAGCTTGCAAATATTTCAAATGTTAAATCCACCTTGAATTTTTACGAATTAATGTATATACATAAGTAATACATACTATATACAGTCTTTAGTCGTTTTCGAGGTGGTTATCAGTTTGTCACGGATTACAATTGATAAAGAGACGAATAACAGCAGTGGAATGCTACTCAAACTGCTGTTCGGTGTGGGCTTTTTACTCCTCGCCGATTTGTTACAGGCAAATGACATTTACCGTCTTGAACTTTTACAACAACTGAATAAATTCATAGCCTCGCTGGATTCCGGTCATATCGACAAACGCATCACTCACACATCGTTCATCACGCATTCCCTGTCAGTCTCACAGTGTGCAAAGTATCCCTATCATGGCGAGGGTCACGGGGTTGAGCGATTGATCAGCAATTTATCTGCAGGGGTTCAACAGGGGGTCAGCTGTCTGGCCGGACAATCACCCGCGGGTCATCTACACGAATTTCATGAGAAAAAAGCCGGTGAGTTGCTGGCGATTCTTAACTCGGATCAGCCTAAATCACTGCAATGCGTGAGCGACGAGTTATTCGCCTATGCCATGGCGGTATCACCTCATCAGCAGGTGTCCAGTATAGAGCTAAAGAAAAAAATCAGTAACAGTCCACAGCTCACAATATTTCTGGATACGTTTCGTATCGGCGGGTTGTTAAGTAAAGGTTTTGATGAAAAAACTTACCAGGAGTTTTTCAAGCTCAGTGAAAACCAGATTACCGAACATTTGACCAGTCAGCCATTGCGTATGAAAGGCTTGCATAGATTTCGAAACCTGTCTGCTCTGCTGTTTCATGAGACGGTTCACTGGCTGGGCGTAACACATACCAACCAGGGGCCGGATCTGACGTTTCTTTACGAAACCTGTTGTTTTGGCGGTAGTGATTTTATCGCCAGTGACGCCTTGAATAGCGGATTCCAGACAGCTGCCTGCAATATTCTCAAGGATGATGAGCTATGGTCTGCGCAACCAGGGCAACAGAAAAAGATCTGGAAAGACAAGGGGTACAGAAAACTGAAAACCACCATGCGCCAGTTTTATTAGTGTTAGCAGGTCCTCAACTGCTACCCAAACAGAGTTTTCAATCCAGGTAATTTCCTCATGGCCGGTGGTGCCGGCAGAACGGGTAAAGGATGTTTATCCATCAGTTTGCGCTTGATGGCCCACTTGATCGGTGGCAGGTTGTTGCTTAAACGTAAGACAGCTTTGCGTGCCAGCGTGGCTGGAAAGCTGTCGTTGGTAAACAGGCTGACCACTGAATTGGTGCCGTGGAACATCGGTAAAGTGGTTTGCTGGTGTTTGAAATTGTAGGCCCGCAGCACAGCTTCACTGGCAAAATCTTTTTGTTTGCCAATTGCTTTAATGATTTCATTGGTGAGAATTTCAGCGCCACTCAGTCCCAGGTTGTAGCCATGAGCGGTAACCGGGTGCATACCCACGGCAGCATCACCGATCAGGGCGAAGCGCTGGCTGTAAAAACGTTTGGCATGAACCGCGACGAGCGGATAGGTATATCTTCGGGTCACCAGTTGCATTTTTCCCAGTTGGTGTTGCAGGCGGTTTTCGATATCAGCGCTGAATTCAGTTTCATCCATGGTGGATATGTGTTCAGCCAACTGGTTTGGCACTGTAATCACGGCCGAGGAAATATTGCCAGGCATGGGCAGGATGGCCAGCGTACGCCCGTAATGGAAACATTCGAATGCCACATTGTTGTGAGGTAATTCATGTTCCATTTCACAGACGATGGCGCTGCGTCCAAAGTCCAGCAGATCGGCAGAAATTCCCATCATTCTGCGGGTCGCAGAAAAGCGTGTATCTGCGGCGATGACAAGCGTACTTTCAATGATGTCTCCGTTTGCCAGGTTGATATATCCCCTGCGATCATTGGTGGAGACATGGGTGACTTCAGTTTCGGTCAGCAGCTTGACGTGGCTGTGCTCAATGGTTTGCTCATAAACTGCTTTTCGAATCTGGTGATTGGCAACCAGGAAACCGAGGGCCTCGCCGGCATCATTGCTGGTATCGAAGTTCAGGCTATAGGGTGAATCACCATCCACAACGCGTGCTTGGTGTATAGGTGAAACGTCTTCATCGCCGAACCTTTGCCAGATGCCCAGTCGGCTGAGAATGTCGAGTGACTGGTGGGTCATGGCAATGTCGCGGCCATCAACTTGCGGTTCGGCCAATTGTTGCAGCGACTGTTTTTCCAGAATGACAATGCTGAGTCCGGAGTCTGCCAGCATGCAGGCGAAGGCCATACCGGCCGGACCGGCGCCAATTATGGCGATGTCAAAATGAATATCTGAGGACATGGTGGCTTTCCTGCTGGGAATTCAGAAGAGACAAAACTACCACACTGCACACCCGCGCCCTTGATCTGGCTCAACAACTTTCAATTTTCCTCCTCCGGGTGCGGGAAATGCTGAAAATACCGGCTTCATGGAACTCTTTTGGGGAGGCAAGATCAGATAACGACGTGAACAGTAGATTTTTGCTGTTATTTTACGTGTAGCTCGTATTACTATTACGAAATACATAATGATAAAAAATTGATAATTCTTTTCAGGTGATTCGATGAAAAAAATCCAGATTTTCAGCTTGGTTCTGTTATTCGCATTGTTCCCGGTTATGGCAGTGGCCGAATTTGAGGAAGGGCATGAATACCGCGTGTTATATAACCAGCCGCCGGTAGAAAAAGGCGCGCCATTGGAAGTGGTCGAATTCTTCTGGTACGGCTGTATACATTGCTACAATTTTGAGACTGAATTAAACAAATGGATTAAAAATAAACCTGCGGATGTGAAATTTAGCAAAATTCCGGCGATATTTCGTAGCAGAGAAAACCCCGCAGCAATGGATCCAACTACCCGATTCCACGCTCAGGTCTATTACGCGCTGGAGCTGATGGGAGAAGTCGACAGACTGAACGAGGTTATTTTTGAAGCCAGGCACAAGCAAGGCAACAAACTGGCTAATCAGCAGCAGGTAGAAAAACTGCTCGAACAGCATAACGTCGATATCAACACTTTCAGAAAGGCAATGAAAGCCTGGCATGTTGATACCAAGGTAAAAAGTGCTTTTGCCAAGTTTCAGCAGTCCCAGGCCAGAGGGGTGCCTGTCATTTCAGTGAATGGGCGCTATATCTCTGGTGATGTTAAAAATTACCAGCAACTGACCCAGGTGACAGATCACATGGTCGATCTGGTTCGACAAGAACAGGCAGAACAATAAGTCAATTTTTCTTCCATGCAGGCAGGTAATAACATTCAGACACTTAACCTGCTGACCTATAACATCCAGGCAGGTTCGCAGACCACCAGTTTTCGTGACTATGTGACCAAGAGCTGGAAGCAGATTTTGCCACACCGTCTGCAGATGCATAACCTGAATGCGATTGGCGACCTGCTTGAAGACTACGATTTTGTCGGGCTTCAGGAAGTCGATGGTGGCAGCTTTCGCAGCGGATTTGTCAATCAGACGCGCTATCTGGCCGGGCGTGCAGGTTTCCCCTACTGGTTTGCGCAACCCAATCGAAATATCGGACACCTGGCCCAGCACAGTAACGGGTTGTTGAGCCGCTACCCTCCTTCCAAGTGTTTTCACAGGCGTTTGCCGGGGATGCCGGGCCGTGGAATTCTGATTGCAGAATATGGATACGGCCAGGAAATACTGGCCGTTATCGTAGTGCACCTTTCGCTGGGCGGACATTCGCAGCGGCGCCAGGTAGACTACATCCGTAAAATTGCCGATCAGTATCCTCACTCAATTATACTGGGCGACTTCAATCGTTCCTCTGACAGTAAATTAATGCAGAAACTGTTTGCTGCCGGTTATCAGGACAGAAGCTCTGATGCTCCGACTTTTCCGAGCTGGAAGCCGCGTCGCAAGATTGACTATATCCTGGTTTCCGAAGACCTTGAGGTTTGCTCTTCCGAAGTTGTTGAGTATCATCTGTCAGACCATTTGCCGATCGAGTTGAAAGTCATCCTGCCGGAGACAGTCAGATTACACGCGTAAAGCTGGAATTCAGGAATTTCTATGGGCGCCGAGGAAACAGAATGGAAAGAAAAATACAAAAAACTTTCCATTGAATTTGAATCACTGGAACGCACCAGTGAAGACAGCAGGAAAATTCTTTGCCGTGCACTGGTGCGCCTCACCATGTCCGTCAAGGGTCTTAACAGTGCGTTGGATCCGTATATCAACGGAATTAACGACCTGGCCAAAAAAGGCTGCGGTGCGAATACACGCAACAAACTGGATGAGTTATCGGATCAGTTGATCCGTGCATCGGACGCCAGACCCGCGAAAGACCCTTTCGAACGCCTTATAGATAGTTTTGCCCTGGACAGCGGTAAACAGCAACGTGCGCTGACGCTCTGGAAGCAGATGAACGCGCGGCCGGATGATATCACTGATCGGATGCTCAATGAGTTGGTCAGTTTGCTTGGAGGTGAGCCTCTAAAGCAGGACATGGCTGAGCCTGAAAAGAAAAAGGCTGGCCTGATGTCAAGACTTTTTGCCGGTGACAGGCAAAAAGGCAGTGTTGAGCAGACTAATACCTCACGCGCCCCGAATAGTATATTGAGAGAGGTGCTGGGGGACCTTGACTGGCCCAATGTCATCAAGCCGCAGGTTTTCTCGCTCATTGAGAAGCTGGATGATGATGCTTCTGATGATATGTGGGTCAAGGTCATTTCTAATATCAACGATATCATCGTTGATGCCTTGTCGGGTTATCAGTCAGAAGTGCACTCAGCAGAGAAGTTTCTTGCGGAGCTGTCAAAGCGCTTGCAGGAAATTGATGGCTTTGTGCAGTCTGCCAATGCCATACGTAATGAATCGCTGGAAAGCGGCAGGGCACTGGGCAGGACCATGTCAGAGCAGGTTGATGGTATTTCCAGCAGCATGCTGCAGGTGACCGACCTGGAGATGCTCAAATCAACAGTTGAGCAGAAGCTGGATATCATTCAGTCGCACATGTCGCGCCACCTGGAATCAGAAGAGCGGAGACACGGCACGGCCAGTGAACGTGAACAGGAATTAAAAGCCAAACTGATAGAGCTCGAATCTGAAACGCAGGGACTCAGAGAGCAGATAAGGGAAGCTGCCATCAAGGCCGTCAAGGATGCGGTGACAGGCTTGCCCAACCGGCAGGCATATGATGAACGTATGGAACAGGAGTTTTCACGCTGGAAACGTTTTGGTGAGCCGTTGGCGGTGCTGGTGTGGGATATTGATGATTTCAAGAAAATCAATGATACCTATGGACACCAGAGTGGTGACAAAGCGTTGCGTGCCATGGCTCAAAAACTTAAAGATACCATACGTGAAACCGACTTTATTGCACGTTACGGTGGAGAGGAGTTCGTGGTTTTGCTTGTAGGTACAGACCTTGAGGGTGCAAAAGAGGTTGCTGAAAAAATGCGTCAGCGCATCGAAAAAGTCGGCCTTAAAGCGAATACGGAGATGATACGCATGACGGTTTCCGGAGGGATCAGTATGTTCCGGCAGGGCGATCTGCCACAGGATGTTTTTGAGCGGGCAGACCAGGCGCTTTACAAGGCCAAACGAAACGGGAAAAACCAGTGGATTTCCGGCTAGCCAGCCCGTCAGTCCCTCTGCTGTTCAGTCATCAGGCAATATAAAAATAACGCCATTTTTCCCCGGATATGCTTTTCAGTTGGGCCAGCAACTGATCCACAGGGACCGCTTCTCCCGGGAAAATATTCTTGATTTCAATCAGTAGTTTTCCTGCTCCTCCACTTTGTCTCCAGTCCAGTTGCCATGGATATGAGACACACTCGCATTTGGGGCATGACCAGGTCTCAGAGCTGGTATGCTCATGCCATTGTTGCTGGTATTTTTTCCAGTCAGATATTCTATGCCGGCATGAAGGGCATCTTGGCGGAGCAGTCTGCTGGCCGGTGACAAGTTGAATATTGTCATGTTGATGCAAAATGACATGGCAGTATTTGTCGCTGCTATCTTCAGGTGGTTCAAAAACCAGGTGCGGCGAGCAACCCATGAAAGTTATCAACTGCGGGAACTTTTCACCACAAAGAAATGAGTTTGTTGCTGCCGGTTGAATCAACTCCGCTTCGGTCAGGGTCAGCTTGAGGATATCGATATCATCAAAATCGGAATCAGGGTTGTCCGGGGTCAGTAAAAGGCTGCCGTTCATGAGAAGCAAATGCGTTATGATGTGGTTATGATTAACGAATTTACCAAATCCTGCACCATAAAGGGATAATTTGTGAAACGTTTTCTGATTCTGCTGGTCAAGGCCTACAGTACACTGCTGAGTCCTTTTTTGGGAAATAATTGCCGCTACACTCCAACGTGCTCTGCCTACATGGTTAAAGCTATTGAAATACATGGTGCTCTCAAAGGCAGCTGGATGGGTATAAAGCGTATTTCACGTTGTCATCCGTTCCACGAGGGTGGCT
>Ga0180433_10006279_pt1 | contig 15639 bp, 16 predicted proteins | sample SS_ome_8_FD_132980 | JGI IMG/M metagenome (GOLD analysis project Ga0180433, IMG submission 132980) | Hypersaline lake sediment archaeal communities from the Salton Sea, California, USA - SS_1_D_1 metaG | ecosystem: Environmental > Aquatic > Non-marine Saline and Alkaline > Hypersaline >... | reverse complement strand
GCCCGAGGCGCGCAAGGAGCGGCGGGGCGGCGATGCCGACAGCGGCCGCGGCCGCGGCCGCGGGCAGCCACGCTCCGAGCCGGATCGCACCCCGGCTGCGGTACGCCAGCCAGCAGGCCGTCGCCACGCCGACGTATATGGGCAACATGTCGGCTCGCATCATCGCTTTCCTTTGCCCTTCTTTTTCTTCTTCTGGGAGTTCCGGTAATCGACCTTGAGCCGCTTTATGGCGCGTCGGCTCATCATCCCTCCCGTCTCCGTCTCCGTCATGCGCTCGGCCAGCGTTAGCCCGTTGAGGTGGTCGAGCTCATGCTGCCATACGCGGGCCAACAGCCCGCTCCCGCGCAGCCTGAGCGGCTCGCCGGACGCCGTCAGCCCCACGAGCGTCACCGACTCCGCCCGGTTCACCGCGACCGCGACCCCAGGGAGCGAAAGGCACCCCTCCGTCATCGCGGCCTCGCCCTCGGGCTCCTCCAGCGACGGGTTCACGACGACGCCGGAATCTAGATCGACCTCCCAGATGAACATCCTTGCCGGGATGCCGACCTGCGGCGCGGCGAGGCCGAGTCCGCTGTTTGCGCGCATCACGGTTCGCATCCTCTCGGCCAGCCCCTCGATCAGGAAGGGCGTGGAGATTTCCTTGCACGCCGTCCGCAGCACCGGATCGGGCCACTTGACCACGCCTTTCACCCGCTCCACCATGTTTGCGTCGATGTTCATGCTACATTATACCTCCCGCAAGATCAGAACTCGACGAACGCGAGGGCCGCGTGCAGGCCGAGCACGGCCAAGGACGCCCAGAATATGGTGAGCCCCACGTCGCGGCTGACGTCGGTCGGCGACGACTTCGCCCGGGCGCCTATGGCGTAGCTGAGGGCCGCAATCAGCAGCCCACTGACGGCCGTCTTGAGCAGCACCCACCAAGCCCCGTCCGGGAGCAGCGTGCCCTCCCACAGGGTGGCGAGGTAATTCCGCTGGAAGACGGCCACGGTCGCGTTGTCCGACGCCAACAGGAAGGCGACGAGTGACGCATAGCAGTTGGAGACGAACGCGATCAGGGTCAGGGCCGGTCCGGCGATCGCGAGGGACAGCGCGATGTTGCCGTACAGGTAGTGCCGCGGGCGGGCTCCCAAGCTGCGCATGGCCTCAAACTGCCGTGCCATCCGCCGGGCGCCGATGTCCGCCGCCACCGCCGCGCCGCACTTGCTCGCCAGGAGCACACATATCAGCAGGGGCGCCACCACGCGGAACGCGCCGTATCCGGTCGCCCCGAGGAACTCCTCCAGCACCAGCGGTAGGGTCATGTCCTTGTACGGCAGTTGGGAGAACCCGAAGAACACGGTGACGAAGCCCATCAGCGCGCCGGCGATGGCCACATACAGAGCGGTGGTGCCGAACAGCGACATGCGCATGTAGTGGCGCAAGTAGCGGGTCTTCCATTTCGCCTGCCCCCATCCCTGGAACGGCGCCTTGGCGGCGCCGAGCAGGGTCAGCAAGGCTGTGCCCGGCCCCTCCACCCAGGGGCGAACCCGGTCGAGGAGTGGGCGCGGCGGGGTCGCCGCGCGCTCCGCCTGCACCGCGCGATCCGCGCCGAAGAAGCCGGCCAGCTCCTCCTGGGTCACGTCCCGGAGGCTCTTCTCTGTGGGATCCAGAAGCACCAGCCTCGGGTTGTGCGGCAGGAACGCGGCGTAGTCATGCGTCACCACGATCACCACTGGCGGCACCGTCTGCCCGGATTGCCGGTGCGCGTTCGCTATCATCTCGGCCGCCTCCCGCGCACGGAGCGGGTCGAGGCCGGTGGTCGGCTCGTCGAAGAGCAGGATGTCCGGCTTCGTCGCGAGGGTCCTCGCCAGAGCCACCCGCTGCCGCTCCCCCCCGCTGAGGTTGCCCGTCCTGCCTTTGGCCGGCACCGACATGTCGTCCAGCCGCTGCGCGGCCTCGTACTCGGCGGGCGGCTCCCCGCCGCGGTGGTCTATCGCGAACTGCACGTTCTCCCGCGGGGTCAGCTCGTCGAACAGGGCCAACTGCTGGAACACCACGCCGACCCGGGCGCCCTCGCGCACGTTGACACGGCCCGACACCCCGATCCCGTCCGCCTCTCCGTGTCCGGAGACGAGGTTCAGCAGGGTGGACTTGCCCGACCCGCTGGGCCCGACCAGCACGACCATCTCCCCGGCGCACACGGTCAGTCCGGCGTTCCGCAGCAGCGTCCGCCCGTCCGGCAGCATGACCGTCAGCGACTCGATTGTCAGTTCGCCACTCATCGTCCGTCCTCCGCCCTAAGCGTTACCCACGACAGCCTGCGCCCCAGGGCCACGGACCGCACGAAGTGCACCACCTCTGGCCGGGTGGCGCCGTCCCTGAACAGCGCCTCCGCCAGCACGCTCCTCATGGTCGGCCCGAGCAGCTCGATGGTCCGGTAGACCTCCTGCCGCACGGCCGGGTCGTTGACTATCCGGTCCCGCAGGAACTCCGCGGTCCGCGGGTTCTCGACGACGGCCTCCCGCCACGCGTCGGCCGCCAGGCCCGCCAGTTCCGCGTCGTCGCGGAGGCGCCGCAGCATCCCTTGCAGGCACTCCATGAGCGGCTTGTCCCGCCCTATCTCCTCGATGGTCGTCCGCACCGCCTGCCCCAGCTCGCGACGGTCCTCCTCCGGCATGTCCGCCACATACTCGCTGAGCCAGTCCAGTAGCCGCGAGTACACGGCGTCGTAGTCCCCGCTGGCCGCTCCGCGGGCCACGTCCCACGCGACGCCCGCCTTCGGGGCGTCGGAGATCGCCTCGCCGGCGAGCCTGCTCAATACGGGCGTCAGGTGCTCCCGCAGGATCGGCAGCAGGCGCCGCTGGATCAGCGGCCAGTCCTCGCCCGCCCGCAGGAGGTGCTTCTCGCCGATGCGCCGCACCTCGTCGCCCCGGCTCCGCACCGCCGCCTCCAGGTCGTCGCCGACCAGGCCTACGTACTCCGTCGCCAGTCCCGTCGCGACGGGTTTCCACGCGTCCACAATCTCGTCGCCGCGATCCCGCCACATCAGGGAGATGTGTCCCGCCACGCGCTCCTGGATGTCCGGCGGCAGGAGGGCCGAGACGGTGTCCTCCGCGGAGAGTGGGGTTTGCCAGCATGTCGCCACCGCGTCGCCGAACTCGCCGGCGACCTGCGGATCGACGGCCAAATCCACTCCGCTCCCGCTGGCGGAGGCCACCTCGCCGACCTGCCGCAGGCCACCGTCGGTCGCGAGGAACACCATGTCGCCGCGGGACAGGGAATGCCCCTCGGGAGCCGTTATCCGTATGGTCGCGGTCGGCCTGAGCGTGCGGCCGCAGACGGTGTATACCGACCCGACGACCGTGAACACGGCCGCGAGCCAGATCGCCGCCCCCAGGACCAGTGGGCTGTTTCTCATCCGTCACCTCGTTTCCGAAGGTTCCTGCGGACTCTCTATGGGGAATCCCCGCTACCTATTGTTGGCTGCCCGGAGCCATGTGTCAAGCCAAAAGGAAAGGGGCCGCCCCCAGGGGGGCGGCCCCTCCTAACCAAGTTACACAGCCACCTTCCGGAAGCCTATCGCCTCCGGCGCTGCTGACGCTTCATCCAGAAGAGTGGGAGCAGCAGGCCGACGACCGTCACCCCGCCGAACGAGCCGCACAGGCCGCCCGGAGGCGTCGCCCCCTCGGCCTCGGGCTCGGCCTCAGGCTCAGGCTCGGGTTCCGGCTCGGGTTCCGGCTCAGGCTCGATCGCCCCGTCTCCGCAGTTGTAGACGACCACCGACGAGTTCGCGCACAGGATTGTGCAGGTCGCGTCGCCGTTGTCCACCACATCGCACGGTTCGCCGTCGGCACCATCCTGGCCCGGGGCACCGTCAGCGCCGTCCTGGCCGTCGGCGCCGTCCTGGCCCGGGGCACCGTCGGCGCCGTCCTGGCCGTCGGCGCCGTCCTGGCCGTTCGAGCCGCTGCCGCCATTGGAACCATCGGCGCCGTCGGAGCCGTCGGCCCCGTCAGCACCGCGGCAGTCGAGCACATCGATCCCGCCGTCGCCGTTGGTGTCCTCGGTGAAGCCGCAGACGGCCGCAATGGTCTCCGGATCCGCCTGCGAGTACTGCGTGAGGTACTCCTCGCAGCTCAGGTACGCCCCGCACTCGCCGTCGTACGTCTTGGCGGTCAGCATGGCCTTGCTGGCCGTCGGCGGCGACGGGCACTCGTAGTCGATCCAGATGCCCTCGGCATCGGGGCACTCGCCCTCATAATACTCGGGCAGCATGTTGGCCAGACGCGGGTGGCAGAAGTCCGGCACCCCGTTCTCGTTGAGGTCCCAGCAGTTCAGGCCGTTGGACACGAACACCTGGGTCTCCCCGCACACGATGATGACGCCGTCAGCCTGCTCGGCGGCGCGGCACGAGGTGCCGTCGACGCCGTCCTCGCCGTCCTCGCCGTCGCAGATCACCGCAGACGTCTCGCCGCCGCAGTAGATGTACGCGCAGCCGCTGTCGCCCTGTCGGACGACACAGGACTCGCCGTCCTGGCCGTCTTCACCGTCCTGGCCATCCTCGCCATCCTCGCCGTCTTCACCGTCGCAAACGAAGGCGCTCGTGCCGTCCTCGCAACTGATGTAGGCGCACGGACCGTCCTGCTCGACGGTGCACGAGGTGCCCGGAATGCCCGGGATTCCCGGAGGGCCTGGCATGCCGTCGCAAACCGTCGCGAACGACCCGTCCTCGCAGATGATGTCGTAGCACATCATCGGACCGAAGGGACCCGGGTAGCCGGGATAGGCGAGACTCACGGTGCAGGACATGCCGGGAATCCCCTGCGGACCCTGCTCGCCGTCCTGTCCGTCCTCGCCGTCCTGTCCGTCCTCGCCGTCCTGTCCGTCCTCGCCGTCCTGTCCGTCCTCGCCGTCCTGTCCGTCACAGATGGTCTCGCTCGTGCCGTCTTCGCAGGTAATCACGGCGCAGTCGCCATCCTGCGCAACGGTGCAGGACGAGCCGTCCTCGCCATCCTGACCGTCGGCACCATCCTCGCCGTCCTCGCCATCCTGACCGTCGGCACCATCCTCGCCGTCCTCGCCATCGGTGCCATCTTCGCCGTTGAAGATCGTCACGCAGGTTTCCCCACAGCAAATCTCCGCCCCGTTGGGAACCGCGGTGACGGTGCAGTCTTGACCGTCCTCGCCGTCTTCCCCGCGGCAGTCGAAAACGTTGCATACGTCATTGTCGTCGAAATCCTCAGTGGCGGTGTCGCACACACCGTTCTCGTTGAGGTCCCAACAGTTGACGCCGTCCTCGCCGTCCTCGCCGTCGGCCGGACAGGGGATGATAGTCAGCTTGACGTTCTCGGTGTCCCGGAGGGTGGAGCAGGCGTCGTACTTGAAGGTCTTGACCTGCACGTTCCCGATGCCCTGGGTGCCGGGCGCGATGATCGTGAAGACCTCAGTGAACCGCTGTCCCCTGCTGTTGCTCTGGTGATCGGGGTGCTCGTAGCACACGCCGTCGATGCTGGTGCTTCCCCACTTCCGGGTGTCCCAACTCCTGCCGTCGAGTTCGACCTCGACGGTGACCGTGACCTCCTGACCGGGGCACGCCACGGCCGGATTCAATGTGATTGTTTCGATGCGGTCGTGACACGCCTGTGCGGTGCTCGGCACCGCCGCGATACACATGCAAGCCAACAGGCTCGCCAGAATCGTATTCGCTTTCATGTTTCGTTCCTCCAAGGGTTCGTTGAATTCGTTTGAGTTCGTTTTCGTTGCCAGAAACCGACCGCGACCCTAGTCGAGCCAGCCGCCCCCCAGGTTGTCGCCCAACGGCGCCATCGGGACGATGACGTCGAAGCCGTTGGCGAACTCCAGCTCCACCCCACCATACAGGGTATCGCCGTTGAACACCGGGCCGAGCGCCACATTCCAACTCTCAACCTGGCACGGGCCCACAGCACACGTAACGCCGGCCAATGCCGCCAACAGGGTAATCGCTTTCTTCCTGAACATGTCTTTCCCTCCAAAGTCGGGGTCCACCGCGGAAACATCTGGGCAGCCGCGCCGCCCGTCATTTGCCAAATGTTAGCCCCGGGAACCCACAAGTCAAGCGGCCCGGGCAGGAATCCGCCCCGGGTCCGAGAATGCGGGCCAAACGACCCCGCCGCGGCCGGGCATGTTATCGCCCGTCCGCCCGAACTATCGGCCGGAAGCGGCGCTGGACTATTGGCCGCGGCGCGCATACCATCATTGAACCAGGAGGCGCCCGGGCTGATGGGCGCCGCAGTGCGGGCGGCGCGTATGATGTTATGGGCGGAGTTCCGACACGGAGAGGGAACATGAAAGTTGGCGAACTGCTGAAGAGGTTGGGCGGGCTTGATCCGGAGATGGAGCTGAACGATCTCCGGGCCTGCGTCACAACCAGCCCGGAAGACATAGAGGCCTTGAGGGAGCTGCTGGACGACGACACCGGCACCTGGGAGGAGTACGGCGCCAAACTGACCTCCCGAGCCGTCCTGCCGCTCCTGCTAGAGCTCAGGGATCTGGTACTGATGCCCGCGTCGCAGCGGGCGTGGCTGAAACCCGCAGAGATGGCGAAGAAAGTGGCGGAGGAATCCGAAGCCGCCAGAGCCAGGTACGAGGAAGAGTTCGCCGCCGCCAGGACGAAGTGCGAGGAGGAGACCGCCGCCGCCAGGGCGGAGTGCGAGGAACAGTTAGCGGCAGCGCGGACGGAGTGCGAGGAGCAGATCGCCGCCGCCAGGGCGGACTTCGAGACGAAGGCATCCAAGATGGCGGACGAACACATGGCCCGGGCGGAGCGCGAGCGCAGCGAGCGCCGGGCGGAGATCGAGCAGATCAACTCGGAGCACCGCAACGAGGTTCACCGGCTGGAGAGCAACCACGCCGATCGCGTAGACGAGTTCGAGCGGCGTATCCGGGAATCCCACGAGGCGGCGGAACAAACGACCCACATGCTTGAGGAGGAGCGGCAGGCCGTGCCCGCGAGGCAGGCCGAGGCCGTGGGCGAGGCGCTGGCACAGGCGGCCGAGAGGAGCGACGCGCTGGCCAGAGCCCGTTTGTCAGGCGTAAGCAAAAAGAAGGGGCTGTTCCGGAATCGGGATCTCGACAGCGCCATGCTTCGGTCCGAGGCCGACGGTTTCGCGCTGGCGGCCAAGAGGCTGAGAGAGATGTCCGGCGAAGCGAAGGAGCACGGACGGTGGCCGATGGAGTTCTCCGCCGGCGAAGAGGACGGGGCGCCGGATATCGCGCCTGATACGGTGGCGGAAGCCGACGACGAATACGACGACGAATACGAGGTCGAGACGCGGATAGCGGAGGAAGCATGAGCATGAGGAACTTGGGCAGAAATCTGCTGAAAATGCTGTCGGGCCTGCTCACCCCGGTCGCCATCGCGGTCGGCCTGGCGGCCGCCGCGGGGTGCGTATTCCTGGCGTTCAGGTGCCCACCGCTCATCCCGGTGGTGGCGGTGGTGGCGTTCCTGTTCCTGTGCTGGTGGGACAGCCGCCGCAAAAACGGCTAGATGCGGCGATTTTCAATCGAGACAGGGCGGTTTGCGGCCAAGACAACATGATTCGGGCCGAAGATGGGGACATTTCCATGAATGAGGAGCTTCAAAGGCAGATTGAGGAAAGAAAAGCCCAGGCTCGCGATCGCGGCATCTTCGACATGGCTAGGCGGATCGCGCGATCCCTCGGGACAGGCAATCCCGGCCGGCGCGATTCGCAGGGCCTCCATGTAAACATGGTCTACGCGAGCGGGGGTTTGGTTGTCACCTACACCGCCCACTCGGATGAGACCAGGGCCAAGGGCAGGTCGCCATACGAGACGGTCGACATTCAGCATGTAGGCGAAACCGTTTTCCGGCAGCGCGGCTCGGAAATGGAAGGCTATGTGCCTGGCGCGTGGGAGGCGGAAATGACGTCCCTGCTGCCCGCGGTCGCCAGGGCCGAGGAGTCGGAGGCGCAGGCGAGAGAGGCGGCGGCCCGGGCCGCAGACAGCGAAAAGTCCGACCGACTCAGACAGGCGTGGGGGCTTTCCGGGGCCGACAACCGGAGCAGGGACGAGGTGGAGCCCCGCAAGCCCGGATCGGGCGGCGTGCTGGATAGGCCCGCCGGAGGCGCGTCGCGATGATGCTCCCCGATCCGAAGCTGGTGATTTTCTTCGCAACGATGTGGGTGGCTCTCATTTGTTGCCGGCGTTGGCTGGACAAACGGAAATGCCGAACACCGAAAAATGGTCGGATCGCAAAAGGGTGATTGTCTCCGCCGTCGCTTTCTCGGGCGGGGTCGGGGCATCGTTCGCGCTGGCCGCGACATGGTGCGCCACGGCTGGCGCGATTTGCCTTATGTTCGGGCTGGGCGCGGCAATAGCGACTCTTGCGGACGGCTCCCCCGAGCGACCAGATAACTAATCCTCGGTCCACACCAGGGTGCTGCGGCAGTGCGCCGCGGCCGATGGCTGGTCGGCTCGCAGGGTCTCGCCGCAGTCCGGGCATGTGGCCCGCCAGCGGCTCGTTCCGATCCTCTCCCACCTCAACTCGGATTTGCACCCCCTGTGCCGCAGCCCGCTCGAAATTGCCTTTCTCGTGAGCCGCCGACGCCGCAATACCGCACCGCAATCCCGGCATGTCGCCGCCCACTTGAACGGCTGTCGCGGGACGGACGCCACCTCGTCGCCAGCCGCCCGCTCCGGCGTGGCGCCGACGCGCACGGCGCATTCCCGCCAAGCCGGGCCGTGGTTCGCTCGTGAGCCGACCATAGCGTGCGCAATCTCGTGCCGGACGGTGTCCAGCACCACCTCCAGCGTGTTCAACTCCACATGCCTCGGGTTCAGCCTGATGGCTTTGTCGCGGTAGATGCACTGGCCGCATGTCCGGGTGGCCCGTCGAGACATCCAGCCGAATGTCCAGCCGTCGTCAATCAGATTCCACCTGACCATCTCGCGGAGAGCCAGTTTCTGCGCCTCGAGTTTGTCCACCCTACTCTCCCCGTCTGGTCACGCGGCGCGCGCGGCGTCTGTCGGCGTTGCGTCGCTTCTTCTGCTCCGCCCCGGTGAGGTACTTCGGCATCGCGACCTGTATCGTCGCGATGTTCCGGATGGTTTCCCTTGCGACCTTGTCGATTACCACGGAGTTCCCCAGCGTGAGCCACCGTCCGTCCCGAAGGGCGTGCGACTGGGTCGGGCGAGCCGTCCGGGTGAACTGCCATTTGGCGTTCCCGCTCTGCACGATGTTGCAGTGCGTCTTGCCCGTCTCCGGGCTCTGGCGAAACGCCCGGCCAGCCATCTGGATTGTCGGCAGCTTCGCCGAGTCTCGGACGAACACCGTGCGGAGATCCGGGCAGTCGAAGCCCTCGTTTAGGATGGCCACGTTCGCCACGACGCGGAACTTCCCGGCGTCGAATTCGTCAAGCTGCGTCTCGCGGTCGGTGTCGGCGGTTATCACCTCGCAGTGGTGCCCGGCCTCGGCCAGGATTTCCGCGAACTCGCGGCACTGCTCGATCCGGTGGAAGAACACGGCGGTCTTCCCCCACTTCTCCGGGTCGCTCAGGTACACCGACGCGACATGCGCGACGTCCCAATTCCTGATCGACCAGTGCTCGTACGGCGACAGCCAGCCCTCGGTGATTAGCCGATGGATGCCCGCGTCGCGGACGACCCGTTTGAACGCCAGCTTGAGGTTGTCCGTGCGCTGCGGCGTGGCCGACAGCCCGATGATAATCTTGCTGCCGCTTTGGGCGTGTATGTGAGCGGCCGACGCCGTCGCGTCGTGCTGCGCCTCGTCCACGACCGTGATCTCGCAGGGCGGCGGGTTCTTCTCGAACATGCTGACGGTGGTCAGCTTCTCCATGCCGAAGAACTGCTCGTTCGCCGCGGCCACCTGCGCCAGCAGGTTCCGGCGCATGGCCACCCAGTTGGTCCGCCAGCCGTACTTCCGCTCAAGGTACTGGCAGATGCGCAGGCCCATGATGGTCTTGCCCGACCCGGTCGGCGACTCGATCAGGACTGACGTGTCGCCGTCCTCGATGAAGTCGAGGGACTTGGCGACCACGCGGTCCTGGTAATCCCTTTGTTGTAGTTGCTCCAGCGTCAACATTCCGTCTCTCCCTTGTACGATCCATGTTGCCAAGGTAAACGAACGCCTACGGAACGGGCGCCGCCTTATCGGCGGGCGCCCGCCCGCCGCTGGTTATAGGTCAAGATCGGCGTCGGTTTCATCCCAATCGTCGGCCAGCCGCCCCACCGCGACCTCGGGCATGTCCGGGGTATCGTCGCCGGATATTGCGTGGACCATCCGGACGTTGCGCAGCTTGCCGTCGAGGTGGAACGCCGGAGCCTCGCGGTCGCGGAGATCGCGCCGCCGTGACTCGCCCTCGTCCTGGCTCTCGTCGTCGACCGTCTCAAGGCTCCGCTCAAGGTCGAATTCCTGGGCGAGGGTCTGCCCCACCCACGCGATCGTCTTCGTGGTCCCGCGGGCAAGCAGGTCGCCGTGGTGGCTTATGACCTCGGTCGCGAAGTTGAGCAGGTCGTAGACCGTGCAGTTCATCGCCAGCATGCTCTGGCGCTTGCGGCTGATCGCCTCCTCGCTCGCGACCTCGTACTTGAGGGCCACGTCGCCCGTCAGCTCGCCCAGCGCCTTGAACACGTCGTCGTACCGGAGCTGGTCTTCGCGGCGGCCCGCGAGGTCGGCGTGGATTGCCTTGGCGAGCATGCGGACCTCGTAGACGCTGGCCTCGGACAGCAGGGCCGCGTCGAGGCGCTGGCGCAGGGCGTCGAAGCCCTCGTCGTTGTTGAAGCAGTCCATCGCCCTGCCGAGTGGCAGGAGCGGATTGTCCTGATCGTCCTTGCCGATGGTGATGCTGGTGCGGAACGCCGGGGCGTAGCCGACCATGCCGTTGGTGCATATCTGCCGGATCAGCGACAGGTATACTGACGGCAGGCCGAGGCCGTCGATCGGCGTCTCAAGCGTGAAGGTCTGTCTGAAGGCGTCCCGGCCGACCGTCCACTCGGCCTCGTCCATCGCGTGGGTGCTGGTGACAATGCCGCTGTGGTATTCGACACTTGTCACGCGGTCGCCCTGCTCGCGGAGCAGGCGACACAAATCCTCCGGCTGCACGAACGGTTTGCCCGGGTTGGACATGGCGAGCGCACGCTTGCGGTCGATCATCAGCCGCACGCGGGTGCGAGGGTGGACTTCCTGGACTCGCGCGAAGACCTCGTCGGGCTTGAAATACTTGAAAAACGCCGCGCTGACATGGAACCTCGCCGCCAGCGACTTGAGGAAACGCTCGGTGACCTCGAGTTTTTCGCCGCCCGGTATCGTGATCCAGGTCAGTGCCCGGTTGACGATTCCGTTGTTCTCCGTCCTCTCGGACCAGGTCGGTACGATTTCCCCGACACTCATAACCACCGTGCGAAGATCCGACAGTTTGTTCTCGAAAGCGACCAGTGACATGTTTTCGCCTCCCTTAGCGCCCAGTTTTCCGCCTGTCCGGCGTCTGACTGCTCGTTTGGCGGGTGCGACATCCGCCCCCGCTCGATAACACATACGCCGTTACAGCGATGCCTACGGAAAATACATTCGGCACGCTCGATAACGCACTCGCCGTTACAGCGATGTTCACGGAAAATACTACCACACTATACCCCGGAAGTCAAGGGGCCCTCCCCCTCCTACCGGGGGATGGGGGGGCTTTGGGGGGCGGAAGGGCCCTGACGCGGAAACGGGCGCGGGATTATCGGCGCGGCGCGGGAGCATCGGCAAGGATTATCGGCTTCGGTGTTTCGGAAAAGGACAGTCTAGCAGGAAAAGGACAGTCTAGCAGGAAAAGAAAAGGACAGTCTAGCAGGAAAAGTCCGCTATCCAGCGGATCAGGTTCAGCAACACCAGGAACGCCCCCTCTTTGCGGGACACCCGCCACCCGGTGCGCATCATCAGCACAACAAGGGTGACCAGGCCCAGGAGCATCACGAGGCTGCCGAAACCGCGGCCGTCGATGGACATCGGGTGCAGCACCGCCGCGAGGCCAAGCACGCCGAGCAGGTTGAAGAGATCGGAGCCGATGAGGCTGCCCGCCGAGAGGCCGTATCGTCCCCGCAGCACGCCGACCAGCGCAGTGGCCATTTCCGGCGCCGACGTCCCGGCCGCGACGATAGTCACGCCGATCGCCCACTCCGACATGCCGGCGAACGCGGCGAGCCGGCAGGCCGAGTCCACGAGGAAGTGTCCGCCGGCGAGTACCAGGGCGAGGCCTCCGAGAAGGATGAGCGGATCGGATCGCCGCATGTCGCCTGCGGGCGGCTCCTCCAGCCTTTCGCGGCTGCGGAAGAGCACGGCGAGGTACGCCGCCAGCAGGACCATCAGGGTCGCTCCCTCCCAGCGGGACATGGTGAGGTCCCGCATCAGCACCAGGAGCAGCGCGGCGGCGGCCACCAGGATGGCTCCGTCCCGGAACACCAGCTTGCGCGGGATGGCGACCGAGTGGACGAGAGCGACGCCGCCTAATATGAAGCCCAAGTTGAATATGTTCGAGCCGACGATGTTGCTGACAGATATGTTGGCGTGATCCCGCAGCGCGGCCGTTATCGTGACCGCGAACTCCGGTGCCGAGGTACCCAGCGCGACAATCGTGAGTCCGATCACGAGCTCCGAGACGCCAAGCCGCTTGGCGATACGGCCAGCGGACTCGACGAGCCACACGGCTCCGCCCCACAGCGCAAGAACGCATGCAATCACAATCAGAGCATCAGCGGCGACAGGCATACGGCATTATACACATGCCGCTTGACACACACCGGACATATCGTACATTCCAGTCTGGAGGCTCCGGGCGGAGCCGTCAGAACACTCAGTGGAGGATGGAAAATGGCGAGATTTGTGGCGTGCGGCCTGCTAAGCATGGCGATGTTCGGTTGCGGGGGCGTGGATGTCGGCGGTATTCCGGTGGACGCCAGCGGGATGACCAACAACTTTGACTTTGGCGACATCAATGTCGGGGACATCAACGGGCTTGGTGACATGATCAACGACACTCTCACCAGCGAGGCGGATGAGCCGATTGATGGCGGCGAGTCAACCGAGCGCCCACATCCGGCTGACACTAACGGTGATTTCGCGATGACCAGCGAGGAGCTGCTCGCGTATTCACTGGCGTTCCAGGGCTCCACATTGCCAGAAGGGCAAGATGAAGCGTGGGTGGATGTGGCCATCACGATATGGCAGACGAGGCAAGATGGCGCGTACTACGACGACATGGAATCCTCCGAACCAAATAACTGGCAACCACTAGAAGAGGCGGATGGCGAGGCCGGCGACGAACCAGACGGGGATGACGAGGTTATCGAGGCCGACGAACCAGACGGGGATGACGAGGTTATCGAGGCCGACGGGGATGACGAGGTTATCGAGGCCGACGGGGATGACGAGGTTATCGAGGCCGACGGGGATGACGAGGTTATCGATGCCGACGAACCAGACGGGGATGACGAGGTTATCGATGCCGACGAACCAGACGGGGATGACGAGGTCATCGATGCCGACGAACCAGACGGGGATGACGAGGTCATCGATGCCGACGAACCAGACGGGGATGACGAGGTTATCGATGCCGACGAACCAGACGAGGGGGGCACTGGTTACGATCTGCTGGTCGAAACCTCGTCGTTGTCGGTCGCGCCAGTTCAACTCAGCGTAATTGATCCGAACGGGCACACCAACACGGATTGGGGCAACAGCGGCGAAATCGGGTGGGTGTCCGGGACTGCGTGGGACGGCGTCTACACTGTGAAAGTTGATGTGGGCAACAACTGGAACGATGTCAGCGAAAGGATCACTTTTTCGGTCCGCGCCTACATAGACGGCGAACTGGTGCATGATGGCGAATACTCCGCAGCCGAAAGCGCGACTTGGGACGGGTTGACGATCACGTTCCAGGAACCTTAACCCACATCGCCCGACTTGCCGGGCGTTCGCTTTCTGCGTCGGCGTCGACCGCAACTCGACGCCACTCCGGCCCCAGGAGGTCGTCTATTTCGGCTACCCTGCGCCCGACCGCCTCCTCTATGTGCCGGGCGACGACCGGGTCGCCGTAGCCCTTATCTGAATACCCGCACGGCAAACAACCGCCCAACCAGTCCTCAACCCAAACAACGGCCTCGCCGTCATGCGCGACCACATGGATGCTGGCTCCGCCGCAATCCACATGGTGCATCGGGAACATCGCCAAACACCGCCACAGCCCGACGCTGACGCGGAAAGACGGGGTGCCGCTGGGCACAATGTCCGGTTCGCGATATCCCAGATACTCGGCGCCGGAGTCCGCAACCCACTTCTCCAATGCCTCCTCGCCGGGCTCCCACATGAGGGGCTCCCGTATGGGCCGCAGGGCTTCCGCAGATGGTTTGTGCTGGTTCATGTTCTGTTATACGCAACGCAAAATGATTCCACTGAATAAAGTCTTTCGACACGGGCATTGCCGGAGGCCGAAGTGGGTGAGCCGAATCCCGAATGCAAATGGTGTCACGGGACAGGCGAGATACGACTCGTCGTGACAACTGTGCCATGCGACTGCACCAAGGACTGCAAGAACGAGTGCGGTGACGACGGGTGCAAAAAAGGGTGCGGAGATCAGGACGACTGCATCAAACTCGCGGACGAGGACGAGGGTAAAGACACCGACGGCTGCGGCGGCTGCTACCATGTCTAACCGGGCATCAGCCCCCCGGATGCACGAGGCGAAATCGAGATGGTCTTGAGGGGCATCCCATCCGGGAAATCGGTACGGGACGCATATTCCCGAATGCCGCGCGAGCAGATGCACACCAGCGTACCGTCCTCCCGGTCAATGAGCACCACCCACCTATTGGTCGGACCGTCTATCTCAAACACCCTCCCGCCGAACGCGGCGGCCACAGTTATAGCGCGCTGAGCATCCATCCCGCACCTCCTCCAATGGCAAAGGCAGCAAAACCGCAAAAGATCAGGCTGGCAGGCGGTAGTATGTGTTGCCACGCTCGATGACGGCGACCCGCATGGTCTGCCTGGTGGGACGAAAGGTCAGGATTCCGTCCTCGTCCGCCCGCCAAGCCACATCGAACTTCCGCAACCTCAGCTTGCCGCCGCGGCCGACATACTCCTCAGTTCCCCAGCGCCTGATCCCGTCCTCGCCCACGCCCACCCTTTCATGGCTAATCTCGACGGTGATTGCCCGCATGCGGGGGCGGGGCGGTCGCATACAACACAAAGGGCGACCGACGGGAATCGAACCCGCGCCTCCGGGACCACAACCCGGCGCTCTGCCACTGAGCTACGGCCGCCATCGAATGTGACCGAGCGGAGTCGAACCGCCAACCACCCGGATCACAGCCGGGCGCTCTGCCGATTGAGCTACGGCCACCATAGTATCATCGGGACTTGGCCAGGAGAAGCCTGTCCACGCCCACCGCGAACCCCACGCCGCAATCGTACCGCCCGCCGCCCGCGACCTGCCTCTGCGCGTCCAGGCACGGGCACTCTACTTCAAAGCCGTCCTCCACATAGTAGTCGAGGCCGCGTTTGACGCCGGGGATCAGGTTGTACGCGACCCCCGCCCCATCCATCAGCGACCGCAGGACCCCCAGGACCTCCTCCTTGTCGCCAGGAGCCCCCCCGCCGAG
>Ga0180433_10006275_pt1 | contig 15643 bp, 24 predicted proteins | sample SS_ome_8_FD_132980 | JGI IMG/M metagenome (GOLD analysis project Ga0180433, IMG submission 132980) | Hypersaline lake sediment archaeal communities from the Salton Sea, California, USA - SS_1_D_1 metaG | ecosystem: Environmental > Aquatic > Non-marine Saline and Alkaline > Hypersaline >... | reverse complement strand
TTTCTGCGTATCGAGAATAACAGCTAACGCGCTTCCTTGTAACTCAATACCTGCTCCTGCAACATTAGCTACTGAAGTACCGAAACTGCTTCTCTTTAATCTCTCGTACCGAACCTTATCAATACTCTTTTGAACATCAATTATATCTGCCTTGCCTTCGTATAAAGCGGCATTATACTCAGCGACACCGGCTGAATATTCGGCTTCTGCCTCACGCACACCGCCCATACTCCATTGACTAACAGCCTTAACTGCTGTAAGTGCTAACATTGCTCCACCGACAAGGCTCATAATTATCTCCTATTTGTCATTCGTATCAACTGATGTAATGATACTTAATAGTTCAATTGGCAACGGATCAGGATTCTCTATCCGTACTTTCGATCCGTATCTATAATCATCTCGAAAAACCACATTAGGGATCGTGCCGGTATATAACAATTCCGGCGTTCCCATATCTGTAGTCGGATCTCTGAATTGCACCCTCTCGACAAGAGTCGAATCGCCTCCGACCTTGAAACCTTTATGCGACCGGTTCACCTTAAAACCGACTTCATTTATTTTTTGTATCTTGCCTTGAGAAGTGCCACGCTGACTTCCGGCTTCCGGAGGCAAGGTTTGTAAAATCTGCGTATAAGGCAAGCCGACATTTACCACAAAATAATCATTGGCAAGAGTAATGCCTCCGCTTGTAACGGTCTTGTTAGGCTTATCTGTACCGCCATCAGCTAACACAACTACGCTTGATGTTTCCAAATGGCTGAGTCCGGTGATATTCGTAACCGACACTCCCCAACGGTTAGCGGCGTACGCTGTGGTATCAAAGTTTGTTTTAACCTCTCCGGCAACTACCGTTGAAGATGTGTAGTTCGTTATCTCAAGCTCTCCGAGAGTAGCGCCATCGGCATCAATGGCTCTGATTCTCTGACCGATATCATTAGCGGCGAAATGCGCCGCAGAAGATGTAACCGTAACAGCAGTTCCGGCTGTAGCAGATAATGTAATTGTTGTTGTAGTATAAGCTGTATAAGCATCGTAGGTAAGACCGGAATGCACATAGAAGCATTGATCCTGCCGATCCGGTATCTCTTGAGATTTGAATCTCTCTACATACTTTCTCGCAGTTCCGTTAATAGTCCTTTCAACAATTACCCATACCTCATCATGGCTTCCGCTTTGAGCCGGTATTGAGGCAATCGAAAGATATGATCCGCTTGTTGTTTGCCTCGCCCATCCCTGCACTTCCTGATCAACCTCACGCGTAAGGGTCGCTATCGTTCCATCGGTACAAACGCACCAAAGGATCGTATCAGGTACTTGCTGATAGGCAAATTCGACAAAACCGCCTCCGGCAATATGCGGAGAAAGGATCGTCTTATCAACTGATTTATAATTATCGTAATCCCAAAAATAGAATAGCTCTCTCATCTTCTCTTTAAATCTCTGTATGTAATAAAAGAAGTTGCCGATCTTGGCAGGTACAATCGACTCCGATCCCCAACTCGTTTCCTTGCGTGCATTGGTATTGCTCGGAGTCAACGGAGAATCATCACCTGATGCAATGATAAACTCGCCTCCGTATGTTCCGGCAAGCAGAGCCGCGCCTGAAGCTAACCATTTAATATCATTCGATTCGTTAGAGGCAAGCTGTATGTTTAAGGCATCGTCATCTTCGCCGGAGTTCACCGCAAACTGATCATAGACAAAGTTCTGCGATGCCCATATGTTCTGCGGCTGTGCGGCTGTCCTTGCGAAACAAAGCCTTCTCTGATGGAAAGTATTGCGTGCCGGATAGCCTCTGACCGCCGACCATGAGCCTTCCGCCCATATGGAAGTCGCACCGGTAGTTGATAGCAACGACATAACCGTTCCGGTAGCTGTGTAGGTATTTACGATATTCGTCAGCTTGACATAGCCTTGAACATCTAAACCTGTAGTCGAATCCGTTACTGGCAAGCCGATCTTCCAATAAGAATTGGTATGCCCTATCGTCGCGCCTGATACGGTAAAGAGATTCGCATCTGTAGGCGATACCGTAACATCAACTGTTCCTGCTGTAGCCGATACGGTGATCGTCGTAGCTGTATTGGTATTATCATCCATGAACGGACCGCCTAAGAAGTCGAAGTCCGTAAGAGTCCAATTATTAGAGGCAAGCCGAGTCAGCTTCTGTGTACGGTGATCCGGATGCGATAAGTAGATAACATCATTTAACTGTGAATACTGAATATCGAACAGCTCATCTTCTTCGTAGCTATGCGCTACCTCGTATATCGTTGAGTTCGATACGACAACCGCACCATCGGTGTAAAACCTGAAGTAGCCTACGCCCATCTCGATCACATAGGAATCTGTTTGAGAGAATACGAACCGCATTAAACGCGCAAGTCCGGTCGAACCGCCTGTCTTGCACTCGTTGATATACTCTGTGCCGGCGCATGAGATCACCGAGCCGAAAGGTCGGATCAGGAAGTTCTCGACTATCGAGCAGGCATTAGCGTATTGAGCTATGTCCGTTCTACCATATAAAGCCGGAGCAAATTCGCCTCCGACAAATGAGGTTTGTATAATATCAGTTTTCACTTTTTCCCTCCACTTGCTCGCGTGTAACGCCGATAGAATCAAGGATCTTATCGACCTGATTGTTCAAAGCCTTCTCGCATTGCACCAAGTTTTTAGCAGCGTGTAGTATATCCTGATCAGATTGTCGCCTGCCGAATTTACGGTTTATTGTAGCTCTCATATCCTTACCCTGCTCCATTTAAAATCCTCGCAATTATGCCTGCTAAAATACTTAAAAAAATAAATGTATATAAAAATCCTATTGCGTAAGTATGACCTTTCATTCTTTCAGCATGAGTCCGGCATTTTAACTTACCTAAAGTTTTTAGGTTTTCTTCGTGCCGAGAATCCTGTTTTTTCTCGATCTCAAGAAGTCTGCCATTAATCCGATCATACAATTCTAAAAACTCGCCATTCATTTCTCATCGCTTTCCTTTACCGGAGTAAGTATCTTTTGTTTTAATGCCAAGATACTTTCGATGTTTCCGACCTTTACTGTTGTATTATTAATAATTGCTATTAAATTCTTCTGATCCTGTTCTGTGATCTCTATCTTCATCTTCCCCTCCTATTGGTAGATGATACCTGTTGCTTGTTTTTCGATTCCGTTAGATGCGCAAATACTTAACCATTCCTCATGCGCAACTTGCAGATTATTCTCGTTAAGATTTTCCTTTAGGTACTTGAAATAAACACCATCGAGGTTATGCGTATTATAATTTATTTTTGGATTAAAAATAACCTTAACTAAATTATTGGCATCAGCGATATCAAGGTATGCTTGCATGATGGTCGGTAAGGTTGACCAATTGCAAGATTTGAAACCTTCCAATTCTAATGTAATCATGTTATCTCCTATGCGTTATTTATTCTGCAATTATATAAGCTACAATTATATATGGTCGGTAATGTATACCATACCCTTAACTTCCCTGTTCTGGTACTGCAATTCCAAAAGGTAATACTCCATGTGCCACCTGGAAAAGAAGATGTGCTTATATCTTTTATTTCAATATCTGTGTTTCCAGTTTTATTTATTTGAAGAAGAACTTTCGAGCCAAAATAATATGTAACTATTCCAGGGCTTGGTATTCCTGTTGCAACCTGTTTAAAGCCTGCGTTTCCCCAATCACTTGCGCTTAAGCTGCCATCTAATATATCTTTACCACACCCGATTGAATGCATCCAAGAATCTGGTGCGTGTGCGCCACCACCTTGTTGCGTTATATAGTTAACATCAAGTTCGGCTGCAGTTATTGTTGCATTGTCTGGTATCGAACTTGTGTCATAAGTTGTGTATCCTCTTGCTTCCCTAGCAGGAATCACAACATAACTATTCGCTACAGTAGATGTAGTAGCATCATCATAGTAAAAATATCCAACTCCATTAAAATCTATATATCCACCATAAGTCGGGTGGCATGAAAAAGTTTCTAACATAGTTATTTTAGTTTGTACATGTTTATTGATGTGCCATCATAAGCCGATAAATTGCCTGATGCGCTATCAATGGTCACATTTATATAATCATCTTCCGATAAGCTACGCATGACCGTTATGCTTCGTTCCACAGGGTCTACCGAACTATGCACTTGCATAGTATGGCTATAAAAAGCAGTACCGTTATCTTTTACCTTAAATGTTACCGTTCCAGAAGAACTAATATTAAGTATCATATTGATAATTATGATATAGATACCATCGGCATTTACCGTAAGCCTTCCGTTTGATTGGGTATAGGTTATTCCATCGGCAGTTACATTTGAATCATAGCCATACGCAGTATAGTTATCCTCATCAAAGATATCGTACTCGGCAGAACTTGCAGTGCTGTCTGCTGTAGTAGTGATTGATAGGTATCCACTACCAGGAGTTATTATATTGCCACCGACTTTAAGATTATCTTGTATATGTAGTTGTTCTTCTGGATTGGTAATGCTTATGCCGATTTTGTTGGCACTAGCATCAACAAAAAACATATGCGTATCGGTATCGCTTTCTATTCTTGTATCAATGCTATCGCCATCCTCATTAATAATAATTCCAGAACCAAATGTGCTAACTGTTCCTGTTGCTCCTGCTACTACTAGACCACCGTCGCCTTTTGGATTAACTTCTACATCAATATCTGTATCTGAACCTGTAGCATTGAGTTCTATTCCATTTGCAGTCGATGCATTAGCTATCTCCAAATAATTGACAGCACTAGCTACGCTATTCAAAGAAAATCCCTCATTGTCATTTGAATCATAAAAATATGTAGGATTATCCGTAAGCTGAAGATGATCCCATATAATACATTTACCATGCATATCTATTTCATCATCTGTAGTATCTACAGTAAAAACAGGCGATGCTCCTGCTTGATTTATTCTAAATGCAACAGAGCTGTCAAATTGCAACATAAAACCATCATTGCTTGCAACACCAAACTCAAGGACAGTATCATCATCTGTGCCTGCGTTATTAACGCATCGAATATAATGTGCGTTTACATCGTAGTCATCGGCATACTTCAAATCTAATAAGAATGTATCACTTGTTACATCGGCAGTTGTATTGCTAATAGTTAAAACACTCCCACCATTGAGAGTGCTTGTCCAAGTATTTGTATATCCTGCAAAAGCTATTGTACTATTGGCATCGGGATTGCCGATATCATCATAGAGCAATGTTATTCCTGCTGCGCCATGAACATGAAGTGTATCGGCATTTGAACCATCTGAGAGTGTTTCCAATTGCGCTGCTGTTACATCGGTATCGCCATCGTTGCCTGTGATGTAAGCGTAATCATGCGCCCCACCGTTTGTTATAGTATCGTGGTCTATATCTGTTGTTAAATCATGCGTATTAACAATATTATTATGGTCTATATCAGTTTCAAGGATAGCGCCTGTTTCTGCTAAAGTCTTTTTAACGAAAGTATCATCGCCTGACGCTACGATAAAATCGTTAGCTGCGTCTGCTAAAGACTGAGGTACATAACCACCTAATAATGTATCTACTTCAGATTCGGTGTAGTACCTAGCGTCATGGTCGGTATTTGTGCCACCAACATCCGGCATATCTGAAAGATCAGCATGGGCAATAGCCTCAGCAGGATCTTGCGTGGCATCCATATTACCGGTAAAAGGATTAAATGTCCACTTTAGAGCCATACTACAATCTTTCTATGATAGTTAAATTCGATCCGGTATAAGCCAATGATAAAGTAGATACCGAAACAGAATTTAAATAGTAAGTAACTAATGTTATATTAGAGCCTGAATACCCTAATTCAATCTTATCGTATTCATAAGGTACAAGGCTTGATAGAATAAGATGTCCGGAAGAATCTCCCAACACCGGATACGCATACGGAGAGGCTGCATCACGCTTTGCATACAGTACGCGCGGCGCGGCATCCGTTGAGTCGAATATCTTTTTTTCGTTAGCCATTACGCCCTCACAGAATTATTGTTATACTTCGCGAGTTCCCAAGCATCATCCCTGAGATAGAGGCTTTCGCCGACCTGAGCATTCTCTGTCATTGCCCTCTCTAATGATACGGATTCATAAAGTTTTTTATATTTATCGCCTAACGATTGCGAATTAACTATCATGTAGGCAATCTCTGAGCAGAGCTTATCGACAAAGGCATCGATAAAAGATGCCGGATACTTGTTCGGCTCGTCGAGATAATAGACATACTTGATGCCTAATGATGCTGTGTTAGACAGGATATATTCGCCTTCCAAGCGCCATGTCGCATCTTCGTCATTCGTTGAGAAGATCCGGATGGCATCTGCCGGTCTTTGATAGACATAGGTTTCGCTTTCAGAGGTGTAATACCAATCGACGGTGTCTGTCGTTAAAGACAAGTTGGCTCTTTTGGTAGCGAAGTTCCATTTGCACTCGCTGAGTATACTGCGGAGGGATAGCTCGTAAACGCGATTTAAGATACGCGCGTTGTTTGTATCGTCATCGATGTTAGTTACCGGATTCGCACCGATGCGAGTCAAAGCATTGTTGAGAATACTTGTTTTTGATATTGCCATGACATAGCTCCTTTAATTAGGGCATAGAGAGGGCGTGCCATAGGCAAACCCTCTCTGCTATGCCATGTTTTTAGGTATAACGAACGATCGTCTTTAGCGTTCCTGCTGTCGGTGCTGTGATAGCCACGCTGTCAAACTTCAGAACGATATTCGTCATAGCTGTTCCTGTGGTAACATACGACATTCCATCGGCATTATCCATCCTCAAGACTTGAACATCGGTTTGCGATGCTTCTTCGCCTTGTGGCTGATTAGTTGTCGCACTGTCGATGAATTTGTCGGTGTCATCCTCTGTTCCGACGGTGATCGTTGCAGTTGTCGGAGTGATCGCAGGGAAGTATACTTCAACGCCTGTGATCTTCTTGTTCGGAGGGATTTTGGCGATCGTTATAGTATCTGCTGAAGTAAGGACAGCCGCCCAAGTATAGGAGTCCATCCAAATTTTCTCAACTGATTTAATATAACCATCACTAATGATATTATCGCCTGTGCCACCGGCATCGTATTTTGTTACATTTGCGCCTTTATAAGCTCCCATTTTTTAATCTCCTTCTTTACGCCTATAGCGTTGAGATTGTTTAACTACAATTACGCGCCATACATATAAACGACGCGATCTTCTTCCAAACGAGTAACACCGATATTCAATTCATAGTAAACTTGCCATGAATAAGAAAGATCCTTTCTCTCATCTGTCCGAACCAAAGGTGCATCAGCTAAAGCCATGCAAAGACCGTATTTTTGGTATGCAATGCCCTCAACCGTTGAACCTAATACTGCTGTTGCTTCCGAGATCCGAGTAGACATGATCCATTTGAAGCCTAACCATGTATCGATCTCGCCTCTAACCAATGCTTTAACCACATTGTAGTCAGAGGATGTTGCCTGCTCGACAGCTAACAGAGAATCAAGCGATGCAGGATCAACTACCATGTAGCGATCTTCCATCTCAACATCTGCTGTATCAAGAGTAGCTTTGATAGTACGAATTTCAGCAAATGTTAATGCTGATGCTGTAACTATTTGGACATTGCCATTAGTTACAGATGTTGATCCGGTTTCACCGGAATAGCTCGTACCGATTGCCGCTGCGATAATGCTATCATCGATCCTGCGACCGAGTGATTGCGCTGCTGCAATGGTATAAGCACTTCGAGGATCAGAGATAGATTTTAACTCGTCGCCCCTGTCTAACAAACGATTGTCATGATAGTCAACCATCAAGCCCATTCTGCGTGAGAGAACCGGATCGTTGTTAGGTGTTACTGTGTTTCTGCCGCCTTTTGTTTCCATCTGCCATTGACCGATTTGATCTTGGAAGAATGTTTTTCCGCGAACATTCGGTTTCATGTAGACGGTGTTGTACAACTTAGAATATTTCTGCTGTGCTAACTGCATAATATTCTGCGAATACGCTTGTGCGTATATCTGATTTTGAGTATCAGCCATCGTATTTCTCCTTTACGATTGTTGTTAATCTTTTGCTGTGCGGAGGATGCTTATCTTTTAACAAGGGCATACTCTTTACTGCATACTTCCTGCCGGACATCTCTGTTTGTCGGCTGTTTATGTTATAAAAGCAATCAGGGCAGTTAAATACCTGCTTGTCCTTTTGCCTTCTGTGCTAAAGATATCAGATGGTTCACGCGATCAACCGCCGCCTGATGCTCTTTGGCTGTAAACTTGCCAGATTGATTCATGTAAGGTCCATCTAAATCCTGTTTGATCTTAGCCACTTCCTCCATTGCTTCGTCAGGAGTGAGGCTAAAGCGCTTCATTTGAAACTCGCCTACCTTGTTCTCAGCAAACTGATCACCGATCTTAGCGAGGAATTTAATGCCTCTTGGATCTTGTGATAATATTGCTGTAAGATAATCATTCATCTCTTGGCTATCAGAGAATTTATTGATCACCATCTGCCCAAGCTCGACATTGGTTTCGTAGGCATCTCCCCATTCGCCACGCAAGGTGTTGACGGTATTTTCAAGAGTCTTTTGATGTTCCTGCAAAGCGCTGTTATAGTTTTCGACATTGATCTCGTTATACACCTTCCACAAACCTTTGGCTTGATCCGGTGTTAGCTTGTGCGAATGAACGATCTCGGAAAACCTGCCTTTATCGATTCCCATTCCTTTCATTGCTTCAGGCGTTTGGAAATCAGGTAAACCATAACCCTCAGCCTTATCCGGTATCCCAAGTGCTTTACTAAAACGATTCCATCCCTCAACATCATTGATGTCTTTCGGAATAGGCACTTTGTCATGTCCGAGTAATTTCTCAAGATTCGCATGGCTTTCAATCGCCTTGTTTAAACCTTCCGGCGTATCCTCAAACTTCTGCAATAACGGTGAGTTACGCAGGTCAGTATTGAGGCTATTCTTCCAACCGCCGGTAGCCGATGGTGCAGGATCTGCTAATCCTGATGTTGTTGTTCCTGTTATTGTTTGCGCTTCTGTTGATGTTGCTTCTGTTGTCGCTTGGTCTTGATTGTCAACTGTTGATTGGTCAAGATTATCAGGCATGATATTATCTCCTTATGTTATTAGTTATTTTTTCAAGAATGCGAATATACTTGATACATCGATCTCAGCTACTAAATAAGCGCTTGCTCTTTCAATATCCACAAAATCTTTCTTGAGTTCAAGTTTAACCTTCTTCAGGTTCTTTGCTTCTTCGCCGAATTGAAATAACAACAGATTTACGCCGACTCCGGCTTCTAACGCATTGCGCTTCTTATCTGTGTAATCATGCGTATGATAAAAGCAAGGATTCTCGTTTAACCATTCTTCAAGGATCGGTGAAGTGTAATTACCTCTGCCGGTTTCCTCAGCAAAACCTATCACCGGAATACCGAACAGGATAGCTACGACCATCGCCACGATGAGAAACTTCTTCATTCTAACTCTCCTTCTTTTTTTGTTTGCGTTTAGGCAATGACTTCTGCCTGTATTCATCTGCCCATCTGCGAGCTATCTTCGGATGATTTGCCCACATATATCTTCTCTGAGCTTCAGATTTAAAAGGCATCGGTAACCCTATTTTCCTGTCTTTGAGCTAACGATACGATCTGATCAGCATTCAGGTCAAGAATAGACTTGATCGTTGCTAACACCTGCCTCTTACCGTCATTGATCATAGTCATATCCGGATTATTCGGAATGAATGCCGGATTATACCAACAGCAAGTCATTTCGAGATATCTTAATACTTCTTTGCCTTGCGGCGAATCAAAAACCAAATGCATATTAGCTTTTAAACCTTTGACATAATCTATATCTGTCATGTTTGGCATTGCATGTATTCCTTTCGGAGTTTTGCGTATTCTTCAATAAATTGCCTTTGTAATTCCACCGGAATATCAGAAGATCTTGTTTTTATCATCCACCAATCCAAGCCAAGCCTCTCTGTTACGATAGACGATAGCAGATCCCTTATATGCTCAACTACCTGATTTTGATCATGTCCGGAGATCATGCCTCCGAGCTTAACCTTTGGAAACCAACTGACGATATCTAGCCGGACAGCATCCTTGCTGTGATTAGCATCGATATAAACATAATCAAGCGATTCATTATCAAAGAGCTTGGCGGCGTGATGCGATTCCTTTCGGATGATATTCACTCGATCTTTAAAAGGTTGCACTCTTTTGCACATTTGCTTATACATTTCTTCAGCTTCCACCGGATCTTGCCGCTTGTCATAAACATCGTAGAAGTCAACTAATGTCAGATGTATGTCTTTATTATGCAAGAGCATCGCCTCCGCGTTATAGCCTTCGTTTACTCCGACCTCAACGCATTTAGCGTTATCGCCTTTGTAGATATTTAAAAACTCCTTGAACGATGCTCTGATCATCTATTGATCTCCTTTTCGGCTCTTGCGACATTGGCATCGATCTCGCTACCAGTCTTTACGATCTCAGCACCTTGCTGAACCTGATTCATCTGTGCCTGCTGCTGTGCTGCTGCTGCCCTTGCATCACGCATAGCTGAGATCTCCTCGTCATCACGCAGGACACTTATAGGACCGCCTAAGATCTGCCATGCCTGATCAACCGCCCTGTCAGATGATATCTTGTCAAGCACCGTAGGATCAAACTGTGCCATTTGACCGACAAGCGTTAAGCCGGATACCAACGAGTTTAGCTCTGATCTGCGCTGCACCTGAGCCAATTGAGATATGCAGTCGATCTCGTATTCCGGATTATCTAACAACTCATCCGGAGGAGGAGGCAGCTTGCCTCTGCGAGAAAGAATGCCAATGGTACGAATAACGATTGGATTTAATACTTCGGAGATATACCTGCCGACAGCAGGTCCGAGTAATGTCATCTTCTCATTAATCCGTTCCATGACCTCAGGATTGTTCATCTGCTTAGTTAAGTTCTCGAATGCCAAGAATACATCATAATACATAATCGACTTGACCTGATTCGAGTAATACTCAAGCGCGTTCAAACCGACTTCCGGATTGCCGAAGTTACCGAATGCGAAGATATCCTTTGCGCCTCCAACCATCTTGTTTTTACGGTAATAATTCACAGCGCGAGGATTAGCGTTAAACGGTAGCAGGAATGCGTTGTTAGGCACAGCCACCGGAGGATCGGTATGCTTCATCATTGCTCGTAGGTTTGTTTTTGCAATGGCATTCAAGATTCGCGCAAACGGTAATGCCTTCATAGCCGGTGAGAATCCCCATTGTATGAACGGTCGTTTGTCAAACCGATGTGTCATTGCCGGAAACTCGTTGTAACCGCCTTCGTCGATGATCGACTTCTGATCAACATCGATCCATTCAGCAGCTATCGGTAAATTCTCTTTGTCGCTTTTGCGGATATCCCTTCTGCTGCGCTTGGCTATATGTAATAAAAACGGATGCTTCTTGTTCTGCCTGCGTTCCGGATTGATTTCTGCCTTCATGGCTGTTGATAGCTTCTCTGTTCCCCACCGTTGCGCTGCCTGCTCTGCTGTGTATTCAAACTCAATGAAGTATTCACATATCCGACCTCGCACATCTTCGACAAGGCAGATTTGCTTAATAGGCAAGTTGTAGAATCGCGCATCGTCTTGGATATCTTCTTCTTCCATCAATGCTGCTGTGCCATAAACTCCGGATGACTTATAAGATGAGATCAACTGATCATAGAAATTCGAACGGTTAAGCGTGTAATAAACCTCATCTTCAACAGCTTCAAGGTAATAACCGACCTTCTTGTTATCCCTGAGTATAGGATCACGCGCGGACAGCTTGAACCATTTAGAAGTCGGAGGAGTTAGATAGTTCATAAAACCTGAGGCTAAAACATCAGCAGCTTCAACCGTTGTGGAATCCCAAAGGTATGTCGCATCGACTTCCGAGCCGGCAAAATACTGCCTGTTGACATTAGCGGCTTCAATGTAGAAGTAATCATGAAGGCTCTGCCAATAGCTCTCGAAGTTAGATCTCTGCCCTTTTAAGGTATTGTAAAAGTCTATAAGCTGCCTTGCCTTCGGATAGGGATTCTTATCCGGCGCAACTTTTGATTTAATTGCCTCAACCATAATTATCCTCCAAGTAAATATTTACGAGCTGTTTGAGCCTGCTGAGTTAATGCGCCTCCGTATATCGTTCTTGTCTTAGGTATTGCCCTTCTGTTCCTTCTGCCTGTAGCCTGATCGACCGGCGCTTCTCCTACCTCTGTCTGAGCAGCCGGAGCAGCCGGAGCAGCTTGAGCCACCGGAGTAGGTTTAGGCATCTTTACTTTTTGATTGCCTCCGAACCATGATGCGACAAATGACATTTTGAGCCTCCTATTCGCCTAGCAAGTATTTTCTTGCTGTTTGAGCTTGACCTGCAATGCCAAGCGGATTCGTATATATTGTTTGCGTTTGTGCTTGCTTGCGCTTTCTTAATCTATCGCCTGCCTGTTGTGCTGCTGTTGATCGAGCTTCAGCCATCTCTGCGGCAATGCGTTTGCTGTCGGCTGTTGCCTGCTCTCTTGCCTTTGCCATCTCAGCTGTTTGAGCTTCAATAGCAGATCGTTGTTTTTTAGCGGCTTTAGCCGGAGCTTGTAACATCTGCGATGCACCATAGGCAGCACCACCGACTACGCCTGCACCAACAGCAGTTGATGCCGCAGCCGCAGCACCAATAGGGCTAACACCTGATCCAAATAAAATACTTGCTCCAATACCGGTAAGGAATGACATAGCGCATCTCCTAATTCATATTATATTTATGTAAATACGATAAATCCTGATTGAACCAAGATATCGTTTTCGGCTTGTGCCGCCTCTTTACTTCTCTAATGCCTTGTAATATATTCTTAACAGATGATCCGCATACCATGAAAAAGTGTAGGTTATTGCCTTCTTCCTTCAGCAACTCGGCTATGACTTCCGGATCAGATAGATCTATCAAATCGAGATTCTCGTATGTAATATCGGTCAATGTCATATACACCGCAACGCCTTTAATATCAGGATTGCGGATCACAACTATCTTGTCGGCATACTTCTCGACCATCATCTCGACCATCTCTTTTGTTATTTGAGGCAAACCGTAATCAGCCGGATTGTATTTATTATAATAATTTCTCATAAGGTAATCGCCTATTTCGCTCACCGGATTCCTGCAATAGAAAACAAAGATTCTTCTTTGCTGTATTTCGGCACATTGATATACTGCCGGTCTTGCTGTTCTTTAACCTCACCGATCAGGCTCGCAGCCATTATAAGCGAATCCGCTTTATTCGGTGATTTGATCTTGTATTTATTACGCATGACCTCTTTAGGAATTAACCGCTTGCGCTGTTGATGATCGAATTGGTATCTCAGCGTACAAAGCTCTTTCATAAGATCGGTATCATTCAACGCAAGATGTCCGGCATCGATCATGTCCTTGACTTTGTATGTATTCGCTGTGCGAGGATTCGCATAGTTCTTATTGTCTTTATAAGCTAATATCGGATTGCGGAAACCGACGAAATGCTCTAAACCTCTGCCTTTAGTCAATGTATCTAACGGTCCTGATCCCAAACCATCCTCATCGATGATTGATGTATTTACCTCGTACTGATTTGCTGTCATAAGAATGCGACCGGTAGTATAATTAAGATCTCGATGTTCCCATTCATCGGTGAAGATCTCCTCCCAATGCAATGCTCCCATCTGTTGCAGGATCACGCAGGCGCATTTGTCATCGCCATAGCGTGCAATGTCAAAGCCGGCAAGTCGCCTACCGTATCCGGTTTTAAGCTCATGCTTATTCGTTGATGTCTTTAACAGATCATCAAATGCGAATACAGCATCCTCAGATTGCGCCAAAGGCTCACCGAGCCAAATATGATTATAATCAGATTCCGACTTCTTTTTACACTCGTTAGCCTCTCTGATCAGCGCTTGCGTGCAATACGGATTATCGTTGTAATTCAAATGAATATGAAAGCAATCTTCCCTGCCGACGAACATCTCATAAGCCGGATCATTCGGCACATGACGGTTCATAGTAAAGAAAATCTTTGCCTTCTCTTTCCGGATGGTGGGGATCAAAACATCTAAGGTCTGTTTGGTCAATGCCTGTGATTCATCAATCCACACAATATCGATTCCCTCCATGCCCTGTATATTGAAACTGCCTTGCTCCCTGAAGCCTCTGAAGTTTATATCCGATTCGCTTTTCCGATGCATGATCTTCTGCGATTGAACCTCGTAGTTCAAATTGAATTGATGCACAAGATCCGATAGCAGAGAATACACCGATTCGTTAATACTCTTTTGAATCTCGCGACCGCATACAACGCGCAGTTTTTGTCTTTCAGCAAGATACAATATCCATCTTCCAACAGCATGTGACTTACCGCCGCCTCTGCCGCCTTCGATAAGAAAATACCGATAGTCATTTATTTTCTCAACTATCGGCAACAACTTTTGAGGCATCTGTAATATTTCAGGGATTTTCAATCGATCAGCCAATATCAGCCTCCAACGGTTTGCCATCAATCTCAACTGCCGGCATCATAGTAACATTGGCATTAATCGTTCCGTCAAAGGTAGTTTGATTTTGCGTTGGAGCTAATTTCGATCCAAGCTGTAAGGCTATCTTTATCTTATTGGCTTCCGAGAATTTATGGAAGTTGTCAATCAGATAATCATGGCACATCTGATAGAGGCGTTCCTGTTTTTTCCTAAGAGATGGCTGGTTACCTTTGAAGGAGGGAAGTTCGTTTTCGGACAGTTTTTCACTCATACTATAAATATATAGTATAAAAGAAAATCAAGGAAGGACTATCCACAATATATTGCGAATATCTTTTATATGGTAACTCGCCTCGACGGAATGGTTCTGTTTGTTTTCCTATCGCTTCGCATCACAATAATATGATGGATATACTGACAGCGCGAATCACCACAAGTCTTGCGGATAAGTTTCCGCTTGCTGCAGTAAGGACACAATTTTTTTTCATCTTGCATTTTAATCCCTGACGACAAAAATAGAATTCGGTATTAAATATCGATACATATTATATGCTGTTTCTTTTGCTTTTGTTTTACTGCTGTACATCTCTGAATGATACAGTATCCGACCGTTACGCGCGATGATGCGCGAGTACCATTGACCGGACCTGTTACAGAGTACCTGAATCTTATATCTGTAATTCATATGCCCTCCTATGATAAACTGCCCTGATGAAACATCCGCATATATTCCTTACCATCAATCGGCTCGTTTCGTTTAACGAATAATGTTTTATTGCTTTTATGCCAACCTGTTTTCTTGCGCTTGTGCGTTCTGTTACCGCTTTTTTTTGATCCCATATTATTTCCTGATTACTTTATATTCAATACATACATCATCAACTTTTTCCACACAATACCATCTGAATATCTCCGGATTAATATTCTCTGGATTCACTCCCCTCACCGGCTGAGTTGTTACGCAACCGGAGAGGAGCAGGAAGATGACAATGACGAAAACGAGTTGCCATCTTGTTCTATTACGCCTGACCGCCAAGTTCACCATAATAGCCTACTCCTTTCCAAAATGATCTTTATTTCTTCTTTGCT
>Ga0180433_10006273_pt1 | contig 15646 bp, 12 predicted proteins | sample SS_ome_8_FD_132980 | JGI IMG/M metagenome (GOLD analysis project Ga0180433, IMG submission 132980) | Hypersaline lake sediment archaeal communities from the Salton Sea, California, USA - SS_1_D_1 metaG | ecosystem: Environmental > Aquatic > Non-marine Saline and Alkaline > Hypersaline >... | reverse complement strand
CTCTTCTTTGTTTTCTATTTGCATCACTAATACGAGTAGTATAAAGTTTATCCATCATTTTAAGTGGGTCATAACTATCTTGTAATTCAATTCCATTTTCAATAACAAATTTAACATTTTCAACCGTTAAAGATGATTCGGCGACATTGGTAGAGAAAACTACTTTTCTTTCAAAGGTTTTACCATTACGATTAGTTTGTTGTTTAAATAAAACTGCACTGGTAGCTAAATCTTCTTTTTCTTTACTAACGCCAGAAAATAATTCAGTGCAAAATGGAGGGCGTTTTTTAATTTCCTTTTCTAAGGAACGACAACCCTTCTTAGCTTCAGGTCCAGATTTCACAAAAACTAAAATATCTCCATCATCAGTTTCCTCTAAAATTTCAACAACTTTCTCAATACTTTTATCAAAAACCTTATTAAATTCAATAGGTTTATCTAAATAAATATCTTCAATGGGGAAGTTAGGTTGTTCACCAGCATAAATGTGTTGGAATTTAAATTCATTCGCATAATAATTTTTATATTTATCAACATCAATAGTGGCGGACATAATGATTAGTTTAAATTCAGGGCGTAATCTTAAGGTTTCTTTTAATAATAACATGAGGAAGTCAATTTGGATGTTTCTTTCGTGGGCTTCATCGATGATGACGATATCGTATTGAGGGAGTTTGATATCATTCATGAGTTGAGCGACGATAGTTCCATCGGTGGTGAAGAGTAGTTTAGTGTCTTTACTTTTGGCGGAAGATGGAGACCCGCGGTATTTATAACCGACTTCTTGGCCGATTTTAACATCTAAACATTTGGCGGCCCAAAGAGCATTAGATTTGACGATGACTTGTTTAGGGATGGTAACTGCGATTTTCTTTTCGTATTTAGTGGCGTGTAAGGCAAATTTAGGGACTAAAACTGTTTTACCGGAACCTGTTCCAGAGTCAACTAATAAGATTTGATTATCTTTGATAGCTTTAATGAATTCTTCTTTTTTACCGTAAACGGGTAATTGGGTCCATTTTTTAGCGAAATCTTGATAAGTCCCTGGTTTATTATTAGCGTTTTGGTAAAGATTTTCGTAAGGTTTACCAGTTAAGGGGTTATTCTTAATACCATTAGGGTCTAAAATACCAATATTTTTATTGTTCATACTTATAAAAATATTATAAATATTATGAATAAATTTCCTTCACCTAAAATGAATATGAATATAGTTATTTATGGTAAAAAAAATTGCCCATATTGTATAGCTGCTCAAAAACTACTCAAAGATGTTGGTTTAAAATATCATTATTATGGTATTGAAAAGTTAGTTAAAGAAAAAATATTGAATAAACCAGAAGATATTATTGAAAAATTAAGAAATAAAACGAATGGATATCAATATGTTCCAATGATATTCATTTATGGAGAATTTTTGGGAGGTTTTACTGAATTACAAGATGTTTTAAATATTGCATTTCAAGAAACCAAAGTTCCAACTTTAGAAGAATTAAGGCAAAAATACCATTTTTAAAATTGTAATATTTTTTTTACCAAAATCAAGTTCATGAGAATAAGTGGTTAAACTTTTGAGAAAAGAATTAGAACCTAAATAAAATTTTTCTAATTTTTTAGGTAAAATAAGTTCGTAATCATAACAAAAATTCCCAACAATTTCTAATATTTTTAAGGATTGAGGTAAAACCATGGGTTGATTAAATTTAGAAAATACAAAAAAAGAAAAATCTAACAAATTTTCATTAAATATTATTTCACTATTAAAATTACCCCCAATTTTTAATTTTTTTAAATTTTCATTTAAAATTAACTTTTTATTAAATGAACTTTTTTCTAAAATAATTAATTCTTCTAAATTTTGTGGTAAAATTAATTCATTTGTATTTCCCTCAATAACTAATTTTTTTAATCCTAATGGTAAATTTTTGAGATAATTGCAATTGGTAATTAAAACTTCTATTTTAGTATTTTCAATATCTATTGTTAAATCATTATTGATATCCAAATATTTTAAATTTAATGGTATCATCATCAAATTAACTTTATAATTTAAAATTAAGGTTTTTAAGGTAAAAGGTAATTCATTTAAAGTATATTCTTCCCAAATCCTTAATTTTAATCTTTCTAATCCAACAGGTAAATTATTTAATGAATATTGATAAGAACCTTCAATTTCTAAATTTTTTAAAGTAGTCGGTAAAAAATCTAATGGAATATTTGTATGCTTTAAAAATAATTCTTTAATATTAAATAAGTTTTGTAAATTTAAATTTTTACAAGATTTAATATTCAAATTTTCTAAGTTTTTAGGAAACTCAGAAATTTTAACATTATCTAAAAATAAAGACTTTATCAAATAATTTTTTAATGATAAATTTAATAAATTATCAAAAATTATTAAAGTTTCTAATTCCAAGTGTTTTAAATCACCCAATTTTTTATTTCCATAAACAACAATATTTTTAATAAAATTAGGAATTGTTGATAAAGGAATAAAAGAATTTTCAAAAATAACAACTTTTTTAATATGTTCAGGAATAAAATCAAGAGGATAATTTACACCATAAAAAGATAAAATATTATAAGGTTTTAAATCATTAGTGTTATTCTTTGGAGTAAATATAAAATTATCTTCTTCATATAAATAATAATTTCTCATTATTTATGTTTTAAATTTTTTTTTAAATCAAAATAATTTCCCTATTTTTAATTCATTCTCAAATTCAACCTCATTTTCTCCCTCAAATAATTCCTGTATTTCCTCCTTATTAATCTTCTTTTTCTCCTTTAAAACCGGAATTAACTTATCTAAAACATCTTTCCTATCCATTAATATCTCCATCCCTTTTTGATAAATTTGAATTAAAATCTGATGACTTAATTCATCCAAATTGTTTTTCATCTTCTCTCCATATCTATCCTCATCTAATATTAATGAATGACTATCCATAAAAAAATTATAATCATTTAACATCGTCCGCACTGTCTCACTCGCCCTCTTAAAATCATCATACGCACCCGAAGAAACATTATTTCTCCCATTATAAATCTCCTCAGCAATCCGCCCCCCACACATCACCATGACCTCACTTATCATCTCATTTAAGGTCTTCAACTTTATCTCCTTATTTTCCCTTAAAGTATATCCTAATGCACTTTTACCACGAGGAATTACTGAAACTTGAACTGGATTAGTGGAATGTTTTAAAACATAAGCTAATAAGGCATGACCTAATTCATGTCGGATAACAGTTTCAAATTCAAAATCAGTCATAAAATAATTTTTCTTCTCTTTCCCTAAAATTACATACTCATAAGCTTCAATGACTAAATCTAAATCCATTTTTTTCTTTTGTTTAACACATAAAATACAACATTCATTATAAATATTAGAAACATCGGCAGGTGTCATTCCATAAGAGATATTAGAAACAGTCTTTAAAATTTCATCCCTTTCACTTTCAAATTGTTCTTGTGGAAAATAATATTTAAATAATTCTAAACGAGAATTTGCATCTGGAATACCAAAATGAATTTTCCGGTCAAAACGCCCACTTCTCAATAAAGCCGGGTCAATAATATCCTCTCGGTTAGTCGCCCCAAAAACAAATAAATCATCACTTTCCTTAAAACCATCTAATTCTACTAATAAAGCGTTTAAAGTATTATCTTTATCATTGTTAAAATTAGATGAGTCAGAACGTTTATGGGCTAAGGCGTCAATCTCATCAATGAAAATCATACAAGGTTTATTTTTACGAGCAAATTCAAATAAATTACGGACACGAGATGCACCTAATCCTACAAACATTTCATTAAAATCGGAACCACTAATGTAAATGAAATTCATGCCGGATTCACCCGCGATGGCTTTAGCACAATAAGTTTTACCAGTTCCAGGTTTCCCGGTCATTAAACAACCCTTAAGGAGCTTACATTTCATGTCAGAATAAACTTTTTTATTTTTCATCATTTCAATGATGTCTAAAACCTCTTCTTTAATTTCATCGGCACCAACGACATCATTTAGTCTAAGTTTAATGTTTTTTTCTAATTGATATTTATTTTCATCACCGGCAATTAAACTTTTTAAGTCTCCATTTTTAGTTAAAAAGAAAAAAATAGCGTTGATTAATTGAAAACCCATAAAAATTAATAAAATATCAAAAAGAGAGATTTTAAGATATTCGCGATGGTAAATATCAAAATCTAATTTTTCTATTTTTTTTACATCCGAAGTTTTAGTATAATAAATTTCAGATTTAGTTAATTCTAAATAAGACGACTTAAAAAGATTAGTATTTAAAGAACTCCATAAATAAACATCCCGATTATTATAAATATAAACTTGAGATATATTTTTTAATGAATTAATTTGATTAATGGGGATTTCATTAGAAATTGTGGGTAAAATAAGGTTTTCAAAGAAATATATCCCCCCCAAATAAAAAATAAAAGCAATTAATCCAAGTTTCAATAAATTCATGAATGAATTAATAAAGTAGGTTTTTTTTATATTCTATTTTATGAATAAACATCTTTTTTTTATTTATGTCATTTTAATCCTTTTAATCATGATAATTTTAGCCAATACTTTATCGTTTGAAGGTAAAAAATGATATTATCATTAATCTAAAAATTCGTTCTAAAAGATTTTCTAAATTAAGAAAAAAATTGAATTTAAAAAAATTAATATTATTTGAATAAAAAAAGATTTAAAAATAAAAATCTAAAAAACACTAGTAGTAAAAATGAATGTTTTAAACAAAGAGAAAAAACCTTATCTATTAGTAGATAGTAGTTATGTTTCTTACAATAGGTTTTTCTCAACTTTAATTTGGTATACTAATACGCATCCAGATGAAGAGATAACAGAGGATTACAATTTTGTAGAAAATGCTGAATTTATGAAGCATTATGATGATTATTATATGAAATCTATCAATAAGATAAGAAATATGTATAACATTCCGTATGAAAACACTATTATTGTGAGGGATTGTCCGCGAGATACTATTTGGAGGATGGATTTATATCAGGAATATAAGGCTAATCGGAAGAATACTTGTAATTTTAAGAATAAGAAATATAATATTGGAAATATTTTTAGGCATGTTTATTATGAACTTTATCCTGATTTGGAGAGCAAAAATTCATTAAAGATTTTTAAGTGTGATAATGCGGAAGCGGATGATGTTATCGCTATTATTTGTAGGACTATTCAAAGGTCAGATAAGGATAGACTGATTGTGATTATTAGTAATGATAATGATTATTTGCAGTTAGTTAATGAGAGGACTTTAATTTGGTCTTTGCAGAATAAGTTATTGAATACTAAGGTTGAGAGGAGTGCGGAGGATATTTTATTGAAGAAGATTTTGAAGGGAGATGATTCGGATAATATTCCGCCGGTGAAGAATGGAATTCAGGAAGATTTTATTAATAAAATGTTAGAGAATAAGGATAGTTTATATCAGTGGTTAAATGATAATCCGACAATTAGGGAGAAGTTTGAGAGCAATAAGAAGTTGATTGATTTTAATGAAATTCCGGAGAATATTAAAAATATTGTTAATGAGCAGATTTTTACAAATAAGATTATTGATATAGAGATTGTTGAGGAGAAGAAACCTAAAATTAGATATATAGATATTAATGATATTGAGGGTTATTTTGATGTTTCTTTGTATAAGAAGGCATCAAATTATCCGATAAAAAATTTATATAAATATTATAATCCAAATGGAATGATAAAATATCCAAAAAGAAGGTATTATTCCTACAATAATTATTGTTAAATAATTTTCTAATAAATTTCCTAAAAAAATATTAATCCATTTTTTAATGGATTAATTATTGGTAAAGATTTCTGCATTGTCTAACTCTTCCTATGGCTTTACCCATGACATTTAGGGGTTCAGAAAGTCCTTGAAGACCAGTTGGGTAAATATTATTGGTTTTTTGGCAGACAGATTGATAATTATCTGTTGAAGTATCATAGGGGTAATTGGTGCAGTTTTCACCCATAACGGTAACATTACATCTGGGTCTGGGAGGGGTAGCACCGAAACGACCGTATCCTTTACCCCAGGGGTTAGGTAAGACGTTAATTTTAGATTTATCTTCGTATTGTTGAGGTTGAGGAGCTTGATAATTAACGCCCCATTCTTTAGGGGGGAAATCTAGATTAGGTTTCATTGTGAATTTTTCTTTTTTTCTGAGGAAATGAACTCTATCAAGGAAAAAGATAATTAAGGCGATAAATATAATAAAAAAATAAAACCAGTCCATAATATCAGGTAGAAAATTAATTATTCCAAACTTTCATTTTAGGAACGTTAAAAAAATAGTCATTATTATCTTGTTTGGGGTATTCTAAAACATCTTCAACAGTTGGTTTGATTGGGAAATAAGGTTTATTTTTAAGATAATTTTGTTTATAAGTAGTTCCATTTTGTTTAATAGGGGTGTTCCAGTCGCATTCAGGAGGGGAGCACATATCTTTTTCGTATTTCTTTTCAGGTTTATGGAAGAATAAATTTGTTCCATAAGTGTCTTTATCTAATGGGTAATAAGATGAATTAGGAGACCAATCGCAGGTTTGATATCCGTCTTTTAAGTCATATTTAGATTCCCAAATTCCATCATAAAGTAAGGTTGGAATTCTAAACCTATATTTTCCGTCTTTTGGAACTAAGGGTTTCTCCTTAAAATCTTGAGAATTACCAACTAAAAAGGGTGAACCTTCTAAATGATTTTGAGCTGGGACATTTACGGCGACAGGAGTGGTAAAATGTTCTTTTTTAGTTCTTAAGGTGATAAATAAAATAATAGGGGTTAATAATAAAAGTAATATTATAAATAACATTACTTTTAGAGAGATTATTTTTTAATTGATTTTTTAAATTTATTAACTGCAATAACCGCATAAATATTACTACGCATTTTTGATAAAAGTTTATCTGTTTTTAAACATTGTAAATAAGTTTTACCACAAGTTCCTAAATATTCTTCCACTAACAAATATTTTTGTAAATCAAAAATATTTTTCTTTTCATCTTCATCTAAAACTTTGAGAAAATGCTCTTTAACTTCTTCATCTTTAACATCAAATTCAACCCATTTTCGTAAAACAGAATGAGACATAAATTTTAAGAAATTTTTTTTAATTATTTCTTAATTTTTAAACCAATAAATTAAAAAGACAATTAAGATTGGTATTAAAAATAACCATAAATTCATATAATAATTTTTTTCATTATAAATAATTAAATTCATTTTTGGTATTAACTCATTTCTTTCCGCCAAACATCCAAATCTCTTTAAAACTTTCTCTGATAAATTATTAACCTTATTAGTCGTCTCAAAACACCATTTTTGGTCCATTATCATTGGAACTAAATGATAAACATCATTTAACTGATAATAAAATAACCTATCTAAATGTAAATATTTATCTTTTGATGGTTGATAATTTTTCTTCAATAAATTATAAATTTGATGACAAGTTTTACTTTGTATAGCATAACAATGTGTTAAACAACTATTAAATTTAAAAATATTTTTATTAACTTTCTTCATTTTTAAATAACTATCATAAATATCTTGAGAATTACAAATACTATACCCATATTTTAACTTTGTCCACTTATCATTTGATTTCATAAATTCAAATGATTTTTGCATTAATTCTTGACTAAAATATTTTGTCGGTAAAATATCATCCTCACAAATCAAAACATACCCTAACTTTTCATCCATACATCTTTTAATCACTAACATATGACTTTCATAACATCCCCAAGTTCCTCCCATTGGATGTCTTTTCGCATAAAAAAACTCAAAATCCCATCCTAACTTCTTCATAACCTCCCGACAATAATCTTGTCTTTTTTTCTCTCCCTCTAACGTAATAATTATAATTTTATCAAACATTAATTTACTTAAGATTATTTTGAAACAAAAATCTCTGACAAAGAATTTCTAGTCTTCTCACTCTCCTTCAACATCTCCTTCTTCTCCTCAAATACTCCCCTCACCTTCTCTAAATCAAATAAAGGTAACTTAGGCTCAATTGAATAAACCATAAACTTCTCCTCCGAACACCACCCAAACTCCCATGGATAATATAAAGATAACTTCTCCCTTATCCCATCTACTAAACAATCAGGTAACTGCTCAAAACTATTCTTGGGTAAAACTAACATCAACTGCTCTAATGGAGTAAAAGGTTTTCCCTTATCTAATTTAACTGAATTAATATCATGTTCCTTCAAATAATCATAAATATCACTCGCAAAAGGAGAAACAAAATAAGGATTATACCACTCCCAATGGTCCTCCCCATCAAAATAATAACGCATCGTAAAAAATATCCCTTCCAAATAATTCTTACAAATCTCTTTCACATTTTCCTTATCAAAATCTTGCGTAATATCCAAATCAAAAAAGACCTCATAATACTTCCGCTTCCATCCCTGATTTTGATAATCTATCACCGAAAACTTCCCCTTAAAACGCTCATTAAATGGAACCCTATCCATCTTCCACTTCAACTCACTATAAGTGTCATCAAAATTCGGCGGATTAGGTATCTTCTTCCTATGATACATCGCCTTTAATGAACCAGCTTCCGCTCTTGATAAAATCTCAAAGAAATTCATCAAAAATCCCTTATTAATCTTAGTAATTCCATTAACCTTATAGGTTAAATAATTTCTGCATTTCGCAAAACATTGTGAATAAACCTTTATTAAAAAATCACTCCCATTATTTTGAATACTCACACTCGGTAAAGTATGTAAAAAGTCATTCCCTAAAAACATCCCTATAAAAACATAATCCTTAATCAACTTATCTTTCACCAAACTCTTCGTATCTAATCTCTCACCTAACGTCTTCATCATCTCCTTAAAAATACAATCTTTTAAATTAACAACATTAATAGTTAAAAAATCAACTTGTCCAAACTTTTCTTCAACTGCTCCAACATGAGTATTTTCTCGTAATAAAAAGACTTGATGGTCTAAGGATAAACTTAACATAATTAAATCAGCATCTAAACCATAAATACATATTTTATCTTTTAAATAAACTTTGTTTTCCTTAATTAATCTTAAAATTTTATGTTCTCCTTCTCCATACTGATTAGCATCACTAATAGTAACAGGTTTAGGATAAGAAATACTCCGAAGTTTTTCTCCTAATCTCATCATAAATGGTGTTCCAGGAGTAATTTGATTAGTATCAAAAAGTTCTTCCTGATAAATATCAAACCTCTTCTTTAACTCACTCTCCCATTCTTTCATAATTGGTGACTTATATCGCCTTTGACGTTGACGATGCATTTTAGCCATTGGAACCACTCCATCCACACAAATAGAAATACTCTTTTTAGGATTAACGTCTTTAATAATAGATTTTAAATATTTTTCAACTTTATCAAGTAAAAAAGAAATTTTATCATCTTGATTTTTAAATCCAGTATAATTATTTTTTAAGATATCTGATAAAACATGATAAATTAAACAATTAAAATCAAAATATAAATGATCAATATCTTCAGGTTTTAACTGAATAATATTGTCATATTTACGTGATAACCAACCAAAATATTGTGGAATTCCCATATTTTTTCCCTTATAAAATCAAAAGTTTTTTAAATCACTTTTTTTTATATTTAAAGATATGGGTTATCAAAAAATCTCGGAATATATATCTAAAAAACTTTTTAATCCAAAATACCCTATTCTTCGTCTAGTGAAAGATGAAACTCCTTCTTTTGAAATAGCTGATTTCTTAGATGAACATGGAGAGTGTATTTTAAAGGTTGACCAATTTGTTAAAAGAAGGGGTAAAAAAGGTTTGATTAAACCAGTATCTTCCTGTAGTGATGTTTATAATTTTATAAAAAATGTAGATTATGAATATTTTGTTTTAGAAAAAAAGATTTCTTTTACTAATGAACATTATTTATGTTTTAGATACTTAGAAGATAAGATTGAATTTATTTTTAATGAATTTGGTGGAGTTGATTGTTCTCATCCATTAGAAAATGCAGTAATTTCTTATTCTTTAAATGATTTTATATCTCAATCAAAATTACCAAAATATTTATTAAATTATTTATATCAATTATTTTTAGATAATCATGGAAAAATGTTAGAAATAAATCCCTTAGTAAAAACTGAAAATGATTATCTTCCTTTAGATTTTGCATTTGAAGTTGACAAATGTGGTTTTAAAACCTCTTTGGAAAATTCTAAATCTAAAGAAATTTTATTGCCCGTTGAAACCGCCATTCAAGAATTAGACGAAAATAGTGGTGCTAGTCTCAAATTTAAAGTTTTAAATCAAAAAGGTAAAATTTGGACTTTAATCGCCGGTGGTGGTGCATCTGTCCTTTACACTGACGCCATCGTGGAATTAGGTTATTCCCAAGAATTAGCCAATTATGGTGAATATAGTGGTAATCCCTCTCAAGATGAAGTTTTTCAATATTGTCATCATATCTTCAATTATTATTCACAGCAGGAATATAATTTTTCAGAAGGATTAAACAGATGTTATTTATTTATTGGTGGAGGTGTTTCTAATTTTACTGATGTAAAAGCTACATTTACAGGAATTATTTTAGCCATTGAAAAACACCTAAATCTTTTTCAAAAAAATAATGTTTGTATTAAAGTCCGTCGTGGTGGTGTTAATGAAAAAGAAGGTCTCAAATATCTTTCTGATAAACTCCTGAGTTTTGGTTTGAATGTTGAAGTTTGTGGAAGTGAAACCATGATTACTAAAATAGTCTCCAATACTCTCCCCCAACTAAATAACAATATATCCCTTGAAGAATTCCCTACTTTTACACCTCAATATCAAACTAAAGAAGTTAATTTATTTCAAGAAAACATTATTTTTGTAGGTAAACATTTAGCGGTTATACAAAGAATTATTGATTACGATTATTACGTCGGAAGAGAAAACCCTACCATCAAATATATTTATGACACCTTTTCTTCCAATAGTCAACTAGAATTCTTTTGGGGAAATCAATCAATTAAAATTCCCCTCATTAACAATGTTTCCCTCCTAGATAATCTAGATTACGGCGTTTATAATTTCGGTTCTTTAAGAAGTGCTCAACAAATCGTGGATGACTTTAGTTTACCTAATATTAAATCTATGTTTATCATCGCCGAAGGTATCCCTGAAAGAAACGCCATTGAATTACGCCAAAAACCTATGACTATTTTAGGACCTAGTTCAGTTGGAGCAGTTAAAGGCGGTAAAAATGGAATGAGAATAGGAAATGTAGGTGGAAAAATGGATAATATAGAAAGATGTGGATTATGTCATGAGGGAAATGTAGTAATTTTAACTAAATCAGGAGGATTATTAAATGAGATGATTAATTATGTTTCCAATAAAGGAATGAATATTTTTGAAGCAGTTTCAATTGGAGGAGATAGATTTCCAGGATTAACTTTTGTAGATTTAATGAACTATTATTTAAATCAACCTCAAGTTAAAACCATTTTTATGATTGGTGAAACCGGCGGAATAGAAGAATTAAAAGCTGCCCAACTTTACCATGATTCTAGAAGTAAAATTCCTGTTTATGGTTGGTGCAGCGGAACTAGTGAAAAATCTTTTGGGGAAAACGTTGAATTCGGACATGCCGGAGCTAACGCTCACTCACTATTTGAAGAAGCGGTCTTCAAAAATAATTTTATGCGTCTCTCCGGGGTCAGGGTTCCCGAGACATTTGAGCAGTTAGATGAGATAGTTGAAGTAGTGGAAAAGGGAGAACAAAATGAAGGACGGAAAGTTCCAATGGATTTACAGGAGGCGATGAAAACTGGATTAATTAGGAATAAACCCACTTTTACGACTGCAATGGCGGATGAAAGAACTAATTTAGTTTATCGGGGGGTTCCAATAGAAAAAGTTTTAGAAAATCAATTTAGTTTTGGTAAAACCTTAGGATTATTGTGGTTAAATGTTAAATTAGATGATTGGGCGGCGGAATATTTGGAAAAAATAATTGTTTTAATGGCTGAACATGGACCTGCCGTGAGTGGATCGCATAATACTATTGTTAGTGCGAGAGCTAATAAAAATTTAACTGAAAGTTTATGTAGTGGTATATTAACTATCGGACCCAGATTTGGAGGAGCGATAGCTCAGGGGGCGCAAGATGTTTTTAATTCTTATTTGAGTGAAACTCCGGATGAAATGATAAAGAGATTTAAGAAAGAAGGTAAATATATTATGGGGATAGGACACAAGGTTAAAAGTAAATTTAATCCAGATGGGAGAGTTGAGTATTTAAAGAAATTTATTAAAGAAAGGTTCCCAAAGAGGAATGTTTTTGAATATTTTTGTTTAGTTGAAAAACTTTGTTTGGAGAAGAAACCTAATTTAATTTTAAATGTTGATGGGGCAGTAGGAGCTAGTTTAATAGATTTATTATTAAACTACAAAAATACCACAGAAGTTAAAGAGTTATTAAAAACAGATTTATTTAATGGATTTTTTGTTTTAGCAAGAAGTATTGGGATGATTGGTCATTATCAAGAGAGTAAAGGAAAACCTTTATATAGGGTTCCAGATTGGGAAATAAAATATGAAAAAAATTAGGAAGTTATTAAATAAAAAAATATATTTTTTTATTTAATTGTTGTAAAAAAAAATTGATTAAAAGAATATAAAAGGAAGAGAATAAGAAGAAGTAATAATGAAGTACGTTAGTATTTTGTTGTTAGTTATCTTTTTTTCTTTTTCAGAATCAATCCAAATACCAGAAGATGTTAATTTTTGTGTTTCGCAAAGATTGGCTTTAAAATATGAAAAAGGAAATATATCTATAAGAGGAGTGCCTTTAAACAAAACACAAGAAAATGATTGTTATGGGGGATGGAAGGTTTTGAGGGAGGTTTCGGTGAAAGATGTGAAAAAAGTAAAAATTAGTTTGGATGTTTATTCAGCCCAAAAAAAATTCAAAAAAAATATTTTATTAAAACCTAATCAGGTTTATGAAAAAATTTTTAAGGATGTTTATTTTGTTAAAGGAACGCCTAAAATTAGAACTTCAGTTCAGACAACAAAAATATCTGAATTAGAGAAGGATAAGAGAAGAATTGATAGGATTATGAAGTTATTTGTAAAACATAAAAATATATCCCTAAAGAAAATATCAAAATTAGGGGTTTTAGTTGAAGAGGTAATAAATAAAAATAAAAATGAGGAAGTTGAGAATTTAAGGGGTATTTTTAGGAATATGAATGAAACCAGTAATAATGTTAATCAAATTTATCAAAAATATTTATTAGAAAAGAATAACGTTAATCAAGTAAAAATAGGTATTACTGAACTCAAAAAGGTAATTAAAGAGCATTATGAACAGATGAAGAGTGACAGTGAATATTTGAAGAGATTAAAGTTGATCAAACCTAAGTATTTTGAGAGCCTGAAGATTATCGAGGGGACAATAAAGAGGTTAAATACGACCATAGATAGGAATATTCGTGGAGGAAATCACAAGGATGAGATGTTTAAGATAATGAATTTTTCAAGAAATCATACGATGAGTGTGACCGAGATTTTATCAAAATTATTTTTGGAGCATTATGAAAAATATAAGAATAAATTAGAATTAGATGAGAAGGAGTATGGTCAGGAACAAAAACAATTAGTAGATAAGCAAAATAGTTATCAGATAGGATTATCAAAGATGAAGATTTATGAGAAAGAGTATCAAAGATTATTGAGGATATTAAATAGATTGAAGGGGATATATGGAAATTCAAGAGAAGAGATGATGGTTTTTGATGAGGTAATTAAGATAGTTAAATTTATTTTTAAGAATCCGATGAGGATAAAATCTTTTTATGAGGGGGAGATAGTTAATGGGAAATGTGCGCATACTATTATGAAAACTCATATGAAGAATAAGTTGATGTAAAAAAAATTGATTAATATTTATTTAAATGCAAAATTATAAAAAATCATGCCGGTTTCAAAGAAAACAATTCAGAAGAAGTCTTCTACCAAGAAGACTTCTCCTTCAAAAATCATCAACAAGAAGTTGGTAAAAGATTTTAAGGAAACTTATGCTGATGCTATAGTTACTATTTGTCGTTATTTAACTCATAGTGATGATAGTTCAATTGATTATCATCGTTTTAGAGGGAGTGGGTATCTGGGTAGTACGGGGAGTGTGAATTCAATTTATCAAGGAGGAAAACCTAATTGGGATGATGAAATAGATAATGCGAATATTATTTTTTCAGTTGATAAGAAGGAAAAGATAAATTCGGGGACGAAGGCTGCAATTGAAAAAGCTATTGAAGAAGTTAATGAGTTAGTGGTTGAAGATTTTAAGGAAATGATGGCTCATACTGATGGGGGTTGGTATCGTTCAGTAAATGAGAATAACTTTTATTCAGTTTTAGATTTGAATTATGAGATGCATAGTTCAAGGGAAAATCATTGGAGTTTTTCATTTACTCCGATAGATGATCCACAAGGTCCTTTAAGTGGAGGGTGGGTTCCGAAAAGAGTGAAAGAGATTTATGCGAAATTTACTGATGCTGATTATCATCATAATAGAAGTATTTGGGACCATTATGGGTATGAGACAGAGGAGGAAGAGGAAGAAGAAGAGGAAGAAGATGATGTTAAGGTATAAAAAATTTATGTTTATTAAGGATTATAAAAGGAAAATAAATCATTTGTTCTTTTTTCTATTATTTTTTGAAAAGAATCTTCAAAATTTTCATTATTATTTTCATTATTTTTAGGAAAAGGTATAAATTTCAAACCATAATAGTAAAATCCATCACCAAATCTTTTCTTTTTTAATCCCATATCAAGTAAATATTTTGATAATTTATTACGAAAACTAATGTTTCCAGGTTTAAAACCTGATATATTATATTCTAAATAATTTTCAACAAGTTCACAGATATAAGATGCCTTTAATTTATCTTCTAAATTTTCAGTTATATTAAAGGTATCAGTCATATATTTTTGAACTAAGATTTTTTCATCTATTTCGTTTTCAATTACTTTTTCTTCAGTGGTTAATTTTTTAAACATTTCTAATCTTTCATTAAATTTTTCTTCATTATCAAAAATTTTTTCATCAAATAATTCTTTGGCAATGACAATAATTTTATTATCATATATTTGTATTTTGTTTGTAAAAGTTTGTTTTTGACTTAATAATAAATTTAAATCAATCTCATCTGGTTCTTCAAGAATAAAGGTTGAATTTGTATCTTGATGATAAACAATAACTGCCTCTAGTTTTTGTTTTTTAAAAAATCCTTGAAAACCATTTGATTTAGCATATTTTTCAAGCAATTTGTTTTCATTTTTATCTATAAAATAAAAAGAACCATCGATATTATTTGCACATTCTATACCAATATTTTTTGCACAATTTAGATAAGGATCTATTTTTTTTTCATTAATTATATGTGCATTTTTTGTTGATATAGGTCTCATTTCATCATTCAAATTCAAGAAATGTTCAGTTTTTTTTGTTTCATTTTTTTGTTTATAATGAATTGCTTTTTCTTTGATTTGAATAATATTTTTTTCTAATTCAAAAAATTGTCTTATATTTTCTATAATTGTAGAAATT